>ENA-OQID01000193-OQID01000193.1-human-gut-metagenome-genome-assembly--contig:-NODE-193-length-39981-cov-4.501203_pt1 | contig 39981 bp, 29 predicted proteins | sample MGYA00242567_ERZ504727 | MGnify/ENA primary metagenome ERZ504727 (study PRJEB26092, sample SAMD00036215) | human gut metagenome | host: Homo sapiens | study: EMG produced TPA metagenomics assembly of...
CGATCTGTAACGGAATTCCGAAGCCAGCTCCACTCTCACTGGAATTCGCGCCATATCCTCCAGGACATATTGTGCGGCCATACCTACATGCCATGCTGATCCGCAGGCCACAATATAGATCTGCTCAAAACTCAGGATTTCTTCCTTCGTTAATTCCAGCCCTGAAAAGTCAATGGCTCCATCTTTAATAACAGAATTCAGAGTATCCTGAATAGCCTTAGGCTGCTCATGGATCTCTTTCATCATAAAATGCTCAAAGCCTGCCTTCTCAGCCGCTTCCGCATCCCATTTGATCTGAGTCGTCTGTTTCTCGATTTCTTCACCATTGAGATTGTAGAAATGCGCCTCGCCCGGTGTCAGTCTGGCAAACTCCAGATTTCCAATATAATAAACCTGTCTGGTGTATTTGAGGATTGCCGGCACATCCGAAGCCACATAAGTCTCCCCGTCTGCAATACCAATGATCATTGGACTGTCTTTTCGAGCCACCCAGATCTCGCCCGGATAATCCCGGAACATCAGCTCCAGCGCATAAGAACCACGGACACGCACCATTGTCTTTGCAATTGCATCCACCGGACCAAGATTATACTTTCTGTAATAATAATCCACCAGCTTGATCACAACTTCCGTATCTGTCTCACTATAAAAAGTATAGCCATGCTTTAACAGCTTATCTTTCAACTCCGCATAATTCTCAATGATTCCATTATGTACTCCAACCACTTCGGATTCCACTTCACCGGAACCAGAACGCGTACAATTACCAGAAACATGCGGGTGTGCATTGATCTGACTTGGCTCACCATGCGTTGCCCAGCGTGTATGTCCAATTCCACAGGTACCACGCAGAGCTCTACCTTCATCCGTTTTTTCAGCCAGATTCCCAAGACGTCCCTTTGCCTTTACAACCTCCGCCAGCTTATCACCATCACGAACAGCAATTCCTGCTGAATCGTACCCTCGGTACTCTAATTTAGACAGACCGCTTAATAAAATAGGTGCTGCCTGCTGTGTTCCAGTAAAACCAACTATTCCACACATAAAAACTGTATTCTCCTTTATTTGAGAATATCTTTATTAATATTCTCCCCTTATTACATTTTTAATCTCTTTTAAAAATATCCCTTGTATATACTTTATCCTGTACATCATCCAAACAACTATCATATCTATTTGCGATAATTGCCTGGCTCTGTTCTTTAAATTTGTCCAGATCATTCACAACCTTGCTTCCAAAGAAAGTGCTTCCATCTTCCAAAGTTGGTTCATAAATAATCACAGATGCACCTTTAGCTTTGATTCTCTTCATAACTCCCTGTATAGAAGACTGGCGGAAATTGTCTGAATTTGATTTCATGGTAAGACGGTATACACCAATTACGACCTCTTTTTCCATAGAAGCATCATATGTGTTTTCATCTCCATAAGCATAATATCCAGCTTTCTGTAATACACGATCTGCTATGAAATCTTTCCTTGTTCTATTAGACTCAACGATTGCAGACATCATATTCTGCGGAACATCTGCATAATTTGCCAGAAGCTGTTTTGTGTCTTTCGGTAAGCAATATCCACCATATCCAAACGACGGATTGTTATAATGAGAACCAATTCTAGGATCAAGGCACACACCATTAATGATCTGCTGTGTATTAAGTCCTTTCATCTCTGCATAAGTATCCAGTTCATTAAAATAAGAAACTCTGAGTGCCAAATATGTATTCGCAAATAATTTTACTGCCTCTGCTTCTGTGAATCCCATAATCAGAGTATCAATATTCTCTTTAATAGCCCCTTCCTTCAGTAATCCAGCAAATGTATTCGCAGCCTTTACGAGTCTAGCATTTTCAATATCTGTTCCTACAATAATTCTTGATGGATACAGATTGTCGTATAGTGCCTTTGACTCACGTAAAAATTCCGGACTAAAGATAATATTATCACAGTGGAATTTTTTTCTGATACTTGCAGTATAGCCTACCGGAATGGTTGATTTAATCACCATAATTGCATCCGGATTATATTCAATAACCAGCTTTATTACGGCTTCTACTGCTGACGTGTCAAAGAAATTTTTCTTACTATCATAATTTGTTGGAGCTGCAATCACGACAAAATCTGCATCTTTATATGCTGCTTCTGCATCTAATGTAGCTGTCAGATTCAGATCTTTTTCCTTTAAGTATTTTTCAATATACTCATCCTGAATCGGACTGATTCTTTTATTAATCTTCTCAACTTTCTCTGGAATAATATCTACCGCCATTACCTCATGATTTTGAGATAAAAGAGTGGCAATAGATAATCCCACATATCCTGTTCCTGCTACTGCTATTTTCATTCTTCACATTCCTCTATATTCTAAGAATTCTCAACAATCCACTCTTGATATTCTTTTTCTTCAAGAATATCAGCAATTCTTTCACATGCATGTCCATCACCATAAGGGTTGCAAGCTCTCGCCATGGCATTATATGATTCTTGATTTTCAAGAAGTTCTTTAAAATTATTATAAATCACTTCTTCATCGGTACCAACAAGTCTTAATGTCCCTGCTTTTACACCTTCTGGTCTTTCTGTAGTATCCCTCATCACAAGAACTGGACGCCCATAAGATGGAACTTCTTCCTGAATTCCGCCAGAATCTGTTAAACAAATATGACACCTAGCTTCAAAATTATGACAGTCAAACACTTCAATCGGCTCAATAATATGAATCTGTTCACAGCCACCTAATTCTTCTTCCGCTGCTTTTCTTACTTCCGGATTCATATGAATAGGGTAAACTGCTTTACACTCTGGATGCTCATCAAGGACTCGACGAATAGCACGAAACATATTATGCATCGGCTCTCCAAGGTTCTCTCTTCTGTGTGCAGTAATAAAAATAAGTTTTCCATCCCCAACCCATTCAAGTTCTGGATGTGTATAGTCATTCCGTACTGTATGTTGCATAGCATCAATAACCGTATTTCCCGTAATAAATATCTTCGATGAATCTTTTCCTTCTTTGATTAAATTGTCTGCTGCCATCTTGGTCGGTGCAAAATTATATTGAGATATAATTCCTACTGCCTGACGATTAAATTCTTCAGGATATGGAGAATAAATATTATATGTACGAAGCCCTGCCTCTACATGTCCAACTGGAATTTGAAGATAAAAGCAAGCCAAAGCTGTAACAAAAGTTGTAGATGTATCTCCATGTACCAGGACAATATCTGGTCTAACTTCTTCAAGTACTGCCTTGATTTTTTCGAGAATTCCAGTTGTAATGTCAAATAATGTCTGACCTTGCTTCATAATAGACAAATCATAATCCGGAACAACATTAAATGTGTTCAATACCTGATCCAGCATTTGTCTATGCTGTCCAGTAACACATACTATGGTTTTTAAAGATTTTCTAGTCTTTAACTCATTTACCAATGGGCACATTTTGATAGCTTCTGGTCTTGTTCCAAAAACCAACATTACTTTTTTCATTATGTCATACCTTCTCTTTCTTTAATTTGATATACCATTTTCCTTCTTCGACTAGCTTGTCGAATTTATTTATATCTCTATACTTTAATATTTTCGCTGGATTTCCCGCAACTACTGCACCTTTCGGCACATCATGCACTACGACACTCCCTGCCCCAACAATAGCACCATCTCCAATTGTTATTCCAGGCAATATAGTTGCTCTAGCTCCTATCCAGCAAAAATTACCAATTACTACTTTTTTATTTTTATAACGACAATCATATGGAACTGATTGCAATTCAGAGTCATCATATACATGATTTCTTGCCATTACTTGAATATCATGTGCAAATATGGTTCCCTCTCCAATAGTTATACCTCCCCCATCAGCAAAAAACTTACAGCCCTGTTGAATATGAACATAATCCCCTATTTCAAGCAATTCAGGTGCATATATTTCAGTGCTTTCATGTATAAATGCATTTATACCTACTTGCTTAACTCTTTTCAACGTTCTTTTTAAATATAATCTTCTTAAAAAACCTATCATTTTCAACCTCAATCCATTTTTATCATTTCTTTAAAATTTTTATAAAACAGCACTGAGAATAATAAATATATACCCAATGTTGCTGTACCAAATATAAGAATCTGTAATAACAATGACTCGATAACAACGATTTTCTTTAAAATAAATACTATTATTATCGTAATAATAACAATACAATTATTTTTTAATAATGATCCAAAAATTGTTTTAAATGAATTCTCAAATCCAAAATATGTATGGAATTTAATAAACATCATTATTAAGGATACCAATGAAGCAATTATAGTGCCTAAAAAAATACCAAAAAATCCAATAACATATACAAGAATAATACTTACTGAAATATTAACAGCACTTACCACCATACCATTTTTTGCAGCTACGCTAGTAATTCCTTTTGCATAAAAATAGCGATAAATCAAATCACGAACTACTTCCGTCTGTTGTCCTATAATATATATTAACGCTCCAACATAAACAAGTCTTGCTGCTTCCTCTGTAAATGTCCCATGCTGAAATAGCAACATTACTGTTTCATGTCCAACAGTTGTAAAACCAGCAATTACTAAACATACAATCAAATGGAACAAAATTGTCTGTTTCCAAAATGATTTTTGATCATTATCAGTATCTGTTTTTCTTACTATTTTAGGATAATAGTAAGTTAACAAATTTCCAATTAAAAGCGTATTAATTATATTTGATATTTGCGAAGCATATGATAATACAGTAATCTCACCTGTTTCCAATCTCGCTGCTATAGTAGAATCTACCATCAATGACAATTTATAAATTCCGGTGCTAAATACTATTGGGAAAAAAAGGCCAAACATTCTTTTTGTTTCAAGTGAAATAGAGAAAGAAGGTCGTATTCTCCACCCTTCTTTAATTGCAAATAATGTGTCAAGTCCAAAATTCACAACCAATCCAATAGCAATAATATAGGTATATTGTGAAATAGAAAGACTTGGTGATAGTATCAACACTACTACTACTATTAATTGAGCCACCAGACTAACTATTTTAGGAAGATTATATTTCCCTTTGCATTGAAAATATGCAACTGTCACATCTGATATTGCCAATAAATAATTGGCTAATAATAATACCACTAATGCATTGCAACAAATATTTATAAAAAGTTCATTTCTATTTGAGAATATTCCTATAATTTGATACCTAAAAGCAATAAGTATACAAACAATAAGAGCAATCACTCCATATAGCACTGTAATAAATGAATCTACATTTCTACGATCAGTCTTTCTTACATAATTTGGTATGATAACCGTAGAAATACCGGCAGCTATAAATCCAAATAAAAATGAAACGATACTATTAGCCAAATTATAAGCGTCTATTTCTACACCTGTTCCAAATATTCCAGCTACCAACGAAGATTTCATTAAAGTTAAAACCTGTGTTATTCCAGTAATAATAATCATTAACACAAGTGATAACGAACCTCTATACTGTTTCAATTGTTTAAATATCATTATTACACCACCTAAGCCTGTAATATTCCAGCAGTCCTTGAAATTGCCTTGAAGCAGGTAATTCTAATTCTGCTGTTTGCTCTATTTTCGTCATTTGATGTAACGTTTTTTCATCGAAATTTTCTATTGAAAACCATTTCAATGGTCTGCAGTAAGATTTTATTGCATTAATGCCTTTCTCATTGTATATAATCGGTACTATATTTTTGTGAAAATACAATCCCATCATTAGCGCATGAAATCTCGTAGCATATATTTTTTTTGCAGATGCGAAAAGCTCAATTGTTCTATCTATAGAATTATAATTTATCACTTCGACAAATCGTTTATTATTTTGGTTCAAAATATCATTTATTCTTTTACAAGCTAAATCATCACCTTCTTGTTGACATAATGACACCAAAAAGATTTTTTCATTTTTATTTATATGATGTAAACATATATCTGCAATGCCTTTTTCATAAATATCTTTATAAGCTGCAAGCTCTTGTCTAGTTTCCAGGTTAATCACAGAAATCACGATGTTATTACTATTTTTTATATTTTTTTTCCACTTTCCTTCAAATGCTATATCTGGTGCATACCTTACATTTTTAAGTGTTTGATTAAACAAATCAAAAGACATCTTATCTCTAAATGAAACATCTTCCATTTTACCGAATAATACTTCATATTGTTTTTTATACTTTTCATGAGTATATGGCCCAAAATTACTTCCAATAACAAACGCTTTTTCCGCTTTTGTTGTTGCGTAATCAAGATTAACAAATTGTTGTTGTTCAGCAAGTTCTCCCTTATTTTCCGCAAATAACGAGCCTCCTAACAAAACAAATAAACTTCTTTTATTTACCAATAAAAAATATAATTCTGGTTTCCTACATAACATCAATAGTTTGTAGGACAATTTATAAATAAACGAATCCTTAGTTACAACTTTTACACCCATTTTTTTATAAAATTCTTTATACTTTTTTTCTGTTAATATATATGTGTTATGGGTAGCTTCTTTCATTTGTTCCAAGTAAACTTTAAGGAACAGATCATCACCAAAATTTTTAGCCCAATATCCCCATAAAAAAATTTTCCTCATATTATCACCTACTACAAATCTTTTCTTTTAAATAAAAAATACAGTATGCCGGGAAAACAATCCTTGTTTTTAGTGAAAATAATAGTATTTTTTGTGCAATGCTAAGTACACCAGATTTTTTTTCATATTTTAGTACATAATTTGATTCACCTTTTTTGAAAAAAAGTTTTTTCTTCTCATCATACTTTAATTTGGACATAAATAGTTCTCTTGAATATTCAACAAAATTTTGAATATACCTATTATAAATTTCAGGAAGACAATTTTCTGCATCATTAGTAACCAATAATTTCAAAATATGCTCGTTTATTCTATTATAAATATCCATTTTATCTTTTCTGAATCGTTTACTCAGCGTTCCTGAATCATATTGTCTATATATGTATCCAGTATTTTTTATACATTTAATGGTTTTGATATTTTCAAGATACGTTAATACAAATTCCGCATCTTCACCATATGAAATATCTGTCGGAAATGTAATATTCCACTTTTCGATTATTTTTCTATCAAATAATTTAAAGCAAGGTCCCAACAGATAAGGTGGAATTAAAAAATCGATCAGGCGATTGCAAAACTCTCTTATCTTCCCTGAAAATTCAGGACAAAAATACTCATATTTGGTATTTTTATTCATATCATTAACTATATACCCGCACATTACAAAATCAGAATTCTCTCCTTCATCTGTAAGCATTTCGATAAGATTTGGAGTTATAACATCATCCGAATCCACAAAGACAATTTTGTCAGATTCGCACATTTTCAAACCCTTATTCCTCGCCGTAGACACTCCACTATTTTTCAAAGAACAATATCTAATTCTTTTATCATTCCGAGAATACTTTTCAATAATCTCTAAACTATTATCTGTAGACCCATCATTTACTAAAATGATCTCTAAATTTTTGTATGTTTGTGCAATCACACTTTCTATACACTCTCCTAAAAATTCGGAAGAATTATAAACAGGTATTATTATTGCTACTTTCTCATTCATAATCTTTATTTTCGCTTTCTTTTCGCATCTTTCAATTTTTTACTAATCTCTGTTCAAAATCTTCATTATTATCATTGCCTGATAATATACAAGCAGAAATCAGCATAAAAAAGTACCAGCTAAACCACTGCCAATCAGAAGATAAAACAAGAACAAAAATAACAAGAAAAACAATATTTTCTCTCCGTATTCTCTTTATCATATTTAATACACATATAATCAAATAACTTACGCCTAGTATTCCACAATTGAGAAGTGTTGTTACCCAAACATTACCATAAGATTTTACATTAAATAAATTTCCATATTGTGCAATTCCCACACCAAACATTTTTTGCATAATAGAATATCGATTAAATAATTCCACATGTCCAACAATTCTATATTTTGTTGAACTCATTCTTGCACCATTTAAATCTGAATTAAAATTAGTAAAACGCTTCATTATGTATGCTATAGAATCACCAACCGCTTCATTTGAATTACTTACCACGACAAGTCCTACAATAAAAACACCTATTAAAAGCAAAATTCTTCTAGTCATCTTTGAAGACAAATCTATTCTATTTTTCATAATTAGTATCATAACAGTTGTTGTAATAAGTATAATAATCGCTACTACTGACGTAGTCATCAACATCGCAACAGCATATAATAACATTCTTTTAATTTTTTCTTCTTTAAAGGCTTGCACATACGCTACAGAAACATAGATACCCAAATATGAAGCCTCTTGGAATATTCCGTTTGGTCGTATATCTCCTGTATTTACATCAATATAACCAGCCCAACCATCATACTTTCCCAATGCAAGGCCTGGAATTTTTCCATCCCACATTGATATTCCTACATATCCACTTATAAACTGTAATATTACAAGTATTGAAGCAACAATAGCTATCAATTCAAGCCAATACAGAAATTTATCTCTACATGGTGTCTTCCATAAATAATTCAAGCAGATTGCATAAATCAACCATACACTCAAATTTTTGAATGAATTCACCATATCAGTATTACTTGCTAAATTTCCAAATATACCGATGATTCCCAGTCCTAATAACCATATACATAAGAATCCTGTTTTTCTTTCAATCTTATATGATTTTGAAAAACACAGCATTGTCAGAAATAGCATAACTATATCATTAATTTTTAAAGTAAATCCGCTACCGATTTCTACCACTATATAAGGATCTAGAACTGGAGCAAGGGCAAAGAAAAACCCCACGGCTCCCGTTAAAGAGATTATACCAAATCTTCTCTTATTTACTTCCATACTTCTCCTCCAAAAGTTCGCCCATTTTTTCTTTGTATTTTTTTATATAATATTGAGGATTATAGTATGTGTTAAATAATTCCATATATTCAGAAATTAATTTATTCGTATCTATTTCTTCACCTAACAGTTTTTGCAATTTCTCTGACGGATTAAAATCTGACACTGGCACAACATATTCAAAATCATTTGTCCTATTATAAAAATCTTTTAAATATTTGCTAAAAACAGGAATAACTCCAGCAGATAAATATGATGATAATTTTGTAGGTGTTGCCACACGATTAACTGGGACATCATTTCGTAAGACAAACCCAAACTTTACATCAGCTAATGCTTCTGACATCATTTCAGGTGCAACTGATGCTACTGTACAGTTTTTTATATTTTTTGTTTCTACTATTCTTCTAGCTTCTTCTTCAGCAAAAGTAAATATTTTTAATTCTGTATGCGGATCAATAGCCTCAATTTTTTTATAAAAATCAAGTGTTTCTTCAAAGCATTGCCATTCGCTTAAAGATCCTACATAAGTAAATATATTCTTTTCATATTTTCTTTCATTTACTTGAAGTGTTTCTGTTCTGCTAACATTAAAGCAAGGCATAATAAAACATTTTCTATCTGTACTAATGTCAAATTTACCTTCTTCAAATTTTTTCATTTCCTTAGAAACATAAAAAATCGCCATTGCTTTTTTCATAGCAAATTTTGTAATAACATCAAGGACATAACTTCTCAACTTACTTCCATTTCTCATGTAACTTTCTTCTGCATCTATTCCTTGCATCCAATAAATTTGATTTTTATACCCTTTAAAATATAATTTAACAAAATCAACGGCGGTAGGAGCAATAATAATATCCTCTCTTTTACACTGTTTCAAATCCACATCATCTTCATATTTTTTTTCACCACATGCCTCCATAAGCGAAGCTATTACATCTAAATAATAATCTGTGACTTCTGCATTTGTACTTGAACTTCTCACTATCTTAATCATTTTTCCTCTACCCATTTACTATATCAATTAATTTTTTCATTGCATTCGCCGGCAAATACATTTTGGCTTCAGATATGCAATTTTTTCTCATAAAATTCCATTTTTCCACGTCACTATTGATTGATAATATTGCATTTTTTAATTCGCTTATACTATGTGTTTTAGTAATCACACCGGTTATTCCTTGTTTAATTATCTCTGAATTGTACTTCCAATCACTTGCAATAACTGGAAGTCCCGCTGCAAAAGCATCAATAATTGTCCCCGCAAATCCTTCCCCTTCATAATATGTAGGGAATAACAAAGCATCGTAGTTTTTCAGTACTTCCGTACTCTGATTAAACGGAACCATCCCTTTATATCTTATATATTGAGGCGATGAAGCTTGCAACTGTTCAAACCATTCTTTTTGACTATCTTCAATCTGTCCATATATATCTAATTCTGCAAAAATGTCGTCATATTTAGAATTTATTTCACATACAGCTTGAACAGCATCCTCTATACCTTTTTCCTTTATCACCCTAGAAAAAGTACATAACCGGTATGGGATGCCCTCAGTATACTTTATTGTTTTCGCATCTAATATATCCAATTCCTTACAGTTCGGAATAACTTCTACATTATCATATCCCTGACTTTCTAATTGTTCTTTCATTGATTCCGTTTCAACAAAAATATAATTTATTTTTTTTAAAAAAGCACCTAACCATTTTCTTTTATTCACAAATTCTGGTAACCAACCGCCTATTACGTCATAACATATATTTCTTTTAAATACTTTATTAAAAGTAATTAAAAGTGGAGCTATAATTCTCAGTCCATTCTCCGCTGGAAGAATGATTACATTTTGGGAATGTATTAATGCATTCAATACAATGATTGGAGTTTTTACCAATGTTTTTATGCCTCCATATGTATCAACCTTCATCACTTCATTGCAGCCAAATGCATTTTTCATTTCTTTGTATACAATTTTAGTTTTTACCGTTTGCCCATTGAGCAAATCCAGTGTATCTGCAAAGCACCCTATGATGCATACTTTTTTCACAAATTCTTCCTCCCAGCTCTCATCACTACTCTCTCCAACTAATGTTCTCTTTTATCATTTTTGCAGGAACACCTCCATACAATACATTTTCTCTGTCAATTGTATTCGTTACTAATGCGCCATACGCAACAACCGAATTTTTTTGAATAAGTGTTCCTTTCAGCAATGTTGAATATGCGCATACCCATACATGATCTTTTATGACTATTTTTTTTGAAATAATGGAATCTTTACCATTTTCTACAACATAATGTCCATCATTATTTTTTATCGTAACATTCCACCCCAAAACAACGTCATTACCTATTTCTACATCGGCATCAGAACAATCAATTGTAGTTGAGTAATTGCATCTAAATTTATTACCTAAAATTAATTTTGCATTATTTACACATATAACACATCCCTGAGATAATCCTAAATTTTTTCCTACCTGTATTACCCCCCCCCCCGCTCAACACAAAGTAAACTCTTAGGCGATTCTCTTCTTGATGTTATAGAATCACCAAAGCCAATTCTCATTGAGCAGGTAGATAAATCCTTATCATTTGTCAAAAATGTTTTTCTGTTTATCCCTGACAATTTCACATGGTAAGATACAATATATGGGAATTTTATAGACTGACTTACTGGTAGTACCTTAAAATTAAAATATATTGTTTTTGGAATAGACATTATTATTTCTACCAAATGAGTTTTTAAAAATTTTTTTGAATACTGATTCATAGCACATCACCTAATCAAATTTTTTTACATATTTTCTTTTTTTATAGTAACCAAATAACAAATTTCTTCCGGTATTAAATAGACTCTCTAATTTGCCCATTTTTTCTGCTTCATGATAAAGCATATAGTGCCAGCCAATCATTGTCCTAATACTATGTGTACTTACACTTCCTACACGCCCTTTTCTATATTGTGCTAATACTTCATCTAACAAATAACAATCAGCCTTTTGGCAAACTTTTAACCACATTGCATAATCATTATTTTTTTTAATATCTTCAATCTGAATCAACCCAATTTCATTAGCATCATACATTACTGTAAGACATCCAGGCCAACAATAATTATACATTCCCATCTTTGTGATTTTTTTAGGTCCTGTTATCCTTACACCGGTTTTATTACTCGCCATATCAATTTCTTCATAATTCGTATAAGAAAACTTATATCCATTATTCTTCATAAAATTAATTTGTTTTTCAAGTTTATTAGGCAGCCAAAGATCATCCGAATCAAGAAAAGCAATCCATTGCCCTCTAGCCTCTCGTAATGCTTTGTTCCGACTTATTGCAGCTCCAGAGTTTTCTTTATTTTTAAAGTATTTGATTCGAGAATCTGTAATTGTAGCAAGCACTTCTTCTGTTTCATCAGTTGAACAATCATCTACAATAATCAATTCCCAATTAGTATAAGTTTGATTTAAAACTGACTGGATTGATTCTTTTATGTATGAAGCTGTATTGTAAGACGGCATAATAATTGAAACCATGTTTTCTTCTCGCAGTATTCCATCACATTTATTTAAAATTTGCTTAGCCTCTATTTGTTTTTTATCATATTCCTCGGAAGTTATTTTTTCATTTTTTAAAAGATAATCTCCAAAATCCTCTGCGGTTGCCATATCTCCATCTGTAATGCCTTCTTGTTTAATAAAAGCAGTTTTTACAGTTTTTAATATAATGCTAAAATCTTTTAACAATGTCACATTTTCTATATACTTCAAATCCCAGTTCAATTTATCTTCCCACTTAATCGCATTTCGTCCATTTACCTGAGCCAAGCCACTCAACCCAGGTTTTGCAGTATGACGCATACGTTGCTCCTTTGTCATAAATGTAAGATCCCTGACCAACTGTGGACGTGGTCCGCAAATCGAAAGTGTTCCATTTAAAATATTAAAAGCCTCTGGAAGTTCATCAAGACTTGTACTTCTAAGCCACTTACCAAATGAAGTTAAACGTACTTCATCCGGTAAAAGCTCTCCGTTTTCATCTCTTTCATCTGTCATAGTACGGAATTTGTACATTTTAAAAATAGTTTCTTTTCCATCTTCTCCAATCAACCCTGGACGATCCTGCGTGAACAACACTGGGCTGCCCAGTTTGAATTTGACAAGAATTGCAACACCTATATACAATGGGCTAAAACATATAATTGCTGCTGACGCACAAACAACATCTATCGCTCTTTTAACATATTTTTCGTAAAATCCCATTTTGCGTGTCGGAATCGCTTCTATACTTTCAGCTTTATAAGTTGTTTTTTTCGCCTTCTTTTTCATAATCCAAGTCACTATCGCTGTTCCACCAACAATAGATGATGCTATAATTCCAACTATTTTTTTCTTTGACACAATAATCTCTCCCACAATATATTTCTATTCAAAGCAAGCTCTAATCACTTCAATAATTCTATCCTGCTGCTCTACTGTCATTTTATTATCACTTGGCAGGCATAATCCTCTTGTAAAAATATCCATTCCTACATCAGCTACACCACCTGCAATATACGCATTTGATCTGGCACGTCCATTTCCATCTCTTACTACAAACGGATTCAAACGATAAATTGGCTGCATATGCATTGGTTTCCAAATTGGACGTCCCTCTGCATTAATAGATGCAATTGCTTCCAGAATTTCAGTTGGACAAGTTTTTCCTGCTTCTTTTACATAGCAAACATCCTGTTCGCCACGAACCTGCTTGCACATTGCCTCTTTATCAATAATCAGACATGACAACCAGTAATTCGGCTCAGAATTTTCAAAGTCAATTGGATTCATAGAAACTGGAAGACCTTTTAATCCTTCTTTATATCTTTCATAAATTGCTTTCTTCTGAGCAATATGTTCATTCAGATATGGGAACTGTCCACGAACTACACCAGCTACTACATTGCTCATACGGTAGTTGTATCCCAGTTCTTCATGCTGATACCATGCTGCATTTTCTCTTGCCTGCGTAGACCATTTACGAACTTTGTTTGCAGCTTCTTCATCATCAGTCAAGAAACATCCACCTGCACTTCCGGTGATAATCTTGTTTCCATTAAAGGAAATCGTATTATACTTTCCAAATGTACCGGTCTGTACTCCCTTGTATGTAGCTCCCATAGATTCCGCAGCATCTTCTACCAGAATTGCATTATGTTTCTTGATAACAGCATTTAATTCATCTACTTTTCCTGGTGTTCCATAAAGGTGAGCAACAACTACTACCTTCGTATCCGGATAAATTTCAAATGCTTTTTCAAGTGCCACTGGGTCCATATTCCATGTGTCATATTCCGTGTCAATGAATACCGGTTCACCACCTTCGTAAACAACAGGATTTACAGTGGCATCAAAAGTCATATCTGAACAAAAAACTTTCTTTCCTTCCAATGCACCATGTCCAACTTTTGGCATACCATATGCTTCAATACCAGCTAATTTCATAGCAAGATGCAATGATGCTGTTCCGGCAGATAATGCAACTGCATATTTGCATCCGATATATTCACATGCCATTCTTTCAACTTCGTTGATATTTTTCCCAACTGTTGACATCCAGTTTGTTTCATATGCTTCTTTCACATATTCAATCTCAGGACCATGCATAGTCGGGCTGCTTAACCATACTTTAGACTCAAACTTCTCAAATTTATTACTTTCTTTAAACATGACTCCTACCTCTTTTCATCCATTTTGATATTAAGCAATTTCTTTATTTACATCTTCTGGTCTCTTGAATGTTGGGACAACACTCCTCAGTGCTTCTTTTGCAATCAGATCATCCCCTGTGTCACAGGCATTTCTAAGCACATCAATTTTTCTATATATTTCTTCTTTGCTTAATGCTGTATCTCTTTCAATAAAGATCAGGCTGTTATCTGTTTTGTCCAGTTCCTCTGTCTTAACTAACAGTTCTTCATATAATTTTTCTCCCGGTCTTAATCCGGTTTCAACAATTTCAATTCCCTGTACGCCAGACAGACGAATCATATTCTCTGCCAGATCCATAATCTTTACTGGCTGTCCCATGTCAAGAACAAACAGCTCTCCATTATTGGCAATCGCACCACTCTGAAGAACAAGCTGTGATGCTTCCGGAATTGTCATAAAGTATCTGATAATTCGCTTGTCTGTAACTGTAACCGGTCCGCCATTAACAATCTGACGTTTGAATAACGGAATAACTGATCCGGCACTGCCAAGTACATTTCCGAAACGAGTCGCACTGTATTTTACTTTTCCATGTGTACTTGCACTCTGAACGATCATCTCGCACATTCTCTTGGTTGCACCCATAACGTTTGTCGGATTAACCGCTTTATCCGTGGATACCATCATAAAGCGTTCCGCACCATACTCCTCACAAAGCTCCACCAGATTCTGTGTACCAAATATATTGTTGTAAATGGCTTCTACACAGTTATGCTCCATCAATGGGACATGCTTGTGAGCAGCTGCATTGATAATAATCTGCGGATGATATTTTTCAAATACTCTTTCAAGAGCTTTTCTATGAGTGATGGAACAAATTTCAATCTGCAAATCCAGTTTATTTCCATATGCGATCTTCAATTCCTGCTGAACATCATATGCACCATTTTCATAAATATCTAAGATAATAATCTTCTTCGGATTCATCTTGGCTAACTGTCGGCACAGCTCCGACCCAATAGAACCGCCACCACCTGTGATCAGTACAACTTTATCTTTGTAATATGCATTGGTACGCTCATCCGAAACAACCAGAGGTTTTCTAAATAAAAGTTCTTCTATATCAAATTCTCGAAGATGACGTTTTCCTCCTGCCGCATACATAGTCGGATAATCATATACTTTTAATTTATATCCCGCATTCTTGTAATACTCATAAAGAGTTTTCTTCTTTGCTGCATCCATTGATGGGATTGCAAAAATGATTTCCTGTACTTCAAATTCGCCTAACTTCTTAAAAGTTGCTTCCGTTTCAGACCAAACCGGAATTCCATGTATATCTCGTCCAACTTTTTCCTTATTAATATCAATAAAACATCTTGGTACATACGCTGCTTCTGAATTGTTCAAAAGTTCTTCTGCCAGACTCACACCGACTCGTCCAGCACCAATAATTGCAACTTTGATCTTCTGCACTTCTTTTTCATTTCCAGCTTCGATACCAGAAAATACATGTAATAATATAGAAAGAATTTTTCCTCTTGTTGTCTCCTGGTTTCCACATTTGTATGCATAGCGATACATCATGCGAAGCGCCAATGCTCCTAATAAATTCAAGCTAACCAATGAAAGTAATCTTGCAAATGTAATTTTTTGAACTGGAAGTAGGAGTTCCAGACATAGATACGCCACAAAAGCGATAGAGTCAGTAAACAGCAAGCGGATATAACACTGAATCCCACCATATCTCCATACTTGCCCGTAAATTTTACCTATTAGACGTGCTGTGAAAATACACAGAACAGAAAGACCTACTTGTTGGAAGATCCCAACAGTTGATAATTTATCCATTCCCCCATATAACACCAGGAGTATAACTGCTACTAATGCATATACAATCAAATCATACCCTACAAGCGTCCAGCGTATGTTTGGCGTGTTATTTTGTTTTGCCTGTTTCATATCCATCTTTGTTTCATTTGTACTATTCATCGTGTACCCCCCCCCACGAAAATTGAGAAGGTTCATTTCCTCTTGTTCAATATTGTTCTTTGTAATAGTTACATTTCTTTATGCAATTTCTTTATTTACTTCTTCTGGTGTTTTGAATAATGATCTGTGGATGATATTTTTCAAATACTCTTTCAATAGCTCTTCTATTCTCCAGTCAAAGTCTGTATATTTTCGTACTCGCATATTTTTCATTCACCTCTTCTATTGAATTTTTTACATACAAATAGCCCACCATTTACTCAAATAGCAGGCTCAACTGTAAGTATTCATTTTTAGCTTTTATTTTTCTTCTTCATCTTCATTCCCTGTTATTTACTTAAATCCATGTTTACAACCACAATTTATTTGTTCAATAACTTCGAGCACGTTCGTAATCGAATGATCACTGTCTTTCCGGGCTCCCCCAGGGGAGGTAGGACTCCGGCGGGCGGTGCTCCACCCAAAGACTTTATCCTGTAGATAAAATCCTGTTTACAGTCTCCTGTATCTATGAAAACAGCGTTTTAGTCGCTTGTTCTCGGCTCTTTTGGCTGAAATCCGCGGATGCATTTTAATCCGAGATTCCAGGATGCATTCAGGTAGTAATTTCCCTGATGCCCATTCTTGCAGACAAAGTTCTGGCCTTTTTTATGTATGGATGCCCCACAGGCTGCACATGTAGAACTGATATTGTGCTGCTGCAGTTCCAGTACAACAAGTCCTTCCTGCCAGGCTTTGTACTTTATCTTTTCGCGAATGGCGGTGCTGAGATGTATCGGTGAGAAGTTTCCTGCTTTTGACATCAGGATTCTGCTGTATTCTTTCTCATATTCTGGAAGAACGATAATCTTTGCGCCTTGCTTTATTGTGTAATTTATAACTTGTCTACTTATGCTATGAGAATAAAAATCGTTAAGATTTTTTAATTTCATCCAATAGCGCGAATTTGGGATTGCGCTGCTGCCACTGCTTCCTGATGCTTCGGATTTTTTGATCTTGTCAGTAACCTGCCTGCATCGGTGGGCATACTCAGCTCCTCCTCTTACAAAAAAGACGTTTTCTTTTGCGCCGTCAGAATTCAGCACGCAGCAGACTGTGAGTGCATCCTGATTTGTAAACGTTACGGCACAGATTTTTTCACCTGCTGCCATTCGTTCTTTGGCAGTTCTGCCGTCTTTTACAAAAGTTTTCCACGGGATGTGCAGCTCAGGGCCTGTCTTTTTCAGGACGATAGAAGGTGACATCATCTGCCCTTCTTCCGGTATGGTATTGCCACGGAGCTTGATGCGATTCCAGAGCCATTTTTCTCCAGTCCAGATTTTCAGTGTGATCGCATTTCCTTCAAAATCACGATACATGCCTTTATAACAGGTAACGGATTCTGTGAAAGAAGTGGAACGGATCTTCTGTTTTTCTCTGGAAAGGTAACTGCTGGCTACGGCAATTGCGCTGTTGATCGCAGCTCGCCTGAAATACAGGGGAACCTTTTGCCATGGCAGTGGGTACTGCACGGGCTGTCGGTCTCTGCCTGGGATTGTCAGCTTTTCCAATGTGCGGAGTGCTTCCATGGAACCTGGTCTTCCATCCTGAAATGTGTCAAGGTATAGGTTGTAATAAAATTCCAGTATCTGGTTATACAGTTCCTGTGTTTTTACTAACCAGTCGGAATGTCTGGTCAGGATGTTCATCTTTTTAACTGTGATGGAGTAATACTGTGGTTTCTCCACGGGAACACCTCAATTTTTTCACAGAGTAGCATACTCTGCGACGTTTTTTTAATCGCATACATTCTAGCACATAAAAAATATTATGTAAAGATGCAAAAATATGGAATAAAATATCTATATAGTACGAAATTCTTTTCGTTTTTTCGATATTACAGGGCATAAGAAGTGTTATTCATAATCAAAATGAGCAATTACAATATCATTAGCCGTCAAAATTATGGTCTAGTGAAAGGAGCACAAATTATGCCAAGAAAAGGAGAAAACATTTACAAAAGAAAAGATGGTCGCTGGGAGGGACGTTTCCGCAAATACAGAGACGCAAATGGCAAGATCAAATATGGTTATGTCTATGCCAGAAGCTACACAGAGGTAAAAATCAAACTTAACAAAATCAAACAGGAAATAACTATTCCTGCGGAGTCTGGCACTGCTGATATTATCGTACGCACATTTTCAGAAGTGGTGAAGGAATGGATCACCTACAAGACACCGCTGCTAAAAGAATCTTCCGTAGCCAAATATACCAATATCATAAATCTGCACCTGCTTCCATTTTTCCATGAGCAGACAATGCAAAGCATTTCCGTGCAACGCCTCGAAGAATTTTATAAAAAACTGCTTCTGAAAGTAACACCAAAAGGAACTCTCTTAGCGCCCAAAACAACACTGGATATTCTTTCGGTAATGAAATCCATTCTGGTCTATGCAAATACAAAAAAATATCTGCAATATTTGCCGCCTCTTCGTTTTGAATACCGGCCTCTGGTGAAGAAACTGGTAATCTTAAGTGAACGGAATCAAAAAATCTTATCCTCTTATTTATGCCTGCATCTTACATACCGGAATCTTGGAATTCTCATATGTATGTATACCGGAATCCGTCTGGGAGAAATCTGTGCACTCACATGGGAAGATATTTCTCTGACGGAAGGTTCTATTTATATAGACAAAACGATACAGAGAGTTCAAAAAGAACATAATGGAAAGAAAACAATGCTTATCATAGCAACGCCAAAGACACCATCTTCTATCCGAACCATTCCAATTCCAAATCAATTATTGCAGATCATAAAAAGCAGTGAGCTTCCTCAAAAAGGATATCTTCTGACCGGTTCCACAGAGAAATATGTAGAGCCCCGTACGTATCAGTATCATTTCAAAAAGCTTCTTCAGAGATGTAAAATCCCAGAAACAAATTTCCATGCATTGCGCCATACTTTTGCTACCAGATGTGTGGAACTCGGATTCGATATCAAAACACTCAGCGAAATTCTCGGTCATTCCAGCATCAATATCACCTTGAATCGATATGTACATCCATCCTTTGATCTAAAAAAACAAAATATGAATAAAATGAATGAACTAATTTCCTTTAGATAAATTGTCAGAAGTCCTGTGTTTTTGCAGAAATGCAAGCCCAGGGCTTCGATTAATATGGGATAAATTGTCGAACGATTACGGTTGTAATTTGTATGAAAGAACTGTTATAATTCTGATATCGGATATCAGTAAGTGATGTCCAGACATCTGATCCGGCGCTTCTGCCAGATAATCCCAGAAAAAGTTATAAAATCAGAAAAGAATGTTGCTGTCCAGTTGCAGTGATTGTATAATCAATATATAGAACAAACTGGCGTAATATTCTTTTGAAAAGCACGAACAGAGTATCAACATATCTACGGAATCAAAGAAGGGAGGTTTTTCTATAAATCAGCTTAACAGAAAGAATGAGCGCCAGATAAAACGAAAGATAAAGACAAGCGGTCAGGTGAAAAATCCTGTTGCATACCAGAATAAAGACATCATATCCAAAGTCTTTGGTGAAAGTATGAGGAACAAATCCTTTCGGGCATACGGAATGGATATTCCGGAGATTGTTGAAATCCTGCCTACGAATCTTCCGGCGGTGGAGGCGAATGAGATGCGTCTGGACAATCTCTTCCGACTGAAAGATGGCACGATTGTGATCGTCGATTATGAAAGCACCTACAGTTACGCGGATAAGATCAAGTATCTCAATTACGTTGCCCGGACTACAAAAAGGTATGGATTAAGCGAAAAGCAAAACCAGCCAGTAAGAATGATCGTCATTTATACTGGAAGCATCCGAAGGGGAACCACCAGAGCAGATGTTGACATGGGATGCCTGCAATTTACGGTAGAGGAAGTATTCCTCTCCGACCTGGATGCACAGGAAATTGAAACACGTTTCCAGAGAAAAATCCACTCAGGAGAGATTCTGTCGGATGAAGAACAGATGCAGTTTATCATCCTGCCGCTGGTACATAAAACAAAAGAGGAAATGCAGGACTGTATAGTAAGATGCTTTGAGATGGTGAAGAAGATCGATTCGCCCGAAATACAAAGATTTTTATTATCAGGACTGATCGTGTTTACAGATAAGGTGATTCGCAGAGAAGATTCAGAAAGAATAAAGAGGTGGATAGAAATGACGAAAGTTGGAAGACTCTTTGAAGAAGAAAAACAGAAAGCCGTACAAGAAGCCATAAAAAAAGAAAAAGCAGATAAGAAGAAAGCTCTCCAGAGAGCAAGCGCAGATAAAGAGAGAGCTCTACAGAAGGCAGCTGCAGAAAGGAAGCAGGAATTGTTGGACGAGAAAATATCTATCGCAAGGAAATTCCTCATGGATGGTATTCCCGTGGACAGCATCCTGAAATGTATCGATGGTCTGGACAGAGCAGAAATTGAAGCATTGAAATAAATTTAATAACCGTCAAATAAATCGTCAAGAGCCCTGTGGCTTTGCAGAAATGCAAGTCACAGGGCTCTTTTGTCGCAGAGTATGCTACTCTGCGATATTTTTTCATCTCATTTATTTCACTTTTACGATATAGGTCTGCCACTCATCATCCTGATAAACGACTTCTCCCATACTCTTCAGCATATCGTTATTCAACTGGGCACCGTACTTCTTTCGCTCACACGATCCCACAAAAATATACGATACATCATACTCTTCCAACAGGGACTTCACATGTGCTTCATCCGTCGAAGTATAAATGTTCTCGACATCTGCGATCTTGGCATTGATGTCAGCAAGATCTCCTCTCCATAGCCACTCATGCACGTACCATCCCATGATCGTCGGGAGACCGGTCATGGCGGATACCCGTTCGTATTCGGAATAACTGTCACCGTTTGCTTCAAGCACCACTTCTACATCTTTGACATTTTCTTTGAGCCACTTGATTCCGCCGACATCTTCCGAGAAATCGGTCTCAAGAAAGGCAGTTGCATTCAGTCCTTTATATTCAGACGGTTTCCATACTTCACCGAACCAGGCATGTACACTGTTTCCGAAATAACCACAGGTCCATACAAAGAGAATCAATCCGATCACTGCCAGGGCTTTGAGTATCTTATTCTTTCCTATGATCAGCAGACGGAAGATTGCGTAGATCATAGTCATCCCAAACATAATATATGCCTGATAGGTCAGCTTAAACATCGTATTGGCACGGGCATTTCCGTTTTCATAAATATCACGTACATAGACGAGTTCCGGAATCAGCACCAGACCGATCGCACAGAGTCCCATGACCACAGCAAAAAGATCCGGAAGTGTAACTGATTTCAAAAGCCGATACAGAGATCTGTTTTCTGCCACTTTTAATTTCTCAACAAGTAGAGAAATGATAAACAATACAGTCAGTATCGTCGGCAGGCCCCAGAGCACCAGAAGCTGATGCGGAAGGGAATGATGCTGGGCAAGTGCGATTCCCTGTACCATATTACTGCTGTCAAACTGCATCGTAAACGGAAGGATGATCAGTGTTGCCAGTATCAGGATCTCCGCTGCCTGTGCCGCTGTCACGGCAAGGATCCATTTTACCTTTCCTTCCTGTCCGATAATATTCATGATCAGGATCACTCCACAGGTCACTGTATAATAAATGACAAAATCCCAGTAGTTTGTCCAGTGGAACATTCCCAGAAGGGCTGCAGCTGCCAGAAGCTGTGGCATCAGAAGCTGTCTGCGCCAGAATTCTTTTTTCTCTGTATTCTCGAGTGTGATCTTTGTTGTTCTTACCTTTTTCATCCAGGCATAAAGCAATGCAAGGATCAACAGAACAAACATGATATCCACAACATGTGCATGCAGATCTCCAAGTACGAAGGAATAACATGGAAATTCATGAATCGTTTTGTCAGCTACATCCGGGTTGAATCCGATATATCTGGTCGCATCTGGGAACCAGTAACTGCTGACTTCCTCTCCTTTCAATTTCTGGATCCATGGAATCACGCATGCATAAACAACATAGTGCATATTTCCGGCCACGGAAACTGCGATTCCGGCCAGAAATCCTGTTACAGACGGCAACTTTTTCTTCCATCCGCTGATGTTTCTGCCCAGTCGGTCTTTCACCATCTGATGCACGAGTGAGAATGGCATAATAAAGGCAAGCCCTGCCACAAAAGTACGCATCAGGTTGTAGGTCAGTTCTACTTTCGTGCCTGACAGCTTTGTCAGAAATACTGCAAAATACTGTCCGCCATAATAGTAATTGATCTTGCCCTCAGAATACCAGAGATCTGTTGCCGGAAGTGTTTTGCTTCGCATCATTGCTTCCATGAAACCATAATCCATAAATTTCTCTGTTCCATAAGCTGCCGGATGGAATCCTGCAAAATATGTCCACATAAGAAAGAATGCAAAGAAAAGAAGCTCTTCCGCATATACCAGATTAAGATGTGCAAAAGGAATACACTCGAATCCGTCTTTCTGCTCTTTTCGGTATAATAATATAGAAAGAACAGTGCAGATAACAGTCACCGCCACGCAGGTAACTGCTGTAAATTTCAATATCTTCACAGTTACCAGAAACCATGTCAGAAAACCGGTGATCGCGATTGCGGTTACTTTTGAAAAAATCCATCCCTTATCATCAAAACGTCGAAACAGTCTTCCTGTCAATGGCATAGCTGCCACTCCCAGCACCAGTGCCAGAAGATACCAGGTCCAAAAAGTCCATACATCGCCCTGCAGCAGATATGCTGATAATGCAACTAATACTGCTGCCGGTATGATCATCATGATTAATTTTTTTATTTTATCAGGTTTCATAAATTCTTATTCTCCCGTCCTCTGTTTCATATACCAGCTTGTATACACTGGCAATTGTTTCTTCTCTGCAGTACTGCTGTTCGTATTCCATTCCTTCTTCATACAGAATGTAGGTGATTTTTTCCTGCTTTACAAGTTTCTTCAGTTCTTCTTTGTTTATTGTACTGTAAATAGTCTTTGCCTGTGCTGCGCGATAATAAGTATCATATCCCGCCGACCACGCATAATATGGCCATCCCATATACATCATGACTCCCGACATCGTTACCTCATTGATGCTGTATTCCGGAGTCAGGATCAGATCTTCATGCGTCAGATGTTCTTCCAGCCAGTCTGTCAGATCACTGTTCATGTTCACGCTGATTCTGTGCCCTGGGCCATTATTTCGTATGATCACAACAAAATCATAAATACCGGTAATGGTCAGACAGACAGCAAGTAGTACCGCTACGATTCTGTGAAGTATCTTTTTCTGAAACAGTTGCATAAGTGCCCATGCCCAGAAAATTGCGGTAAATGCATAGGAGATCATAATATATTTATGATTCACTGCAATATCTGGAGTGAGCGATACAAAAAATGCAAATGCAGCCGGAAACAGGAAACTTATAAGAGCCGCTCTCTGCTGTCGTTTTTTCAACAAGAACACCAGCACAACTGTGCCGACAAAGAAAATCCCACTCATCTGGATCAGGTACCACAGTACTCCCCACAGGGTTTTATCATCGGAAAGAAATCCCCAGTAAAGAGAAGGGCTTACTGCTTCCCCCCAGATAAAGATCCTGGTCTGAAGCACCGAAAAGATCACGGATGTGGCTGCAAGGATCAGATAATCCAGCTTCCCGTCTGAAAAAACAGCAAAGCCCAGCAGGATCAGCAGGCCACCGATCACCGCTGCTCCATTCCAGAACGATGTCAATCCCAGGAACATCCCTGCCATCAGTGCATTTTCCGGGCAGATACATTTCCACGCCTTTTTTGTAAAAAATCGGTTACGAAGCCAGACAATGCCTTTTTCTTCCTCGGCACAGCCGATATCCAGCCAGTCCATAAATAACCAGATGACAAGAGAAACGATCAGAAGTCCAAATGCCAGATGCCTCTGATTCAGATATACATTAAAATTCCATAATCCCCAGTTTTCATTGGTTGTATATCCGATAAATGTTGTATTGTCCCTCAGCGTTGCCCACAGGTCTTTTGCCTGTAGATGTTCTGTCACAAAATGAAAAAATGAAAGTGAACTGCGGAAGAAAAAAAGTACCAATGTCAGAATTCCGGCTGCCAGGCTTGCTGTCAGTCGTTTTGCAATGCTGTAAAGCAGCATCAGAAATCCCAGCAGCGCCAGAACACTTTCTATATTATATGCAAAATCCAGTCTGATCCCGAGAAATTCCAGATTTCCGACAAGAAACTGAAACATAAAATGATATTTGACATCCTGTCCTCCGAAATGCGGGTACTCTGTCGGGAAGTTATTGCCCTTTGAGAAAGAGCGCATCATCGCTGTATGTGGTGCATAATCCCCGTATACGGAAAACCCACTGTACAGTTCGCCATTTCTTATATAAAAAACATAAAACATGATCCACGTCAGAAATACCAACAGGAATCCAAATAAAATACACTCTTTTCGAAATGCCCTGCTGTCACTGATCAGCTTCCTGTCTGCCACGGTCCATACAGTTCCTGTTTTTCGATATCGTTTCCAATAAAGCAAAACCAGAACAACTGCCGTTATGATCAGAACAGCTGTATTTCCATAGATCAGTGGTTTCTTAGCACCTGCTTCGCTGGCCGCCCAGGAGATCATGTACGTTGTCCATCCAAATACCAGTGTTCCCATTCCAAAAGCGGCTGCCGCCAGAACCCATATCTGATTGCAGAAATCTTTGTGCTGTCCGTTCCTGCTGCCTGCTTCCTGAGCGTTTTTTCCTGTAAACAGAAGAATTTCTGCCAGTTCTTTACCAGCCAGCAGGCTCAGTACTATATATATGATACCAAACATTATCCACCTCGTCATTAAATCTCGTACAGAATATATTACACTTTATACCTGCCAGAGCCTGTAAAATCGTTTTTCTCTACTCATACGGATTTAGTATAACAAAGGAACTTTCATATAGCAAACAAACTTCCTGATTTTCACAATATTTACACTTTTTAGCTGTAACTTTTCCGGTTATCCACATGCAGATATGTATCAATTCCATCTGCCACTGCAGCCGCTACTCTTTGCTGATACAATTCTGTCTGCAATTTTCTGGCCTCTTCGGGATTGGTCAGGAAACCACATTCTACGATCACAAGCGTTCCCGGACTTCTTTTGAGCAGATAATAACTGGTATTTCCCTTGATTTCTCTTGGTCGGTCTATTTCCAGCTTTTCATTCAGGCTGCTTTGTACTGCCTCTGCAAGATTCTTTCCTTCTACAGAACTTTCATAATAAAAAACCTGCGGTCCATGCACAGATGCATCCTGCTGATAGCTGTTCTGGTGAATACTTACCGACAGCACCGGTGACTTTTCGCCGATCATTGCTATGCGACGCTGCATATCCTGTGCTTTTTTATTATTTGCTGATGCATCATAAAGTCCTTTATCTGTTTCTCTTGTCATTGCCACAGAATAGCCCCTTGTTTCAAGCTCACTTTTCAGCAGAAGTGATATCGCCAGATTGATTCCTTTCTCTTCCAGTCCATCTACACCGATCATCCCAGGATCATCCTCCCCATGTCCGGGATCTATAAGAATCAGTTTCGGAAAATTCATCTGTACTGAAACAACAGCAGCCTGTCTGGACAGCAGGTAAAAACTTACCAGCAGCAGACAGGCCATGACCATTTCCATTCTGTATTTTCTGAATTTTTTCATGCATGCACACCTCGCTGCATATTCCTTCTATGTATATGCAGCGGTATGGCTTCTTACTACCTTACTCATACTTTACGATTTCTTTTTTCAGACGTTTCATAATCCGTTTCTCCAGTCTGGAAATATAGGACTGAGAGATTCCAAGAAGATCTGCGACTTCTTTCTGCGTCTTCTCTTTTCCGTCGGCATTGTTCAGTCCAAAACGCAGCCGTATGATCGTCTGTTCTCTTGGTGACAGTTTGTTGATTGCTTTTCCCAGAAGTGTGATTTCCACTTCATCCTCCAGTTTCCTGGAGATCACATCATCATCGGTTCCAAGAATATCCGAAAGAAGCAGTTCATTGCCGTCCCAGTCCACATTCAATGGTTCATCAATAGATACTTCCATTCTCGTCTTACTGTTTCGCCGCAGATACATCAGAATCTCATTTTCAATACAACGTGATGCATATGTCGCCAGTTTGATATTCTTTACCGGGTTGAATGTATTGATAGCCTTGATCAGACCGATCGTCCCGATCGAGATCAGGTCTTCCACTCCAACTCCTGTGTTATCGAATTTTCTTGCAATATAAACGACGAGTCTGAGATTATGCTCAATCAGCAGGGATCTGGCTTCCTGCTCCTGGTCTGTTTTGAGTCTGCTGATCACATATGCTTCTCTTTTTGGCTCCAGTGGTGCCGGAAGCACATCACTTCCTCCGATATAATAAAGTTCTCTCGATCTTGAAAGAACTAATTTCTGAAAAACCTGAAACGGACGATAATCCACTCCTACTGCCGATCTGCTCATATCCTGCCCCTCCTAATGCAATAATCTGGAATTCAATATCACTTTGTATTCCTTTCCCAAAGCAAAAGGTTCTGAAGACAATGCAAACACCGGTCCGGATACATGGATCCGCTCTCCCGGAATCTGAATACAAAGATCCTCTAATGTCACTGCCAGAATCAGCTGCACTTCCCGTCCTACGGTCTGGAAGGACAGATAGTGTGGTTTCAGGTCAGCGATCTCTGTACTTTCAATCTCCTCCGGTCTTTCTTTAAGATGCAGCAGCCTGTCTGTCAGCTCCTCACTCAGAAGACTTCGAAGTATTTCCGGATCTGCCACCGAAACCGGTGCTCCAGTCACTGTATCACACAGACGGTTTCCTGTATCATACAGACCATACGTTTCCTGCAGCTGTCCGTGATATTTCAGGGCAACCGGATAGATATGTTCTCTGGATTCTTTTATTTGTTCCATCAGGCAGATCATCAGACTTAACCCTCCATAAGTCACAGCCGCACACGATAAAAAAAACACAGCCGTCACTCTTCTGTTTTCTGATACCGCCATCCAGAAACCACCGGTCAGAAATGTCATTCCAAAGAAAAACAGTGCGGCTCCGGTCATGTGCTTCACATCCTGGATCTCATATGCGATCCATATCATGAACACAGCACAAACTACTCGAAGAACTATGGTCAGTACCCCTGTTTTTCCTGGTCGTACATAAAGATTCAGACACGCAAAAAGAGCTCCGACCGCTGCCGCCGCCAGACATCTTCGTCTGCTGTTCTTTCTCCTCAGAACAATTCCTGTAAGTCTCAGAAGAATATAATCCATCAGAAGATTCGCAGCAAACACAATATCTATGTACACTTCCTGATGCATACAAAAAGCCCCCTGCCGCCTATAGATCCTTCACTTTGGTAAGTGAACTCATTATAGGTGACAGAGGGCGCAGATTTTGTCAAAACAGCGTGTCGTATCCCAGGAACTTATCGACACAAAAAGAGGAAGGCATTTCGCCTCCCTCTGATAGGATCTTACACAGACCGATTATTTTTTCTCTTCCTCTACTTCGATCTTGCGGATTGTTTTATTTTTGATTTCTTCTTTGATTGCTGCAATGAATTCTCCGAGGTCTTTCATTCCTTCATCACCAAGGTAACGGCTTCTTACGGAAACCTTGCCCTCTTCCTCTTCTTTTGCACCAACTACAAGCATGTACGGTACTCTTTCCAGACGTGCTTCACGGATCTTGTAGCCCATCTTTTCGGAACGTCTGTCAACGGAGCAGCGGATGCCTGCTTCTTTCATCTGTGCTTCTACTTTGTCAGCATAAGCATTGAATTTTTCGGAGATCGGGATCACACGAACCTGCTCCGGACACAGCCATGTCGGGAACATTCCTGCGTATTTTTCGATCAGCCATGCAAGTGTTCTTTCATAGCATCCCATGGATGTACGATGGATGATGCATGGACGTTTCTTGTCGCCGTTTTCGTCGATATAGTACATATCGAACTGTTCAGCAAGAAGTGCATCCCACTGGATTGTGATCATTGTATCTTCTTTGCCATATACGTTCTTAGCATTGATGTCGACCTTCGGTCCGTAGAATGCTGCTTCTCCGACATCCTCTGTGAATGGGATGTTCAGTTCTTCGAGCATCTGACGGATATCTTCTTCTGTCTCATTCCATACTTCCGGCTCACCGATGTATTTTTCTCTATTATTCGGATCCCATTTGGACAGATGATAGGTTACATCTTCCTCAACACCAAGAACCTGCAGGCAGTACTGTGCAAGTGCGATACAGTCTTTGAATTCTTTGACCATCTGGTCTGGTCTTACGATCAGATGTCCTTCGGAAATTGTAAACTGACGAACACGTGTCAGACCATGCATCTCACCGGAATCCTCATTACGGAACAGTGTGGATGTTTCGCCGTAACGAAGCGGCAGGTCACGGTAGCTGTGCTGTTCTGCTTTATATACATAGTACTGGAATGGGCATGTCATCGGACGGAGAGCATATACTTCTTTGTCTTTCTCTTCGTCACCAAGAACGAACATACCGTCTTTGTAATGATCCCAGTGTCCGGAGATCTTGTAGAGGTCGCTCTTTGCCATCAGAGGAGTTTTTGTTCTTACGTAGCCACGTTTTGTCTCCTCATCTTCGATCCATCTCTGCAGTTCCTGCATCATGATAACACCGTTTGGCATGATCAGTGGAAGTCCCTGTCCGATTACATCTACAGTTGTAAAAATTTTCATCTCACGGCCAAGTTTATTGTGGTCACGTTTTTTAGCTTCTTCCATCTGCTCCAGATGTTCTTTGAGTTCATCTTTTGTAGCATATGCTGTTCCGTAGATACGTGTCAGCATTGCGTTCTTTTCGCTTCCTCTCCAGTAAGCACTGGAAGAAGAAAGAAGTTTGAATGCTTTTACGCCTTTTACGCTCATAAGGTGTGGTCCTGCGCAGAGATCTGTCCAGTCACCCTGTGAATAGAAGGAGATTTCTTCGCCTTCCGGAAGGTCTTCGATCAGCTCAACTTTGTATGGTTCATTTTTCTCTTTGAAGAATGCGATCGCGTCTTCTCTTGATTTTGTGAAGCGCTCGATCTTTGCACCTTTTTTGATGATCTTCTTCATTTCTTTTTCGATTGCATCCAGATCCTCACGGGAGAATGGTTCGTGAGCGAAGTCATAATAAAATCCTGTATCAATAGAAGGTCCGATAGCAACTTTAGCTTCCGGATATAAGGTCTGTACTGCCTGTGCAAGTACATGGGAAGCTGTGTGACGAAGAACAGCAAGTCCTTTTTCGTCTTTTGCTGTGAGAATGTTCAGTTCGCAGTCGCTGTCAAGAACAGTACGAAGGTCTACAACTTCTCCGTTTACTTCGCCTGCACATGCTGCACGTGCCAGTCCTTCACTGATATCATAAGCGATGTCGATAACTGATTTTGCTTCGGAATACTCTTTTTTGGATCCGTCTTTCAATGTGATGATCATAATTTTGAACTCCTTTTTTGAATAAAATTTTAAAGTTTTCCACAGGGACGAGTAAGTTTTTCTTTTCTATACACAAAAGTCCCTTACAATACATCTCGTATTGTAAGGGACGAATAATCTACTCGCGGTTCCACCCTGCTTGCTGCATCTGCCATATGGCAGCTCAGCCACTCTTATAAGATGGTAACGGAATCACCGGACCGGATTAGGGCCACTCGGAGATGGTCTTCAACTGCTTCCCGCTGAAATACTCTCAGCAAATATATTTCTCTCTGGAGCCTTCCACAGTTTACTCTTCTCTTCAACGTGTTTCTTTATTCTGTTACACATTATATCCACATGGTTTTAGTTTGTCAATGCCTATTTTTCATTTTGGTCAGACCAATTTGGTGTATCCGTTTAAACCTGTTTATTTAAAGTACTCTACACCAGATTCGAAGATCTTGATATCCTGCTCGCCGTAGATGTTTACAGCCACTCCGTCACCACGGCGTTCGCTGTGAGCCATCTTACCAAGGATACGTCCGTCCGGACTTGTGATACCTTCGATGTTCATGTAGGAACCATTTACGTTCCATTCTTCGTCTGCACTGAGTTCACCGGCTGGAGTTACATACTGAGTTGCAACCTGTCCGTTTGCGAAGAGTTTTGCAAGCCATTCATCGTTGGCAACAAAACGTCCTTCACCGTGGGATGCAGGGTTACAGTATACTCCGCCAAGCTGTGCTTTCTGGAGCCATGGAGACTTGTTGCTTACAACCTTGGTGTAAACCATCTTGGAGATATGACGTCCGATGGTGTTGAAGGTCAGTGTCGGGGAATCTGCTTTCTGTCCGCAGATCTCACCGTATGGTACCAGACCGAGTTTGATCAGAGCCTGAAATCCATTACAGATACCAAGTGCAAGACCGTCTCTCTCGTTGACAAGCTTCATAACTGCTTCTTTGATCTTTGCGTTCTGGAATGCAGTTGCAAAGAATTTCGCAGAGCCATCTGGTTCATCACCAGCGGAGAATCCACCTGGGAACATGATGATCTGAGCCTGGTCGATTGCTTTTGTGAAGAGTTCCACGGAATCATGGATATCTTCTGCTGTCAGGTTCTTGAATACTTTAACGTCAACCTCTGCACCAGCGCGTTCAAAAGCACGTGTGCTGTCGTATTCGCAGTTTGTTCCAGGGAATACCGGGATAAACACACGCGGTTTTGCAACTTTGTGTTTGCATACATAAATGTTTTCTGCATGGTACAGGTCATCTTTTGCCTGTTTTTCGTTGTCTTCGCCGGAAGTTGTCTTGAATACTCTTTCCAGAGTTCCCTTCCATGCTTCTTCAGCTTCTTTTTCAGTAATAACAGTATTTCCGTAAGAGAATTTACCGTCATCTGTAACTTCACCGATCAGTGTGTATGTGATGGAAAGCTGTCCGACTTTGTCTGCCGGAACTTCCATGATGATATCACCAAATCCTGGTGCGAAGAAGTCTCTTGGATCCAGGTTGTGTTCGATCTTCACGCCGAGTGCATTACCGAAGGCCATCTTGGAAACAGCTGCTGCAATACCATGACGATCCAGTGCGTAAGCGGAAACAACTTTTCCAGCCTGGATATCATTGTGGAGTTTTTCGTACTGATCCATGATTCCTGCGTAATCCGGCAAATCGTACTGATCACGCGGTGCGCGGAGCCATACAAGTTTATTTCCTGCTTTTTTGAGTTCAGGTGTGATCACGTCCTGGATCTTGGCTACGTCTACTGCAAAGGAAACAAGCGTCGGAGGCACGTCGATCTCATTGAAGGTACCGGACATACTGTCTTTACCACCGATGGACGGAAGTCCGAATCCCATCTGTGCTGCATAGGCACCAAGGAGTGCGGAGAATGGCTGGCTCCATCTCTTTGGATCTTCGGTCATACGACGGAAGTATTCCTGGAATGTGAAGCGGATCTTCTTGTAATCACCACCTGTAGCTACGATTCTTGCTACAGATTCTGTTACTGCGTAAGCAGCTCCGTGATATGGACTCCAGGAAGAGAGATATGGATCAAAGCCGTAACTCATCATGGTAACTGTATCAGTTTTTCCGTTCTGTACCGGAACTTTTGCAACCATGCTCTGTGTTTCTGTAAGCTGATACTGACCACCGTATGGCATAAATACGCTGCCTGCACCGATAGAACCGTCGAACATTTCAACGAGACCTTTCTGGGAGCATACGTTGAGGTCAGCAAGTGTCTCCAGCCATTTTGCCTTAACATCGACAACGTCTGGTCTTTCTTCGAAAAGGTTTCCGTCTTTGTTCGGGATCTCAACCTCTACAGTTGTTTCCTGATGTGCACCGTTGGTATCAAGGAATGCACGGGAAATGTTAACGATTTCTTTGCCTCTCCATGTAAGAACAAGGCGTGGCTCTTCGGTAACGACTGCAACCGGGATTGCTTCGAGGTTTTCTTCGTTTGCAAAGCCAAGGAATTTGTCAACATCTTTTGGATCTACAACAACTGCCATACGCTCCTGGGATTCAGAGATTGCGATCTCTGTTCCGTCAAGGCCGGCATATTTTTTCGGAACTTTGTCAAGGTCTACGCGAAGTCCATCTGCAAGCTCACCGATGGCAACGGATACACCGCCTGCACCAAAGTCGTTACATTTTTTGATGATGTAGCTGACTTCTTCACGTCTGAACATACGCTGGATCTTACGCTCTGTAGGTGCGTTACCTTTCTGTACTTCTGCACCGCAGACTTCGATGGAAGCCTCTGTGTGTACCTTGGAGGAACCTGTTGCACCACCGATACCGTCACGGCCGGTACGTCCTCCCAGAAGGATGATGATATCTCCCGGATCGGAGTTTTCACGGATAACGGCACGTCTCGGAGCTGCACCCATAACGGCACCGATCTCCATACGTTTTGCAACGTAGTCCGGATGATAGATTTCTTTGACATAGCCGGTAGCCAGACCGATCTGGTTACCATATGAGCTGTATCCATGAGCAGCACTTCTGACCAGTTTCTTCTGCGGAAGTTTACCTTTGAGCGTTTCTTTTACGGATACAGTCGGATCAGCAGCACCTGTCACACGCATTGCCTGATATACATAAGTACGTCCGGAAAGCGGGTCGCGGATTGCACCGCCAAGGCAGGTAGCAGCACCACCAAATGGCTCGATCTCTGTCGGATGGTTGTGTGTCTCATTCTTGAAGTTAATGAGCCACTCTTCTTCTTTTCCATCGACATCTACCGGTACAACAATACTGCAGGCATTGATCTCATCGGATTCTTCCTGATCAGCCAGTTTTCCTTCGGATTTGAGTTTTTTCATTGCCATCAGAGCAAGATCCATCAGGCAGACAAATTTGTCATCACGGCCTTTGTAGAGAACTTCTCTGTCAGCAAGGTATTTTTCGTATGTTTTTACGATTGGTTCTTTGTAGTCACCTTCATCGAACTTCACGTCTGTAAGTTCTGTGGAGAATGTGGTATGACGGCAGTGATCAGACCAGTAGGTATCGAGTACTCGGATCTCTGTCATGGAAGGATCACGTTTTTCTTCGTTTTTGAAGTAGTTCTGGATATGCTGGAAATCTTTGAATGTCATTGCAAGATTCAGGGAGTCATAGAGGGCTTTGAGATCTGCCTCGGACATTTCTTTAAATCCGTCAAAAATCTTAACATCTTCCGGTTCCGGGAATACGGTAACCAGTGTTTCCGGTTTTTCAAGTCCTGTCTCACGGGAGTCTACCGGGTTGATGCAGTGATGTTTGATCGCATCAAATTCTTCGTCTGTTACATTTCCTTCTATTACATAAGTTGTTGCAGAACGGATGATCGGCTGTGAATCTCCATCGAGAAACTGTACACACTGTACAGCGGAATCTGCTCTCTGGTCAAACTGTCCCGGAAGATATTCTACAGAAAAAATCTTTGCACCTTCTGCAGCTTCAAATTTCTCAAGATACAGATCATCTACCGGCGGCTCTGCAAATACAGTTCTGCATGCTTTTTCAAAAACTTCATCTGAAATATTTTCTACATCATAACGGATCAGCACTCTTACATTTGTTGCGGATTTGATTCCGAGATAGCTGCTGATCTCATGCTTTAATTCTTTTGCCTGTACGGCGTAGGCTGGTTTCTTTTCTACATAAACGCGTCTTACGTTGCTCATTAGAAACTCCTTTCCTTTGTGCATTATGTTATTATGTACTTGTCGAATTACTGAGTTTATAGTATCATAAGAATCATCATTAGTAAAATTAATATATCTTATATTTTTTATAAGTTATACTAATTTATATTTGCAACTCTCTTTGAAAAGGAAGTCGGATCCTATGGATATCAATCTTGAATTATATAAAGTTTTTTATTATGTTGCTACTACTCTCAGTTTCTCTGAAGCATCCCGTGAACTTTTTATCTCACAGTCTGCAGTCAGCCAGTCCATCAAAACACTGGAAAAAAAGCTGAATCACACACTTTTTATCCGCAGCACAAAAAAAGTCCTCCTTACTCCGGAAGGAGAACTTCTGTTGCAACATGTAAAACCCGCAATACAGATGCTGGATGAAGGAGAATCCCTTCTTTCCGGCGACAATATGCTCAAAGGTCAGCTCCGCATCGGTGCCAGTGATACGATCTGCCGCTATTATCTAATTCATTACCTCCAAAAATTCCATCAGGAATTCCCGGATGTCCGGATCAAAGTCACCAACAGTACTTCGATCGGCTGTGCAGAACTGCTGGAAAAAGGACAGGTTGACCTGATCGTCTGCAACTCTCCGAATTCCCGTCTTGGCAATCATATGAATGTAAAAGTCCTTCGTGATTTTCGGGATATTTTTGTCGGAAATCCCGACTGTTTTTCTCCCGAAGAGATACCATGTGAACTCAAAACACTATTAAAACAACCTATTCTGATGCTTTCTTCCAAAAGTACCACCAGTGAATACCTGCATCAGATGTTTGCAACACATGGGCTGAATCTGCTGCCGGAAGTCGAACTGAACAGCAATGATCTGTTGATGGATCTTGCCCGCATTGGTCTTGGCATTGCCTGTATTCCGGATTATATGCTAAACCCCGACGATTCACTGAAACCAATTCCTCTTGCAGATCCACTCCCCCCCAGACAGCTTGTCCTCGTTCAGCATGACAGTCTTCCACTTTCCCAGGCTGCTGAACGATTTCTTGATATGTTCTCATAACGTAAAAAAGTCCCGACAATCAGGAAATTTATGATTCCATAACTGTCGGGATTTTCTTGTCTGCGGTTTTATTCTGGCATTACTTCTACCGCTTTTGCAATATATTCGTTATTGATCTGGTCGAAGGAACCATTATCTGCCTTGGATGCATATTCCATGTCGATCGGCATCTTGCCAACAACCGGTACATTCAGCTCTGCTGCAATTTCCTCAATATGGCTTTCACCAAAGATCTTGAGTTCCTTGCCGCAGTCTGGACATTTCACATAACTGTAGTTTTCTACGATTCCAAGTACCGGGATCTTCATCATTTCAGCCATATTATAAGCTTTCTTTACAATCATCTTCACCAAATCCTGCGGGGAGCTTACGATCACGATTCCGTCAACCGGAAGGGACTGGAATACAGTAAGCGGCACATCACCTGTTCCCGGAGGCATATCTACAAAAAGATAGTCGATCTTGTCCCAGACAACATCTGTCCAGAACTGTTTTACCATGTTTGCAAGAACCGGTCCTCTCCAGATAACCGGAGTATCTTCCGTTGGAAGAAGAAGGTTGATGGACATAACCTTGATTCCGTTTGCTGTCTCCATCGGATAGATGCCGTTGTCATCTGCCTGGGCAGCGCCTGTGAGGCCGTACATCTTTGGAATGGAAGGTCCGGTGATGTCAGCATCCAGAATACCAACTTTGTATCCTTTGGCTGCCATTGCATTTGCAAGGGAACCTGTAACGAAGGATTTTCCTACGCCGCCCTTACCGCTGACAACGCCGATCACATGTTTTACATCTGAAAAAACATTCTGTTCTGCCATAAAATTCTGCGGATTACTCTTTTCTTTGCTTGCGCATCCCTCGCAGCTTGATTTGCCGCAGGAACCGCTGTTACTGCATTCTGCCATTTCTATATACTCCTTTGATTTCCGGTCATACACGCCTTGTCTGTCCAGACTGTATAACCTGTATTCTTATTTCATAAATCTGTCGATTGCACGTTCCAGTTCTTTGATCGCATCCTTATCGCCATGCTCTACCGCATCTACGATACAGTGCTCAATATGATCCTGAAGAATGATCTTACCTGTATTATTAATAGCAGATTTCACTGCTGAAAGCTGAATCAGTACCTCTGAACAGTCTCTGCCGTCTTCTACCATACGTTTTATTGATTCCAGGTGTCCAATGGCTCTCGACAGACGGTTCAAAACTGCTTTCGTCTGCGCATGGCTGTGATGATGTCCATGTTCTCCATGGGAATGTTCCAGGATCGTCCCATCTTCCAGTACGTGTACATGGGTTTCTTTTGTTTCACTCATGTCTGCTCCTCTCAGGTTTCATCTCGATACGGATTTACAGACTGCATGATTGCAATATAGTATCTGCAGTCCTGAACTTGTATTATACCACACTTTCTAAATTTCTGTAAAGGAACATCTCTGTTTTATCTGCGACGTAACAATGTCAAAGATGATCGTTCCATCGTTAAGAACTGTTTTGTCATAAGAAACCTCTTTTCCCTGGAATTTCTTTTTTATATATTCCTCAGGATCCTCAATTTCCACTTCTTCTACAAATACATCCCTCATCTGGTTTCTGGGACATTTGTTAAAAATCTCCCAGATTACTTCATACTCTTTCATACTCTCTCCAAACGCATCACGGTTATCCATTGTTGCTGATCTAAATATCCAGCAGCCATTTGCCTTCGATCTCATCTTCAAATTCAAGTTCAACCTGAGTCAGACATTTCTCCTGCTCTGCCTCTACCTCCCAGGATAAGCCACAGCTTGCAGAAATTTCTCTCGGCACAGGGATCAGTCTTCCCGAAATCTTATGTTTTTTGCAAAATCTCTCTACAGCTATTGCCCCGCTTGTGCTGTGAAATGTCAGCAAATACCTTGGTATCTTCTGAATCATGGTTTTATAACTTTGGAAGCTTTTGCCATTGTCTCTACAATATCATACATATTGGTAACTTCTCCCACGCAGAGTTTCTCTGTCAGGCCATAGTAATTAAGGCAGGTTCCACAGGTCTTGATCGTCACTCCCTGTGCTTCCAGACTCTTCAGATCCTCCAGTGAATCAGAACCTTCTGTCGTCAGTGTTGCGCCTCCATTATAAAAAAGCATGGTCTTTGGAAGTTCATCCAGCTGTGTCACTGCAAAAAGGAATCCTTTCATCAGAACTTTGCCCAGTTCATCATTTCCTCTTCCCATTGTCGCTGTATCCACTACGACCACGAAATCTCCTTTCACATCCGGAATGCAGGATACTTCTTCGGCCTTTGTGTCTGTCACCGGCTGACGGTCCTTCACACGAATGAACACATGAAATTCTTTGTCACTTTTTTTCTCGGAGAACACTTCTGCACCTGTATTTTTACCCATTCTGGTGAGATTCTGTACCGCTGTTTCATTATCGACCAATACTTCGATCTCGGCATCTCCCTGAATGCTGTCCAGAACTTTTTTTGTCTTTACTACAGGAATCGGGCACTGCTCTCCCATAGCATTGACCGTATATCGCTGTCCGCTCATCTTACTTCCTCCTGTTTTATAATTTTCTGAAATTAATATCATTGTAGCAGACTCTTTTCTCTTTTGCAATGTCCGACCAAAATTGTCCAGTATAAAGGACATTTTCGCCTCCAATATTTTTGTAACTTTACATAAATTTTTGTCGAAAAGAATTGAACTTCTTCGAAGAATAGAGTATCATAGATATAATTTTAGAAAAAACGTTTACAGATCAAAGGAGAGAAATCATGCAGCTTTTAAAGGAGCGTATACTGAAAGATGGAATCGTAAAACCGGGTAATATTTTAAAGGTTGACAGTTTTTTAAATCATCAGATGGATATTACTCTCATCAATGAAATTGGCAAAGAATTTAAGAGACGTTTTGCCGATTGCCCGATTACAAAAATTCTCACAATTGAAGCTTCTGGCATTGGAATTGCTTGCATTGCCGCACAGTATTTTGATGTTCCTGTCGTTTTTGCAAAAAAAGCGCAGAGCCTGAACCTTGATGGAGAAATGTACTGTTCAAAGGTTGAATCCTTCACTCACAAAAAAGTCTATGATGTTATCTTATCCAAGAAATTCCTTGGACCGGAAGATCATGTACTTCTGATTGATGATTTCCTTGCAAACGGATGTGCACTGCTCGGTCTGATCGATATCGTCAAAAAATCCGGTGCAACCCTTGAAGGTGCCGGAATCGTTATCGAAAAAGGCTTTCAGAATGGTGGTCAGAAGATCCGTGATATGGGTGTAAGACTGGAATCTCTTGCAATTGTGGATTCCATGACTGATGATTCTTTGACTTTCCGTGAATGATCCCCAGACATAAAAAACTCCGAATTTTGCTTCGGAGTTTTTTTTATGTAATTTTACTGGTTATGATTTCAATTTTTACTTTTTTCAGATTTTTTTAATGTCACCTTTGGTTTCGGAGTTGGTGTTGCCTTTTTTTCATCTTTCTGCTCCGGGGTTGGTGTCACAGTCTCTGTTGATTCTGCAGTTTCTGTCGGAGACGGTGTTACTGTCTCTGTTGGTCCTGCTGCATCTGTGGGTGTCGGCGTTACCGGTTCTTCTGTCGGTGTCGGCGTTGCCAACGGTTTCACTTCATCTTCTGTATAGTATCCATTATCAATCAGGATTTCATAATTCTCACCATCGATCAGCTGTGGCTCACAAAGATAGCTGGCTATGATCTTAATTCCATTATCATACTGTTCATAATCATTGACTTCCGGATCATCTTCCCCATGCAGATAAATGTTTACCATCTCTTCACACTGATCGGCAAGCTCTCTTCGATCCATAAAAATGCTGAACGTCTGTTTTCCCTCTGCAATTCTGCGAACACCTTCCTCATTGCATCCGGCACCACTGATCAACGGCCAGTTTTCGGTTCCCGGAACAAATCCAGCTTCTTCCAGAGCTTCTTCCGTTCCCATCGCAGCATCATCAAATCCGGTGCAGATAATATCCGGAACTGCACCATCTGGATAATATTCTGTAAGAATATCTGTCATTCTCGTTTTGGCGATCTCAGAACTCCAACGAAGAATTCCTGTATCATCGAAAGAGGTTTTGCCGGATTTACATATCAGTGTTCCATCATCGATATACGGTTGCAATGTTTCCATTACTCCATTATAGAGGAACAATGCCTGTGTATCATCCAGAGATCCCATAAAGAATTCTATTGTTTTTGATTCTTTCGCCTCCTGTACTTTGTCAAGTTCCTCACTGTCTATAATCTGTTTTGCTATCATCTGGCCCACCTGACGACCGCCAAATGTAACATAATATTTTATTCCATCCGTATTCATGATCAGATCATCATAGGAAATCACCGGTATCTCTATCTCTGCATCCTTTACATCTGCAAGTACATCTGCCAGACCATAAGGATCTACCGGGGCGATCACCATGGCAGATACCTCTTCGGCTGCCATCTGCTGGATCTGAGACACCTGTTTGGAGCTGTCATTATCTGCATAAAGAAGAATCGGATCATATCCGTCTTCTTCAAACTGTACTTCCAGTTCTTTTGCATCTCTCGTCCAGTTCTGTTCATCTGGAAGAAGTACTGCAATCTTTTCTCTGTTTTCTTCTGTTTCAGAAGCATCCTCTCCTGTTTCCTCAGCGTCTGTACCCTTCTCTGCTTTTTTATCTGTTTTCGTATCCGCTGTTTCATCAGTCTTCTTCTG
>ENA-OQID01000194-OQID01000194.1-human-gut-metagenome-genome-assembly--contig:-NODE-194-length-39584-cov-5.528109_pt1 | contig 39584 bp, 49 predicted proteins | sample MGYA00242567_ERZ504727 | MGnify/ENA primary metagenome ERZ504727 (study PRJEB26092, sample SAMD00036215) | human gut metagenome | host: Homo sapiens | study: EMG produced TPA metagenomics assembly of...
TTCAAGAAGCCAACCGCCAGCTACACCGACCTGTTCGCCCAACTGGAAGCCGATGGAACCATCTCCACGCGCGGCCTAAAGCCGGATGCAACCCACTACTGCGAATTGGTCTTTGATGTCAACTCGGCCTACTTTGACAATCACGGCGGCTACGAGTTCGCCAAACAGTTCTATGAGGATGCCTACAAAGCTGCTGTGCAAATCGTGGGCGGTGAGCAGTATATTCTCTCCGCAGTCATGCACGCCGATGAGATCAACCGTGCCATGACCGAAGCTCTGGGCAAGGAGGTCTAACCAGACCAGCAAGACACTTTCCAAAAAGGAGAAGGAACTCGCCGCCGTTCAGAAGAAAGCCATTATCACAAAAGATGCGCTTATTCACGCGCGGGACTTGGATGATATCGGCAAGCGCACCTTCCTCGGCAACTACTCGCTGACCGAAGAAGAATTTTCCAAACTGAAAAAACAGGCTGACCACGGATATATGATGGACGTGGAGAACCGCCGCCTGAAAGAAGAACTTTCCACCGCCAAGAAAGAAACTGCCCGCTGGAGTACCAAGTACCATGATCTTTGGTATGATGTGAAGCCTTATCTGGACGCTCTCTACCGTGCGCCGGAGCTGGTGCGTAGCTTTCTTGAAAAGATTCTTGCACCCAAGCAGGAACGTACCATGGATGTTCAGCAGCGAAACCGCAAGCGTGGGCAGGATGTTGAACTTTGATTTTCGGAGGATACTATTTGAGCAAAAAGAAAAAGTCTGTAAACAAATCCGGCTACCCGGATGATGCAATCAAGTCGCTGGCACGTTGTTTCTATCCTTCCATGGTTGAGTTTTTCAACAGCGAGGAAGGCCAGCGTGAATATGAGGAGTGGCTGAAAGAGCAGGAAGCTCTGAACGCCGCACCTATCGCGGCATAAAAATAGCAGGACGCTCCCGGAGAAGGGAACGCCCTGTTACATATTATGATCATCGGCCAAGTAAAAAGAAAACAAACGGCAAAATAATTGATGTTGCAATGTTAAAAGCGAACACTCCTGCACTCTTTCTGTAGTGACTCTTCTCGGTGATCTTTTGAGCCTGTTTCGAGTCGCCAAGAGAAATCCTAAAGATATGCGTATCCATCAAATCTGACAATTCGCTATAAATGATTTTCCCAAAAAATCTCCCGACTTTTTCGGAAATTGTTGCTAATGGAATTAAAAAAATCAGTAGACATGCTGTATTTTCCACTTGAAAATCGATCAAATGATAATATATCAATAATTTCACTATAATCGCGATAACTGTACAGAAAGAAAATATTGCACACACTTCTACAAAATTAGCCAACCCACTTCGATATTTGAACAAGAAAGGTCTAATATGTCCCTTTTCGCTACAGGCCGACTCACAAAGTTCCGTCCACCGCTGAACAACATTTAACAGTTCTTCTGCGAGTGCATTATTAATAAAATCAACCTTGCATACAGTTGTACAGCATTGCAAATCAAAGTCGTCTCTCTCATCAAGCGCGCCATTTAGCAACACCTTGAACATATCGCTTGGTTGAAGTCCTGATGTTATCCTCACATTCAGAGTATGTCGTTGTGGAACTTTGTAATTCTTAAATTCCGCAAAAAAATCCCACTGAATAAATATTGATTTTGTTGCCGAATTTATTGCGTTAAAATTTTCTTTTTTAAAATCCTCCCAAGCTTTATATGACAATGTTCTCTTGTCGATGAGCGAAACGTCGATACTTGTTGTTATTGTAGATACATTATGTAACGACAGCTTTTCTAAAATCAGCGAATTCAAGCTATCTAGTTGGTTGATATCGACAATGATTTCTTTATCAAAAAATCGACACACACTATCGCTCTTTCCATGCAGGAGCGCAAGTAACGCATTGGCGTTTCGAAGATATTCGGTAGTCAATGTTTTGTCTGACGAAGCAGAGGTTACCAAATTTTCCATTTTAACACATCCCTTCATATATATAATCATATCCTACATCGAATTTCAACTACTTTCCCTTGTTTCCTTCACAGGAGCCTTCATTCTCTGATCCGAAGAAAACAAAAAATCCGAACCCTTCTCCAATCGGAAACAGGTTCGGATTTTTCTTGTTTGGTGGGCGCGGGTGGATTCGAACAAGCTCAACTATCACAATTCGCTGGATGCGCTTTGAAATTGTGATGGATTCATGCGCATTTTTTGAATTTCACCAAAAATCAATTATCGGCTATCACAACCATTTAGGAACAAAAACGGGTTACAAAGTGGGTTATTTTGCACGCGGAGAATACTCTGCCAGAGCATCTGAAACGGCCATTGCTGCCGTGTCAGCCCTGCCGTCAACGGCGTGACTGTACCAACCGTAAGTATCCATACTTTTGCTGTGCCCTACCATGCGGCGCAGCTCTGCCGGGGACACGGCATCCTCGATGATGCTCACAAAGGTGTGCCGCAGCTCATACAGGCTGACCGGCGGGTCAATGCCGTTGCTGCGCTGGTAGAACTGCCAGTAGTTATAGAGGCTGTGCTCATTCTCCAACAGGAAGATTGGATCATCCCCCCGAAGAGGCCGCTCCTCTTCAAAGGCCCGCTGCTGCAGCTGAGCGTGGAGTTCCGCAGCCGCCAGCGGATGCAGGACCACCGTGCGGATAGCGTTTTCGTTCTTGCCGTGTGTTTCCTCATCAAAGGTATTGATGGCCCGGGCAAGATGCAGCCGGTTGCCCTCCATGTCGCCCACGCGCAGCCCCAGCAGCTCCCCGGGGCGTAGGCCGGTCAGGACCGCAAAGCGGTATGCATGGATATTGGCATCCTGTTCAACCTTGCCACGGACGATGCGTGTATCTACAGAAAGCAGAACCCGCAGCGCGTCCGGCTGAAGGATCTTTCGGCCCTTTGGACGTGCTCCCCTGGGTACCGTGAGCCTCTCGTCCTCTGGCCGCAGGGCGGTGTATTTGTGCTGCCTTGCCCATTTCACAAAGCTGACTTCAACCGCTCGGATTCCCTGCAATGTTTTCCTCGAGAGGTTTCCCCTGCTCTTTCGAGTGGCCTGCGGTTTCATGCTGCCTTCCTTGTATGCCCGATTCAGCACATCCTGCAGCATTCCCGTATTCAGGTCACCGATCCGGCGGTCACCCACCACTGGCAGGATGTAGTTCTGTCCGAACTTCTCCACCTGCTGGGCATAGCTTGTGCCGGCGGTGGCCCGCACCGAGATCAGATACTCGTTCCAGACCTCCAAGCAGCGCTTGGTGGTGCTGCAAATGCCCTCATCCAGCCAGGCATCTGCTTTTGCATTTGCTTCCCGCTGGCCGGTACGACCTGGCTTTGCGCTGGTGAACGTCTTGCGCACCCCGTCCTTCTGCACCTTGATCTGCCAACGGTTCTGGTTCGGCAGCCACTGGGCGGTATTGGTTCTTCGTCCCATAAAAAATACACCTCCATGGGTACACTTTGACAAGCCCGCCCAAAAGAGGTATAATCGCAGTGTCGAGTGTGCGATGCCCTCTTCTGGGTGAGCCGCTTCTTTTAACTCCTTCGGTGTTCCAGCACCGGGGGAGTTTTTTTTATTTACAATCAGTTGTTCGTACGGTAGATAACCTCCAAGCCCTGATTCGGGTGATAAGACCAGGTAACTGTCACATCATCAAAGCTTTCCTTCTGGCGGCCATCAATTGCTCGTGTATTTGCCATTTCTTTATAAAGCCATTCTGGCAATCCAAGTGCTTTGTTGGTCAGTTTTACATGCTCCAAGCCAGTTTCATTAAAGATAATCGAGCCGCCTTTCATGTTAAGCGGATTATTATCAATCGTCATATAGGAACCATCTTCAGCAACTGAAACCGTTACGTCATTATAAAGATCATAAAACAGTTTAAAATCCGGTGCCATTCCCTTTTTATAGAAAGTTGGTGCTATATCCTCATCCAGAGATATGAGAGTTTCCTTTCCATCTTCATTTACAACTTTCCAAGTTGCCATAATAACAGGTGCACCATCATCGGCGAACCGTTGAACTTCTCCCTTAAATGTAACGTCCTGATCATTGAATACGTTCTTGTAATAGTCGTATAGACTTTCTTTTACAGCCGCATACACACGCTGCCCATTTTCCACAACGGAAAAGCACTTATAGTTTGTATTTGTTTTCTCAACCGAGTATGTAAAATAATATCCGAAGTCCGTATGGCCTGAATAGGCCACATAATCGCCTATTTTGTACTGCACTCCCTCTGCAAATGCAGACATTGCAAGTACAAAACAAAGTACCACCATCAACGCCATTGAAACTATTTTCTTTTTCATACAAAAGGCCTCCTATGTTTGTTTATATTTCCGTCAGCGCATATAATTCTGCGCTGCACTCGTCGAGCTTCGTTTTAGCATTATCGCTCATATATGACAGATATGGTTCAAATGCCCGATGATATTTTATTGCCCAGTTCTGCTTTGCTTTGGGCGATTTCAAACTTTCTATTTTGTCCCGGTATTTTTCTTGTGTACGCTGGACAATTTCATTAACGGCTTCTTCTCGAAACGTCAAATCCAGATATTTTTCCAACGAGGAAGTTGTAGTTACTTTCACGCCATACTTTTTACAATCTTCCAGCTGTATTAAACGGCCAACACAAAAATCATACCGCATAAAGAACACCGACGGTTCTGTGGTAGAGGAAAGAATCTTAGCACTTTCCTGAGCCTGTTTAAGAAATTGCGGTGCTAATATTTGAGCGTTCATGCGAGAATCAACCAAATCCATCTGGCCCATCCATTCGGGGTTCGGAGAATACCTGGACGGCTCTTCCGCCGCATCCATTGCCATCTTTCCGACTACCTTTGTAGCCTTTTTCAGCCAACCAAAAACGCCCATGCGGTACCTCCAACATCAGATATCCCGGCAGAGCCCCACGGCCTTGCCTTCAATGACAACGGTGTTCATATCCTCCCGGCTGAGGATGATGCTGCTGAAAGCCGGATTCTCCGGCCGCAGTTCAATGAAGTTCTCGTGCAGATAGACATGCTTCAGGGTGGCCTCTTCCCCGATCCGCACAGCAGCGATCTCGCCGTTCTCCACCTCTGGCTGGCTGCGAATCGCCACCAGATCACCATCGTGGATGCGGGGTTCCATGCTGTCGCCCTTGCAGGTTAGTGTAAAGGTGGAGTGCCAGCGGGAAGGCACGCACACCATTTGCTCGATGTTCTCTTCTGCTGTGATGGGCGTACCGCAGGCGATCCGCCCTACAAGCGGCACCACATCCATGGCTGGCATCGGCTCAAAACCCGGCGGGATGGTGGGTTCTTTGGATGCGGCCGGGGCGGGCTGCTCCTCCCAGCCCATCAAGTAGGCGGGAGACACTCTCAGCCGTTTTGCAATTGCATCTACTTTATCTGTCGGTATGTTTGTTACAATGTTATTCTCATACTTATATACAGCTTGCTTTGATACACCAATGTAGTCAGCAAGCTCCTGCTGAGTTACATCTTGCTCCAATCTGGCTTGCCGGATGCGATCGCCTACAGTCATTGTGAGCACCTCCTTCAATGAGTATAGTATATCAAATAAACCGTTGGTTTACAATATTTTTAATCAAATTCGCAAAAATAACTTGACAGGTTACAAATATGATGATATTATACTCGTGACCTCACAAGTTACACCGAGGTCGTTTGGAGGTGAAAAAAGTGGTAAATGTCAATTTACTCAAGTCCTACATGGTAAAGGCGGGATATACGCAAAAAATGTTAGCTCAGGAGCTTGGTATTTCGGAACAGACCTTAACTCGCAAGCTCAAAAAGCGCGTTTTTGGCACCGATGAAGCCTCGAAGATTGTAGAGCTTTTGAGCATCGACAATCCGCAGGCCGTATTTTTTGGCCACTAAGTAACTTAACAAGTTACATTCCAAAGGAAGTCAACCCACATGAACGACATCACCCTATCCAACAAGGAGGTGAAGAAGATGAAGGAAACCAAAAAGCCCGGCGAGCCGCTGGAGACGGCAGGCCGGGCGCAGGAAATTCAGCTTTCACAGCTGGACGACCGTATTCTCTGCCAAATAGATGAAACGGTTATCCAGAACGTGAAAGCCTACTCGTTCGCTCAATCCAGCAACGGGAAAGCGTTGCTGAATTTGAGCATTGAGGTCAATGCGGAAGTTGTGTCAACCACGATACAAGTGCAGAGGCAACCGCACTTGTAACCCATGAATGCCGTTCCATCGTTTCCGAAAACTTGGACAGCAGCCCCCGCTGTGGAGGAATTTGCTCATTCACAATCATTTCAACAAGGTCGATCAGCTTCTGGACTTGCTCCTTATCTGGCGCATTTTCAGCCTCTGCCCGATCACGCAGTTCACGAAAGCTCGTCTGATAGTTGATGGTTGCTGTGTTGGCTGTTCCAATTACAGAGCCATACGCTGTGCCGATATTGTAAATAGTGCTCTGATGTTGTTCCGTTTCTTTCCGTTTTTTCTCGACCTCGGTCATATAGAACGCTTTTATTTGCTCCTGTTCCTTTTGGAAGTACGATGCCTGTGTTTCTGTGATATAAAGCCGTTCCTTTGCCGGATTGATAACAACATCATCTATTTTGATATCGGTCCCCGGGCGAAACCCAATATACCGGCGATTCGTTGCTTTTTCCCGATTTGGCAGACCCGGAACAGTCGCAACGATCTCACCGTTTCGCTCAATTTGCATATTCAAACCTTGCATCTCTAAAAAGCTCTCAAAAATCATTTTATCACCCCCTTTCCTGCTCGATTATACCGCAGAAGGGATGCAACCACAACAAGGAGGTGAATCACCATGAAGAAGCCTTATCTCAAAATCAGTCGTCTGGCAGAAGACCAGGATCTCAACCAGGGCGCACTTGCGGCCCTGATTGGGGTAAGCTCCAACACGATGACCGCACGGCTCAAGGGGACACAACCTTGGAGGAGTGACGAGATCGTTATCATCTGCAGAGCACTGCACATTCCGCAAGAAAAAATCGGGGAGTATTTCTTCCCGGCAATCGCAAAGGAGGAAAAGACCGCATGAAAATCAAATCCCGCGTCTGGTACTGGCTGGCTGCTGCCAGCGGTGCCGTAAGTCTGCTGTACGGTATGGGCATCGAGGGGTGGTGCACAGCTGGGCAGCTCCATCTCTGACAGCCAGTTCGTCACGGCCCTGTGCCTGGTTCTGGTAGCGGTAGCGTTCCTGCGGCTGGGCTTTGCCGCCCAGGATCGTGAACAGAACGCCCGCCGCTATGGCCGCGTTGACCGCACCCACGCCCGTACCGAAGAGCCGGACTACCGGCAGAACCGGAGGGGCGCATGAAAACAAAACGTCTGAAGAAGCTCCTGATGGGCATGGGCCTGAGCCGCAATCAGGCAAATCACATGGTCAAGGACCAGCGAGCCACCGGCTCCCCACGGGTCAGCAATGCACTCTATTACTATTATGCCAAAAGGTACATCTCCGAGTTAACGCCGGACTGGTTACCGCTTATCGAAAGCTTTGTACTCGGAAACGCAGAAGAGGATGCCGAGGACATCAACAAAAATGAGCCCGCCCGTGCTGGTAACACGGACGAGCCCAAAGGGTGATGGATTGTAAACCCCCATCCCCTTGATGATATCACATCAGAAAGGATTTTACAAATGAAAGGTATTTTAGCAGAGCCGGGCAAGGCTCCGGTGATCGCGTCCCTGCCCGACAGCCTGTGGGCCATTGAGAATCGGCTGGGTACGCCCTGCGAGATGATCGTGCTGCCCCGCACCCCGGCGGTGCTGTTCGTGGGCCGGTACGATGGTCCCATCCAGCCCGCCAGCCTGCTCAACCGCACCTACCGGGGCCGCCAGCTTTACGGGCCCATCCTCTGCTACGGCTGGAAGGGCAACAACATCCAGCCCATGAACAAGGATGTGCAGACCGAGATGCTGGACCGCCTGAAGGGCACGGAGGTGAGGGTATGATCATCAGCCAGAACAGCAACGATGTTTACTACGCCTATACCCGTGGGCGCTTCTGGCGCTGGGACGAATCCGCACGGGTCTGGAAGGAAAGCCATCTGCTGGCCCAGAAGTTCGACAAAGCCAAGGCCGCTGAAAAGCGGCTGACCCCGGAAGCGTTTCTGACCAGCGACGAGTTCATCCCCATGGATGACTACGAGCTTCCGGATCAGATGCTGACGGCCCTCAGGGAGGCCAAGCCCTGCAAGAACGCTCCCATCGACCCGGTAGAGGAGGAGTCGGCCCCTGCCGCATCGGCGGGCGGGTCTTCTGCGCCGATTCCTTCGGCTCCCAGCTTTGACTTTGGCGCAGACGAGCAGACCAATGTCCTGCTTTTGCAGGATGCCCAGACCTTTATCACCGGCAACATGGCCCGGATCATGGCGGCCAAGCACGCCCACGACCTGTGTGCAAACAACAAAAATGGCACTTGGGGCAAGTGGTGTGATGTGGTTGGCATCAGCCGAGACACCGGTGACAACATGGTACATATTGCCGAACGGTTCGGCAATATCCAGATTGAAGGCAAGCCCATTTTTGATGTGCAGCCTCTGAAGCTGCTGTACGCCGTGGCAAAGCCCAGCGCCCCGGCAGAGTTGGTGGAGCAGGTAAAGACCGGCGACATCACGACCTACAAGGAGTATCAGGAAGCCATGGCCCAGATCAAAGCCGAGAAGGACCGTGCCGCTGCTGCCGAAGCCCGGGAGGAAGAGGCGTGGAACATGGTAAGCAAGGCGCAGGATGAAGCCCAGACTGCCAAAAACGACTTGGATGCCGCCCTTGCGGATGTGCAGGGCCTGACCGATCAGAACGCCAAGCTCCAGCAGAGCTACCACGATGCAAACGAAAGCCGCATTGCGGCCAACCTCCAGCGCCAGAAGGCCGAAGCCGAGCGTGACAGGGCCGAAGCCCGGGCCAAGGACGCGGAGAACCAGTTGGTTGGTTCCCGGCAGGTGGCAGAAGCGGCCAGGCTCCGGGGCGACAAGCTCAAGGCCGAGAACGACGCACTCAAGAAGCAGCCCATCACCACGGTGGTGGACAAGGAAGAGGTGGAGCGTCAGGCCAGGGAAATGGCCGCCGAGATGACCGCCGACCTGCGGGCACAGCTGGAACAGGCCTCTTCCGGCAGTGAACAGGATGCCCACAGCTCCTATGACAACGTGCTGCTGGCCGACCGCTCTCTCCAGAACATCGGCAAAATGGTGGTTCCGTCCCTCCGCAGGCTTCCGTCCGAACAGCGGGAGCAACTGACCAATATGCTCGTTCACACACTCGGACAGATCCAAGGGGAGGTATCCAGATGTCTGTAACCATCACGGCCCTTGAGGCCGAAAACGTCAAGCGCATCAAGGCCGTTGCGCTCACCCCCGCCCCCACCGGGCTCACCCTCGTGGGCGGCAACAACAATCAGGGCAAGACCAGCGTGCTGGATGCCCTTGCCTGGGCACTGGGCGGCGACCGTTTCCGCCCCAATGCCGCACAGCGGGACGGGGCCGTGGCTCCCGCCCATCTCAAGGTCACCCTTTCCAATGGCGTGATCGTGGAGCGCAAGGGCAAAAACAGCACCCTGACCGTTACCGACCCCACCGGGCGGCGCAGCGGACAGCAGCTGCTCAATGCCTTTATCGAGCCGCTGGCCCTTGACCTGCCCCGCTTCATGGAAGCATCCGACAAGGAGAAAGCGGACATCCTGCTCCGCATCATCGGCATCGGCACCGAGCTGCACGTCCGGGATCTGGAGATCAAGTCTCTGTACGACAAGCGCACCTTCACCGGCCAGCTGGCCCAGCAGAAAAAGCACTTTGCCGAGGAGCTGATTTTCTACCCCGATGCCCCGGAAGAACCGGTCAGCGCCTCCGACCTCATCCGTCAGCAGCAGGAGATCCTGGCCCGCAACGGCGAGAACCAGCGCAAGCGGCAGAACATTGACCTTCTCGAAGACAAGGCCCGCACGCTGGCCGACCGCCGCGTTCAGCTGGAACAGACCCTTGCACAGCTGGTGAAGGAGCAGACCGAAGTAAACGAATCGCTTTACACGGCCCGGAAATCTGCCGAGAATCTGCAGGACGAATCCACCGCAGAACTGGAAGCCTCCATCCGGAGCATCGAGGAGACCAACCAGAAGGTGCGTGCCAATCTGGAAAAGGCCCGTGCCGAGGACGAGGCTGCCCAGTATGCCAGCGACTACGACAAGCTCACCGAAGCCATCACTCAGAAGCGGGCCGACCGTATGGCCCTGCTGAACGGTGCTGACCTGCCCCTGCCGGAGCTGAGCGTGGAGGACGGTGCCCTTACTTATAAAGGAAAGCACTGGCGGGATATGTCCGGCAGCGATCAGCTGCGGGTGGCTGCCGCCATCGTCCGCCGCCTGAACCCGGACTGCGGTTTTGTACTGCTGGACAAGCTGGAGCAGATGGACATGACCACCCTGACCGAGTTTGGCCGCTGGCTGGAAGCAGAGCACCTGCAGGCCATCGCCACCCGGGTCTCCACCGGCAGCGAGTGCCAGATCATCATTGAGGACGGCATGGTAAAGGATGCCGAGCCGCCTGTCACCGAAAAGCCCCAGCCCAGAAGCTGGACGAAAGGAGCGTTCTAAATGAGCAAGTATGCCATCACCGCCGGGGTGCAGGATTCCCCGGTCAAGACCGTGCTGTATGGCCCCGAGGGCATCGGCAAGAGCACCTTTGCCTCCCACTTCCCCGACCCGGTGTTCATCGACACCGAAGGCGGCACAAAGCGGCTGAATGTCAAGCGCCTGCCTCAGCCCACCAGCTGGGCCATGCTGCTGGACGAGGTGGCCGAGGTGCGCAGGGGGAACATCCCCTGCGGCACGCTGGTCATCGACACCGCCGACTGGGCCGAACGGCTGGCCATTGATGCCGTCTGCGCCAAGGCCAAGGTAGACGGGCTGGAGGGCTTTGGCTACGGCAAAGGCTACACCTACCTGAAGGAGGAGTTCGGCAAGCTGCTGGACGCGCTGGAAGAGGTGCTGAACACCGGACACAACGTTCTGATCCTTGCCCACGCGTCCATCACAAAGTTCGAGCAGCCGGATGCGGCGGGCAGCTACGACCGCTGGACCATGAAGACCACCAAGCAGGTGGAGCCGCTGATCCGGGAGTGGTGCGACATGCTGCTGTTCGTCAACTACAAGACCGTGGTGGAAAAGAGCAGCAGCGCCCCCAACGCAAAAAACAAGGTCACCGGCGGCCGCCGGGTGATGTACACAGCGCATCACCCCTGCTGGGATGCCAAGAATCGCTTCGGCCTGCCCGACGAGATTCCCTTTGACTACGCCGGCATTGCCGCCTGCATCCCCGGCACCACACCTGCACCGAAGCCGAAGCCGGAACCGCGCCCCCAGCCGGAAGCTGACATCCTGCCCACTCCGGCTCCGCAGCCGGAACCGCCCGCCGAGACAGTGCCACAAGCTCTGCTGGTGCCCGACCTGATCGCACTGGGTGTGCCGGAAAAGCTGGCTCCCCTGATGAGCGCAAACAACGTCACACCGGAGGAGCTGCAGGCTGTGGTGGGCAAGCGGGGCTATTTCCCCGAGGATATGCCCATCCGGGATTACCCGGCCGATTTCGTAGAGGGCTGTCTGGTGGCCGCATGGCCCCAGGTGCTGCAGATGGTGCTGGACAGCCGTGACCTGCCGTTTTGATGATTTTGAAAGGAGCTTTTACTTATGAATGAGATGAACACCGACCGCGCCCTGAGCTGGGACGACGAATTCACCAACGAACAGCAGGAGTTCGTGCTCCTGCCCGAGGGTGATTATGCCTTTGAGGTCACCGGCATGGAACGTGCCCGCTTTGAGGGCAGCGCCAAGCTGCCGCCCTGCTCCATGGCAAAGCTGACCCTGAAGATCTTCGGCGGGGCCAAGGGCGATGCCACCGTCACCGACCGCCTGTATCTGCACACCAAGACCCAGGGTCTGCTGGGTGCTTTTTTCGAGAGCATCGGCCAGTGCAAGCGCGGTGAGACCTTCCGCCCCCGCTGGAACGAGGTGGTGGGTGCCCGGGGCTGGTGCCGTCTGGGCATCCGGGAGTACACCAAGCAGAGCGGCCCCAACGCAGGTAAGACCGGCCAGAGCAACGAGGTCACTCGCTTCCTGCCGCCTCCGGAACCTAAGGCCGCACCCGCTCAGGGCTGGACACAGGGGGCATTCTGATGGCGAACATCCAATCCCTGCGCCCCTATCAGCAGGCCGCCCGGGACAGCATCCACGCCCAGTGGGAGCAGGGCCGTCTGCGCACGCTGCTGGTGCTGCCCACCGGCACCGGCAAGACCATCGTGTTCGCCTCCGTTGCCGCCGATCAGGTGCGTGCCGGGGACCGGGTGCTCATCCTGGCCCACCGTGGCGAACTGCTGGAACAGGCAGCTGACAAGCTCCAGCGTTCCACCGGCCTTGTCAGCGCCGTGGAAAAGGCAGAGTCCACCTGCCTGAACAGCTGGTTCCGGGTGGTGGTGGGCAGCGTGCAGACCCTGCAGCGCCCCGCCCGGCTGGAACGCTTTCCCCGGGACTACTTCGGCACCATCATCATCGACGAGGCCCACCACGCCATCACCGACGGCTACCGCCGCATCCTGGACTACTTCGAGAATGCAAAGGTGCTGGGTGTGACCGCCACCCCAGACCGCGGCGACATGCGGAACCTGGGTGAGGTGTTCGACAGCCTGGCCTATGAGTACAAGCTGACCGATGCCATCAAAGAGGGTTATCTGTGCAAGATCATGGCCCAGACCATTCCCCTGAAACTGGACATCTCCGGCGTGGCCCTCAGCGGCGGCGATTACGCCGTGGGGGAACTTGGCACGGCGCTGGACCCGTATCTGGAGCAGATCGCCGCCGAGATGGCACAGCGATGCAAAGGCCGCAAGACGGTGGTGTTCCTTCCCCTCATCAAAACCAGCCAGAAGTTCCGGGATCTGCTGAATGCACAGGGGTTCCGGGCCGCCGAGGTCAACGGCCAGAGTGCCGACCGAAAGGAAGTGCTTGCCGACTTCGATACCGGGAAGTATAACGTGCTCTGCAATTCCATGCTGCTCACCGAGGGCTGGGACTGCCCCAGTGTGGACTGTGTTGTGGTGCTGCGGCCCACCAAGGTGCGCAGCCTGTACAGCCAGATGGTGGGACGCGGCACACGTCTGGCCGAGGGCAAGACCGACCTGCTGCTCCTCGACTTTTTGTGGATGACCGACAAGCACGAGCTCTGCCGCCCGGCAGACCTTGTGTGCGAGGACAGGGCCGTGGCCCGTCAGATGACCGAAAACCTTGCCGGGACCGGCTGTCCTGAGGACATCGAGGAAGCCGCCGCCCAGGCCAGCGAGGACGTGGTGGCCCAGAGAGAGGAAGCCCTTGCAAAGCAGCTGGCTGAACAGCGCCGGAAGAAGGCAAAGCTGGTGGACCCGCTCCAATACGAAATGAGCATTCAGGCCGAGGACCTGTCCGGCTATGTACCGGCTTTTGGATGGGAAGCCGGACCGCCCACCGAACAGCAGACCGCAGCCCTCGAAAAGCTGGGCATTCTGCCGGATGCGGTGGAGTCGGCAGGCAAGGCCAGCCTTTTGCTGGACCGGCTGCACAAGCGCCGGGATGAAGGCCTCACCACACCTAAACAGATCCGCTGTCTGGAGAAATACGGCTTCCAGCATGTGGGTACATGGAGTTTTGAGCAGGCCAAACACATGATCGACCGCATTGCGGCCCAGGGCTGGCGGAGCGTGCCCAAGGGTGTTACCCCAAGCACCTATACGCCGCCCACCCCACCTGAAACGCCCGCATGGGATGTATGGTAACGCAGATGAATGATGAGACCGAACTCAAAGAAGCATTGGACTTCATTTCCCCGGCCTCCCTGACTTATGAAGAGTGGACGATGGTGGGCATGGGCCTCAAGGAAGCGGGACTGCCTGTCACCGTCTGGGAAGCATGGAGCGCCCGGGACGGGGGCCGCTACCACAAGGGCGAGTGTGCCCGGAAGTGGGAGAGCTTCCACGGCAGCACAAAGCCCGTCACGGAAAACAGCATCTTCCAGCTGGCCTACAGCCACGGATGGAGCGGCCCCGCGGGCCACGCGCTGGACTGGGGCGACGAGCTCACCACCGGCTCATCCAGAACGGAGGGGCAGCTGGTGGACCCCCGGTGGGTGGAATCCCATGACCTGGCTCTGCCTGAGCAGTGGGACCCAGTTGACCAGCTCAGGCGCTACCTGCAGGCCCTCTTTGAGCAGGACGAGCACGTGGCCTATGTGACCGAGAGCTTCATGGCCGACGACCGCCGCCGCCCCACCAGAGGCTGCTGGGACCGCACCGCAGGCCAGCTCATCGCAGAGCTGGACACCTGCGGCGGGGACATCGGCAAGGTGGTGGGCGACTGCGACCCCGAGGTGGGCGCGTGGATCTGCTTCAACCCGGTGGACGGAACGGGCCGCAAGGATGCCAATATCACCGCCTACCGCTACGCTCTGGTGGAATGCGACAACATGGATCTGGGCAGGCAGCAGGCCATCATCAAACAGCTGGAGCTGCCCTGTGCCGCCCTGGTCTACTCCGGCGGCAAGAGCGTCCACGCCATCGTCAAGGTGGATGCCCCGGATTACACCGAATACCGCAAGCGGGTGGATTACCTCTATGCCGCCTGCCAGAAGAATGGTCTGACCCTCGACCAGCAGAACCGCAACCCCAGCCGCCTTTCCCGGATGCCCGGCATCCTGCGCGGCAGTCAGCGGCAGACCCTGCTGGAGACCAACATCGGCAAAAGCTGCTGGGACGAGTGGCGGGACTGGCTGGAAGCCGAGACCGATGAGCTGCCTGAAACCGAAAGTCTGGCTGACGACTGGGACGACCTGCCGCCGCTGGCCGATGCCCTCATCACCGGGGTACTGCGCAAGGGTCACAAGATGCTGCTGGCAGGCCCCAGCAAGGCGGGCAAGAGCTTCGCCCTCATTGAGCTGTGCATCGCCATTGCCGAGGGCACGCCCTGGCTGGGCCGCTTTTCCTGTGCCCAGGGCAAAGTGCTGTACATCAACCTCGAGCTGGACCGGGCCTCCTGCCTGCACCGCTTCAAGGATGTGTATACCGCCCTCGGCCTGCCCCCGCAGAACCTGCGGAACATTGACATCTGGAACCTGCGCGGTGCTTCCGTCCCCATGGACAAGCTGGCCCCCAAGCTCATCCGCCGGGCGGGTAAGAAAGGCTACACTGCCGTCATCCTCGACCCCATCTACAAGGTCATCACCGGCGACGAGAACAGCGCCGACCAGATGGCAAAGTTCTGCAACCAGTTCGACCTTGTCTGCCGCGCGCTGGACTGTGCCGTGATCTACTGCCACCACCACTCCAAGGGTGCCCAGGGCGGTAAGCGCAGCATGGACCGCGCCAGCGGCTCCGGCGTGTTTGCCCGTGACCCGGATGCCATGCTGGATATGACAGAGCTCACCCCCACCGATGCCATCTTGGACCAGCTCCACAACAAGACCGCCTGCCGGGTGCTCAAGGCTATGCTGGACAAGCGCGGCCATGCCGATGCCTACGGCCCGGACGATGCCCTGAGCAAAAGCCGGATGCTGGCCATTGCCAAAGAACACCTTGGCATGGCCGACCTGCGGGCCATCGATGCACAGATCGCAGCCGCCCAGAAAAAAGCCGACAGCATGACCGCCTGGCGCATTGAGGGCACCCTGCGCGAGTTTGCACGCTTCGACCCTGTGAACCTCTGGTTCGACTACCCTGTCCACAAGCCGGACACCGGCCTGCTGGAGGATCTGCAGCCGGACAGCGATTACAAGTCACTGGGTACCCGGGGCGCATCCAAGCGCTGGGGCAATAAGGACAAAGTCAGCAAGGACAAAAAGGCCGAGCTGGACACTGCCTTTGAAGCCTGCATGATGGATGGCGAAGTGACTGTTTACAGTCTGGCCGAGTACATGGATCTGAAGCCCCGCACCGTCAAGACCCGCCTGAAGGATGACGGGCGGTTCTGGATCGACGGCGAAAAAGTCGGACGCAAGGAGCCCGGCAGCGCAGGTTAAACGAATTGTATATTTTAAAATTACAATTCGTTATAAAAATGCAGTTATAGCCGCTATTTTGCACGACAGCAAAAACTGCAATTTTGCAGTTATAGCCGCTATGACTGCAAATTTTGCAGTGCAAAATAGCCTATATATAATAGCTATAACTGCAGCATGTGTGATGGGGTCTCCCAGAGGATGGGGCGAACACAGCCCCCATCCCTCCGGGGAACCCTCCCCATCACGTTGGCCGAACAAAAAGAAAGAACGAGGTGAAACGAACGTGCAATTTTTGCCCATTGCTCAATTCTTCCTGCCCATGAAGCCGCCCACCACCACCCACAACGCCAAGGAGCTGCACGCCTACATGAAGGGCGGCAAGCCCTGTGCCGTGCTCCACGACAGCGCCGAACTGAAAGCCGCCCGCTCCAAGCTCCACGCCTACCTGGCACCCCATGCACCGGATCAGCCCGTGCCCGCCGGGAAGCCAGTGAGGCTGGTGGTCAAGTGGTGCTTTGCCCCCGAGGGCCACCCGGACGGCAGCTGGCGCACCTCCAAACCTGACACCGACAATCTGGAAAAGGCCCTCAAGGACGAGATGACCCGCCTGCACTTCTGGCGCGATGATGCCCAGGTGTGCAGCGAGATCGTGGAGAAGTTCTGGTCGGACCCCTGCGGTGTGTTCGTGCGTGTGGAGGTGTGGGGATGACGGATTACAAAACGGTCAAGGCATGGTTCCAGCAGTGCCGGGACGGTGCTGCCGCCGTGAAGGCCCAGAAGCAGAAGATCCAGCGCATCCGGGATGCTGCCGAGAAATGCACCCAGAGCCTGAACGGAATGCCCACGGGCGGAAGTTCCGGTGATAAGGTCGGAGATGCCGTTGCCCGGCTGGATGCAGAGGAACGGGAACTGAAGCAGATGGAGCAGCGCCTTGCACTGCTGAAGATGAATGCCACCTGCAGAGCCTACACCGGGGCCGTAGACCCCGAGACCGTCCGGCAGGGCGACTGCATCCGGATGTTTTACATCGAGAACAAGCACCAGCCCGCAATCGTGGAAGCTCTGGGGCTGTGCGAAAATTCCGAGGTCTCAAAGATCATCCGCCGGGGCTGTGAGCGGCTGGCTCTGCTCTGGGATACACTGGAATGATTCCACATCGCATCCATCCTGCATCCATGTGCAAAACACCCTATTTGTGATATTCTGGGTACAAGCGGAACCGCGCAAGGCGGTGCGCCGCTTCAAAGCAGCCTCCTGAGTACCTCCATAATGAATTACTCCTTTTAGACTTTTTGCCGCTTAACAGCATTTTTCTCCTTCTTGTGCTTTGCGGGCTGCTTTCAAAGATCACACTTGCCGTTCCGGGCCATCCCGGGGCGGCTTTTTTGTACCCTGACAACGAGAGAGGTGGTGAGGATGACCGACAAGCAGGCGCGGTTCTGTGAAGAATATATGATCGACCTGAACGCGACCCAGGCGGCCATCCGTGCCGGATACTCCCCAAAGACGGCCAACGAGCAGGCGGCACGGCTGTTAGCGAATGTTAGTATCCAGAACCGCATCGCACAGCTTCAGGCCGAGCAGAGCCGCCGCACCGGCGTATCCGCTGACCGGGTGGTGCGAGAGCTGGCCAAGGTGGCGTTCGTCAACGCGGGCGACCTCATCGATGCTAGGACGGCTTCCCTGAAAAGCGATGCCGCACCGGACGATCTGGCTGCTGTGCAGTCGGTCAAGGTCAAGACCTTCGGAGAGGACGGTCTGGAGCAGGAGGTCAAGCTGGCCGACAAGCTGAAAGCCCTGGATCTGTTGGGGCGGCACCTGGGAATGTTCAACGGCGTGTCCGGCGATGCCTCTGATCAGCTGGCCGAGGCCCGCAAGATCCTGGGAGGAGTAGACAGTGTTATCGACTAAGCAGAAAGAATATCTTGCTTCCTGTTCACACCGATGGAACCTGAAAGTTGGGGCTACCGGTTCCGGCAAGAGCTGGCTGGACTATGCCGTGGTCATTCCCCAGCGCCTTCTGGCTCTGCGGGGTGAGGGCGCAGCGGTAATGCTGGGCAACACACAGGGCACCATCAGCCGGAACGTTTTGGACCCCATGCGAGAGATCTGGGGCGAGGCCCTTGTGGGAACCATCAGCAGCGACAACACTGCCCGGCTGTTTGGCCGCCGGGTCCACATTCTGGGCGCGGACAGCAAAAAACACGTTGCCCGTATTCAGGGCATGACCATCGAGTACGGTTACGGCGATGAGATGACCACCTGGGATGAAGACGTGTTCCAGATGCTCAAGACCCGCCTGCGCTGTCCTCATTCCCACTTCGACGGCACAGCTAACCCGGACAGTCAGGAGCATTTTCTCAAAAAGTTCATCGATGACCCCGAGGTGGACATCTTCTGCCAGACCTCCACCATCGACGACAACCCCTTTCTCCCGCAGGAGTTCGTGGAGCACCTGAAGCACGAGCTGGCCGGGACTGTCTATTACGACCGCTTCATTTTGGGCAACTGGTGCAACGCGTCTGGTTTGATCTATCCCTTCTTTTCGCTCTGCCCGGATCCTTATCTCTTCCACGGCAGCGCGGCAGGTGTGGACGGACGGTTCTATGTGTCCATCGACTACGGCACCCACAACCCCTGTTCCATGGGCCTGTGGGTTATACATGAAGGAAAGGCCCTGCGTATCAAGGAGAGTTACTTCGACAGCCGCAAACAGCGGGTGCAGCGCACCGACGAGGAGCACTACGCCGAGCTGGAGCGGCTCACAAAGGGCTATTACATTCAGGCTGTGTGTGTAGACCCTTCCGCCGCATCTTTTATCGAGACCATCCGACGACACGGCAGGTATCAGGTCATCCCAGCCGACAACGATGTTCTGAACGGCATCCGCTGCGTGGCATCCCTGATGCAGGCCGGACTTGTCCAGATCCATGAAAGCTGCACCGATTCCCGCCGGGAGTTCGGCCTGTACTCGTGGGACGACAAGGCCAAAGAGGACAGGGTCGTTAAAGAGAACGACCACGCCATGGATGATATCCGCTATTTCTGTTACACGATATTCGCCCCGCTCATCCGCTGGGCAGATTGGAGAGCCAAGTAATGTTTGACAAGCTGCTTTCGTGGCTGCGGGAAAAGGCCCGGCTCTGGTTCGGAGAGGATACCCCGATCAGCGTCAGCGTGTCTGCCCCCATGGAGAGTGCCATCACCCTCTGGGCGCAGATGTACGATACCGGCGGCCCATGGTGTCACGGCGGCAAAGACCCGCTGCACAGTCTGGGCTTGCCCCAGAGCATTGCCGCCGAGCTGGCTCGGCTGACCACGCTGGAAATGGAATGTCTTGTTTCCGGCAGTGCCCGGGCAGACAGCATCAACGAGCTGCTCAAGCCCTTTATTGCCGACCTGCGCATTCCCGTGGAGTACGGCTGTGCTCTGGGCGGGGTGCTGTTCCGGCCCTATCTCGACCCTGCTGGCCACATCCAAATCGATGTGGTGCAGGGGGATTGTTTCTGTCCCACTCGCTTTGACAGCTCCGGACGTATGACCGGGGCTATTTTTTACGATCATCTGGTGCGGGGCGGACGTATCTACACCCGGCTGGAAAACCACGAGTTTTCCAGCGGAAAGTATACCGTCACCGTCAAGGCGTTCCGTTCCATGACAAGCGCTGATATCGGCGTTGAAGTCCCCCTGACTGACGTTGCCGAGTGGGCTGCACTGGCCCCGCATACGGAGTTCACTGGCGTAGACAGGCCGCTGTGGGGATACTTCAAGACCCCCAAGGGCAACGCCGCTGACCGGCACTCCCCGCTGGGTGTCAGCGTGTATGCCCCGGCAGTGGACATCATCCGGGATGCAGACGAACAGTATGGGGCTCTGCTCTGGGAGTACAACGGCGGCCAGCTGGCCCTCGATGTAGACCAGACTGCCCTGCACCCGGGTCCTGACGGTAGTTCCACGATGCCTCTGCGGGAACAGCGGCTCTACCGCAACTGGATCAATGGCAGCGTCTCCGGCGGTCGGAACCTTTACGAGGTGTTTGCCCCCACCCTGCGGGATGAGAGCTACCGCAAAGGGCTGGATTCCATGCTCAAGCGTATCGAATTTCAGTGCGGCCTTGCCTACGGTACCCTGTCTGACCCGCAGAACGTGGACAAGACCGCCGAGGAGATCCGCTCCAGCAAGCAGCGCAGCTATACCACCGTCAAAGACCTGCAACGGGCCCTCGGCACAGCCATCACTGATCTGGTCTATGCCGTGAACATTCTGCTGGATGCCGCATGGCGCAGCGGCGCGGTGGTTCCCCTGCCGGGCGAGTGCACTGTGACCTTCGACTTCGATGATTCCATTATCTCAGATTCCAAGGAGCGCAAACAGATGTTCTGGGGATACGTTACCGCCGGGAAGTTCCCGTTCTGGCGGTATCTGGTGGAGTTTGAGGGATACAGCGAGGACGAAGCCCGCAAGCTGGCGCAGGAAGCCGCTGACGAGAACCGGCAGCCTGAGCTGAGCTTCGGCGGTGGCGGCTGATGCTGGCCCCGGACTATCTCGACCACGCACCCGACCGGCTGGTGCTGCTCTGGCAGCAGGTCGAGGACGATATTCTACGGGACGTGGCCCGGCGCATCTCAAAAATAGACACCATGACCCCCACGGCCAACTGGCAGCTTTGGCGGTATGAACAGACCGAAGCCCTCCGGCAGGACGTGGTAAAGAAGCTGGCCCGCTACACCGGCAAGAGCGAAGCCGAGATCCGGCGGCTCATGCAGGAAGCGGCCACCCGGGCCATGGAGGCCGAGGACGAGATTTACTACCACTACGGCAAAGAGCCCACGCCCTTTGCCGACAATGCCACCCTGCAGGCCCTGCTCAACGCTGGCTATCAGCAGACGGCAGGAACCTTCCACAACTTAACTGCCACCACGGCCAACACCGTCAGCGGCCAGTTTGAAGCCGCCCTCGACCGCGCCCATCTCAAGGTGAGCAGCGGCGCGTTCGACTACAAGAGCGCCGTCAAGAGCGCGGTGGACAGTCTGGCCGACACCATGAAGTACGTCACCTACCCCACCGGCCACACCGACACGCTGGAAGTTGCCGCCCGCCGGGCGGTGCTGACTGGTGTGAATCAGACCGGTGCAAAGCTGCAGGTGGCCCGGGCAGACGAGATGGGGGTTGAGTTCTTCGAGACCACGGCCCACGGCGGGGCCCGCCCTTCCCACGCTGAGTGGCAGGGCAGGCAGTTCCACCGGGGCGGCGCTGTGGACTACATGGGCAAGCATTACCCGGACTTCGAGGCCGCCACCGGCTACGGCACCGGCGCAGGGCTTTGCGGCTGGAACTGCCGTCACACCTTCTTTGCCATCTTCCCTGAGCTGGGTGCACCGCCTGCATGGACGCAGGAGAGCCTGGAAGCCCTGAACGCCCGGGACATCGAGTACAACGGCGGCAGATACACCCGGTACGAGATCAGCCAGATGCAGCGGGCCCGGGAGCGCACCGTGCGCAAGTACAAGCGCCGGTATCTGGCTGAGGATGCCGCCGGGGCCGACACGACCGCCAGCGCGGTGAAGCTGAGGCAGGCCTGTCAGGAGCTAGCTGACTTTATCGCCGCCACCGGCGGCAGAGCCGACAGTGCCCGCACCAGTGTGGCAGGCTTTGGACGGAGCGAAAGCAGCAAGGCAACGTGGGCGGCGAAGAAGCAAGAGCCACGCGGCATTCTTCAAAAACTCAATTTTTCTGATAGTGTTTCACAGTCTGAGCGTGAAGGCATTGAAAAAGAGCTTTCCGTCATTCCTCAATGGCAGCGCGATAAGGCTGAAAGCATCATCAACAAGGTCGTAATGACAGAGAAAGATGCCGCTGGAAGCGGCTATTATTATCCAGACAAAACGCTTTATCTTCACCCTGAGCGCAAAAGCGGTGATGTTATTCACGAGTATGGCCACGCATTGGAGATTTCCCTCGACCTGCGGCACAACTCCAAATACATCAGCATCCGAAAATCCGGGATTGATGTTGAAGATTTTTCTAAAATTGTGTATGATGACAGTACCTATACACAAGCGATTTATCTTCTTCAGAACAGCAAATTCATTTCTGAGTATCAGGGACGGCTATATGAATCTCCCACGGATGGAATTTTTAAAGCCGGAACGATGCAGATCAATGAAGATATGCTGAAGGAATATTTCAGTGAAGGGTATCGCGCTTTTTATCAGGAGCCCTCTGCCCTGAAAGAGAAAGACCCGCAGCTCTATCATTTTATCGAGGGATTGAAAGATGACAAAAAGTGAAGTGCTTCTGCTTGATGAACCCTCTGCAATCTGGAACGAAATGCAAAAGAATCCGGCATTGCGAACAGATGGAGATGTCTGGCTGCACATGACCCGCCTGTCAGCCAAGCAAGACCGACAGTGGTCTCGGGAAGCGTATGGCGACCCGGAAGCGTATCTGTATATGGACTTAAACAAAAAGAAGTGAGGTGTCATCATGGAAGATTTTCGTGTCATCTACCGCATTTTGAAGCATTTGCAGCAAAGCATGGACTTTGAGGAGTTCGATTGCGCTGGCTTTACTGCCGAGCGCTTCGGTACGAATCCGAACCGCTTTCAGGCTCTCCTGATTCAGCTTCAGAAGGCTGGGTTCATTGAGGGCCTAAACATCGTTCGCTACATTCGCCAGCCGGAGCGCATCGAGCCGCCCATGGAACCGCATATCACCTTGCAGGGGCTTGAATATCTTCAGGAAAACAGCCTGATGAAAAAGGCCGCTGCATTTGCAAAGGGTGTTAAGGAAATCGTCCCCGGCATCTAACAACCAAATATCGTCAGCGTCTTTGCCCAGCCGGGCAGGGGCGCTTTTTTCGTGCCGTCTTAGCTCATTCTGGCAGAGCGCCGGTCTCCAAAACCGGAAGCGGGAGGTTCGATGCCTCCAGACGGTGCCATCGCAGAGGGCAGTGCGTACCCTGCCCGGGATCCATGCGGAAGGCGAACCGCGTTACAAAAACCGAACGGATTCATTCGACAAACATTGACCAGAAAGGAGCACTCAACATTGAAACGTGAAGATGTGAGTAAGATCATCCCCGGCATCACGCAGGAACAGCTGGACAGCATTATGAACCTGCACGGTGCTGACATCACGGCAAAGGCCAACGAGATTACGACCCTCAAGGCCGAAAAGGCCACCCTGACCGAGCAGCTGAACACTGCAAACGGCAAACTGGAGGGCTACGACCCCGAGTGGAAGGCTAAGGCAGAACAGGCCAAGACTGACGCTGCCAGCCAGGTAGCCGCCCTCGAAAAGGGCTATGCGCTGGAACGCAAGGCCGCTGGGTTGAAGTTTTCCAGCGAGAGCGCCCGCAAGGCATTCCTTGCCGAGGCAAAGGCCCAGAATTTTGCTATGAAGGACGGCGAGATCCTGGGCTTTGATGATTATGTCAAGACCTTCAAGGCCGCAGACCCCAGCGCCATTCTGCCGGACGGCGGTATGGTACAGTTTTCTACATCCGCACCGGGCGGCAACCGCCAGCCCGCAAACGCACATGAGGCCGCAAATGCTGCATTCCGCGCAGCGTTCGGCCAGAAAGGTTGATTATTATGGCTATTGATGCAATCGCCCGCAATAAGGCTGAGGCCCTGATCCGGGAGCAGCTGGTGAACACCATCCAGCAGGATGTGCCCAAGAGCTCCATCGTGATGCAGCTGGGCACCCGCCTTGCCAACATGACTTCCAACCAGACCAAGATCCCCGTGCTGTCCATGCTGCCTCTGGCATACTGGGTCAACGGTGACACCGGCATGAAAAAAACCAGCAAGCAGGAATGGGACAACGTCTACATGACCGCCGCAGAGCTGGCTGTCATCGTTCCTGTGCCCGAGGCCGTTCTGGCAGATTCCTCCTTTGACATCATGGGCGAGGTACAGCCCCGCGTCCGTGAGGCCATGGGCGCAAAGATCGACAACGCTATCCTGTTTGGCGGTGACCGTCCCACCGAGTGGACGACCGACGTGCTGACCCTTGCCGCAAAGAACAAGGTCACCGGCCCCATCGACTACACCAAGCTGCTGGGCAAGGATGGTCTGTTCTCCAAGGTCGAAGCTGGCGGCTTCGGCGTTGATGCCGTGGTGGGCGACCTGACCGCCAAGGCAGAGCTGCGCGGCCTGCTGGATACCAATGGCCGCCCGCTGTTCCGCTCCGATATGCAGGGGGCAACCACCTACGCGCTGGACGGTGCGCCCATGTACTTCCCCGAGAACGGCGGCTTCGACGCTTCCAAGGCTCAGCTGATCGCAGGCAACTTCAAGAAGCTGGTGTACTCCATCCGTCAGGATGTCACTGTGAAGCTGCTGGATCAGGGCGTGATTCAGGATCCCTCCACCAAGGAGATCGTCTACAATCTGGCCCAGCAGGATATGGTGGCCCTGCGCGTTGTGATGCGTATGGGCTGGGCACTGCCCAACCCCGCCACCCGCATGAATGCCGACCGCTCCAAGGTTCCGTTCGCATTCCTGACCGCTGCGGCTGTCGCAGCATAAGGAGGCCGCCATGCTTTACTGTACCTACGAACAGTACCAGACAGCGGGCGGTACGCTGGACGAGGCCGCCTTTGATACGCTGTGTGCCCGGGCTTCCCGACTCATCGACCGGCACACCTTTGGCCGGGCAGAGTCCCACGCCGGGACCTGTGCCGGGTGCGCCGCCCTGCTGGCCGATGCCTGCGTCCAGATCGTCGATGCCATGAGTGCCGCACAGAGTGCCTGTGCCGTACCCGGGGCTTCCAGCGTGTCCAACGATGGCTACTCTGTCACCTTCGCCAGCGGGGCGCTTTCTGAACGGCTTGCAGCGGAAGCGCAGGGCATCCTCTCCAACGCACTGGGCAATGACCCCCACGGCCTGCTGTATCGGGGGTGTTTCTGATTCAGTGCAGTGTTACCGTTGTGAACCTCATCCACGACACCTCCACCGAGACCGACCGGCCTGTCTGCCACGTCATCACCGGGTGCAGCTGGCGGGAGAAGCTGGACACCTCCGGCGGTGACCCCCAGCGGACTGTCCACGTCCGGCTGCCCCCTGCCGCCGGGTATCTGCCCTATTTCCAGTGGGCAAAGCTCCCGCCCGGGGAAAAGGCGACACACTGGACGCTCATGCGGGGCGGCAAGCTCATCTGCGGCGCTGTCCGCAGCCTGACCGAGGCCGAGTATGCCGCCCTCGAGAAAACTCATATCTGCTGCACGGTGGCGGCGGTCTCCGATAACCGGGAACCGCTTCTGCCGCATTTTCATGTAGAGGGGAGCTGAGAGGATGAGCACGCCCATTATTGACCTGAAGCTCAGGTTCCAGCCCGGCTTTCAGGCCGAGATGGACAAGGGCTTTCAGAAAGTCCAGTATGCGTTCTCCCAACAGGTGGCCAAAGCTGTGGACCCTTATGTGCCCTTCGATACCGGTACGCTGAAGAACAGCGTCAACCAGACATCTGACTTCAAGGGCGGAAAGCTGGTCTATAACACCCCGTATGCCAGGCGGCAGTATTATCTGCACACGCAAGGGCAGGGGCTGCATGGAGAGAACCACCTGTGCGGCTCCTACTGGGGCCAGCGGGCCATTGCTGACCACAAAGACGAACTGGTTCAGTTCGCCAAAAACGCCGCCAGAAAAGAGCTGGGAGGTGAAACGTAATGCCCAAAGCGTCCATTACGGCCCTGCGGGACTGGCTCAAGACCTGCCCGCTCATCGCTGAGGAGCAGGATGCCGCCGGTGCGGCCTTCCGCATTGCCGGGCTGGAAGAGGAAGCCACTGCTTTTTCCATTGAGGACAGCCCCACCGACCCCATTGTGGAGAGGTACATCTCCGGGCGGGATCTGGCGAAGAACTACCTCTTCCTGTCTCGAAGGGAGTTCGGGGAGACCGATGTGCTCACCATTGAGAACAGCGGCTTCTTTGAACAGCTGGCCGACTGGGTAATGGAACAAAATGACTGCGGCATCCTGCCTGATCTGAGCAAATGCGGGCACAGCAAGGAAGCCCAGAGCATTGAAGTCACTTCCACCGGCTACATCGTCACCGACGGCTCCGGAAGCTGCAAAATGCAGATGCAGCTCCGGCTCGTCTACTATCAACCCAAACTTTGAAAGGAGACCATCCTATGACTGTTTCCGAAACTCTGGCCGCGCTCAAGACCAAGAAGGGCATCGTGCCCAGCGCGGACTACACCGGCACCGAAAAAGCCGATGATTTCATCTTTGCCATCCAGACCGATGCCTCCGCCCAGACCAAGGAGGGCGATTGGATCGTGTTTGCAGAGCGTGTCAAGGAGCACTCCGGTGCCCTGAACGCTTCCACCGAGGACGTGGCCTATATCCGCGCAGGCACTGTCACCGAGAAGGGCGAGACCCAGCGCACCTTCTCTCTGAACGGCAACCGCTGCGTGGGCGATCCTGCGCAGGATTTCCTGCTCTCCCACAAGATCAAGTTTGGCTCCGGCACTGAGGTGGTTTTCCCTTATATCTACTTCAGCGCAAAGACCGGCAAGGGCGAGAAGGGCGAAGCTGCCTTTATTGTCACTGCCGATGCCAGCGGCTCTGCCAGCAACTCCGCAGGTTTTGCCTGCGATGTGAAGGGTGTTGGCGTTCCGGCTGAGTTCAACTACCTGCCCCAGACTCAGGCCGACACGCAGTCCGCCAAGGCTGCCAAGGTCTGATAACAACACCACACAGCCCTCGTTTCCGGTGAACGGGGGCCCTTTTTGTAACAGGAGGATTTCCCATGATCATCAACGGCATTGAATTTGATTTTTCCACCCTGAACGCCAATGACGTGGATCGGATGCTGGCCGCACAGACCCGGCAGCAGGAACGTGCTCGGACGGAGGGTAGCCGCTACACCCCCGAGAATGATTACCCTGCCTGGCTGCGCTTCCAGTGCCGCATCTTTATGGACTACCTGGATGATGTTCTGGGCGAGGGTGCTTCTGAGAAGCTTGGGCTGGACGGCAGCAACTTCAACGCCTGCCTGACGGTCAGCAAGGCCTTTGCCGAGGCCATGGCCGCAGAAAAGGCCAGTGTCAGCGCGCTGATCCACCCCGCCGAGGAGCGGGCACAGGTTTCGGCAGCACAGGCCATCCCTGCCCCCATGAACCGTGAGCAGCGCCGGGCCGCAGTCAAGGCACATCCCGCCGTGGTGGATTTTCGGGCACAGGAAGCGGCAAAGGCCGCCCGCCGTGCCCAGCTGAAGGCAGAGCTTGAGGCACTGGACAATGCATGACCTGCTGACGGACACCCTGCCCACCGAGTGGGAGGGCCGCGCCATCGACCCTGACTTCCGGCCCATGGTCTGGCTGCTGATCCGCACCCGCCGCGTCAAAACCAACGAGGACAGCGCCCGGCTGATTGCATCGGCCATCCCGCTCTTCTTTGTGGAGCCGATTCCGGTGGCGCAATATCCGGAAGCCTTTGAATCTCTGGTGCGTTTCTGCCAGGGCGGTGGCCCCGAGGACGAGGAGCGCACCGGGACTGGCAGCAGCAGCGACCTACAGGACGAGCCCGTGCTGGACTACCGGTGCGATTCCGACTACATCGTGGGGGCCTTTCAGCAGGCCTACGGCATCGACCTGACCGCCGACAAGGTACACTGGTGGCGCTTCAAAGCACTGCTGCACGCCCTGCCGCCGGAAACGCCGCTGGGCAAGATCGTGGAGATCCGGGGGAAGGACACCTCCGGCATGGACAGGGCCGACCGGGACTACTACGAGACCCTGAAAGAGCGCTTTGCCCTGCCGGGTGGGCTGAAGGGGGTGAAGCGGAACGAAACCCTGCAAGAGCACGAGGACGCTTTTCTCGACCGCTTCGGCTGATTCCCGCGCCCCAGTGCCCTGCCCCTTCTGCGGCAGAGCGCTGCCCGTGTGGGCGGCTCCCGAGGCCTGCGCCCACGGTCTGTGGGTAAAATGCAAAAACCCCGCATGTAAGCGGGAGGTAGAAATCAAGTTATAGCAGCCTGTGCCCCTGTGCCCGCGCTCCGAATGAGAGGTGGACACAGTGGCATTTGATTTTAGCGTTACCGGCAACACCAAGTTGGACACCAGCGGCTTCACGCAGGGTGTCAGCAGCATGACCGTCGCCGCCGGAACGCTGATCGCAGACCTGGTAAAGACGGCTAGCAGCCAGCTGACGAATCTTGCCCAGAGCGCGATCCGGAACGGCTCCGTCTACGAGACATCGCTTGCCAAAGTCGGGACCATCGCCGATCTTGGCAAGCTTTCCATCCAGAAGCTGGGCAGTCAGATCACGGACATGTCCAACACCATGGGCATTGCGGCCACGGATATTGCCGAGGCTACCTACCAGGCCATCAGCGCCGGGCAGGACACGGCCAACGCTGTGGAATTTGCAGGCCAGGCAGCGAAACTGGCAACCGCCGGTTTTACCTCCACGACCTCCGCCGTGGATATCCTGACCACTGCCCTGAACGCCTACGGCTTGAGCGCCGACCAGGCGACCCACGTTTCGGATGTGCTGCTGACCACCCAGAACCTGGGCAAAACCAGCGTGGACGAGCTTTCTTCCAGCATGGGCAAAGTCATTCCGCTGGCCGCAGCTTGCAACGTCAGCGTGGAAAACCTGTCCAGCGGTCTGGCCGTGATGACCGCAAACGGCATTGCCACCGCTGAGGCTACCACCTACACCAAATCCATGCTGAACGAGTTGGGCGACACCGGGTCCAGCGTCGGCAAGATTTTACAGCAGCAGACCGGCAAGAGCTTTGCCCAGCTGAGTGCTGACGGCAAGAGCCTGGGCGATGTGCTGCAAGTGCTGTATGACAGCGTGGGCGATGATGGCACCGCCTTTGCCGGTCTGTGGTCCAGCGTGGAAGCTGGCACGGGTGCCCTTTCCCTGGTGTCCGGCGGCGCGGATAAATTCAACGGCGTGCTGGGCCAGATGGTGGACAGCGCCGGAGCTACCGAGACTGCCTACGCGACCATGACCGACACCTTCCAGCACAGCATGGACAGCCTGCAGACCACGGCAGAGAACCTGAGTATTGACCTGTTCGAGGCCATGGAGCCGGGCCTGAAGGAAGCCGCCAACTGGGGCACTGACTGCCTGAATACCCTGACGAGTGCTCTGAATGAGGGCGGCCCGGCGGCCATGCTGGACGCAGCCAGCGGCATTCTGGAAAATCTGACCGCAGGTGTTGTTCAGAAGATTCCCGGGCTGGCATCTGCAGCAACTCAGGTCATCACCAAGCTGGTGCAGTATCTGACTGACCATCAGGACGAGATCTTCGATGCCGGCATCCAGCTGCTGGAACAGCTCATCATCGGCATCACCGACAACCTGCCCCAGCTGATCACAGCAGCAGCGGAATTGATTGCAAAGTTCTCTGCCGCGCTGATCTCCCATCTGCCCGACCTTCTGAACTGTGGTGCGGCCCTTCTGACCACACTGGTGGACGGCATTCTCCGCAGCATTGAGAACCTGGGAGAAGCCGCCCTTGCCTGCATCGCAAAACTGACCGGCGTGTGGGACGGCAGTATGGATGAGTGGGGCCACATCGGCGAGAACATCGTCACCGGCCTGCTGAACGGCATCACCGGGATGTGGGACACGCTGGTGTCCACAGTCAAGGGCAAAGTCAACGGCATGGTGAGTACCGTCAAGAACGTGCTGGGCATCCACTCGCCCTCGAAGGCGTTCACTGAGATCGGCGAGAATGTCACGCAGGGCCTTGTCAACGGCATCAACACCGGGGCCCCAGCGGCAGAGCAGGCCATCCAGAACATTGCACAGACCCTCAGCGACTACGGCCCGGATTTTGCCACCGTAGGGGCCACCATCACAGAGCAGTTCCGCACCAAGCTCACCGAGGGCTGGGCGCAGATCCAGTCTGACATCCAGACGGATGCGCTGGGGGCCATCGAGACGCTGGCAACGGCCCTCAAGGATGGCGACCTCGAGAGCCTGGGTCTGTGGGCGGCCAGCTACTTCTGGCAGGCCTGCACCAAGGAGCAGCAGACCCAGATTCAGGCCGTAGCCATGGGAGCCCTGAACCAGCTGGGCGGCGCTTTGAGCGGCATGTTCGGGAACCTGAGCCAGCTGGCCATGGGGCTGGTGGCGCAGTTCGTGCCCGCCGCAGCCAGCGCAACCACGGGCCAGATTGCCCTGAACACCGCCATGGACGCAAACCCCATCCTCCTCGTCATCTCCCTCCTCGGGATGCTGGTGGGTGCCCTGCTGAACTTCTCCGGCAAAAACAAAGAGATTGCCAACACTTTCCAGAATGTCTGGGCGGGCGTTGAGGACTTTATGAGCTACATCTTCGAGGGCCTGCTTCGCGTCGTGGCGGCGGGCATCGAGGGCTTTATCGTCCTCATCAACGGGTTGATCGGTGCCTATAACTTCGTGGCCGGATTTTTCGGCGGTCACATTGACTACATCTCCAATCCGGCGTGGGACTACGCCAACAAGATCGCTGCCGACCGGGCCAAGCGGCAGGCGGAACGGAAACAGCAGCAGGAAGCCATCAACAACCCCAGCAACTCCGGCACCTCCGCCAGCTCTCAGAAGGTCATCGAGAGCATGACCGACACCAGCAAGACCACCAATGCCGACGGCAGCACCGTGACCACCAAGGTGCTCACCGAGAAGCTGCAGGACGAGACCGGCAAGATCACCCAGCGAGTGACCAAGACCGTCACCGAGGCGGGTACCAAGCTGGTGGACGGCGTGGAGCGCTCCTACAAGACCGTGACCACCTATGTGGATGGCATCCAGACAAAGATTGAGCGCAGCCTGAATGACATCACCAAGACCAGCAGCTCCACCACGCCGACGGCCCCCACCACGCCGACGGCTCCCACCCCGGACAAAGACCTGACCGACGCTGTGGAGGCCAACACCGAGGCCCTGCTGGCCGCAAACAGCAAGTTGGCCGAGATGGTGCGGCAAGCCGATTCTCTGGTGCTATCGGACAACATGGCCATCAGCCGGTCTGTGGCCGCTTCCGGCACGGCACAGGTGGCCGCAGCCGCCAACAACTACCACCGGGAGGGCGACACCACGGTCAACCAGTATATCTACTCCAAGGCCCAGACGGCGGCTGACCTCCAGCGGGAAGCACGCTGGGAAGCCGACCGGGCCAAGGCCCAGAAACGATGAAAGGAGGGCTCCACAATGCCATTCAGAAAAGACCATTTGCAGCTGGTCACGGATGCCGGGGCCACTCTCGACATCGGGTGGGCTTACGGCACGCCCTACTCCCTCGACCCCATCAATGGCGTAGACGTGGACGTGCAGACCGCACAGGGCGTGAACCAGGTGGGCGTGAGCGTGGAGCGCCAGAGCGTGGCCGGGGTGAGCCGTGAGCTCATCATCCACTGCCACAGCTCCCACGGCGATGCGGATGCGGAATTACTGCTGGAAAAGCTGCCCTATTTCACCAGCGGCACAATGTATCTTGTGGATAAATTCTTCTGCCGTTTTGTGCTTTCCAAGACCCCCTACACAAAGAGCATCCACCCCTACCCGGTGCTGGATTTCATGCTCTTCTGCCCGAAACCCTTCTGGTACGACTTGACTGCCCAGAGCTTCTGCATCAACGGCTTTGTGCCATCGTTCAGGCTGCCGGTGAATTACTCCAAGCCCCACCGTTTCGGCGTGCGCACCTCCGTCGGCTGGCTGAACGCGGTCAACCCCGGGGCACTGGCAGTGCCCTTCACGGCCACCCTCAAGAGCGACGGCGCTGTGGTCAACCCCACCGTGCTGAACATCGTCACCGGCCAGAGCATCCGCATCCTGACCACCCTGACCCCCGGGCAGGTCATCGAGATCTACCGCACCACCACCGACAAGCTGGCAGTCAAGCGGACGGAGGACGGCACGGAGGAGAACATTTTCGCCCTGCTGGATGAGGACAGCGACCTGCTGGAGCTGGCCCCCGGGGACAATCTGCTCAAAGCCACCGCCGACAGCGGCGAGACCAGCCTGCAGGTGACAGTGCGCTTCTATCCCATGGTTTCGGGCATTCTGCCGGAGGTGATCTCGTGACACTGGACGTTTTGGATGAACTGACCCTCGCCCGGCTGGGCCGGGTGGAGGTGTGGGTGAGCCTTTACTGGGACGAGCCCTACAACACCGAGGGCGAGTTCACGCTGGAAGTCAGACCCACCGAGGAGAACCTCGCTCTTCTCCGGGAGGGCCGCTGGCTGCGCCGCAGTGACAGCGATGTGCCCATGCGCATCTGCCACCGGAGCAACGAGAATCAGGACAGCAATCTGGTGGTCACCGGTTTCCCGGGAACGTGGATCTTCACCAAGCGGGCCGGTACCAGCATCGTGAAGAACGAGAACGCGGAAGCCGCCATGCGCAGGCTGATCAGTGCCATGCAGCCGTGGCCCAAGCTGGAGCTGGGGGAACTGGTGGGCTTCGACACCACCTACACCGCCCAGACCTCCGGCGGCAGCATCATGGACTACCTGATGACCATCGGCGCGGCCTGCGACCTGGGCTTCCGGGTGCGGCTGGCAGGCAAGAACGCAGATAAAAAGCTGCTGTTCGAGGTCTACCGGCCCACCGCCGACCTCAACAACAGGTTCAGCACAAAGTGGGGCAACCTGCAGCAGGCCGCGTGGGCCTTCGGGGATTCCGACTACGCCAACGTTGCCATCGTGCAGGGCGCTGGCGAGGGCGAGAGCCGGGCCACCGTGACCGTGGGCCTGACGGATGCCACCGGAGCCGACCGGCGGGAGCTGTATGTGGATGCCCGGGATGTGCAGCCGGACGAGGAAAAGGGCGAGACCAGCAGGAGCGAAGCCTACCTCGAGCGGCTCATGGCCCGGGGCACCACAAAGCTGCTGGAACAGCTGCGCACCGGCTCCATTGAGCTGACCATCGATGCCGAGGGCCTTTCCCCCGGTGACGTGGCCTTCTGCACCATCCCGGAGCTGGGCTACAAGGCCACCGTCCGGGTGGCCGATGTCATCACCCAAAGCCAGAGCGACAGCACCACCCGCACCGTGCGGCTGGGTACGCCGGTCTGGCGCAAGCTAAGGAGATGATCTTTTGAGCAAAATCGTTTTATATCCCGCCAACGACTGCGACTTCGATGCCGCAGACGTGGCGGCCTACCTTGCGGGCCTCACCTCGGGTGTGTTTAGCGGAGCTGAGGACTTCCCGGTGACAGCCGCAGGCGGGCTGACGGTCACCGTGGGGGCGGGCCGTGGCTGGGTGCACCCCAGCCGCTTCACCGGCTACTCCATCACCAAGCGGGAGGCCGACACCCTGACCATGCCGCTGGCCGACCCGTCTCTCCCCCGCATCGACCGCATCGTCATGCGCTATGATGCCGGTGCCAGAGCCGCCAGCCTGCATGTGTTGCAGGGCACGGCATCCAGCACACCCACGGCCCCCGCCATCTCCCGCACCGAGCTGATCTACGACCTCTGCCTTGCCGAGATCACCCGCCCGGCAGGCTCCACCAGCATCTCTACGGACCAGATCACTGACACCCGGCTGGACGAGGCGCTCTGCGGCATCGTGCGGGACGGTGTGACCGGCATCCCCACCGACGAGCTGCTGGCCGCTGCCAAGGAGCGCATCAACGCACTGGAGGAGAAAGCTACCAGCAGCGCCGCTGCCGCCAAGGACAGCGCTGCCGCAGCCAAGAGCAGCGAGACCAAGTCCGCCGCCAGCGAGAAGAACGCCAAGGACAGCGAGACCAACGCCCAGCGGGCCCTGCAGGACACGGAGACGAAACACACCGCCGCCTTGAAGGACATCGCACAGGCCCGCACCGCGGCCCTGAACGACGTAGCGGCCTCCACCAAGACGGCCACCGCTGCGGCAAACACTGCCACCCAGCAGGCCACCGCCGCTGCGGGGAGCGCTTCCACCGCCGCCACCAATGCCGGGGCGGCATCCACCAGCGCGCGGGCGGCAAAGAACGATGCCGACCGGGCAGAGAAAGCCAGTACCAACGCGGCCAATGCGGCCACCAATGCCGTGAAGCAGGCCAAGGAAGCCGGAACCTTTGATGGTCAGTCCGCCTATGCGCTGGCTGTTCAGCTGGGGTTCATCGGCAGTGAATCTGCCTGGATCGCCAGCCTGAAAGGCGCAAAGGGCGACAAAGGAGATACCGGTGCGCAGGGCCCCGAGGGTGCCACCGGAGCCACCGGCCCACAGGGGCCGCAAGGGCCTACCGGTGCAACGGGAGCCAGAGGTGCCACAGGCGCAACCGGCCCGCAAGGCCCGGCTGGTGCTTCGGCGGTCTATACAAGTGGAACCTACTATGTGCGCTATACCGATGGAACGCAGATCTGCTGGGGAACGGGCATGGATAGAGTGTCTTTTCCTGTTGCCTTTGCAAATGCAAATTACTCTTGCATTGGGTCGCTTCAAACGCAGTACCCGGACGGTAAAAACCTTAGCTTTACTTCCAAAACAACAACATCTATGTACATCAATGTTTCCGGAAGTCGGGAGCATGTCAACTGGATCGCCTATGGCCGCTGGAAGTGAGGTGAACGCAAATGGAGATAAAACCCGGAGCAAAAATCCTGAAGCCGGTCATCACGCAGGAAGCGTGTGATGCCTATTCTGCCGTTGTGGATGCCATCAACGCCCACAATGCAGCGGCTGCCGTTGGCGAGGCTCTGTGGAGCATGGACGACCAGCCGGAGGCTTACGTTGTGGTGGAGGCCGGCACGCAGCCTGACCCTGCCGATGCACCGAAGCCGACCCCTACACTGGAGGAGCGACTTGCTACGGTGGAGAGCGCCCAGGCAGATGCCGATGCGCTGAACGTTGACCAGGCCTACCGGCTGACGCTGCTGGAGCTGGGGATCACGGAGTAAGCCCCTCTGCCAAGAGGACGATAACATTTTTAAGATGGGGCACTGCCCCGGAAAGGATGCACTATGTTATACCGTACCTGTAAACGCATGATCGAACGCGGCAATCTGGAGGGCATGAGCACCAAGCTGGACGTTTTCTATGCCGCAAGCAAGTTGACTGATGACGAGTACAAGGAGCTGACCGAGCTGCTGGCCGAGAAGGAGGCGCAGAATGCCCAGAACAATACTTGACGTTTCCCGCTGGCAAGGCAGCATCAACTGGGACAAGGTCAAGGCCAGCGGCAAAATCGACGGCGTGATGCTGCGGGTGCTGGGCAGCAAGGACGGCAAGCCCTACGTTGACCCGGCCTTCGAGCGCAACTATGCCGCGTGCACGGCGCGGGGCATCCCGGTGGGCGGATATTACTACACCTGTGCGGTCACGCAGCGGCAGACGGAGGAGGAGCTGGCCGCCCTCAAAACAGCTCTCCGGGGCAAAACGTTCCAGCTGCCCCTTGCCATCGATGTGGAGGACCCCCGCCTGCGCTCCATGGCCCCCGCAAAGCTGTCCGCCCGCGTGGCCGAAGCCGCTGCCCAACTAGAAGCGTGGGGGCTGTATGCAATGGTGTACACCTACACCAATTTCGCGGACACCGCCCTCGACATGGAAGCCCTTGCTGCTTACGATCTGTGGATCGCGGACTACCGCGGCAAGCGCCCCGCCCGCCGCCACGGCATGTGGCAGTACACAAGCAGCGGCAAGATCCACGGCGTGAGCGGCCCGGTAGACCTGAGCCATGCGTATAAGGACTACGCCACCATTATCCAGCGGGCCGGGCTGACGAAAGTGAGAGGAGCATAAGTGATGAGCAAGAAGTTTTTTATCAGCCAGCCTATGAACGGCCTATCGGACGAGCAGGTGCTGCAGGAGCGTGCCGCAGTGATCGGGAAGGCAAAGGCCGTGTTTGGTGACGATGCGGTTCCTCTGGAAACGTTCTTTGAGGACTTTGGCCCCGATGCGAAGCCGCTGGATTATCTGGCACGCAGCATCGAGTTTCTGGCTAAGGCTGACGTGGCGGTTTTCGCCCCGGGCTGGGAGTACGCACGCGGCTGCCGCATTGAGCGGCAGTGCGCCGAGGAATACGGTATTCCGGTAATGGAGGTGTGAGACCGATGGCAAGTTGTCTGATTTCAGATGCACCATACGCACCCTGGCTCTCGGAGGTTCTAGCTACACTGGAAGAGCACAAGATCGACCGCATCACCGTAGCAGCGCCTCTGGCAGACGGTGAGGTGTTCACAGGGTACTACAACATGAATACCCAAGACAAGGCCCTGCTGGCATCCAATATCCAAGCAGATGCCGTTCTGGATGCGGTGTGTCACAACGGACAGCGCATCCAGCAGGCGTGGGAAGATGACGAGGAGGGGTGAGACCGATGTGGCAGTTTATCACGGAGTATTGGGCCGGGTGGCTCTGTGCTCTGATCGGCGGCGCGATCCTTGCCGCCATCCCCAAGATCAAGGCCCTGTGGGACGCGGTGCTGGCCCTGCTGCACGACCGCATCTATACCGAGTGCTACCGTTTTATGGAGCTGGGGTACATCACCCGCGACGGCCTGCGCAACCTGAATTACCTCTACAAGACCTATCATGTGATGGGCGGCAACGGCACCGGCACGGAATTGTACAAGAGAGCCTGCGCTTTACCCATCCACGACTGAAGAAAGGAACTGACATTATGAACGCACACATCACTGAGAACAACACCCCCGCCATCCCCGCCGCGACCATCGCCCGCACTGTTGTGCTGGCACTGGCCCTCGTCAATCAGCTGCTGAGTGCAGCAGGCAAGCCGGTGCTGCCCATCGACAGCGCCAGCGTGGAGCAGTGGGTGACCGCTGGCCTGACCACCGCTGCCGCCATCTGGGCATGGTGGGAGAACAACAGCTTTACTCCCGAGGCCATCCGCGCCGATGAGCTGCTGGATCAGATGCAGGGGAAGATCAAGTAAGAGTACATAGCAGCAGCCCCGGGGAGCCTGATGGTTCCTCGGGGCTGTTTTCTTTTGGCATGTTTCGGCACATTCCGACGCATTCCGCATTATCCAGCACATTCTGACATTTTCCGGTTAAAGTTGGATAGAAAGGATGTGCAAACTATGCCCGACGTGAAACTTTCGAACTCCCCCGCCCAGCTGGATCAAATCCTCCGGCCGCTGGGAATTACCCGGAGCTCAAAGAATTACCGTATCCTATGCGAATGCGTGGCTCTGATCTGTGAGCAGGAGGACCGGCTGGAAGCTGTACAGAAAGAGATCTATACCCCCATCTCAGACCAGCGAAGCTGCAAGTGGTCTGCCATTCAAAGTGCCGTTCGGCGTGCAGCAGAGAAAGCCTGGGCGCTCAATCCCGAAGGCGTTCAGCAGTTGGCTGGCTACCCGCTGACCGGTGCACCCAGCGCGGTGCAGTTCCTGGAGATGCTTTACAATGCCGTGGTGAGAGGGTAACGAAACGGCTGCCATGCGAGTGTGATGCGTGGCAGCCTATTTTTGCTTGATTTTCGCATAGTTTCCCGCAAAAGTGGGTTTGACTGTGGGTTACAGCAAAAGAAAAACACCCGGAAACTCACGTTTCTAGGTGTTTTATCTTGGTGGGCGCGGGTGGATTCGAACCACCGAAGCTGAAAAGCAGCAGATTTACAGTCTGTCCCCATTGGCCACTCGGGAACACGCCCAGATTCTGTTCACGTCCGTTGCCGGACGACTTGTTTATTTTATCAGACTGCGGGCGATTTGTCAACTACTTTTTTCGGATTTTTGCAGCTTTTCTGCGGAAGCTGTCGGCAGGGTCAGTTTTGGGTCAGATGTTTCCGGCGCTCGTAATCCCGCAAGGCGACGATGGCTTCGCCGGACATGGGGTATAGGGCAATGAGATTGAATATGGTCATCAGGCCGATGCCCACATCCCCCAGATCCCACACCACAGTATAGGCCTCCAGGCCGCCCACCATCAGCATGACAAGGGCCAGCACTTTATAGGCTGTCTGCCAGCCCCAGCGGTCGCCAAAGAGGTACGCCACATTGGAGCGGGCATAGAACAGGATGCCGATGAAGGTGGAGAAGCTGAACAGCGCCAGCGTGACGGCAATGAACACCACGCCAAAGCTGCCCAGATGGTACTGCGCCGCTGCCTGCAGCAGGTCCATGCCGGTCAGCCCAGTGGTGACATTTGCGGGAGCCAGCAGCATCATAAAGGCAGTGCAGCTGCAGATGACCACCGTGTCGATCAGGACACCCAGTGCCTGCACAAAGCCCATCTTCACAGGATCATCGCAGGAGGCAGCCGCTGCGGCACAGGGAGCCGAACCGCTGCCCGCTTCATTGGAGAACAGGCCGCGCTTGACACCGTTCATCAGCACCGCGCCAAAGCCGCCCGCGGCCACCTGCCGCAGGCCGAAGGCTTCCGAGAAGATGCGGCCCAGCACAGCGGGCAGCTGGTGGAAATTCACCGCAATGATGATGACCGTCATCACAAAATAGCAGACCGCCATGATTGGCACGATGACATCCAGACTTTTCACGGTGGCATCCTTGCGCAGGACAATGACCGCCGAGAGCACCACCAGCACCACCGTGGTCACGATGGGCGGGATGGAGAACGCATTGGCAAAGGCAGAGCTGACCGAGTTGCTGATGACCTGGCTGATGCCGCACCAGCAGATGAGACCCGAAATGGCAAACAACACCGCGATGATAGAATGACGCAGCTTTTTGCCCCGCTTGCGCTCGGCCAGCACATGGATGTAGTAGGCTGGGCCGCCGCGCTGCCCGCCATAGAGCGGGTCAGGCTGCCGGTACTTCTGGGCCAGTGTGGATTCCACAAAGGAGGTGGAGGCCCCCAGCAGGGCCGTGACCCACATCCAGAACACCGCACCGGCACCACCGGCAGACACTGCCGCCACCACGCCCACCAGATTGCCCATGCCTACCCGGGTGGCCGTGGAGACGATGAGCGTCTGAAAAGAGGAAAGGCTGTCCATGCTCTGGTTCTTCTCGCAGACAGCGGCGATCATATCCCGGAACAGCCGCACGGGCAGCAGCCGGGTGCGCAGGGTGAAGAACACGCCCGCCGTGAGCAGCAGCACCGCCATCAGCGAAATGCCGATGCCGCCGCCCACCGGCAGGGTGAACAAATCACCCCAGAGCAAGTTGTATACCGTTTCGATCAAATGGGACATTCTGAGGAGCCTCCTGTTGTGTGATTACTTTATTATAATACAGCACTTCAGGTTTGTAAATCAGAAAATCCCAGCGCAAGGAAAATAAAAAATCCGAACCCTTCTCTTTCGAGAAAAGGTTCGGATTTTCATCATTTGGTGCGAGTAGTGATACAGAACTTTTCAAAAACCATCGTAGTACAATTTGTTTTTGAGGTCATCGGATAGCAACTTGCTTGTATCGCACCCCCGATGGGCAACTGTATTGAAAAAACAGTTGCCTTTTATATACCACACAACCTAAAAATTATCAAGTACGCGCAGCGTTCACTTCTCCCATCACCGGGAGCAAATGAACGCTGCTTTTTTTGTTTACAACGAAAGGAGGCATCCGTGAAATGGCAGTTTTTCGGGTAGAAAAGAACAGCGGCTACACGGTCATGTCGAACCATCACCTGCGGAACCGGGCCTTGTCCCTGAAAGCCAAGGGCTTACTCTCCCAAATGCTCTCCCTGCCGGAAGATTGGGACTACAC
>ENA-OQID01000195-OQID01000195.1-human-gut-metagenome-genome-assembly--contig:-NODE-195-length-39521-cov-10.475129_pt1 | contig 39521 bp, 43 predicted proteins | sample MGYA00242567_ERZ504727 | MGnify/ENA primary metagenome ERZ504727 (study PRJEB26092, sample SAMD00036215) | human gut metagenome | host: Homo sapiens | study: EMG produced TPA metagenomics assembly of...
GCGCGGCCGCGCCCCGCGCGGGCCGTCGGCGGTGGACGCGGCCGCCACGGCAGTGGCCGCACCGGCGCAGCCGGCGGCCGAGGGGGTCGCAGGGGGACGGGCCGCATCCGTCCCCCTGCGGACGAGCGAGCGTTGTGCGCGCTTTCGACGGCCGTAGGGGCTCCTTGTATAGCCCCAGGCTGTCGGAAGGGAGTGCAACGCGAGCGACCGGTGAGGGCCTGCGGGGGTCCAGGGGGAGGCGGCGCCGGAGCGCTCCCCCTGGGCGGGAGCCGGGGGATGGAAAAGCCCGCCGGGCTGGGGCGGGCTTCATCGGGATCCCCTCGCTAGAACGGGATATCTTCGTCATACAGGTCCACGGCGGGCGTGACGTGTAGGCGGCCTGCGTCGGCGCTACTCCTCGGAACCCTCCGGCTTGATGGTCGACAGGTCCATATGCCTGCAAGCCCAGAAGAATATAAGCCAGATCATACCCAAGAGCAGGGAGACATATCCCACAGCGGTCACGAGGAAGTCTATGAAGGCGAGGGCCGCGGCAGTATCGACTCGGATGCCACAGGGAGCCAAGTTCGATGCGAACCCATGCAGGGGATACATGGCACAGATGAGGCATATCGATTCGAGACCTACCGCCAACAGGGGATTCACCCCCGCCAGCTCCCTCGGATAGAACAAGCCCATCAGGACGGAATCCGCCACCAGCGCCGCCCAAATCAGGAACACGCCGACCTTAAATGCCTTGGTGTCCTCGACCAATGCCAGGGGCATCATGCAGCCTAAGAAATCGAGCAGCAAGGCCGCGGCGATCAGCGGGACTACCATAAGTCTGCCAGGCTCTCGGCGGAACCGACACCAGACGCGTCTCCGTTTAGGTCGACATCGACGACGACGTGGTTGCCGTCAGCGGAGACAACGGCGGCCGTCGCGTTCTCGGCGTATGCCGGGAGGGGCGCGATGCAGCCAATTGATGCAGCGACAATGGCCAGGGCGACGAGCGGCCTCACCGCTGCGGCGGGTAATTTCATTTCCATTCTCCATTCTTCCCAGAGCAAACAATTCCTCGACGCCGCCCGACCTTCGCCCGTGAGAAGAGGTGTTTCTCAGAGCGGCGCCGCCCCGGGGAATGTATCCGATTAAAATGCACGCAGAGTATGCTTGGGCTAGTTTTCCAAGGCCAGGATGCACGCCCTGATATACGCGCTGGTAGTGAGGTTTGAGGGCAGAATCTCCGGATGTGCCGCGCGAGCGCTCACGAGTCCGGTCATGAGGTCCTTGTACACCTCATAGTGGACGAGGGCCGTTCGGCTATAGCGCGTGGCACTCATAGATCGCTTGGGGTTGTCCAAAACGGAAAGATCGAGCTCCCCGCCGCTGATTCGGTCGCGAAGTGCATCCTCGACGACACGGCTGACATTGGCGTCCCTCCTGGGTCCGCCTTTCAGTTTGAGCTCGAGAACGCGCCGCTCGAGGATTTCAGCCTCGAGCGGCGAAGTCGAGAAGGTGACCCTCTCTTTTTTGGATCCCGAAGATACCTTGCTGGCAGCGGGAGCCGTCGCAGGTTTGGATTTGCGGACACTTGTGGGGGAAGCGGGCGATGCGGCGACGCTGTCCTGAACAGGCTCTTGCGGGGCGGGTCCCGCGGGGCGGGACCCGGAACGATTCTGTGCCCCAAAATTTGGCAAAGTGAAGCGTGGCGCATTGCTCATCATGTCGCCAACGAGGTTATCGGGTAGGTTAGAGGCCACAGTTACTCAACTCCTTCGGTTTCACCGGCTGCGGGCTTGAGCTCGCACCAGTTCATGATGTTGCCTACAAGGACGTCATACTCGAAAGCCGCGCCCTTGAGGACGTTCATCTCGTAGATGCTGCGACCGTTCGCCTGCGCGTCCTGAATGGCGACCGTTATACCGATTCGGCGCTGGAAGACCTTGAGGCCCATTTTGGGGAACTCCTCGACCATCTGGGAGGCAAAGGCCCTCGCGAGCTTGGCGATACCGCGATAGAGCGTAATGAGGACGGCGGGGGCACTAATCCATGCAACATCATAGGAATCGGATACCGCGCTGAGGAGCTCGAGGGTCTGCTCGACGGCCTCGGTGCCGAGCCTGTCGGCGGTAGTCGGGATGACGAGATGGGTGGCGGCAATGGTGGAGGAAATCGTCGAGAAAGTCATGCCGGGCTGGGTGTCGACAACGACAGCATCGAAGCCGTGCTGGGAGACGGCCGACTCTATTGCGCGCGTCAGAGAGTACTCATTGATCTCGTTACCCTCGAGGTCCCTCTCGTCCGAGACGTTAGCCAAATCGAGATCGCCGGGCACGGTCGCCTGCCCGTCCTCGGTGCAAACCACTTGGACGCCCTTGAGGAAGCTAGAACTGCAGCAGGTGCCTTTCGCGACGCAGTCCGACTCGATTCGCCCAAGCGAGCCCTGGGGATCCATATCCACGGCTAGGACCTTGAGGCCGCGGCGGCGAAGTCCGTCGGCGATTGCGTCTGCGGAAGTCGTCTTGCCGACGCCTCCCTTCTGGTTGGTGAACACGATCACAGGGGTGAAATTCGGCATAGTGATTCCTTTCAAATTGAAATTGAAAACAATTAGAGCCAGAAAATGCCTAGGAGCGACTGGCGATGCTCATGACCACAAGAGCGATCGGGATGGCGATGAGGCACGCTACCGCGCCGACAATAAACTGAAGGACGGCGTAGGCAAGCCCGCTTGCAAAAAAGGCTACGAGCGCGACAATCCCCAAGATAAATTTGATGATTGGAATGTAATCAGGATAAGAAGACATATACCCTCCAATGCCCTAATTGGACCGATGGCGGAAACTCCGCATTGAAGGTTGTTATTTAATAATAACAGAATTATGTCATTAATGAACTGCGGAATAGATGAATAAAAGAATTAAAGAAGAAAATAAAAGTGCAACGACGGAATAAGCGATTTTAAGAAAACATGGCGAAGAGGAAAGCGTAATCAATGAACTAAAGAAGTACGTAACTGTGTCATTTCGTAACTGTGTCATTGCGTAACTGTGTCATTGCGTAACTGTGTCATTGCGTAATATCACTTCATTGCAGTCGCGACTTGCAACTTTTCCTTGGGGGCTTTCCTATAAAGGCCTCCACCCGGAATCGTCCTCATCACCATTGTCGAATAGCTGGAGCACGATCGCAGCGGAAGTAATAAGAAGCAGTAAAGCCAACCCATCTAGCTGGAGAAGGTAGCTCAAGCCGGCGAGTGCAAGAAGTAGTCCAGATGCAAGTAGGATAATAATCCGGGTCATATGCGTACCCGCCAAAGGATTACGGCGCTCACGCGGCATCACCAACGATGATGCTGTAGAGATCGTCATCTGACGCTATCAACGCGACGATATGGTTTCTCCTCCTGATGACAGTCCTCTTGGAGACGCCCAAGAGCGCGCCGATCCTCTCGCATGTCAGGTTGTCGATATAGGACAGCTGGAAGATAGATCCGAGTCCCGGCTCGCAATCGTCCAGCGCCTCGACGACGACCATTACGAGATTCAATGTCGAATCGATATGCAGGACGCGGTTCCTCATTCGCTCCCTCTCATTCGATCGGGACGGCAGCTGCCTGAGCGCTGTCTCGCACTGGCTTCTGATCGAGGCCAGATGTCTCAGCTCGGACAGAACGCATCTGACGCGCTCCTCTCGAGCGCCGATGCCGCCATCGTCTGAGGAAAGAGACGAGTCATGGTTCTCTTCCTCGATCCCGACGATTGCAGATTGTCCATTACGCTCGGTTCTAATAAGTCTTTCCCACGAGTTCCCTTCCATGTCACTTCCCCTTTCGACATTTATTCAATCGTTCGTTCAGCAGCTCACAGCAAAGATGTAGCCTGCTTGCGGGCCAGGTCTATCGCGGCCTCCTTGTTATCGCCGCGATAGACGATTCCGTTCGCATCCACAACCGGATGAACCGGCCCGTCTCCGATGATGAGCCAGGCGCCGTCGGGAGCCCTTCGCAGGTGCTTTTCGCCGCGGCCTGTTCGCTGGCGTGCGGCCTCGACCATCTTCCGGCAGCCCTTGACGCTCGTGTCGAGAAGCCATTTCCGCAGCTGAGGCATGAATTTATCCTCGCAGCCGGCATCTTTGGCATCGGCCTGTCGGCGAGCCCACGCAGTGCCGATCTCGTCGGCCCCGAAGCCGAGACGGCGCAGCTCATCGTAGGGCTGGCGTGCGGCGTCGAGCTTGTTGCGGTTGATTGTTTCGTCGGCGATTTTCCTGAAATCACTTGCGGTATCGACCTGAGAGTCCATTCCGGGATAGACGTCCGGTTGGTTGGTTTGAAAATCCATCCATCCATCCGTCCAATCTTCTGGATAGTCATTACTTATAGGTATATAGGGGGATTCACCTGAAAAAATTGCAGGTGAGGAAGAATCTTCACCTGAAGAAATTTCAGGTGAAGAAGTATTTTCACGTGAAATATTTTCCGGTGAGGAAGTATTTTCAGGTGAAGAAACTTCACGTGAAGAAACATCACGTGAAGTTTTTGCAGGTGAGGAAGAATCTTCACCTGAAGAAATTTCAGGTGAGGAAGTATTTTCACGTGAAATAATTTCCGGTGAGGAAGTATTTTCAGGTGAAGAAACTTCACGTGAAGAAACATCACGTGAAACTTTTGCAGGTGAGGAAGAATCTTCACGTGAAGAAATTTCAGGTGAGATTCGGAAAGAAGACCTTCCGGCGTCCGGATGGTCCGCCTGCCAAGCCTCCCTAGCGCGGACAATTGGCTCTGTGGCTGCAACAAGAGATCTACCGACGGTGTTCATGCCGTGGACATGGGATCCGCGCTCAACGACAAGGCCCATCTCGAGAAGGGAGGCGATGGTCGTGCGGGCAGTGCGCTCGCTCGTGCCGGACCAGTCCGCGAGAACGGCGGCTCCAAAATCGTAGCAACCCTTATCTACCGTGCAGGAGTAGATCAGGGCATAGGCCACGAGCTGCGCGGGCCTAAGGCCCAAATAGCGCATGAAGCCGTGTATAGCGAACGAAGGACCGTAGCCTTCGGTCTCTGTCTCGAGAATCTTCGACACTATGCGGCCTTTCTCCTTTGCAGCGCCTGGACCGCCAGGGAGAACAACGCCTCTTCGTTGAAGACATTGCACTCCCCTGCCGCCCGCGCGGATTCGATTTCACTTATCAGGGACTCGCGTCCGTAAACGGACAGCATGAAGTTGACGAGATCACCGGAGCGGAACTGACCACCGCCGACAGACAGGGGAACCGCTAGGTCGAAATAGGCGACAAGCGGCTGTCCGATGGTATCGACCGCATCCAGCGCAACCGCCACCCTGCCTGCGCCCGCTTTAAAGATAGCAACAGGAGACTGAAGGAGTTCGGGAACCGATGCAAGCAGCGAAGGCTCGATGCCGTGCCTGTGTGAGCGATTGGAGATCGTTGTCTCCCGAACGATATGCCGCACGGTATGGCAGATAGGCAGGTTGGGAATCCCCGCCGCCAAAAGGGCCCTCGGAGTTTCGGGGAGAACGGGCACAGGCGCCTGTCGGTTATAGCCCCGACCCCTCGCCTTGGCAATTTCGGCGAATCCAGTCCACATTCGGCATGAATTCGCGTATTCGGCTAGATCCTGATTGTTTAGACCCTCTACTGCGATGGTAGAATTAATTTGACCGACGAGGGCGCGATACCGTCCTATGTCGTCGAGATCGTGTTGACGCTGTTCACCTTTCCACATCCGTGAACTCCCTTCTTCTACGGTCTCACGTTTCGGGTGCGGCTGGGGCTCTTCCTTAATTTCCCAGTCGCACTTTTTTTCTGACACCCTAAATTGAACAGTCTTCGAGAACGATGCGGGAACCATCATGCGGCCCCCTTACGGCCGTCAAGGGCCATGCTCTTTGACATGCTCTCTTGCAGGGACTGCAGAGAGGCGTATTCTTCGTACGGCATCTCATGGCTCGACTCCTTAATGAAAGGCGTCCTGCGCATATAGGCGTCGAGGTCATCAATGTTGATGTAGATGGTCCGCGATCCGCCACGGGAGAACGCGCCGTAGACGGCGGGGATCTCACCCGACTCGATGAGTTCCTGGACTGCATCAACATGGCGATGAATGTATTTGGCTGCCGCGGACTTAGAGAGCCACTTACTGCTTGCCCAGGGCTCCATTCTCTCTTTACCGCTCATTACGCGACCTCGTCTTTCTGGGGAAGTCGCTCGTCGGTCTCACCGAGCAGGTACTCAATGGAGCATCCGAAGATTTGAGACATCTGTTCGAGCTGATCGTAAGTTGCCGACTTCGGATCGCGCTCAATTCGCACGATGATACTTCTACTGACACCAATCTTGTCGCCAAGATCGGTTTGCGAAAGGCGAAGCCTCACTCGTTCCGCTCCGATACAATTCGGCATATATCCCTCCTAAAGTAAAACGGATTGTTGTACTTGAATAAATACTAAAACATTTTGAAGTACTGTGCAACAAATTGTCATACATAAAGTCAAGGTGCTCAGAGAAAGGGGCACCCGTGGGCAACAATCTGAAGACTATTCGCGCCAATAGCGGCAAAACTCAAAAACAAGTGGCGAATGAACTCGGCATTTCGCTCTCTGCTTATAGAACATATGAACAAGGAACGAGACGACTTACAGACGAGCTTCTAATTCAGCTATCTACTTATTACTCGGTTTCAGTGGACTCGATTCTCGGTTCCAAATACTCAGTTCCGATCTCCTCTCCATCATTCCTTGAAGACTCTGCAATGCGCTCAGTGGTCAATGCCGCAATTTCAGAAATGAATAAAGAGGAAAGATTGCAGTTTAGGAAGTTGTTGGAAAGTTACATGGCCCTTAGTTTTGCTGGAAGAAGCCAACTGGTAGATAACGCGGATACGATGAACCGTTCCGGAAAATACAAGAGGTTTGGCAATATTGCCAAAAGCACCGCCCCAGCTAGTTCTCACAGTAGAGCCAAGACAGCCTAAGCAATCGAATAAACCATTTATGACTAGAGTTATTTATCCGAACTGGGAAGCAATTTGGGGTAGCCAATAATGCCTAAAAACAAAATCGGCGAAATTGAGAAAATAGGCGTCGACGCCGATGGCTTAGAGATATTCAGGGTCAGAGTCGAGGTCGGCACTCGCGAAAAGCGCTCCGCGAAAAGGGTCACGATTCACGAACCAAAACGAGATTATCGTCCGAAATCTCATTTGCTAAAAGGGAGGTAGGATGACTAGAAAAAAGAGCCCGCAGGAGATCGAGATCAATCGCCTATTTGGTCAAAATCTCAAGCAGACCAGAAACCAGCTAAAAATCAATCAGACTGTTGCAGCCCGCAGAATTGGCGTTGAGCTTGTCACCTACCAGTCATACGAGCAAGGTCGAAGGTTTCCGTCAAACGAGACCTTAGAGGCCATCTGCAAGGTGCTAAACGTGCGGTTATCTGACCTTGTCGACCCATCTTGGCGCGATCTTCACGCTATTTCCCCTGCAAAATCTTTAATTGCGCTTACGGAATTGGAAAAAGCCGCGACAAATCCAGCAGAAGTAAACGATGACTCCTTTGAAAGGCTTCGGTCTGCTTGGGTTCGTTTAAATGACAACGGGAAAGGCATTGCACTTTCGCTAATTGAAAGCCTGCTAGAAAACGACCTGTTGTTGAATGATTCTGAGCCGGCCTTTTCAAACGGCGATTCTCACTCCTCCGTGGCCCAAACAGCATAACGATTAAAGATCAGCTGGAGGCAAAATCACCCATGCCTAAATTCAAAATTGGCCAAATTGAGAAACAAGGTGCTCAGAGAAAGGAGCACCCATGGGCAACAATCTGAAAACCATTCGCTCCAATAGCGGGAAAACCCAAAAACAGATTGCGGTAGAGCTCGGCATTTCGCTTTCTGCATACAGAAAGTATGAACAAGGAACAAGACGGCTTACGGATGAGTTTCTGCTCCAGTTGTCCACATATTTTTCTGTTTCAGTGGATTCAATTCTCGGTTCAAAATACTCAGTTTCAATTCCAACGCCTTCATTTCTTGAAGACTCTGCAATGCAATCAATAGTCAATGCTGCAATTTCAGAAATGAATAAGGAGGAGAGACTGCAATTTAGGAAGTTGCTAGAAAGCTATATGGCCCTAAGTTGTGCCGGCAGAGAGCAACTTATGGATAGCGCTGACACAATGAACCGTTCCGGAAAATACAAGAGGTTTGGCAATATTGCTAAAAGCAACGCCTCAACTAGTTCTCGCGGTAGAGCCAAGACCGCCTAAACGATCGAACGAAACCTTTACCACCAGGGATCTTTGTCCTGATTGGAATACAATACGAGGTAGCCACAATGCCTAAAAACAAAATCGGACAAATTGAGAAAATAGGCGTCGACGCCGATGGCTTAGAGATATTCAGGGTTAGGGTCGAGGCCGGCACTCGTAAAAAGCGTGCCACAAAAAGGGTAACGATTCATGGAACCATGAGAGATGCCCAAGCAGCCGCATCCATGCTCTATGTCGAGTTGAATTCCAGCCTTTCTGAACGCGACATTCCTGAGATTACGCTGAATCAATACTTTTATGGCAGGTTTATTCCAGCCCTGGAAAAAGAAGGTAAGACCAACAGCACAATCGACGGATATGTCAAAAACTATCGAAAATGGATCTCCCCGAATCATGGCGAACGAGTCCTCTTGAATCTAGATGAGAACAATGTCCGAAATCTCATCGAGCAATCTGGGACCCCGAGAAACACGCTGCGGACGTACAGGGCGATCTTGAACAGGGCCAAATCGGATGGTTTCATACGCCATAAAATGGATCTAACGGGACTCGATGCCAGGGCAAAGAAACAGAAACGCCTCGCACCATGGTCACCCCTGGAATTAAAGCACGCTGCCGACGCACTAGTTGACGATGAGATGGCATACCTAACCCTGCTGGTCGGCAGTGCGGGCCTTCGCAAAGAAGAGAACCTTGCAATCACGCCAGCCGACGTACAGATATTGAAAATGCCGACTTCCCAGGGCGTAAAAAAGTATGTGCTCCTGAACGTCCATGCGGCCTATACCGACGAGGACGGACTTAAGGTCACCAAAACAGAAGAGTCTAATAGACACGCTCTGGTTCTTCCAGAGTTTACGGAAAGGTTTCTTTCAGCTCTCGAGGACACGAAGCCCTCAATCGAGCAAGTTGAGGGATGCTGGCTCATCAGGCACAAAACAAGCTGGCACAAGTCCAGAAAAGCCAAATATAGGATCGAAACCGTCATGGGAAATCGAAAAGATGCCCAGGCAGTTGCAAGTCGGTTGGCCGCAGAAACGGCAGCAAAGTATAAGTTGGGGTCAAACCCAAAACTGAAAGAAGTTGCCGATGGAATTTGGACTGTCACCGTTTTTAACGGATATGTCGACACCATGGAGAGGACCATCGCGCCAGAGGCGTTTATTGGAACCGAACAAGATGCAACGCGACACGCCCTGGAGCAGTGGAGCAACCGGCGAATTCTTCCATGTGCCGGCGAAACACTGCGAGGCCATTGGGAAACCGCGCTGAGGAAGCATGGCCTGAGGTTTATTCCCGTGAATAACCTGAGACATACCTCAGAGACGCTCATGGCCGCCAGCGGAGTTTCGACTCCGACAATTTCAAGCATGCACGGACATACACAGTTTAAGACGGATTTCCAGCACTATATCGACCTAAATGTCGAGGCGATCCTTGATGCCGCCGATAAGGTCGACACATTCATGGCTTCAGACATGGCAAGTGGCGGCTTCACTCTCGAATCGCTTATTGAGAAAAAGGACTTCTAGAAGATGTTCAAAAGCCAAACGCGTGTAGTTTCTCTACAAGTCAATACAAACTACGCCTGAGGCAATGAGAGGCGATATAGAGCGCCGAATCGATATCTTAGTAACACAGATGAGTGCCAGACTTTCAGATGGTCTTAAATCGCGTCTGAACGCTTAGCCCATCCAGATCTGCCGAAAAACTGCGACCATCGATTCATCACGCTTCCATCTTTTTTGGCGAAAGCAAACGCATCGATCGGTAGATCATAAAGCTCATTTTAAATCTACTGATACAGACAGGACACATATCTATGCACTAATCAGTGGTGGATAGTGGTGGATAGCCAGAAGAAACCAGTGGATTCTAGACGGAATAGCCAATAGTAAAGCGGTTCCCCTGATCGACTAGATTTCAGAGAAACCGCTGGCAGATAGTGGTGGGCCCTCCGGGATTCGAACCCAGAACCCAGGGATTATGAGTATGGGCCGAGGCATATCGAGGAACATTTGACGCCGAAGTCAGACCACTGGCCAATTAGTACCTGCTGCCCGGCGTACTGACCGCGCCATCGGACGGATAGCGGAACTCTACCTTGATGCCGCGACACTCCAGCTCATAGGCCATCGCGCGGGCGTTGGCGTTGGCCTGGCCATAGGGACCCGGATCACGGCCGAACTCGTCATACATCACCTGGTCGCGATAGTACGTAATCGGCACCGTAACTGGCTCAAAGCCAAGAGACTCAACCTGTTTGGCAACGACAGTGCAGGCATGGGGAAACCTGCTTCTGGACTTCAAGCGCATGGTCGATATACTCCCGGGCTGCCGCCGGAGCGTTATATCGATCAAGCTTAGGATCTTCCTAGCCTTTATGCCACCTTTAGTGGTATTCAAACAGCAAATGAACCCGGGCACAACTCATCACGGCAGACAAAGCAGGTCGCAATAGAGCATAAATTGACTACACAGGATAAAACTAACGATAGTCAAAACCGCTATCCGCTTCTATCCACACTATTAGTATTATTTCTGCACTTAATATCGGTTTTAGTTATAGACTCATAATCCCTGGGTTCTGGGTTCGAATCCCGGAGGGCCCACCAGAGTATTTCGAGGCCGGGCATTACGCCCGGCCTCTTTGCTAATGGCACTGCTGACTAGCTTTGCCATCTAGAGACGCAAAGTCATCAACATTCATATTCGAAATTAACAATGGGCATGTCGCCAAGATGCTACCCAGTCAACACATGACCTAAATCTATAGATATGAAAAAAGGCCCCAACTTGCGTTGGAGCCTCATTCAATGATCGGGTGGAGACGAGGGGGATCGAACCCCTGACCTCTTGACTGCCAGTCAAGCGCTCTCCCAGCTGAGCTACGCCCCCGTGCACAGAAGTACTATACGGGAACTCGGACGGCGATGCAAGGACAATTTTGGAAAATATTTTGCGGCGCGTTGAACGGGAGCGGGGCCAAAGAGACACACGATGCCCGACATAGCCCGCGGGGCGAGCCCCGTGGGCGGCGGCAAGCCCGCCGCCTTCCTTTGCAGGGCTCGGCATGTCGCCCCAGACGCCGCCGGCCAGACCAAAGCGATCCGCGGTGCATCCGTGGGCATGAGCCCTTCCGCACGCCTTCGGGCCAATTTACGGAACCGTGCGTAGCTCGCCCCAGCTGGTCGCTTCATAAACAGACCGGTTTACTACGCCGATTCCCGGATTTCCGACCTCACGCCTACTTTCGCAAAACGGGCAGGCAATCTACCTGCGGTTTTACGAGCGGCGAAATCAGTGTGTTCAGTCACCCTCAATCCAACGTAGTAAACTGCATGGTTTTAAAATGGCACTTAATTACTGACAGCATATAAAGTATTAAAAATGCCCACTTGGCCATTATTACTTACCAATACCGAGCCAATTGCACAGAACGTTGGCCCGCAATCTGGTCTCAGCGCATCTCATCGCCTCGGTTTTTGGCTTGTAGCGCAACTCTAATCGCTCACACACACTGTGAATGATGGCATCAAGCTGATCGTGATCATTGAGCATGTCATGGGTTACAAGAAATACGTCGTATCCCATGCTTTGCAATGCTGTCATTCGGGTGGCATCGTGGTCAAGCACGGCGCCCGATCCATGGATAACCTCTCCTTGAAGTTCGATAATCACAGCCTTCATTGTTATTGGATTTACGATGACGATATCGCCGTAACAGATTTTCTGACCTGCGATTTTCCGAGCTGAATTCGACAGCGGTGTTAAGTCGTTGACGAATATGTTTTTAAACTCCGCTCCGCCGGCACGCCTCGGATGACTCAGTAACATGATTCCAGCAACTTCTAGCGGGGATGCAGCGATACCCATTACCTGCCGTGCGGCTTCGTAGAATTGCTTTCCCCACATCTCGCCTTTAACCTTCGCTGCAAATCTATGCAGTTCTTCTATTTCAATAAGAGGCTTTCTCATCCAGAGCGATGTGCCCTTTCCGCTAGCTGTATTTCCGGATCCGTTATCCTGCTGCTCACTTTGATCATTCTTGCTGTCCTTCTGGTGCGCCCGAGCATGGACTCGCTTCCATGGGATCTCATCTTGAGTTTCGTCTAGTTCAAACAAACTTTCTGTGGTGTACTGCTCTTCTTCTGATTTTGTCTGCTCAAGTGCTATGTCGACCGCGGGCGATGGTTTAAAAACCGAGAACCATCCGCAGAACTCGTACATAGCCAGAACCAGGTCGCATGAAGACACGCTTCGAGTCATGGTGAATAGCGTATTAAGAGGGTCAGTGACGCTAAAGCCCATACCCGTGTCGATGGAAACCTTCTCTGTATAGGCGCTGTTCCATCGGATGGTCCGTCTTGTCTCAGAATGCAGGTTGCTTCGTGTTGATGCTGCTGTGATGATTGGCGTCTTGAGGACGTCGACTACAAAGGGCGATTGGGATAGAGCTCGCCAACCGTCTTCGGAGTTGGGTAGGTGCGGGTAGAGGTTGCGCACCTGCGGTGGGCAGCGCCAGTAGCGGAATGCTGTGTTTGCGCAGACGATTTCGTCCATTTGTGCCTCCCCTGGTATCGGCCGTTGATCGTGCGGATTGCGGGCATGGCCGATTATCTACCGGGACATCATGCGGGTAAGTACCGGAAGCAAACCAAAAGCTTGACGAGTTCTGCCGGAAAACCGTCGTGAGATAGATATCCGCTGGAAGGCGCTCTGGGCATGTGGTCCCTATCTCCACATTTGTGCTCGGATCACAGGGGGAATTCAATGAAAATACGCATGCGTTTTATACAAAACGGGCAATGGCGTCAGCAAAAAGGGTGCGATAAAAAAACACGCCTTAGACGACTACGATTTATTTTTGGTGTCAGTTTTGGTGTCACTCTTAGTGTCATAACGAAAAAGGCCAGAGGCTTAATACCTCTGACCTGTACTTTAGATGGTGGGCGATACAAGATTCGAACTTGTGACCCCATCCGTGTGAAGGATATGCTCTACCCCTGAGCCAATCGCCCGTCGCCTTTCGGCAAAAGAGATACTATCATAGCCGCGCGTGGTTTACCAAGAACTTTTTGCCCCCGATTTTAAAATCGTTGACGTAATCGTGGGCGCAGACCTCGTCACCGCAATCAGGGCAGCCGACAAACCAGCAGCTAAACCACCCTTTATCGCTTGATCCACGAGGTCTCGGGGCGGCAGATAAGTCGCGCGTTGTTGTAGGCCATGTCGAGCGTGAGACAGGTACGCGCGGCGTAAAAGCCGTCCTCGCGCTGGATAGTCAGCGCCAGCTCGGGCTTGTCGCCGGTTAGGCACAGCGGCAGCAGCAGCTGGATCCGGCCGCCATAGAACTGCGGCACCGCGAGCGTGTAGTTGGCTGCGGCGCGGCGGGCGGCCTCGACGACGGCGCCCTCAAAGGCGCGGCGCAGCAGCAGCGAGTTGTCCTCCCCCATCAGGCTGGCGGGGATGCGCGTCAGGTTTTCCTCGTCGCCCAAAATGTGGTCGATGTTGGAACGGATGGGCAGGCGGTAGTCAAAGACGAGCTCGGAGGGGTCCTCGGCAAAGCGCACGCGGCACGGCAGGTACTCAAACGAGACCAGCATGGGGTCGCTCTCCTTAAAGAAGCCCTTCAAAAACCAGCGCTGGCGTGCGTCGGGCTTGGTGTTGGGCTCAAACAGACCGTAGATGGTCTCGTAACGGCGTGTATACAGGCCGGTGTTAAACAGGCAGCGGTCGTCATCGAACACCAGCGGCAGGTTGGACGGTGCGGTCTGGTCCACGTCGCGCTCGGTCAAAAACACCGCGCGGCTAAACGAAAACGACAGGTAGTTTTTGAGGATGCGGTTGCTGGGACCCCAGTCCTCGGGATCGGCGAGGTCGACCAGGCGGTCGTAACAGGGCTCGGGGCAAAACGCAAAGTCGTAGACATTGCTGCACAGGGTGCTGGGGATTTCCATATGGTGTCCAATCCATTCAATAACTGGCGTGCGGATGCTTAGATTCTATACGCGCGAGGGGTCGCCCGAGCCTACAACACAACCGCGGCGCAGCTCTTCGGCTAGCTCGCTGGTCGTGCGGCGACTGGAAACGAGGTCCTGGATCCAGGCATAGTATTGATTGTCTTTGGGCTCGGGGCCATCGGACAGCACGACCGGAGTGCCGGCGAACCTTAAGACGGACAACGCAAAGACAAGGCTGGTGCGTTTGTTGCCGTCCTCAAAGATGTGGTCCTTGACCATGTGCTCGGCCACGTAGGCGACCTGGTCAAAGATGTCTGCGAAGCGATCGGCCGGCGATTGGCCGAATATCGTACAGAATGAACCTGCAAGTACGGACTCGACGCGTCCAAGCTCAAGTGCGGCACGGTCGCCCGCGGCGTCGGTCGTATAGCAGCGCCCGACGGCCATCAGCGTGCTGTGTAGACGCATCACGGCCGCGGCCATAGCTTCGAGCGAACCGGCATCGTCGAGCACGAGCGGTGCGAACGGATGTGCCCGGCGCGGCGCGACCGTCGTCATGAGTTCTCCAAGAGCCTGAGCGCGTTGGGCATGCCCGCAATGGTTAGCCGAACAGCTTCGTCGATTAACGTGGCCCCGTCGCGCAAAATCAGTGATGCTGAATTTGCCACGTGCGCAGTTGAATGATCTTCTTGAGCAACGCAATCAGCGCCGTCATCTTGTTGAACATTGCTCCAAAGCATGTCTGCCTCCTTTATAGCTCTATGGATGGAATAGCCCGCGAGTCGTACTCCAGGGCAACCGGTTTCCAGACGAGGTCTTCGATGGCGCAGTTTAGGGCATTTGCAAGCGCCAATGCCGAGGAGACCGAGGCGCGGCGTAGGTCGAGCTGGTTTTGCTCGTAGAGTTGTATAACGCGAAGTTTAACCCCCGATTGGGCGGCGAGCTGTTTTTGCGTTAGGCCGGCCGCCTTTCGTGCCGCTTTGAGGCCCTTTTTGTCTGCCTGGGCATCGTTCCATTTATCAATGACAATCTGGGCGAATTTGTCTTCGGAGGCCTCGTGAAGCGGATGGTACGAGCCGATGATCCAATCGAGCGGGGCGACTTCGAGTAGCTCATTAAAGCCCAAGCTGCTCATCCATTGCGCATAGGCCAAAACCCAGCCCGCCCAATACTGAGGCGAACGGTCGAACGGATAGGTCTCCCTGCATTTGACGGGGGTCAGTCCCGCATGGGCGATAATATCGCGCGCGAGCTCGTCGCCCGCCATGCCGCAGACGACGCGAGGCATACCGCGCTCAAACTGTTTCATCTCAAGAGCGTTCGACAGGATCGCCGTCAACTCGACAGGACTCAGCCCTTTGTCACAGAGAGCAAAATCGACCGCCTCGCCCAGCGTTCTCATTGCATCCTCGAGATACATCTCACTGTAGGCGCTGGTCATCGCCCGTCATCCCCTCTCGAATGATATCGACGATACGGATTCCCTCAAATGGATTTTCGGCAAGGAGCTCCCGATATTCAATACTGGCTTCTAAGACTCTCCGAGTTCGGAAGTATGCGGCAAAATCCAGACTTATTGACCACGCTGGAGCACACCAACGCCTCTGCCTGCGGTTTCTTTGCGCGAAAAGGCCGGTGTGGTCGGGGTTTCCGGAATTTGCCGCATACTTCCGTTTTGAGAATTCGGAAGTGCGTGGAAAGACCGAGTTCCGCCAACCAGACCCCAGTTATACCCTTTCGTGACCTGCGGTTTTGACGCCAAAATTTGGTTTGTGCTCGGCTGGTTGCGATTTTTCCCCGCACTTCCGGAAATGGGCGTTATGGCTGTGTTGTGCACGGCAAGAAAAGCGCCGAGAAAAGGGCAATCAAGCGGCAGCCGGTAGTCTTGGGAAGCGTTATGGGTATTGCGGTGGCTGCAAACCTTTACCGGATGAGGTCTGCCAGGCACAACTCGCCCTTGGGGATCTTCGAAAGTCGCTTGTATTCCCTGGCGGCTGCCGTAAGCGAATCGGCATCCCAATAACTTTTGAGGAAGCCTTCCCTCTTTACCTCGTGCATGCCGAGCTCCTGTTTGCAGAAGTCGCTCGGTTTCATGCGTCCGCCGTGCCAGCGTCTCCACGAGCCCTCTCGAATAATGGCCAGCACCTCTATCTCGGGATGGGTCACGTAGCTAACCACCGGGAAGCGGCCGGCGTACAGGTTGCCGAGCTTGAAGCGCTCCTTCCTCGAGTCCAGCACCCTGACGACGCAGACTGGCCAGTCATAGTCGTAGTTGAGGAACTTGTTTTGGATATCTGGGGACTTGCGCAGGCGGGTGACGGCAACGACGTCGGACTCTGGAAAGACGAGTGCGCCCGCTTCGAGCAGTATCTCCACGGCCACCTGTTCCGCTGTTCCCTCGCAGGAGATGATAGGATGATATCCCGCAAAGCGAAAACCGTTATCACTGCTCACCGGACACCTCCCCTGCGACGAGCTCCTTAAGCGCGCGTACGTCGGCGTAGCGCGGAGCAGTTCCCTTCACATAGTTCGAGGCAAATACCTCCGACTTCTTGTTCTCAATGCGCTTCATACGGTCGGAGTACTTCACCACGCGCGCACCGCAGTCGCGTCGGGCAAGAAAGAACACGTTGTCCTTGCGGTGCACGTGATCGAGGAGCTGCGGGTAGTGAGTCGTGAAAACCAGCGTCGCGCCGTTGGGGTTGGTCCCGCGGGCGGCAAACAGATCAAGCACGACGTTAACCAGTTGGCGGTTAAGGTGGTTCTCCACCTCGTCGACTAAAAGGTAGCCGCCGGAGCGCAGGACCCTCATTGCGCGCTGCACCAGCCCTAGGCCACGTACAGTGCCGGAGGAGAGCACCTCGGTGAGCCCCCGCTCGGAGATCGTGATGGGCTCGCGACCTGTAAATGTCAGTACGAAGGCGCGACCGGAGTCCCGGACCTCGAGGTGCTCGATGCCAGAGTCGAAAACACGAAGCACGTCGTCGAGACCGTTGAATTGCTCAGTGATGCGGAAGCCACCGTCGCGCAATGCTATCGCTCGGATGCGATGGCCGAAGTCCTTGGCGAGCACAGCGGCTGCGACGGAAACGTCAGGCGGCGTAAGCGCCGCCCAAGAGTCCGGCATCTGAGCACGGTCGCACAGCGGGGACGCGAGTTTCTCGATTTCGGCCCAGGATGCCAGGGTCGAGCGCTTGAGGGCCTTGGCTGGCAGCGAAGAAATCACCTCATCGGAGAACGTCAGCTCGGGACCGTCGTCGCCTCCTTCGACAGTCTGCAGCACCGACTCGAGCAAGTAAAGACGATCTGCGTGCCATATGACGCACTTGAGCTTGGACGGGCCGTCGAACGCGGCGGGGAACGTTGATGGGAGCCCGCCGCCGCGCGCCGGAGAGCCGTCAACAATGCGGCAGGCGAGCTCCAGCAGGTTCAGTGCTGTTGTCTTGCCCGTAGCGTTAATGCCCGCCAGCGCAACGACGCTATTCACGTAGAGATGGTCCGCCAGTTCGAAAGCCGACTCATCGGAGGCCGTCACGCGGTCGGAGGCGAACAGGTCGATTTCGAATAACCCGTCTTCGAACATCGAGAGATGGTCGAAGCAAACCTTTAACAACTTCATCTCAAGCCTTTCGAATACTTGAAACAGAATTTATGGCTCAAGTATAACACATGAAGGATATCGCGAATTAAGCCTGCCGCTAGGCAGAAAAGGCTTATCCGCATTGCCGACCTCGTCGATATGCAGGTTCAAATGCTTAGACATTTGATCAAATCGTACAAAAATGGCGAGGTACGTACCTCGCCGATCTGGCACCTCCAAGACGACAGTCTCTTCGGTGGTTAAATTCTCTCACGCTTCAGGAGCTTTTAGAGCTGCATCGATTAGATCGGCGCCGTTGTCGAAGCGACCGGACTCCCTTGCTGCAAAGAATGCGTCACCTTCGCGGATGGCCTCGAGGGTCTCCGGGTTGGGTTCTTTGGAAGGAAAAGTTTGAGGGCTAGTATTCGCAAGCTCCCCGTCCTGTTTACAGCACTTCATAGATGCGCACCTCATCCTGCTCGATGCTTTTGTGGAAGGGCGGGCGCATGTACTCTAGTGGCTTGGTGACGACATCGACCTTTCGCCCAAGTTCTATCTCGAGCTCATAGGAGAGTTCGTAAAGCATGCCGAACGTCATGGTGTTGCCGTAGACTAGGCGCAAGTCAATATCGCTATCGGGCGTTTGCTCGCCTCGGGCAAACGAGCCAAATAAATATACTTCGCTGACGTCGTATTGAGCCAGTACGCGGGAGACCGCGGTGGATATGTCGGTAGGCGAAATCATGTCTCAATCGGGCGCTCGACGGCTACGCGAACCGTTCCGTCTTCTCTTGTCTCTGAGTAGGCAAACTCGGTGCCATCATCAAGCTGGACATAGCACCAAAACATGACTGCCTCCTTAGTGTTTATATCCGAGTATAAAGAGCAGACTAGATGTAACGCGGCGTGAATTGGATTATTCCTATAAGACACGAACTCTGACAGCAAGCCCTGTCTGTTGCCCTATTCAAAGAAAGTGATCGTACCTTAGGTCAAGTTTCGCAAGACTTGAGCCACCCTACTTACTGAAATGCAAGAACCACTGCCACGACAATGCAGGCAATGCCCAATACGAGAGGCAGCGATGCCTTCTTTTCCCTGTTTTTAACAAGGAAGGCTTCGATTGCGGAAGCTAGGACCAGAAAACCGCCAATAATCAGCAGGTCGAGTGCAACAAAGTTGACGGTTGTTATATTGGAGGACAGACCTCCGGCGTTGACGTTTACGAGCGTAAAGATCGCAGCGAAAATGGCGAAGAGGGCCAGGACGTTGCCATAGATACGGGACTCGATATTGACGATTTCTTCCTTCTTGTTCTCGACCTTTTTAAGTTCCCCGGCATAGACGTCGGAATAATCTGCAAGTCCTTTAAAGTTGAGCTCATCAGAGAAAGCGCCGTGGTAAGGATGGGCCACCATGCCATCAACGCGCTGGAATGCAACCTGTGCTATACCCTTTGACTTATCGAGCGTAATAGTGTTGCCGCTTACGTTTGTAACACGGTAAAACAGCCGTGTTCCATGTCCGGGGAAATATAGCGGCGCATCCAAAGAAAGCCCCTGGCGAATGCGCGAATTACGCAGAAGTACGCTAGCGGTCAAATCGTTTGGCAACGCAACACATTCAACGCAAGAGACGAATGTCGAATCACCAGGCCCGAGTTCGACCTCGGACTGCTTGTTCTCGTTAATGTAGAAGCCGTCGGTGCGCAAGTCATACGTAACCTGTCCGATGTTCGAAGCATCGGCATGGAGCAGAACCTCGCTGTCGATTAGCTCCTGAATCTTAGTATCGCTCAAGTACATATGAACCACTTCCTTAGGGCTCCGAGTATAGCACCAAGGTATGGCACGGTGGTTACCCCCAAAGGGGGTACAGAGAAGTAATAAGAAAGCGTTGCCCTAAAAGCTCCTACAGTACTCTTGTATCGCAGCCAAGTGCCTCGTACCGCATCAGCAGCGATATGCGGCGCTTAGAAGCACTGTCCCCAGCAGGAATAGCGTTATGGAGGCAACTATCCAGTAGCCGTCGCCGGTCTTGGGAAGCGCCGGTGTTGTTGCCATAGTGGATTTGGGCTTGGTCGTCTTGCTGACTGTGGTCTTGGTGACCGTTTTCTTGGGCGACGTAGCTGCGGGTTTCACCGCAGGATCCGTTGCCGGCTCCGCACCGGGTTGACCCGTAGCCGGGTCGGCGCCACCAGTAGGCTCGCCCGTGCCGTCACCCGGCACATCGCCGCCGGGTGTAACGGTCTCCCCCGACGGCGAGGTGGCGCCATCGGGCTCAATCACCACGTGCGGTGCCACTGCCCCGCCAGCATCTACCACGCCGGCAGCACCAAAAGCCCCGCCCACAGGCGTCACAAAGTGCGCGGCCACGAGCGATCCGCGATCGCAGACAACGCCGGCATCCGTACCGGTCGCATCCAGCCAGGACGCATCCACAGCAAGCGTCTCGCTCGCAGCGTCAGCTCCAAATCCCTCGTCGAGCATTCGCACGCCATAAAAGCGCAGGCCAGTATTGGACCCCGCGCTCGCGGCAACGACGCGCCCACCGCCGCGTACGGTCAAGCTACCTGCGGCAATGCCGGCAACAGTCTGCTCAAGAACACCTGCCCCGTCGGCCCTGGCATCGACCGTGCAGCCGTCCACCACCAGCGCCTGGGACACATGGATCCCGCATTGCGAGCCCGTCGCCGCAAGCGAGCCGGAACCGCGAAGCGTAAGGTTTCCCCACACCTCCATGCCGCTCATGGAAATGTCCGCATCGGGCGCATGCGTCTCGACCACGGAATTTTGCCCCACAAGCGTCACCACCAGGTCGCCGACGGCGCCGATGGCCTCGCCCGTGTAGCCGTTAAGCTCAAGATGATCTTTATCTGTCCAAGTCCATCCGGGACCCGATACACCTGACTCGTAGAACGTGGAACCCGCAATGAACAGGCTGTCCGCGCCCGCGGCATAAGAAGGCCCGCCCAGCAAAACGCATAAGCAGGCCATGGCAGTAAACAGGATGTAGTGTCGGCTAGTGTGGAACGCGGCAGCAAACATAACCGCTCCGATCTTCGCAAGAGCCAATGGAAACTGCGACAGGAAATGACCTGGTAGCAGCAGCTATTAGTGTAGCGAGATCAAGCTACGAGCAAGGAAGAAAGCCTGTGATCGACTCCCAAAATTAGGTGTAAATCGTTTTGTCAATCGGTGAACGGAGGGAGTCGGACACGTCGAGTCGGATATAGGCTACGTCGTTAAATTGCCTGCGAAATTACCCAAAAATGAAATCAATTCGCTAATATGCGTATTGCTCTTCAGCTTATAAATATCGTTTTCTCTAATAAACGACAGGGATTGTTTGAGCCAATCATCCGAATCATGGGAGTGCTCAATCCCGCTGTCTTCGAATAATGACTCGAGTTCCCCGGTTGTTAGAACGAAAATGCCAAATCGATCCAGATCACGAAGTGACAAGCAGCAGTTTTGGCGAACGCTATCAGGGATGTCGAAAAATACGTCTTTTTTGTAACGCTCTTTGATAATATTGGCGATTTCTTTTTTATCGGATGTCTTTTGAATCGCAAATTCTTGATAGATATTCTTTAAATCGTCAGCAGCGCAAAGAGCACTTTCGCGAACCTCTTGATCGACAGAAAAAGCTTTCATTAAGTTCTTAAATTTATTACGATCATTGATGATGTCAAAGTCACAGATGCACCTACAGGGAAGCCCTGATGCTGCATAAAACTCTTTAACGCCTTTGAATGCGTCTTTCCCATTTGTAGAAACGAAAATCGGATTGTCGATTTCGGAGATTTTGTCACAGATTGCAGAATAGATGATCGCATCCCGAGGCGCTTCAACGAGAATTGCTTTCTTTGAGAATAGCGCATCTATATATTGCGGTGAATAGTCGCTTCTATTTTTTAGTTTTTCGATCTCGTCTTTATCGACAATGTTAAATGTGCTCTTGTTTCCATTGCGTTTTAGTCTAATTAGCGAAAGCTCAGAAGCAGCAGAGTCAAGAATTCCCTGCAAAAAATATGAACTATGAGTTGATATAAAAGCGTTGTGCAGTGTGTTAGATTTGGCAAGCATAGTTCCCAATTGTTTGCCGAGCTCCATGGCATAGGTTGGGTGCAGAAAAGCCTCAGGCTCGTCCACAAGCAGTATTGGCTTAGAGGCGCCCATAACAGTCAACAGAATGGTTACATAGCTCCGAAAACCGTCACCTTCGTTTCGTAGCTGAGTTGCATTCTCCATATAGGCCAGCTTTTCCGGCGAATCATGACTATTCCGATAGCTTGAAAAGTCTTCAGACACGACCGGTATAACGACTTGACGGCTTGTCGTATTGTCTAGGGCAATATCCTTATGGAATAATCGTTTGACAGTTTCAGAAATGCTGCTGCACGTTTCGTCAACGTCAAGTGCGGCCGATAACGTGTTGTAGGAATCGTCCCTAACTCCACGCGCCGGTTCACCAATCGAGAGAAGTAGGCGGTCTTCGGTCCCCGTATAATCAACAAACATGGGACCTAGGAATTGTAGTATCTGCCTTTGCCGCTCTTTCTCTTCCAGTGGATAATCAGTTTCACTGGGTTGAAGCAAATGGTTCAAGCAAGTATGCCAGTCATCTTGCAAAGAAAAAGAACAAGGAAGCGATTGATACGCATATCCTCCGTTAGGTGTTAATTGAGTACCGATATTACAAAAATCCCTAACGCGCCATCCGTTCATTCCGCGTACAACATGATCGGAAAGCCCATAAGAGTCATTAAGATCCTCTACATTCTTTGGCAACGTTAGATCTATTGAATCTGTCATTACATTGTTGGTGTCGTGTGCATACGGCCCGTTAGGTCCATCGGTATTCCCGAGAATTGCCGAGCGTATTTCTTTTAGAAATTGGCTCTTTCCAGAATTATTTGCTCCTATAACAATATTAATTTTACGAGGCGAGTATTTTTCGCCATTTTTAAACGAAATGGCATTAATTTCAAATTGGTAGTCGTTCATTTTGGCCTTGCCAACCTTCTTCCTCAAAAATCTGCCGACTGCATTCGGGTAGCCACAATGTCTGGGTATGAGAGCGGATCTTGCGTCATTCTTGAAGATGGCGCTTTGGGGCTAAGATGCCCATCAAAACAATTCATCATGGCTGCCCGTGCGCTCAAAGAATGCCACCTCATCGTTTGATGACCATATGACAAGCCAGTTGCCTGAGTTTGCTACGTTGCATTCGTTTCGTCCGGCCCAGTTGCCGCTTAGCCGATGCATATTATGACGTCGTTTCAATATGTCTATTGACTCGGGTGTATTCTGCAACACCAAGTCAATGAGCTTTTGAAGTTCTGTTAGATTCCAATTCCGGCGTTTTGCTTTTTTCTTTAAATCGCGTGAAAAGGCAGCAGAGAACTCTGCGGTCAGCGTGGTCATTGCGCCATCGCCGCAGCGATAAGAGCGGCACCATTGTCAAAACGCCCTTTTTTGCCAGATTTCAAGAATGCGTCCCCTTCACGAATGGCCTCAAGGCTTTCGGCATTCGGCTCCTCAGGGGCAAAAGTCAACGGAATGCGGTGAGTGTTGACCATTTGTTTGAAGAAAGCACGTGTCACGGATGACAGATCGAGCCCATAGTAATCAGCCACCTCTGCCGCTTCGCGCTTGAGGTCGTCATCGACCCTGATGGTTAAAGTTGAGCTAGCCATAATTAGCCCCTTCCAGTTACGTTAGTACAATAATAGTATATCGCACATACGAATATAGACTATATAAATACAATCCAATTCATATCTTATGGACGCAACTCTTATACAAAGAGAGCGAGGGTATTGGCGTCAGCCAATACCCTCGCTCTTAAACAGTTGTTTGTGCCTAAGGTCAACTTAGCCCAGCGCGGGCCGCTCCCCCTAGTTCCGCTTAAACAGATCCCTCGTGTACACCTTGTCTGCCACATCCGCAAACTCGTCGCTCCAGCGGTTGGCCACGATCACGTCGCAGCCGGCCTTGAAGGCCTCAAGGTCGTGGGTGACCTCGGAGCCGAAGAACTCCGGCGCGTCCAGCGTGGGCTCGTAGACCACCACGGGCACGCCCTTGGCCTTCACGCGCTTCATGACGCCCTGGATGGAGCTCGCGCGGAAGTTGTCGGAGTTGGACTTCTAGTGGTATACGCTGGCGTGCACCTCAGGGCCTTTGATTGTAGCAACCTTATCAGTAGGGCTCGCTTTGGCCAACAACGCGTACTCACCGAGTCTGACATCAAAAGGGGAGTAAAAGGGTGCCGCATAGGCCTCAAGGTCCATCCGCTTTACATCGGAACCCCGCTAGGTGCCTTCGTTGACCACCGACGAGGTCGAACGCGCGTTATTCTTGTGCAGTCGACATTACGCGAGAAAGGTTAGCGTTGCGAGACTTCAACCGCACTAGGATTATTTCCTATGACCGCAATGACTTGGCTGTAGGAGCATACATAGACCGCTGTCTTCATATCCTGAAGCAGGGTTCTCACATTCAAATCGCGACGATTAACGACGCGATAGAGGCTCATCAGCTCAAGCTCACATTCGAAACGGTTCCCGAATTTTTTAAGGAAGCTGAAGATATCGATATCGCAAGTGCCGTCTCTTCGCACTTCGCGAACGCATGTAAGTATACGAGGGAGAAGCTCAAGTCTTCGGGGATCCTCGATATTTACGAAGAAGTCGAGATGCAATACGCCGCTCAGTTTTGGGGCTTGGTGCACGCCTGCGGCGCAGAGAGGCTGATCTCCGGCGAGGAAATTGAGGAACTTCTCTCGCGGCACGTCGAATGCTTAGCTTCTATCTTGGAGAACGACAAACTCGTCAAATTATTCGATACAGAGCTAGGAAAATCACTGATCGACAATCCGTATTATTCCGCTGAGCTGATCATCCGCGAGCATGCGACGGAATCAAGGAGCCAGAACATAATCTACCTCCCTAAATGCCTTTCCCAAGGCGACTTCGATTCGATAATGACCGGCTACCTCGACGACCAGCGCGCCAACCCGAATTATATGGAGGCCCTTTTCAATTGGCCTTCCGGCGCAACAAAATGCAGATTCTCACCGTCCCCGGACGTTAAAGTGCGCGCAAAGCAGGCCTACGATGAGGCCATGGATGAACTATTCCGACAAGACGCTGGACTTGAGTACGGAGCCGGGGTACAGATCGACCCTGAACAGATTGCTTGCAAGGGCGTAAAGGTCGAAGGCCTAACCTTGACCTACAGCTTTAGCGAAACGTGGCTCGCCAAATACACCGATAATGCAAGCATCATGAACAATTGCAGATACCTACTGGACGTAGTAGATCGAAGCGGTCTCATGGCCTCGCCTGCTCACTCCCACGAGGAGAGCGGCCTGCTTGCGATGCTGGGTTCCCACGTGCTGGGGGAATACCGAATGAATACGATCTCCAACATGCGGGAATCTCTCGCCAATGTCGAAGTTGTCGCATACGCGAATTTCCTCGAAAGCCGAGGTAAAAGGCTCGAAGATGCACTCGAATGGACGTACAACGTTTATTTTGCAGAGGAATACTCAATCAGTGGATTCAGCTTGGCGCTGCCGTCAAGCGGAGCTTCGTGGCTCGACAAATGCAAGTCGATAGGGCCAGAGATCGAGCGCGCCGTTAAGTCCTATTCAATATATTCGAGGATTGGAAAAATCGACGGCGACTATTTCCCCTATGAAAGCTTTAAAACTTTTGGCACCCTCAATGCGCTCTCTGAGAAAAAGTACGCAATCGACGGAGCTAACTTTAACAGGTGGGGATTCTATCTGTTCTCCGACCAGTGCATGCTGACATACAGAAGAGGCCATAACGACCATGCTCGCTGCTTCTTCGATTTAATTTCGAATGCTATGGTCACCTTCGACGATTATGATGCTGTAAAAGCCGAGATGCTCCAGCAATTAGTCGACCGACAGCTGGTAAGTGCGTGCGAAGAAACAGGTGCCCTCTCCCCAACCCCTCGATCAATTTGCCTGAAGGCCGTTTGGGATAATGGCGCAATTGCGCTTGGGGGATGCGGAGACGGTGATTTAGCGCTCATCGATGGCCTTGTCTCAGACGAAATGCTGTCGTACTGCGGCAAGCTGTTCACACCCGACGAGGCTGCATATCTCGATTACATGTTCAACGACGCCTCTTTCCCTAACTCACAGGGTCTCAGGAACAGATACGACCATGCGCATTCACCGATCGCCGACCCTGATGCGGCGAACATTCGATCCGATTACTATCGCATGCTGACCTTGCTCGTCGCGATTACACTCAAGATAAACGATGAGCTGTCGGCCGCAACGGGCCGCGGGTACCTCGAAAACTTCGTAGATTGGCCATATTACGATGAAAGTGTCCTCGGACTCGCTAAAAAGCTGATCGAGAAGAGGCGTGAAACAGGCTATGATCCTGAGTCTGAATAGTTCCAATTACGACAGATCCGATTCGGGTTGATTAAGAGCCATCTGCCCGGACTTCTCTCGAGTAACAACACTAAGAGCAATTCTGATGGAATCGCAAAATCTATTGCATGGAATGTAAGCACCAAGATCAGCCAGCAGTAGTATCTCCTTTTGTCCTGGTCAATTGAAAGCTATCCAATCGTCAGGGTAATAAAGACCTCCTCATTTCCCAACTCAAAGAGATCCTGAGATAGTTCTTGAGAAGTCTTCGTTCCAAAGCACCCCCGAGTCAAATAGGGAACCGAACAACCACGCACCCGTTGCAGATCTTCAGCAAGCGCCGATCTCCTAGTCAAATGAGCGATATCAGTCAGATCGCCAAGCTTAAGAATTAGGGGCTCATATGACTGTTCATTCCTATTAACGGCGATACGCCATTCAACTTGGTTTGCATAACGAACATTCTTTACAAACACTCCTGCATTAAAATGTGGAATCCCATTTGGAAAAACCAAATAAGCGGGTAATGAATCATGAGATTTTAAATCCATTGATGATTTAACAACTTCAGAAGGATTCAACTGAACGCTATCCTTATATTCAACCGGAGCAGCTACAAAGTCGTAACCCAATTTCAAAACGGCTGCCCTAAGCCTAGATATAAGTTCACATGGATTGTCAATAACCACAATCCATGAACCAAGGTCAAGGCCTGGATCGGGTAATTCAATTAAGTCGACTCTCGTATCTACTTGCTTAATGAGGACGCACGAAAAGCAGCACACACTGCAGTAGCCTGCGCCGCTCGGTATTGCATACGATTCTTTTGCAAGGACATCGAGTAAATCTTTAGGAAAGCCCCGCATGATATGGGGGTCAAAAGACGCGCAGGCCCCTTCAAGAAAGTCCTGCTGCTCCACGTTTCCCTCATTCCAAAAATACCCTAGTGTATTCATGTATATATCGCCACGCACAAACTGCTCAGCCCACTTTTGTTCTTTAAAACCACGGAAAAGACGAATCATAGGGAGAACAGACCGGCTGGATATACGGTGCATAGACTTCTTCTTTCACATCGAAGGTTAAGACGTCGAATACAGGCAAAGTCAACATCCACGCTTAGCCTAACAACCCGTGCGGACAACTCTGAAGCTCCGTATTCTTGTTCAGCTCATCCGTCTCTTCCAGCTCCGACATATCAGGATACCCCTCCTTTCACACTCGTGCTCCGCCATGTACATCAACCTCGTCGTCACCAATGCGAGCGCGGAGCTTTGCAAAATGTCTGAGACGACCCACGCTGAGTTGACACACAGGCTGAGCCGCGACTTCGGAAGCCTGTCGGGCTGGATTAAGAGGTCCGACGCAGACGATTGCAGCACGGGCGACGTCCCGTTGTTAGCGCCGGAATAATTTAGCCAAATATAGTCGGCCGAGATTGACCAATCCCGGCCGACCCATTTTAGCCAACACGCCCGCATCTATGACTTTCCTATCGCATTCCTACATCCCCTCGGGCTGGATCCCCCTCACCTTCACCGCCTGGGGGACGGCCTCCACCGAGTAGGTGTCGAGCCCCCTGCCGCGGTAGCTCGGGCCCCGCATCACGAACACCGACGCCTTGTCGAACAGCCTGTCGAGGGCGCAGAGGAGCGTGTCGTCGCCCGTGAAGAACTCATCCCACCCGCTCGGGGCGATGTTGCTCGTGAGGACCATCGCGTTCGGCCCCTCCTTCTCGTAGCGCCTGTCGACGACATCGAAGAACAGGTCGGTGCACGGCCTGTCGTAGACGCATCTCCCCACCTCGTCAACGATGAGGCACGACGGCTTGACGAGCGAGGAGACGACCCGCGAGGTGTTTCCCCGCTGGACGGCCTTCTGGAACCTGTCCCTGAGCTCGGTCGCCTTTATGTAGTAGGTCTTGAGCCCCCGCATGCAGCACTCGCGCCCGTAGGCCTGCGCGAGGTGCGTCTTCCCTATGCCGCCGGGCCCGACGAAGGCGACGTTGCGGTGCGCGTAGAGGTCGGCCAGCGACGGGAGCTTGCCCAGCGCGGCCGCGTCCCGGCCCTGGATCCTGGAGAAGTCGAAGCCCTCGAAGGTCTTGGGCTCGCGCCTGGGCAGCCTGCTCAGCCTCAGCAGCGTCTCGATGGAGGCGAGCCTCCTCTTCTCCGCAAGGTAGGAGAAGGTGGCTGCCACGGCGGCCATCTCCCCGTCGCCGAGGTCGAGGTCCGAGGCGAGGGTCGCGAGCTCCTCCGCCCCGACGGCGATCCCGAGCCTCGACGCGGCGTCGCTCGCGAGCTCGTAGGGGCTCGCCCCCGCGCCCGCCATCATTCGGCCCTCCCGAAGTCGAACCTCTCGAAACCGGGTTTCGTCCTGGGCGGGGCGATTTGCTCGACCACGGTCCCCACCGGCTGGGTCGGCAGCTCCTCGGGCTGCGCCGGCGATGTCTCCCACTGCCCCTCGCACCAGCTGTCGGCGCCGGTGCCGACGGCGTGGGCGACGAGCTCGCGGGAGAGGTCGTCGCTGTATATGTGCACCACGCGCCCCTCCCGGCTCACCCTGCACTCGCGGCGGACGTACCAGTAGGGCACGCCGTAGCGGTGCCCCTCGAAGCTCACGAAGCCGTCGAAGGAGATCTTCCGGCGCGGGCACAGGTACCGCTCGACCTCGGCCGTGACCTCGAGCGGCCTGGTGTTCGCCGAGCACGCCGCCTCGTGCTCGCGCATCGGGACGCATGCCGCCGCGCGCCGCCAGCGGCCTCCCTGCTCGGCGCACCAGAGGGCGGCCTCCCGGTTGAGGGCGTCAAGGTCGGTAAAGGACCTTCCCGCGAGGAAGTTCCCCTTCACGAAGCGGACGAGCCTCTCCACCTTGCCCTTCGTATAGGGGCGGCGCGGCCTGCACAACCTGGTGCGGAAGCCGACGACGCCCATGAACTCGGCGTAGTCGGCCTGCCAGACGGGCCGGCCGTCGGCATCGCGGCGGACGACCACGCTCTTCATGTTGTCGGTGAGCACGGTCGCGGGCACGCCCAGCGCCGAGAACGCGTGCAGCATCCCGATGAGGAGGTTCTCCTGGCGCGCGTTCGGGAAGAACTCGACGTGGGCGCCCCCGCAATGGTGGCAGACCATGGCGAAGCAGGCGATCCGCGCCCGCTCCCCTCCAGGGCGCTCGACCGCGACGAAGCCCCAGTCCATCTGGTAGGCCTCTCCGGGCGCCGTCCTGAAGCGCTGGCCGCGGCAGCCCTGCGGGGCCGCCTGCCGCCTCTTCGCGGGCACGAGGTCCCGGTGCGCGGCGATATAGGTCTTCACCGTGGTGAGGCCGCCGGCGTAGCCCTGGCCGAGCAGCCGCTCGAATATCACCTGCGAGTTGGTGACGCCCTTCCGCAGGAGGTCGTCCACCAGGCCGGTGTGGCCGGCGAGCACGCCCGGCGCGGCCCTCCTCCCGCTGTTCCCGTGGGGCAGGGCCCTGAACCCGTGTGCCCTGACCGTCCTCGCGCGGGAGCGGGTGAGCCCCGTCCTCCTGCAGAACTCCGCGAGGTTGCATGCCTGCGGGTCGAACCCGTCGCCCTCCTCCGCGGCCATCTCCCGGAGCGCCGCGTCTATAATCTCCTGTAGGTCATCGTGTCTCTCGTTCACCTCAATGGTCCTCCTAACGCCGGCGTGTTGGCACCACCAGCGTAGTGGCGGCGGGGAGGCACGGTGGCCATTATTCGGTGACCGGGATTGGTCAAAATAGTTTGACTATTAGCGGCTAAAATCGCCCGGCGCTAACACCGTTCTTGGTGCCCAAGGCTAAAAGCAGGGAAAATGGTGTTCGTCGCTTAAAGTGCTATATATAACGCGTCGCACACCAGCTGGAAAAGGAACCAGACTTATACCAAAAGAGGTCATATCGGCGATAGCCGATATGACCTCTTTCTTATCAATACGACTTGTAGGCAAGTCCAGAGTCGGGCCTGGGAATCCTCTCCCCTAGTCTCTCTTAAACAAATCCCTCGTGTACACCTTGTCCGCCACGTCCGCGAGCTCGTCGCTCCAGCGGTTGGCGACGATAACGTCGCAGCCGGCCTTGAAGGCCTCCAGGTCGTGGGTCACCTCGGAGCCGAAGAACTCCGGCGCGTCCAGCGTGGGCTCGTAGACCACCACGGGCACGCCCTTCGCCTTCACGCGCTTCATGACGCCATGGATGGAGCTCGCGCGGAAGTTGTCGGAGTTGGACTTCATCGTCAGGCGGTAGACGCCCACGACCGGCTTCTCCTTGCCGGCGTACACGCGGTCCCACACCATCTGCAGCACCTCGTCGGCGACGAAGTCCTTGCGGGTGCGGTTGGCGTCCACGATGGCCTCGATCAGGTTCTGGGGCACGTCCCTGTAGTTCGCCAGCAGCTGCTTGGTGTCCTTGGGCAGGCAGTAGCCGCCGTAGCCGAAGCTGGGGTTGTTGTAGTGGCTGCCGATGCGCGGCTCCAGGCACACGCCGTCGATGACGTCGCGGGTGTTGAGGCCGCGGACCTCGCAGTAGGTGTCGAGCTCGTTGAAGTAGGCGACGCGCAGCGCCAGGTAGGTGTTGGCGAAGAGCTTGACGGCCTCGGCCTCGGTGGTGCCCAGCACGAGCTCCGGGATGCCAATGGTGCCGTCGGCGTTCACGCGTTCCAGCTCGGCGGGGTCGGCGCCCTGGGCGAGCAGACGCGCGAAGCGCTCTGCGGCCGCGACGGCATCGGCGTCCTCCTTCGGCGCGCCCACCACGATGCGGCTGGGGTGCAGGTTGTCGTAGAGCGCCTTGCTCTCGCGCAGGAACTCGGGGCTGAAGAAAATCTTGCTGTCGCCCAACCTCTCGCGCAGGCCCGCGGTGTAGCCCACGGGGATGGTCGACTTGATGACGATCCAGGCGTCCGGGTTCACCGAGCGCACGGCGGCGATGGCGGCCTCGACGGAGCTCGTGTCGAAGAAGTTCCTGTCCGAGTCGTAGTTGGTGGGCGTTGCGATGACGGCGTAGTCGGCACCCGTGTAGGCCTCGGCCACGTCGACCGTGGCGTGCAGGTCGAGCTCGCGCTCCCCCGCCTTGGCCTCCGCCAGGAAGCGCTCGATCTCGTCGTCCTGGATAGGCGACTCGTAGCTGTTGATCTTCTCGACCTTCTCGGGCACGATGTCCAGAGCGTGGACCTCGTTGTGCTGCGAGAGCAGGACGGCGAGGGACAGGCCGACGTAGCCGGTACCGGCGACAGCGATCTTCATGTCATTCTCCAATTGTCAAAGAACAATAATTCATATTTAAAAAGGCCCCTGTTACAGGGCCATGATTTCCTAAATGTTGTAGTAGCGCTTATACCACTTAGCGAAGGCCCTCAGGCCGTCCTCGAGCGGCGTCGCGGGCTTGTAGCCCAGGTCGCGCTGGAGCGCCGTGGTGTCGGCGTAGGTGACGGGCACGTCGCCTGGCTGCATGGGCACGAGTTGCTTGTGGGCCTCGAAGTCGTAGTCGGCCGGCAGCACGCCCTCCTCCACCAGCACGCGCTGCAGCGTGTCGACGAAGTCGAGCAGGTTCTCGGGGTGCGAGTTGCCGATGTTGTAGACGCGGTGCGCGGCGAGCGGCAGCCCGTCCTCGCCCATCTTCACCTCGGGGGAGGCGTCCATAACTCGCCTCACGCCCTCGACGATGTCGTCGACGTAGGTGAAGTCGCGGCGGCAGTCGCCCATGTTGAAGATCTTGATGATGTCGCCGCGGCGCAGTTTCTCGGTGAAGCCGAAGTAGGCCATGTCGGGCCTGCCCATGGGACCGTACACGGTGAAGAAGCGCAGACCGGTGGCCGGGATGGAGTAGAGCTTTGAGTAGGCGGCCGCCATGAGCTCGTTGGACTTCTTGGTGGCGGCGTAGAGCGATACCGGCGAGTCGACGCGGTCCTCCTCGGAGAACGGAACCTTCTTGTTGCCGCCGTAGACCGAGCTGGAGCTGGCGTAGACGAGGTGCTTGACCGGGTGATGGCGGCAGGCCTCGAGCACATTGAAGAATCCGACGAGGTTGCTCTCGAGGTAGGCGCGCGGGTTCTCGATGGAGTAGCGGACGCCCGCCTGGGCGGCGAGGTTCACCACGACATCGAAGCCGTTCTGGGCGAACAGGCGCTCGATGAGGGCGGCGTCGCACAGGTCGCCGCGCATGAAGGTAAAGCGGCCGTCTGCGTCGGCCTCGGCAAGCATGCGCAGGCGCGCGTCCTTGATGCCGGGGTCGTAGTAGCTGTTGAGGTTGTCGAGACCGACGATCACATCGTCGGTCTCCTCGAGCAGCTTCTTGACGAGGAACGCGCCGATGAAGCCGGCCGCTCCAGTGACGAGTATTTTATTTGACATATCTCTCCTTTGGATGATCGAAATAACTAGTCGCGAATTGAAAGTACTGAATTGAGAAATGATGAAAATGAATCTATATAATTGTCAGATTCAAAGAGTTTTAAGGCCTTTTCTAGCGCAGCTCGTTTCATGCTGGTCAACTCATGGTCAGTTAAATTGCATGCGCTTGTAATTCCGTCAAGAAGAGCTTGATTGCTTAAATCTGGGATAACAATTCCATCAATCATATTCTCGAGAATAAGATCGGCTCCTCCGACCGCGTTGCATAACATCGGAACACCGTTCGACATGCACTCAGCGAATTTTGTTGAAAATCCGGCGCGAGAATATAAATCAGGAGTTCTAAATAGAATTCCAAAGTCAGATTCTTGCAGCATTTTGATTACGCTGTCATGGGAAACACGACCGTGAAAATGAACCTTATTAGATCTGGCAATGTTTCCCATTAAACTGACTGCCTGGTTTAAATCAATTCCAATTACATCGAGTACTGGTTGAGTGATTGCAGGAATAGCGTCATTACTTATAAACGAAATAAACTCTGTAAGTGAGTCTTTTCCCCCAGCGGGAGAACCTGCATAGACAAACTTGGTTATAGTTCTCCGCTTCAATCCTTCTAGAGAGCAAGGGTCACTAAGTGAGTCTCCAGCCCTATTTAAGGGTGGTAAATAAAAAACCTTTGGATATCCTTGGGAGGAGTAAAGTGAATCGAAATGTTTTTTAAAAAAGGGCGAGATTGCGATAACTCCATCTAGCAATCTGTCCACTTCAGCCACCCGTTTAGAACGAGATTTCTCCACAAGCCAAGCAGCTAAATCTCCTGTAAATTTCGGAGTAAACCAATCGGTCTCATCAACGATTACGGGAACGTTAAAATCATGGCAATGATCTAAAACCCGTTTTGCAAGCTTATGTTGTATCCCGTAATAAATAACCAAGTCGGGCTGTATTTGATCGAAACATCGAGTGAAGGCTTTAAAGCTGAAGGAAGAAGAGATCCGCTCGTAATACTTTTTGGCTATTTGATGGTGCCCGAATTTCACCTCATACGGAAAATCAAAGGGATAGTCGTAATTACTGCTTATGGCGTTGGATGACGGCTCAATTATTCCAGCAAGAACAAAATGGACGTTGAAGCCACATTTAACCAGCAAATCGGAAATTGCGAAAGCATGTTTTGTAGGAGCATTATCCCCCGGAATTGATTGAACTAAATATAAAACCTGTTTATTCATTCTGTAGTTCATTCCTGATCGATTCATTAATGCCGTTAACAAATAACGGTTAATTCCGACGAAGGGACAATTTGTCCATAAGCAAATTAAATCCTTCGATATTCATCAACTTAGATAGCACGATGTAACACCCTAAGGATCCGAGAGGGGCAACGATTAACGAAATTAGATTCCCGTTTGAAATGTGGATTAATAATAATGCGATCACCACGGAAAACAATGTGGCAATTGACGGCTTAAGAACGTCAATAAGCTGCTCAAATATGCCATAGCCGAGCACTTTTTTATTCGGGGTCATGTTAATTAACATTGAGACAAATCCGCAAAAGGCACTTGAAAGGGAGATCGCAAATACACCAAAAGGAATCGACATAATTAAAACGATGAACGAAATAGCTTTCTTAATGACCTCAAGCTTAAAACAAAGGGAGCCTTGACCTGCTGCTTTAAGTGCCTGCCAATTCATAGATTGGAGGGGCTGAAATAGATAGAACAAGCACGCAACTTGAAGATACGGGACGCATTCCGCCCATTTTTGACCCAAAAGAACAAGAACTAGAGGATGCGCACACGCAGCCAAAATTCCCATCATGGGGAAAACGAGATAGGCAGAAAGCTGCATCGCTTTTCTAAGAACTGATTTGAGCGCGTATTGGCTGTCTTTCTTTTCAGCCATTAGAGGCAACATTACATTACTAATTGGAGTGTTTAAGTTGCCTACAATTAAAGCCGGGAATTGGTTGCCGCGATTAAAGAAAGCCAAGTCTGCGGAGGAATAGAATTTGCCGATGACTAAAGAACGACCTTCTGTATAAATAGAATTAATAAGATTGGCACTTGTAAATTGTATTCCAAGGGGCAACAGCTCTCTTGCTGAACCAACCACGAATTTTAGTCTAGGCGTCCATTTTGTTAACCAAGCCATTAGTACCGTTGTCATCAGAACTGTAAGTATCTGCTGAATGATTAGCGCATAAATACCAAAACCCAACATTGCAGCTACGATAGCTGCTAATCCTGAGATCAAGGAGCTGAGGAACGATGCAGAAAATTGCAATCTAAATAAAAAGTTCTTTGCGATATAGGCCTTTTGAATTGCATTCAGTGCCGAAAGAGGAAGACGTAATGCCAGAACTCTTAGGTAAAGACACATATTTGCATTTCCATAGAAGTCTGCAATGCTTGGAGCCGCAAAAAATATCAATACATATAAGATGCTCGACAATGCAATTGAACATGACAACATTGTCGAGTAGTCAATTTGATTGATATCAGACTTTTGTATCAACGCTTCGCCAAGTCCATTTGTGACGAGCACGTCTGCCAAATTTGTAAATACAAGCAGCAGCGAAAGAGTACCGTAATCACTCGGGGACAGCAAACGCGCCAAAATTAGGGAAATAACAAATAGGGTACCTTGCGTGGCAAATCTCTCACCTATTGCCCAAAACATACTGGTTGCAGCCTTGTTCGAAGCCATTATTTTTCACCATCCGCATTGCGCATACGATTAGATCTTTCTGGTTCTATGTTGTTTAGGGCAAAACCAAAGGATGAAAATAGAAGAACGACCCCGACATTAATTGTGTAAGAGTAGTAAGTTGATAATCCCAGAATCGCCATGAGATAAAAGAGGGCAACAAATTTGCACTGGCTATTTTTGGAAGAACCAAATAGGCATCGCAACAGGACGTACAAAAGCGGAACAACGGCTAAAACACCAAAATGAAACATCAAATAAATTATTTGATTATCGAAAAAAAGATAATTTGAATTCGTGCCGTATCTATATCCAGCGCTAATTCCGTTACCGAATATAAGCGATGCCGGTTCAACCTGGCTATAGAAAATTTCATATTGGCTAGACCGTGTATCTTCACCGATTCTGTTTAAAAACGAATCAAGAACTTCAGGATAGATAAATGACAATGCCAAAAGTGCCGTTCCAGCTGCAAAAATAACAATTACAGTTCGTTTAAAAACTTTGTCAATTCCTTTAGCCATAAAAGTTGCAGCAAGCATGACCAGCATTGGTTGAATTAACCAACTTCTGGTTGCCAGCATAAATGCGGCGATGCAGGCAAGAATGCCTATACCCATCGTTATGAAATAGCCGTGTTCATCATTTGATGTGAGCACCACGGTTGACCAATACAAACTGATGCCAAATGCAAAATAGTCCCTCGCAGGACACCATCCAATATAAGATCCAAAACCACAAATAGATTTAAATTTAATAATTGATGCTAGTGAGGCGATAAAACAAATCAATGATAGCAGCGGGACCCATTCTTTAATCAACTGCTCGATTCTTGGATCCTCTGATAATAGGTAGAATAGAGGAATGATAAATACAGTGGTTGGAACATTTCCAAAGAGCACGTTGGTTAAGTCGCCCGCATTATTGGCTACGGCCATTAAGCTATAAATTATTAGTCCAAAAACTGAACAAGATATAACGAGCCAATTAGCTTTTCGTGATTTACTAATTGCACGCAACAAGAGAATCGAAAAGCTGATCTGTTGAATCAAATCAAATAAAGAAGCAAAGCGTCCGTTTGAAGTACTGAATGCAAAGCGGTTAACTTCCCAGTCAGTAGCAAGCGAGTATGATGACCCCAAATCTCGAAGAAAGGGAACCATGAGGCCGGAAATCACTGCTATTGCTAACAACAGGTCAGTGATTCTTCTATTTTGATTGTATTGGTTTAACTGATATTGCAATTCTGTTTTCCTTATTGGAGACGTTTGGGCGAATCTATTTAAAGAGAAGATTTGCCCATTCATTGCCAATAGTTTCTAAAGAAAGGGACTGCCTTAGCATCAGGGCTTATTAGACAAATGATTCGAATAGGACTTATCTTCGACGATCTTGTTTAACGCTTCGCTCTCAGCTATATCGTCATCAATATCGACCAAAATGCCGTTCACGCCATTCCGAATAACTGCTTCTGCTCCACCACCGCCACATTTGGTGCAAATTGTTGGAACCCCCATGCACAAGGACTCAAGCATCGAATTAGATAGACCCTCGAACTTTGATGACATTACAAAAGCCGATGCAGTTCTAATGTGCAAAAGAGCGTCAGAAGAAAAGCCCATAAATTTGATTGAATCATCCATGTCAAGGCTATGAACAAGGTTTTCTAGTTCTGATTGAAGGCTTCCCTTGCCAAAGATTTCAAGAATATATTCAGGGTGTTTTTTATGAAACAGCTCAAATGACCTGATTGTCATCGAGTGATTTTTTTGAAGTTCAAGCCGTCCCGCTGTGACGATTGCTTTTCTTCTAAGCCCAGAATACGGTTCAGGCAGTTCACTAGATATTGGATTTAAGATGATTTTTGAATTCGTCTGAAGGTATCTCGGCATTAAACTTGCCTGGCTTTTTGTCTGAAACACAATTGCATCGGACCTTCGATACAACATGTTTCTAATGAATGGGAGGATCTTATTGCCAGGAAAATCATATCTCGGATCGTTTCGCACCGAAACAATAACCCTATTTGGAAGTCCAATAGTCGCGATAAGCGTATACATGTTTTGATGAGGTAAAAAGGAAATTACCGTAGCGTTGGGCCGCTCGGAAATAAAACGTCGTATAAGCTTAATTTGGTCGAATGGCCTGAGCGTAGCGCTTGCAAACTCAGAACGCACCTCGACTCCTTCGGGAACATCGTATTCAACAACGTTACTTTTAGTCAGGAGATAGGTAAACCTAATACCATGAGCAGCGAAGTACGACGCGAGCGCAAGCGAGACGCGCTCGGCCCCGCCACCCATCAGGGAAGGGTGAACAAAAACAATATGCCAAGCTTCATGTGTTAACTTATTTGAATTCAATTTAATCCTCTAATTACCGCTGGTAGCATTGCAGTAGATGTCGAGTATTTCGCTCAAGAGTAGATTGATATCGAATGAGCTGAGTATCTTTTTTCGGGCCAAAGTTCCCATTTCTTTTCTAAGCTCGCTTGATTCGAGAAGATGACTCAATGCAACGGCCAGAGCTTGATGGTTATCAACCGGAATCAGAACCCCATCAACACCATCATTAATTACTTGAGGAATTCCGCCAACGGGAGTGGCGACAGTTGGAATTCCTCTAGCCATGGCTTCAAGAACGCTCATGGGGAGCCCCTCGTTTTTGGAGGGGAGGCAGTACACCGCGGCACGCTCAAAGAGCTCTTCGCGTTCTGTGCCCGCGACCCAGCCGTGGAACTCGCAGCGGTCGGCAATACCGAGCTCTGCCGCAAGAGATTTATTCTTTTCGACCTCTCCGTCTCCGCCGAATACGACCTTGGTGCCGGGAAAACGCGACAGGATTTCTCTTGACGCGCGCAAGAGCACGTCAGGGCTCTTGTTCGCGTCAAGACGTCCTAAAAAAAGGACGTCTTGACGCGAACAAGGTGAGCACGGCTGGTCTGGAACTTTGACACCGTTATGAACAACGTCAATCTTCTCCAGGTCGCAAACGTTTTTTGAAAAGTAGTCGCGCCACTCTTCCGACAGAACCACAACTCGGTCGGCGATACTAAAGGTCTTTCTTACATCACGACGGTAGGGATCTCCGCCCTCTTCGAAAGCCTTCTTAAACTCGCCATCGTGATCGTGGAGTATTACGTACTTGCCTGCTTTATGGGCCATACGAGCCATAATTGACTTACGTTTGTAGGAGCCACGGGCGCTAATGTGTAAATGAATGATGTCATAGGATGGCATGATCATCGCATAGCGAATCAACGCTCGAGAAAATGCGACGGATTTACCGAGCTTTGAGGAACCGATGCCCGTCCCCAGGTACTCAAAGGCATCGCATGCCTCAGGGAGACCTGCGTCTAGATAACCTTTCACGACTGAGACAATTCCGCCGTGAAGAGAGAGATCGGGTCCGACCATCAACACCTTTGCATGGACGTGCGGATAACCTTTAGTCATTGATTTCCTCTTACCGAAAGCTTAGACGGCGAGCTGGAAGCCCCCCCCCAGATTGAAAACTCCGGGCCAACGTCTTTTGTCACTACCGCACCGGCAGCAATCACACAATGGTCGGCAATTCTAACGCCCTTAAGAATCGTTACGCCGCTGCCAATCCATACATCATTGCCGATCACGACATCTTGGTCATTCTCTGGAAGCTTGTCCGACTCATCAAGCGTCATCATGGGTCGGTCAAGAACATCTGTACGATGGTCTCCAGTAATAATTGTGAGATGAGGGCCGCTCATGACGTAATTGCCGATATGAATCTTCGCACGGGTCGTCAGAAAAGTTGCTCCTGGGCCAATATATACATCATGTCCCATGTAAATATTTTCAATCCCCTGAATTTCGCTACGACGACCGATGGTTACGTTTTTACCGCATGATGCAAAGGAGCGTCGTAGGGCAGGAAGCAAGAGCAATTTGTTATAAGCTCGCGAGATACCATCAAGCAATCTGTACCCAGCGCCCATGGCTAAGATTTCCTCCACACCATCTTGTCCACGACGCCGGTGTAGCTCTGGATGATCTTGACCACCTTGGTGGACACGGTCTCGTCGGCGTAGTCGGGAACGGGTGCCTCGGGCAGCGACCCCTCCGCGTCGAGCTCGACGGCCGTGTGGACGGCCTGCAGCAGGCCCCTCTCGGAGATGCCGGCGAGGGTGAAGCAGGCCTTGTCCAGCGCCTCGGGGCGCTCGGTGGAGGTGCGGATGCACACCGCCGGGAACGGGCGGCCGAC
>ENA-OQID01000199-OQID01000199.1-human-gut-metagenome-genome-assembly--contig:-NODE-199-length-38789-cov-38.580776_pt1 | contig 38789 bp, 23 predicted proteins | sample MGYA00242567_ERZ504727 | MGnify/ENA primary metagenome ERZ504727 (study PRJEB26092, sample SAMD00036215) | human gut metagenome | host: Homo sapiens | study: EMG produced TPA metagenomics assembly of...
CGAAATCAAAGCGTTCTTTGTATATTGCAAAGTTGTGAAAGAAAAAGAATATAGCTCGTTTCTAAATCGTTAGCAGTTACATTCTTTAAAGTACTTAACTTACTGATATTCAATCAATAAAAGATTTTGTTGTGACTCCCCGAATGGAAGGTGATATGCTTGTCGGGGATATGGCAATCCTCCAGCCATACTTCCAGATGCTCGCCCAGATGATGGGGTGAGAGATGGGCGAAGAAGTAGGGAGTATTGCCATTCTTGGCATGAAGCTTCGAGAGGATATGGTGCGCCTCTTCCGGCAGCGGAAGCCGGAGCCAGCGTTGCGTCTTCTTCATCTTCTTATATATATAATAGGTGTCATCGCATTTTTCTATGTCGTTGATCGATAAGCTCAGGATATCGCTTTTCCTCAGTCCCGTGATGCAGCTTAGCAGGAATGCCTCCTTCAGCTCGGGAGTATTACAGGGTGTTTCGCTCAGTTTGATGAGTTCCTCCTGGGTCAGCGCAGCTCTTTCCCTGTACTGGGCTTTGACGCGATAGGAGTGGGGCAGCAGGTCGAATGGGTTCTGCTCCAGCAATCCCCGTCTCACGGCTTCCCTCAATACCGATTTCAGGATATTCACCTTCAGATGGATGGTGCTGTCGGATAGTTTTCCGGGTGCTTTCATGTTCTTATGCAGGTCGTGGGCAGAGCGCAGGTAGTCGATAAACTGCTTGACGGTTTCCACATCCACCTTTTTCAGCGGAATGTCGCTTCCGCCGAAGGTCTCCAGGTGCTTCAGCATGCCCAGTACGCTGCCGCATCTTCCTTCATATATTTTCTCTCCTTCCTTGCGTCTTTCATCCGCATAGCTTCTGGTAAACTCTCCTAATGTAATACCTTTTGATTTCTTACGTGCGTTTGCTGCGAATTTCATGATTCGGCTAAAGAATGAAATCTTCATCATATCGTTTGTTGTTTAAAAAATGCTTTTTTAGTTATTAAAGTTACAAAGGTATCGCTTTTTTCTAGAATAACCAAACAAAAGGAAGAAAAGGGATAGAAAAAGCGTGATTTTGTGCTACAGTTGTACGTTAACTTTAGCGCTGCAAAGGTAGTATAATTTGTTCAATTCGCAATAATTTCAAACTCTCTTTTAATGTTTATTAATAAATTATAGTCAATATTTCTTATTTTGTGGTCGAAAAGGGTATATTTGTGCAATTTTAGCTAAAGCAAACAACACTAAAAAGACATTTTTAGGATTTATTTCGGTCTTCTGATACAGTTAACGTACAACTGTATCGCAGTAAACGTGGCCTTTCGCAACAGTTAACGTACAACTGTATCAAACCCCAAGTCTATCTTTTGATAAGAAGACAGGTAAGACTCAAATAAGAATGATTAGAATTATAAACTCATAACGATGATGATATATGATGAAAAAAATAGTAATGGTAATGCTACTGCCCACTACCCTGGTGGCAAACGCATACGCCGGAACGGTTAGCGATAGCTTGCGGACTACGCTCTATTATCGCTCAGGCTATTCATTATTAGAACTCTCCTATATGGATAATGCCGCCAAGCTTGAAACCCTCAAGCAGGGTATCAGAAGCATCGGGGACAACCCCAACACGGTGCTGCAGCATATCAAGATCCTTTCAGCAGCTTCGCCGGAAGGTAACTCTAAACTCAACAAACGACTGGCGAGAAGGAGAGGAGAGCGCCTGCGCGACTATCTCAAGGAAATGCTGAATCTGCCAGACAGCGTCTTCACGGTCTCCTCCGCAGGAGAAGACTGGGAAGGACTCGCCCTGAAGATACAGAAAGAAAATGCGCCGTGGAGCCGGAAAGCCCTCTACATCATTCGGAACACCCCCGAATGGATCGTAAGAAACGGAAAGGTTGTAGATGGAAGAAAACGACAGCTCCAGAACCTCGATGGCGGAAAGGCATGGAAATACATGCTCGCCAACCACTTCGACAGCCTCCGATCCGGAGCACTCGTGGTTTGCGAAATCCGACACATTGTACCATCTGTCAGTCCGACAGATACCCTCACATTGATTCAGAATCAGCAGGGCAGCGAACAGGATTCGCTCCAGCAGAAGGATGCCCAGGCTTCAGCATCCCAGCTACAGGTATATCCAGGCGGGAATGCAGCCGAAGCCGAGAATGCAGCCCATGCATCCGGCAGAAACTCCTACTACGCCCTGAAGACCAACCTGCTCTATGATGCCCTCCTCGTGCCGAACCTCGGCATCGAGACCAGCATAGGCAGGGGATGGACCCTCGGAGCCAGCGGAATGCTCGCCTGGTGGAGCAAGGATGCCAGCCACAAATACTGGAGAATCTACGGTGGAGAAATGGAAATCAGAAAGTATTTCGGCAGAAAGGCAAAGGAAAAGCCGATGCTGGGACATCACATCTCCCTCTACGGACAGTTCCTCACCTATGATATCGAAAACGGCGGCACCGGTCACCAGAGCAAGAAAACCTACGGGGCAGGAATGGAGTACGGATACTCATTGCCGATAGGAAGACGCCTGAACCTCGACTTCGGACTGGGCGTGGGATACATCAAGTCCCACTACAAGACCTATGAGCCGAAAGACGGATGCTACGTATATGAGGCACCCCGCAACCGCACCTGGATAGGACCTACCCGCGGCGAAGTATCACTGGTATGGCTCCTCGGCAACGGAAACACCAATAGCAAGAAAGGAGGTAAGAAATGACTAGAATGACTAGAATAACTAGTATGACAGAGTTAAGACAATCAATGATCCTATTCTTCCGCATAATCGTCTGCGCAGCCTTCTTGCTGATGATGGCAGAACTGCTCTCATCCTGCGAGCACAAGGACCTCTGCTACGACCATCCCCACCGGCAGAACGTGGAAGTGATGTTCGACTGGAGCGCCGATCCCGAAGCCAATCCTGCCACCATGAGCCTCTATCTCTATCCTGAGGAGGGAGGAGATCCCATCAGATACGAGTTCACCGACAAGAACGGCGGAAACATCTCAGTGGCAGCAGGCACCTACAGGGCAATCTGCGTAAACAGCGACAAGGAAACCCACCGCATCCTCGGCAAGGAGCGCTTCGAAACCTTCCAGGTAACATCAGCCGAAACCCGAGCCCTGCAGGGACTCCTCGCCACCATGGCAGGAGCCGCACCGATGGGACGAGGCACCGAGAAGGAGAGAATGATGCAGCAGCCGGAAATGCTCTGGAGCAGTCATGCCGACCGCATCGTAGTGAAGCCAGCCGGAGAGAAGACCGTCATCAAGATGAAGCCGGAGCCGAGAGTCAAGCAGTGTACGGTGGAAATCAAGAACGTGGAGAACATCAGCGGAGTGAAGGCGATGAGTGCCAGTGTATCGGGAATGACGGGCGGATGGCTCGCCGGTCTCGACCAGCTTTCGGATGAGAAGGTAACCATGCCGTTCGTAGCCGAAGCCGATGCCGCCAAGAAGATGGTAAAAGGCAGTCTCACCCTCTTCGGCCACTGTCCGGTACAGACCAACAAGCACATCCTGATGGTCTATGCGCAGCTCACCGACGGCACCAACTGGTATTACGAGAAGGATGTCACCGACCAGGTGCATGATAAGAATCAGGAAGACGATACCCACATCAAGATAGAGTTGGAGCAGCTTCCCTTGCCTAAGCCCGCCCCCGGCACCGATGGTGGTCTTCAGCCGAGCGTAAGCAAATGGAATGAGATATACATAGATATCAAAATGTAGAATAGAATATCATCAATAAGGATATTGTCTATCATTAATAAAATAAAAACATAGTATTAATTTTAATAAAAAGAAACAATTATGAAAAAAGCGTTTTACATGATGGCAGCCGCTGCCATCGCCCTCTCTTCTTGCTCTTCAGAGGAGACCACAGATGTTGCGAAGAGCACTGCTATCAGCTTCCGTCCTACGGTAGGCTTCAACAGTCGTGGTGCAGAGTTGAATAATAAAAACTTCACCGAAATGTGGGTTTCTGGTTACAATATGAATGGTGTTGGATCCGGAAATGATTTTACGAATGAAAAGTTTACTAAGCAGAGTGATGCCAATGACTTCCTTTCAGTAAATCCTTTGTTTTGGCAAGCAGGCTCTCAGCTTAGATTTATTTCCATTAGCCCAGAGAGTAATAATTGGCATGGTGCGCTTACAATTGCAAAGGATAATGTAACATTCAATAAAGTTAGCATTCCTGAAAATATTGAGAATCAAAAGGACTTGGTAATTGGCTCTGCGCTTGCTAGTGCTGATGAGCATATGAATGGTAAAGGTGTTGACTTGACCTTGAATCACATCCTCTCTCAAATTAACTTCAAGGCTAAGAATACTAATAAGCGTCTTACTTATCGTATTGCTGCTGTCCGTATTGTTCATGCTGCAAATTCTGATTCCTATACATACAATCCTGGAACAACAGTAGGATCATGGACAGGAACAACATCAGGCGATAAAACATTTGAATTGAATTTCAAGGATAATCCTATTACCCTCGATGGTACGGATGGCAACACAGAGAAATTCTTGACTCATGATGGTCATGGTGCTATGCTGGTACCTCAGTCGCTTACTCCATGGAATGGCGAAGAGGTTAGCGATGCTGCTCAATTCGATGGTGGTTCTTATATTGCACTTTTGGTAAATGTACAGTTTACTGGTAGTTCGTTTGTTTATCCTAAAAAGGCTGATGGAGCTACAGATTATGGTTGGATAGCAATTCCACTTCCTAAGAATAATGCTGGCAAAGATAAGGCTGAATGGAAGGTGGGTAATAAGTATATCTACACTCTCAATTTGTCAGAGGGTTGTGGTAAGGTTGCTCCAGAAAGTCCTAACCCAGAAGGTGGTAAGGTTGATCCAACAGGTCAGCCAAATACTGACCCTAAGCCAGGTGCTAATATCTTCGGTAAGCCAATCAAGTTCACTGTTCAAGTTGCACCTTGGGCAACTGATGGTAACGATACAAATATTCAGATGTAATCCCCTCCCATTACATTCACAATAAAAAATCAAATTCAAGGAATTGGAGATTCCCTCTCACGTGATGTTGAGCTTCGGAATTCTCCAATTCCTTTAACTCCAAAAAATGGCGTAAGAAAAAGAATTAAAAGAAACCATTATGATGAAGAAAACTTATAAAAGCAGTTTGTTGGCACTCAGTGTACTCGCATCCTTTACGTCATGTTCAGAAAGCGAATCACTGCAGCAAGCCAATCTGTCAAAAGATAAAATCACGTTTCATGCAACGCTCGACAACAGCTGGAAACCCATGTCTCCCGCTTCCTCTTCCCGTGCTGCCATAGCTGCTGCCACCGAGAAGGGTCCCATCGTCGTGTCAACTCCTTTCGGCAAACCCCTCTATCTCCATCCCGTAGTACAGGATGGCATCCATATCTGGAGCAAGGAAGGAAAACCCATCACCCGTTCCGGCGCACCCCTGGAAGACGTTGAACACGAAAGGGTAGCGCAGACGCGTGGAACAATGAGTACAAAAATAGGTGATTATGGTAGCTTTGGCGTAACTGCTATTTATAAGGAAGGAGAAAATAATGTTCTGTTATTGGATAATGCAAAAGCCGAGAAAACAGATGGTGAATTCTGGGGATTCACAAACAACAGTAATGCAAGGTGGCCGATAGGTTCCACCGTGTCTTTTCATGCATACGCTCCTCATAGCTCTGCAGATAAGAGCATGTTGACCTATGGTGTTGATAAGGATAATGTTCAGACACAAATTACCTATACTGCATCAACTACTGCAGATGATATCATCAATCAGCCAGACTTGATCGTTGCAACCAATACCGGTTCTCGTCAGCTTTCAGATGCAGATGATGCTGTACAATTGGATTTCTATCATGCCCTTACAGCCGTATCTTTCGCTATCGATAAGGATTTGGCAGATGTTGTAGGTCAGGGAGGAAAGATGACAAGCGTAACTCTGAAAGGTATTCCTAACAAGGGCAACTGTAATCTTTCAGTATCGGCAACGGCTAATGTGCCAACAGCTGATTGGAGAATAGATAATGGAACAGGTGAATACACCTTTGATTTATCAAATGAGAATATAGTTGTCGGTGAGAAAGACCAGGCACTCACATCGGCCAATCAAACCTTGATGATGATTCCTCAGACTTTGCCTGAGGGGGCTGAGTTGTGCTTCAGTTTGGATATGAATGGAACAACTCAGGAATGGAAAGTGCCACTCAAGGGTCAGGTATGGGAGGCTGGTAAATCCATCATCTATAAGCTTTCTTCCAACTCTATCAATATGTTGGATGATGCGAAGATAGTATATCCTGATACATGGACAGCTTATTCCTTTCCAAAGATATCATTCGGAGAGAACGACGTAGTAGGTCTTTACGTAGTAAATAAATTCAATCAGATAGTTGCTGAAAATGTGCAGCTTACAAAAACGAAAGGGGAGAATAATACTTTTACGTGGAAGACGAAAGACAACAAGAACTTCTCGTTCTCGACAGATAACAAGTATTTCTTCTACTATCCATATAGCTCAAACCAACAAACTGTAAATATAAACGCCGATACTGCCGAAGATTTCTTTAAAGATAAGATTGACAATCTGGAGATAAGCAGCAATCAAAAAAGTTTTGAAGCAACCCAATCGGCTGATTTTCAGGTAGGAAAAGGTATATTCGATGCTAGCGGAATATTAACAGCTCAAATGAAACATCAGGTAGGTTTGGCGGTTCTGCATATGCAAGGTTCTCAAAATGGAACCGTAAGATTCAATAAAGATTCTTATAAGTACTTCTATGGTGAAAAAGGGGCAAGACCAGTAAAGGGTCAAGATTATTTTGATTTTGCGACTGTTAGTTCCCCGTATTACCCATCACTGGAATTTAACGATAACATTCCATATAACAACGGATTGAGTGCAGGAAATACATATTACAGCTGCTATTTTGTTGTTCCGTTTGGAAAGACTGTAAAATTTAAAGCTGAAGCAGATCCAAAGGAAAGCAGGATTAACAATGCGTGGGGAAAACTTCAGGACATTAGTCTTGCACCTACTCGTGAAAACCCTGTAGTTAAAGAAAATGTTGAATGTGATGTTCCTTTTCAAAAGATTGTACATGAATACTATACCCAAAAATCTGTGCATGTATTTGAAACTCCTGAAATAACAGAGTATCAATTAGAATGTTGGGGGTCGAAAGGACAAAGTAAAAACAATGGTGTAGTTGCTAATGCCGGTTATTCTACAGGAATTTGGACGGCCACTGGCCTAAAACAAAAGCTTTATATCTGTTGTGGTGATATGTCCGGATATAATAATGGTAGAAGTATAGGACATAACTGTGATGCCGGAGCTTGGGGAGGAGGTGGTACCCATATTGCTACCAGTTTGATTGGAAACGGAGAAACATGTTTTTATGCTAATAACTTAAGTCAGCTTTTACTTGTTGCTGGCGGATCTGGAGGTTCTGCAGCAAATGGCAAAAAGTCGGGAGCTGGTGGAGGAAATGAAGGAAAAGATGGAGATGGATTAAATTGGGTCGGCTCAGGACGCGCTAAAGGCGCAACACAAAGTGCAGCGGGACAAAATTCGGCTATAGATGTTGATGGTGTCGTACGTCATGCGCTATTCGGAATCGGGGGGTATATGTGCAAAAAAGATCCAGGCTATGGATCACAAGGAGGTGGTGGCTATTATGGTGGAGGAGGAGGACCAGATGCCGTTCCTGGCGCAGGTGGCTCTGGCTTCTTTAATACACAATTACGCAATGGAGAAACTCAGACCAACGTCGTTGGCCCTCAAGAGACGGGCGTTTGTAGGATTACTTGGACTTATCATCGTCCAGCTACGCTTAAATAGTGCCTGGTTTGCCTTTCCTCCGCTAGCACTAGAAGCATCCGTAGCGCCGGATATGCCCATCCCCCGTTAGGCGTCCCGGCGAATTTGCAATCCGCCGTCAAACAATGTCCTAACCTCTTTATACTGTGGGGATATGTTATCCCCAGCACCCAGGCACTAGCCGGCATATTGATGGGATAGGGGGATTACCGAAAACGAAATATAGCTTAGCACGTAATAAATGCATATCCCGAGGGCACAAGATTCGCCCTCGGGGTAAGAATGGAAGAAATTCATTTCATAGAATGCGCATGAAAATGCCGCGCCTCGGCGGAAGTTATGTCGCCGCCGGGGCGTTTTCTAAAAAGACAGTTCGATATATAATAGGTAGGCTAGAGATAGCCTGTGGTAAATAATCGCAAGAATTAGAGTCTATTGATTGCGGGTGTATGTGAATATGCCACCTTCATATATAAGAAAGCAGATTAATGTGTGTAGAATCTGCAAGATTAATTTTATAGTTTTAATAAGTAGGTTGTACAGTGGTACATCTATTTACATCTTTTACTTATAATGATCCCTGCCAGCTTGTGAAAGCCGGCAGGGCTTTTTTTAGGTTTACTTACCGCTATAAGCAAAACCCCCATCCGGCTTGAGAAAGTAGGATGGGGGATTTCTGTTTATCTGTTATTCAAGTGCTGAAATGGGTTTGGAATATCAGTTAGGATAATATTTCCTGTATTTTCTCCTCTCCGATATTCAAAGTCTTTGCTATCATTTCTGCATTCATGCCCGACTTTGATAATGCCAAAACAGCTGCGCGCAAGGATGCATCCTTCTCTTCAAGTGCCGCCTTCTGCTTTTCGAGTTCTTTTTTCTGCGTCATGATAGTAGTATCCCTGTCTTCCAGGGCCTGGAAGAACTCATCCTCTGCATTCATCCTGTTTCTGATGTCAGGATTAGCCGCCGCCGACTGGAGACGATGGAGTATATGCGTCATTTCGGCATCATCCCCATACTTGTTCTCATCCAACTCAAGCATTCGCTGGTCGTCTGGATAAATCTGCGACTGGTCGAATACGCTCAGTATTTTCTCCAGTCTATTGTTTACCCTTCCTCTCAGTCGTGGAATCTGGACAATTATGCTGTCATGCTGCAGACTCTCTACGAATGGGTCTGGCTCCTCCTGGTGTACTTCATTTCCCTCATAGTCATATATCTTATGTCTGGCATAGATGACGGGTTCCGTGAATTGTCCCACGTTATGCCCCAGCAGATACACCGCCACGGTAGGCAGGGCATACTTGCCCTTGGTCTCCTTGCGCATATTCTCCTTGTTGTTATACTGCACAGCCAGGTATTGGCGGAAGCGCAAGGTTTCCGTCTCCAGCCATGTTTTCTGCAATTCTATCAGAATCAGATTCTTACTGCCGTCATCTTCCAATACGGTTGCAGCAAAGTCAACACGAAACATAGAGATGGCATCACGTGAAATGTTGGGATATTCATGACGACGCATTTCTACGGCAATCACTGTTTTCTGCAAGAGTGCAGAAAGCAATGTCTTGGCTATTCGTTCATCTTCCATCATATACTTGAAGACGGCATCGTAAAGTGGGTTGGCTACGTATATCATCATATTCTATCCTCCATAATTAATTAAACATATTGCAAAGATTGTGCCAGCGAGCGCAATGAAAGCTTGCTTTCAAATTGCCGAGCGCCGCCAATCTTATGCAAAGATACGCTGAATATTTGTAACCTCCAAATTTTTAGGCAGTTTTTTTGCTTTATTCCGAGAATGCTTCGCTTACTTCTGCCGAGGCTGGATCTCGTAGGATGGATTGTTGCGGATCTCCCAGCGGTCGAGCTTGGCGCCGTTGGTCAGGATCAGCTTCTCCTTCTGGTAACTTACGATGGTCTGGGATGGCAGACTCACACGGTCATCGCTCGCAAAGCTGCGGATTGGCTGAGAGAAGTCTCGCTTCTGGATATCAGCCAGAGTGTATTCTGCCAGCTGCATCTTGCCGTCCTTCTCCATCGATACGAAGAACTTCTCCTTGTCGTCGGTCTTCGAGATGGAACGGATTTTCTCTGTTGCATTCTGGGTAATCTTGGCTGGCGCATCGTTCTTCTTCTCGATGATGTCCTGTACCTTCCAGGCATAGATGGTACCTGTACGAGGGATGAAACTGTAGAGCGAATCGCCTATCGCTTCCATATCATAGGATTCTGACTGCGGCTCAAACTTGCTGCCGATGAAATAGCTGCCTGTAGCCAGCTTGGCATAGACATTGTTGTTGTTGGCTGCATTCATATCCAGCGCCTCACGGTCGAATACTCTGATATTGGTCTCCTTAGAGTCTCTTACGAACACCAGGCGAGGGGTGGCGCAAACGCATCCCGCCCACGAAACATTGCTGGCTGGCCAGGAACCGGTGCCCAGTCGACTGAGATACTTACCCGTCTTCTTGTCGAAGATCTGCACCTCTCGGCTGTCGCCGGCTGCCACGAAGAGGTGGTCGCCCTCGACATATACATCCCTAGCCAGGGTGCGGTCGGCATTGCTGATACTGCGCTTCAGCTCCAGCGTTTCTGCATCGAATACATCGATGCATTTGCCGGCAAAGTTGGCTACATACAGTTTTTCGCCATCGCTGAAGAGATTTACGGCATTCAGCTGTCGGCCTCCGATATCCTCGGATGTGCGTGAGAGGTAGCCGTCCAGGTAGAAATGGTCTGCCACCTTGATGGTATCCACCGGCTGCGGCACAACTCGGTCTTCTGTAATCTCTCTATATTCTGTCTGGTCGCAGGATGCCATTGCCAGCATCATCAGTCCTGCGCTTATCATCATTACGTCTTTTCTCATTTTTCTTTTTCCTCCTTACTTCTTGTTGTCCTTGAGCGGATTCTCGGTGAAGTACTTCACCAGTCGGCTCTTCTTGTAAAAACTATCGATATTCTTCTGCAATACGGCATCATCCTGGAAAATCTGCATGATGTCGCAGTCACGATACTGTGCATTCTCCGGTTTGTGGAAGCCCAGCAGGTTGCGGTCGGTATATGGCAGGTCGCCCTTCTTGCTCAGCCATATGTGCAGCTGCCAGATGAACTCTGTCCAACCTACGTTCACGCCTTCCGGAGTCATTGCTGCATAGGTCATGTTACTGTTGTGACCGTAATCCATGCAGTGCATGAACTCGTGGGTGATCGACTCCCATCCGCTGAAGGATGCATAATGGCCGTAGAAGTTCCAGTCGGTAATGCCCCAGGTGGCACCGCCGCCCAGTCCGCCATAGGCAGGTGAGGTCTGTCCGAGCACGAAGTTCTTCTTAGCCTTGAATCTCTCCATCTCGCTCTGGTACTTTTCGGCAGTGAATGGCACCTTTTCGTTGTCGTAGAGGTCGCCGCCCATCACCTTCTTGAAGTTTGCCATCACATACTTGTACTCCGGGGTGGTCATCATATAGGCATAGTTGGTGAGTATCACCACCCACTCTCGGGCATAGATAGGTCTCATCTCGCGGAAGTTGTATGATTCGCCTACGGTAGGAGTCCATCCGAAGTTGGAGAAGCTGCAGTTCCACTGGGCATCAATTTCCTGGAGCATCTTGAAGTGTTCATCATCGCTGGTGAGTCGTGCCTTCATCTGGTTCATATCGAGATATGGACAAAGGAAGCTCACGAAATTTCCGCTTTTCTTCTTCCATACGTTTCTTCTGCCAATGAAGGATGGCTTGAACGAGAAGCGGGAGAAGGCAGGAACGGTTTCGAAAAAAGCCACCGGGATATACTCGTCAGCCTCCGGGATATACATCTCGAGGGTGACGTTGGAGATGGTTTTTGCACTCCAGCTGGTGATGACGAGCGAATCGCCCACTGCTGATTTCTTCACGCTGATCAGGTTGTTGGTCTGGAAGGTGTAGTCTGCCTTGCCGACGATTTCTGTTGAAGGGTCTGACAGATTCAGGATGTGCTTGGCGAACTCTGCCGGCAGCTTGTCGAAAGCCACGGTGTCTTTCTTGAAGTCCTGCTGGAATGGCTGCTGGATGTCGTTGTACACAATCTTGTCTTCGTAGTCTGTGGAGCAGGAAGCCATCAGGGTCATCGCTGCCACGAGCGTAGTACCAGCTGCCAGAGCCGGAATCTTTCGATGTTTTTTCTGTTTCATCATTTTGGGTTTTTACTGTATAATCATTTACTATTTCATTAAAATATTTGCTTGCAAAGATACTGAAAATTATTCAAAATACCAAATATTTAGAAGAATATTTCGTCTAGTCCGTAGCGCCGGATATGCCCGTCCTCCGTTAGGCGTCCCGGCGGGGGTAGGGCGTCTAGCTTGCACTGGAACGCTAAGCTTGTACTGGTCCGTCTATCGGTGGCCTGGCGATATTGATAAAGTATATCTTCGAAGCAATTAGTGTGTCCTGAGACTGAATGAAGTCTGATATTGGCTATATTGATAGACTTCTGTCGTAACTCCTAAAGAGATTACATCTTTTACTTATAATTTTCCCTGCCTGCTTGTGAAAGCCGGCAGGGCTTTTATTCCGAAAATCCAAAGATATCATATATCTATAAATATAAATATCAACCCCTAATGAGTTGTACATAACTTCTCTGTATTTGAGATTATCTTGACAGTATGAGGGTGAAGGAAAAAAGCCTTTAAGGATAAAAATAAAAACCCTTAAGGAAAAATAAATTTTCCCTTAAGGAAAAAAATAAAAATCCTTAAGGGAAAATATCACTTCTCTACTTCCCCCTTTCTAGGGCAGTTAAGAGGGTATATATATGTATGTAGAATTATGTTTACATCATTTAGCCCTCATTGTATATTTATGCTTCTTCTTCTGTTTCCTCATCCTTCAATGACTCCAGAATCTCTACGAAAGGACTGTGGAAGGTGCTGAAGAGATGGAGTATCTCCTTGCGCTGCTCCTCATCCTCTTCCCAAAGGCTGATCTCGCCCTTCTGGTGAGCCTTGATGAGCTTGGCGCAACGCTTGATCTTGCGCTTGTTGTTGCGAGCCTGTAACTGGTCGCCCTGGATAGGCTTCTGGCTTACATACGAGAAAGCTACAAGCTGGTTCATGAACATGTCGAACATCGGATCATCATGGCTCCAGTCGCTGTCCTTCAGCCAGAACCACTGGAAGGCATACTTCTGCTCCATGGCAATGAGGCTCTGTCCCAGGGTATCGATGTCGATGCCCTTTGCCATCTGCTCCTTGATGAAGGCAACGAGACTTTCTGGGGTAATCTCCAGTTCCACCTCGTGGACGATGCTGCTGCCGGCAATGTTGATGCGCCAACGGTAGTTCTTGTTCTTGATCAGGGCAGAATGGGCATTCATCATCAGCTCGCTCAATTTTCCCTCAGACGGAATCTGATCTACTACGGCAAGGCGCTGGCGCTGGTCGCGAACCACCAGCTGGGCATCCTCATGACGGAGCACGCAGATATAAACCAGTTTGTTGTCATCCAACTGCAAGGTGAAGCGGTCGTTGTTGTCATCACCTACAAATTCATAGCGATACTCATCTACCTTGTCGTGAGCCACCTCCAGTTCATTGTGTACCTTGTTGCCCTCACTGTCGTAGAGCGAGAAACCGATGTATGGAATCTGAATATTGAGAGAGAAAGGATTTCCCTCTTCCGGAATCAGGGTGAGGCGCAAGCCTTCGTCACCGAAGTCCTCTTTCTTGCAGACGAAGCCGTCGTCGGTCTTCTCTGCCTTTTCTACCTTCACGTCGCCATGGCGCCAGTAGATATCAAAAGTGATGGTGTTTTCGTCCTCGCTGGTCACCTGGATGAAGTCATCGATGTCCTGTCCCAGGTAGATAACCTTGGCAGGTTCATATACCTCGGTATCATCATCTTCCAGAGGTTTTACCCACATTTCTCCCGGCATTGGGTCATCTTCCCATTCGTCCTCTTCTGCGGCAGCAGTAGATTTGAAGACCAGGAAGATCATTCTCTGTTCCTCTCTGCTTCCGTCTTCCTTGCAAAGGAAAACCTTCGATTCCTTTGGGATGAAGAAAGGAGTAGATAGATACGGGTTCTTACATAATGCTGTGTATTCCACCTCTGTCCAGATTGGCAAGGTGTGTTTGTTCGTATTATTTGTCATATCTGTTTTTTTTTTGTATTATCCTATTGATTGAACTAAATTTCAAAAACGGATGCAAAGATACAGAGAAAAGCAGACAATACAAAATTTTACGGCCATTTTTTGTTGTTTTTGCTTTAAAAGTTTGTGTTAAGGGAAAGCTTTTTCCCTTTCAGGGCGTATGGATATTAGCCTGGTGAAACATAACTGCCCTGTACCTTTGGCTCTACGCAAGTGAGTTAATAATTAATAATTTCAGTGCCGAAACCATAATAAATTGTGGGAAATGACTGATTTCTCGATTTTTTTGTCTAATTTTGCACCTTGGTATAGAATGCCTTGGCTTGTAATGAGGCTCGGGGCAGGAGATACACATTATTTTATATATAAATTTAGGAAATAAAAAATTTAATAATAAGAATGAAGAAGAAAATTCAGTTCAGTCTCGTTTACCGAGACATGTGGCAGAGTTCTGGTAAGTTCCAGCCACGTAAGGATCAGTTGGCTAAGATTGCCCCAGTTATCATTGAAATGGGTTGCTTTAGCCGTGTAGAGACCAATGGTGGTGCTTTCGAGCAGGTTAACCTCCTCGCTGGCGAGAATCCTAATGATGCAGTTCGTGCATTCTGTAAGCCATTTAACGAGGTGGGCATCAAGACTCACATGCTCGACCGTGGATTGAACGCTCTTCGTATGTATCCTGTGCCAGACGATGTACGTGCCCTCATGTACAAGGTGAAGGCTAAGCAGGGTACCAATATCACCCGTATCTTCGATGGCTTGAACGATGTTCGTAACATCATTCCTTCTATCAAGTGGGCTAAGGAAGGTGGCATGACTCCACAGTGTGCACTCTGTATCACCAACTCTCCAGTACATACACTCGAATATTATATGAACATCGCCGACCAGCTCATCGCTGCCGGTGCTGAGGAAATCTGCTTGAAGGATATGGCTGGTATCGGTCAGCCTGCATTCCTCGGTAAGCTTACCAAGATGATCAAGGACAAGTATCCTGGGATCATCATCCAGTACCACGGTCACTCTGGTCCTGGTCTCTCTATGGCTTCTATCCTCGAGGTTTGCAACAATGGTGCCGACATCATCGATACAGCCATCGAGCCATTGTCATGGGGTAAGGTTCATCCAGACGTTATCTCTGTTATCAGCATGTTGAAAAACGAGGGCTTTGAGGTGCCTGAGATCAATATGAGCGCTTATATGAAGGCTCGTGCCATGACTCAGGAGTTCATTGACGAGTGGCTTGGATATTTCATCAACCCAGGTAACAAGATCATGTCTTCATTGTTGCTCGGTTGCGGTCTCCCTGGCGGTATGATGGGTTCTATGATGGCAGACCTCGGCGGTATGCGTCAGACTATCAACAATATCCGCAAGAAGAAGGGTGAGGAAGAGTTGTCTATGGACGACCTCCTGATCAAGCTCTTCGACGAGGTAGAGTATGTATGGCCACGCGTTGGTTATCCTCCATTGGTAACACCTTTCAGCCAGTATGTAAAGAACATCTCATTGATGAACCTCCTCACCATGGAGCAGGGCAAGGGCCGCTTCGTAATGATGGATGATTCTATGTGGGGTATGATCCTCGGTAAGAGTGGTAAGATTCCTGGAAAGATTGATCCAGAACTCGTAGAGCTTGCCAAGAAGCAGGGCCGTGAGTTTACAGATGTAGATGCTCATACATTGCTTACTAATGCACTCGACGACTTCAAGAAGGAAATGGACGAGAACGGTTGGGAGTATGGTCAGGATGATGAGGAGCTCTTCGAACTCGCTATGCACCCAGAGCAGTATCGTAACTTCAAGAGCGGTCAGGCAAAGAAGAACTTCCTGGCTGACCTCCAGAAGGCAAAGGATGCCAAGCTTGGCAGCACCTTGACTCCAGCTCAGCTCGCAGAGTTCAAGCATGCCAAGGCTGATGCTATCGTAGCACCAGTAGCTGGTCAGATTTTCTGGGAGTTCCAGGGCGAGGGCGAGTGCCAGCCAGCTGTAGAGCCATTCATCGGTAAGGAGTACAAGGAAGGTGATGCCTTCTGCTACATCCTCGCTCCATGGGGTGAGTTTGAGACTGTTCCTGCCGCTTTGGGTGGTAAGCTCGTGGAAATCAATGCTAAGCAGGGCAGCAAGATCCGCAAGGGTGATGTCATCGCTTACATTGAGCGCAACGCTGAGTAAACATTGAATTTATGGATTATCAAGCAATTATTGATAAGTATTATCCTGAGGATACGGAGCTTCGCCGTATCCTCATCACACATAGTCAATCTGTAGCGCGAAAAGCGCTACAGATTGTTTCGTCTCATCCCGAACTGCATCTGGATGCCCGGTTTATAGAGGAAGCAGCCATGCTTCACGACATCGGAATCTTCCAGACCGATGCTCCTGGCATTCACTGTTTCGGTTCGCAGCCTTACATCTGTCATGGCCGACTGGGTGCCGAACTGCTGCGCAAGGAAGGATATGAGCGACATGCTCGGGTATGCGAGCGCCACACCGGTGCCGGCATCACGAAAGAGCAGATCGAGAAGCAGCAACTGCCACTGCCTCACCAGGATTTTCTGCCGGAAACCATGGAGGAGAAGGTAATCTGCTATGCTGACAAATTCTTCAGCAAGACTCATCTCGACAAAGAAAAGAGTATCGAAAAGGCAGAGAAAAGTCTCGCTAAGTTTGGCGAGGAAGGAGTAAAGCGCTTCCAGGAATGGGAGCGGATGTTTGAAATAGGATAGAAGTTCAGTAGGGTGACTTCTTAACAATAATTTCTGAATGAGAAAACAATCAACTATAGCTGTTCTGATGTTTGCATCCATCGCTGCCATGATGGTTGCAAACCCGGGTATGCCTTCTAAAAAGAAAGACAAGAAGGCTCAGGTGGATTCTACTGCCGTGGCTGTGGGCGACTCCGTCTTTGTCGATTCGCTCGGCAATGAAATCATCAGTACGGAGACCGATACCACCCAGATGGACTCGCTGCAGAAGGCTATATGGAAACATAATAAGGTGGTGGATGACAGTATCCGACTCGACAGTATCAACAGAAAGAAGTCGGGAGGCATCGACGCACCTGTACAGTATCAGGCCGACGACTCGCTGGTATATGATGCCCACCACAAGGTGGCGCATCTCTATGGAAACTCGAACGTGAAGTACGAGAACATGGATCTTACCTCCGACCGCATCTCCATGGATCTGGACAAGAGCAATGTGAGAGCCAGCGGTACCAAGGACTCGATGGCTGATGGAGGCATCAAGGGAAAACCGGTCTTCAAGATGGGCAATGATACCTATGATACCGATACCATCAAGTTCAACTTCAAGAGCAAGAAGGCCCTTATTAATAATGTATATACCGAGCAGCAGGATGGATTCCTCACCGGTATGAAGTCGAAGCGAGATTCTTCGGGTGTCATCTATCTGCAGCATGGCAGATATACCACCTGCGATGATCCGCATCCCGACTTCTACATCTCGCTCTCCAGAGCCAAGGTGCGCCCCGGCAAGGATGTCATCTTTGGTCCCGCCTATCTCGTGGTCTGCGATGTGCCGATGCCGCTGGGTATCCCATACGGATTCTTCCCGTTCACCAAGAGCTACAGCAGCGGTTTCATTATGCCTACCTATGGTGATGAGAGCGACCGTGGTTTCTATCTCCGTGACGGTGGATATTATTTCGCCATCAGCGACAAGTGGGATCTGAAACTGCTGGGAGAGATCTACACCAAGGGTTCGTGGGGACTTTCTGCAGCCAGCAACTACCGCAAGCGATACAAGTATTCCGGTTCCTTCTTCTTCAGTTACCAGGATACGCAGACGGGTGACAAGGGAATGCCTGACTTCACCAAGCAGGAGAGTTTCAAGGTGCAGTGGAGTCACCGACAGGATTCCAAGGCAAATCCGTTCAGTTCGTTATCGGCAAGCGTCAACTTCGCCACATCGAGCTATGAGCGCAACAACCTCAACTCGCTCTATAATCCTCAGACGATGACGCAGAGTACGAGAACCTCTTCCGTAAGCTGGAGCACCACTTTCTCGAGCATCGGAATGTCGCTCAGCTCTACCGCCAACCTCTCGCAGAATATGTGCAACTCGTCGATAGCCATGACGCTGCCCGACCTGAACATCAGCATCTCGCGCTTCTATCCGTTCCGCAGAAAGAAGATGGTGGGTGATGAGAAATGGTACGAGAAGATAGCCATGAGCTATACCGGACATATCTCCAACAGTATCAATACCAAGGAGGATAAGCTGATGCACAGTTCGCTCATCAAGGACTGGCGAAACGGATGGCAGCATCAGATTCCGGTGAGTGCATCCTTCACCCTCTTCAAATATCTCAACGTGAATCCTTCGTTCAACTTCACCGACCGTATGTACACCAACAAGGTGGAGAGATCATGGGATGCCACTGCGCAGAAAGAGGTTTGCGATACCACCTACGGATTCCACAACGTATATAACTGGAACATGAGCATAGGCCTCTCTACCAAGCTTTACGGCTTCTGGATTCCTAACCGCAAGCTGTTCGGCAACAGGATAGACAGGATCCGCCACGTGATTACCCCGACGGTAAGCTTCAGCTATGCACCTGATTTCGGAGCATCCCATTACGGGTACTGGGATACTTATCAGAAGACTGATGCCGACGGCAATGTATCGCTGGTAAGTTATTCGCCATATCAGAATGCCCTCTACGGCGTGCCGGGCAAGGGCAAGAGTGGTAACATTTCCTTCACGCTGGGCAACAACCTGGAGATGAAATGGAGGGATAAAAACGACAGCTTGAAGAAGGTGAGCCTCATTGATGCGTTTGATGTGAGCATGAGTTACAACACCGCTGCCAAGGTGCGCCCTTGGAGTGATATGAACATCAACCTGCGACTGAAATGGTGGAAGAACTATACCTTCAACATGAACGCCGTGTTTGCCACCTACGCCTACGAGATGGACGAGAACGGCAATGTATATGTCGGCAACCACACCGAGTGGGGAAAGGGCAGGTTCGGACGATTCCAGGGTATGTCGCAGAACTTCTCGTTCACCTTGAATCCTGAGAAACTGAAGAAACTCTTCGGTGGAGGCAGTGATGAGGACGACAAGGACAAGAACAAGCGCAAGGACGATGACGATGAAGGTATGGATACCGACATAGAGAGCAATGTGGACGACAGTATGGAGAAGGGAAAGATGGGAGCCAAGAAGAGCGGTGGCGGAAAGGCTAAGACCGACTCGGACGGCTATATGGCATTCAAGATGCCATGGTCACTCACCTTCGGATATGGTATCACCATGCGTGAGGATACCCGAAGAGAGAAGTTCAACGAGAAATCGATGAGATATCCATACAAGTTCACCCAGAACCTGAATATGAGCGGTAACGTTCGTATCAGCGACGGATGGAACATCAGCTTCTCTTCCGGCTATGATTTTGATAATCATAAGCTGAGTATGACCACCGCAAGTCTGGCCCGCGACCTGCACTGTTTCAACATGAGCTGTTCGGTAGTGCTGGCGCCATATACCAGCTATAACTTCACCTTCCGATGCAATGCAGCCACATTGACGGATGCCCTGAAGTATGACAAGCGAAGCGGTTATTCGAATGCCGTACAGTGGTATTAAGCCACCCGGAACGATATGAAATAGCAAGACGAGGATAGCAAGTATTGAAAAAATGCTGGCTATCCTCGTTTTTTATGACCCTATATTTGGATATGTCGAGTTTTAATCGTATTTTTGTAGCGGTTATCTGAAAATAAGTAATCAGACTAAATATAATATATAATGAACAAGAAAACCGTATCTATTTTAACCTTTGCGATGCTGGGGGCACTTTCTGCCACCGCACAGCAGAAGACAGCATTGTCTTACTGGTTCGACACGCCTGTTACCCTGAAGGGACAGCAAGTTTGGTATGGAGGCCATCCTGAGAAATGGACTCACAAGAAGCCAATCTCGGCTGGTGATACCGCCCGCAATCCGGATTCGGATTGGGAGTCAAAGTCATTGCCTATCGGTAATGGAAGCATCGGTGCCAATATCCTGGGATCGGTAGAGGCAGAACGTATCACCCTGAACGAGAAGACGCTCTGGCGTGGCGGTCCGAACACCAAGAAGGGCGCTGCCTACTATTGGGATGTGAACAAGAATTCTGCCCATGTGATGCAGGAAATCAGAGATGCCTTTGCTGCCAACGACTGGGAGAAGGCTTCGCAGCTCACCCGCAAGAACTTCAACAGTCCGGTTCCATACGAGTCTTATGCCGAGGATCCATTCCGTTTCGGTAGCTTTACCACGATGGGCGAGGCGTATATCGAGACCGGATTGAGCACCGTGGGTATGTCGAAATATCGCCGTGCCCTGTCGCTCGATTCAGCTTTGGCTACCGTTTCTTTCGTCAAGGATGAAGTGAGCTATCAGCGTGAATATTTCATCTCTTATCCTGCCAATGTGATGGCTATCCGATATAAGGCTTCCCGTCCTGGTAAGCAGAATCTCGTATTCTCTTATGCGCCTAACCCTGTCTCTACAGGCAAGATGGTGGCTGACGGCAAGAACGGTCTGCTCTGGGATGCACGTCTCGATAACAACGATATGCAGTATGCCATCCGCATCCGTGCCATCAACAAGGGCGGTAGCCTTTCTAACGAAGGTGGAAAGCTGACCGTGAAGGGTGCCGACGAGGTGGTATTCCTCATTTCTGCCGATACCGATTACAAGGCAAACAATAACCCTGATTACAACGACCCTAAGACCTACGTGGGCGTGGATCCGTTGGCCACTACCCAGAACTGGGTGAGCAAGGCAGAGGGCAAGGGCTATGCGCAGCTGCTGGAGGAACATTACAAGGATTACAGCCGCCTGTTCAATCGGGTAAGCCTGAATCTGAATGATGCGGCTAATGCCAACGATATGCCTATCGATGAGCGCCTGGCTAACTACCGCAAGGGAGCCAAGGATTTCTATCTGGAACAGCTCTACTATCAGTTTGGCCGCTATCTCCTCATTGCCTCTTCACGTCCTGGCAATATGCCTGCCAACCTGCAGGGTGTATGGCACAACAACGTGGATGGTCCTTGGCGTGTTGACTACCATAACAACATCAATCTCCAGATGAACTACTGGCCAGCCTGCACCACCAACCTGAGCGAGTGTGAGCTTCCGCTCTTCGACTTCATCCAGACACAGGTGAAGCCGGGTGAGAAGACAGCCAAGTCATATTATGGAACCCGTGGCTGGACCACATCTGTATCCAGCAACATCTTCGGTTTCACTTCTCCGCTGGCAAGCGAGGATATGTCTTGGAACTTCTCTCCATTTGCCGGTCCATGGTTGGCTACCCATCTTTGGGATTATTACGACTATACCCGCGATAAGAAGTTCCTGAGCGAGACAGCATACGATATCATCAAGGGAAGTGCTAATTTCGCAACAGATTATCTGTGGCATCGCAAGGATGGCGTATATACAGCGGCTCCTTCTACCTCTCCGGAGCACGGACCGATAGACGAGGGTGCCACCTTCGCTCATGCCGTGATTCGCGAGATTCTGCTCGATGCGGTAGAGGCGAGCAAGATTCTGGGCAAGGATGCCAAGGATCGCAAGCTGTGGGAAGATGCCCTGAAGCACATTGCTCCTTATCAGATTGGCCGTTACGGACAGTTGATGGAGTGGTCGAAGGATATCGATGATCCTAAGGATGAGCATCGCCATGTGAACCATCTCTTCGGTCTGCATCCGGGCCGCACCATTTCGCCTATCACCACTCCTGTGCTGGCGAAGGCTTCCAAGGTGGTGTTGGAGCATCGTGGCGATGGTGCCACGGGATGGTCTATGGGTTGGAAGCTGAACCAGTGGGCTCGTCTGCACGATGGCAATCATGCCTACAAGCTTTATGGTAATCTTCTGAAGAATGGAACATTGGACAATCTCTGGGATACGCACGCCCCATTCCAGATAGATGGTAATTTTGGCGGCACAGCGGGTATCACCGAGATGCTGATGCAGAGTCACATGGGCTTTATCCATCTCCTGCCAGCCCTGCCTGATGCATGGCAGAAGGGTTCCATCAAGGGTCTCCGTGCCAAGGGCAACTTCACGGTGGATATCTATTGGGACAACGGCCGCCTTACCAAGGCTGTCATCCTCTCCGGCTCCGGCGAACCTTGTCAGGTAAGATATGGAGATAAGGTGAAGAAGATGAAGACCCAGAAGGGCAAGACCTATGAGGTTAGATTTTAATCAATAAAAAAATGTGGTTGATAAAACGGATTTGTTTTCCGTTCTATCAACCACTTTCTTTTTATATGATTGGTCTCTGAAATGCCTTCACCTTTTTGGGGGATTATTCCTTGAGATGCTTCAGCCTTCTCTTTGCCTCGGGATGGCTAGGATAGAGGGTGAGTGCCTTTCTGTAATTGGTGACAGCCGCTTCTTTCATACCTTCCTTCTCGCATTCCTTGCCCATGATGACATACTCCGTGGCAAGGCGCTTCATGAATTTCTCCTGCTTCTTCTTTTCTTCATCCTTCTGCTTGATAACTTCACGCAACCGCTCGTTCTCTGCCTGCAACTCATTCACCTTGTTCAGCTTCTTGCGGATGAAGCGCTTGGCAAGCGGATGTTCGATGTCGTAACGGCTGTGGATGGCGAGGAAGAAATTATCCAAGGCGGCTTGCATGTCCCCCTTGTCATACGCTTTTACGGCATCGTGATACTGCCTGTCTGCCTTGCTCTGCGTCAACGCCGTGTGGATGGTGTTCTGGTTGTTATACTGGCGGGCAAACTGCTTCACCTCGTTGCGGACGAATATCTCGCTGGGGCGGATAGGCTCCTGCAGACTGATACCTTCCAGGCTGGTGCAGCGGGATAATGCCACATAGGTCTGACCGCCTGCAAAGACGCCTCCCGTGAAATCTATCTTCACCTGATTGAAAGTCAGACCCTGACTCTTGTGGACGGTAATTGCCCAGGCAAGTCGGATAGGGTATTGTTCGTATCTGCCTATTTCCTCTTCCTCAATCTTTTTTTCCACCTCGTTGAAATGATAGCGCATGTTGCTCCAGGCGGCTGGTTCCACCATCACATCCTGTCCATTCTCCGTGCGTACATATATCTTGGCATCATCTTCATCATCGAACCCGATGATGGTGCCCAGGGTACCGTTTACCCATTGGTGCTCGATATCATTCTTGATAAAGATAATCTGTGCTCCGGTCTTCAGATACAGTTCGATAGGGGTAGGCAGACTGCTTTCCGGAAATTCGCCCTGGATATTGCCCCGGAAGAGTGTTGGCTCTCCTGGCAGGAGCTTGAGCTGGTTCTCGTTGATGAAATCCACGGTGTCACGGCGGGTGGAGAGGGTGATGGCAAGCTTGGAATCACTCTCGTCGAGTTGGGCACCCACCCGCTGGTTGAGCAGCTGCAGGTCTTTCATCTGCGCCTGGCTGGTTCGGATATGGTCGAGGATGCCGATGAAGACAGGGTCGCTCTGGCGATAAACTTTCTTGAGTTCGATGCTGACGAGCTGGAACTGCTGGAAGATCTTGGCATCGAAGAAGAAGCTGCTGCGATAGAAAGGATTCAGCAGTTTGCGGTCCTCCTCCTTTACCACCGGTTCCAACTGATAGATGTCGCCCACCAGCAGAAGTTGCTTTCCTCCGAACGGCTCCCTCATATTGCGGCAATACACACGCAGCACCTTGTCGATGAAATCGATGATGTCTGCACGCACCATACTGATCTCATCGATGATGATGAGTTCCACTTCACGGATAATCTTGATTTTCTCGGAATTATACTTCAATGTATTCCGGATGTTGCGTACGGAATACATACTGTCGTTGGGCAGCAGGGGGTGGAAGGGCAGCTTGAAGAAACTGTGCAGGGTACTTCCGCCGGCATTGATGGCTGCGATGCCTGTAGGTGCCAGAACGATGTGTTTCTTCTTGGTATTGGCTGCGATGTACCGCAGAAAAGTAGATTTACCCGTCCCCGCCTTTCCGGTGAGGAAAAGCGAACGACGGGTAAACTGTATGATTTGGAGTGCATTCTGCAGCTCCGCATTGTCGAGATCAATCATGTTTTATTTTTAAAGGTCGTCGAAGTTGACAGGCTGTTCTGTTGGCTTTGTCTTCTTCTTCTCTTTCTTTTCTTCTGTAGCTCCTGAAGCAGAAGATTCTCCTTCCGACTTGACTGCAGGAACCTCCTTGGTAATAGGATTGCCGTTTTCGTCGAGGATGATTTCCTCTGTGAATGCGGTGCTATCCACACGGGTAGTATCTACCTTTGGTTTTGGTGCATAGCTTGCGCAGATATACATATCTCGTGTGATGTCGCCATCCTGTGGCTTGTCGAACTTGGCGTGATACTGCTGGAAGGCAGGATCGCCGAATACAGACTGCATGAAGTAACCGCATATTGGCAATGCTGTTCGGGAACCCTGACCCAAGGCTCCGGTACGGAAGTGGAGACAGCGGTATTCGCCGCCTACCCAGGCACCAACCACCAGTTTAGGACTTACACACATGAACCAGGCGTCTGAGTGGTTGTTGGTCGTACCCGTCTTTCCGCCAAATTCGGTGTCACGGTAGTTGCCCACATAGCCCCAAAGGCTCTGCGATGTACCGCCCGGCTCCTTCATACCGCCCTGCAGCAACTGCTGCATCAGGAAGGCACTCTTGTAAGGAATCACCTGCTCTTCTGTAGATGGACCTTCATATACCACCTTTCCGTCATGGTCCACAATCTTGGTAACCAATACCGGGTCGTGGTGCTTACCATTGTTTGAAATAGTGCTGTATGCGCAAGCCATCTCCAGCAGGTTCACATCGCTTGAACCCAAGGCAAGGGCTGGTGTGTCATCCAGCGGACTGTTGATACCCATCTTCTGGGCGGTTTCGATGATGCGCTTGATGCCCATCTCCTGTCCCAGGCGTACTGCCACGGAGTTGATACTCTTGGCGAAGGCACTCTTCAATGGGATACTGTCACCCGAGAACGAACCGTTGGCGTTGGATGGTCTCCAGGTGGTCATCTCGTGCTTCTTCTTGTCATATACCTCCATCGAGATATATTCGTCGCGGCGCTTGTCGCAAGGAGTCAGTCCCTGGTTCATTGCCTCTGTATAGACGAAGAGCTTGAAGGTAGAACCCGGCTGGCGCTCGGCTGTTACCTTGTCATACTTCCAGTGGTCGAAGTCAATGTCGCCCACCCATGCCTTCACGGCTCCCGTCTGTGGCTCCATAGCCACGAAAGCACTGTGCATGAAGGTAGTCATATACTTGATACTATCTTCAGAAGTCATGTTGATAGTGATGCTTCCCTTGTCGTAATCGAATACCTTAACCGGGTGAACCCACTCCTTATAATAGTAGTTCACGGAGTCTGGATTGTTAGGAAAACGAGCCACCAGATCCTTGTAGAATGGCTGTCGCTCGGCGATGCCCTGGATGAAGTTTGGAATCACCTGGTGGTTCTCATCCTGCCAAGGTTCCTGTCCCATCCATTTTCCCTTTCCTGCCTGTGTGCGGCGGATGCTCCAGTGGTTGTTGAAGTTCTGCTGTACCTGCTTCATCTGCTTGCGGGCAGCCTCCTCGGCATACTTCTGCATGCGGGTATCTATGGTGGTGTAGATCGTCAGACCACTGGTGTAGAGATCGTAACCTTCCTCCTTGCACCAGTCTTTCAGGTAGTTGGCCACAGCCTCACGGAAGTATTTAGCCTGTCCGTCGTAGTTTTCCTCTACCTTGAAGTCGAGCTTGATAGGCTCAGCCTTCAGCTGGTCGTATTCTGCATGTGACAGATCGCCGTGTGTCACCATATTATATAATACGGTGTTGCGGCGTGCCAGACTGTTCTCCGGATTGGTACGTGGATTGTAATAGGTGGTAGCCTTCAGCATACCCACGAGTACGGCAGCCTGGTCGGTGGTCAACTCCTTAGGAGTGGTATTGAAGTAAGTCTTGGCGGCAGTCTTGATACCGTAAGAGTTACTACCGAAATCCACGGTGTTGGCATACATGGTGATGATTTCCTTCTTCGAGAAAACCGTCTCCAGCTTCACGGCGATGATCCACTCCTTGCTCTTGATGATGAGCAGGCGGAGTACAGGCACCTTGCCGAGCAATCCCGTAGAATACTGCGAACGGACGCGGAACATATTCTTTGCCAGCTGCTGCGTGATGGTAGAAGCACCACGGCCATTGTGATGCAGAAGAGCATCCTTGGCAGCAGCGAAAACGCCGATAGGGTCGATACCGATATGCTTGTAGAAACGTTCATCCTCGGTATCTACCAGAGCCTTGAAGAAGGCAGGGTTCACCTCGTCGTATTCTACAGGAGTACGATTCTCATTGAAATACTTACCGATGAGCTTGCCATCGGCACTATAAATCAAAGAAGCCTCGGAAGTCTGAGGATTCAGAATACCTGAAAAATAACCAGGTGACTTACCGAAAAGCCATAAGAAGTTAATATCGACAGCACCTAAATAAAGGATAAAGGCGACAATACAACTTGCCAAGGCGACTACCGTCTTGGTGTACCACGCTCTTCCCTGATACAATGTCTTGTACCAAGGCCAAAAGGCGCAAAGCTTTTGCCATATCCAGGCAAAGATAGTCTTGACTTTGTTCATAATCGTTTTTCTGTTTTTGTCGGTGCAAAGGTACAATAATAATTTGAAAAACCATCAATCTTTGTGTTTTTATTTGTTATAAAGTCTCAATCGATGTGTATGAAATGTTTCAGGAACTTTATCGGATGTTTCATTCCGGCGGAAATCTTCTGTTTTTAACTTTTTTCACCATAAAAAAACTCTTAAAATGCTTGCTGAAACAAAAAATATTAGTACCTTTGCGCTCAGCAAAAACAAGTCGATTATATAAAAACTTAATATAAAACACAAGAATTATGGTAAGCAACAACATTCCACAAGTAAAGCTCGGTATTATTGCCGTTAGCCGTGACTGTTTTCCAATCGCGCTTTCTACTCAGCGCCGTGAGAACATCGTAAAAGAGTACAAAGGTGAGATTTTCAACTGTCAGACTACAGTTGAGAACGAGAAAGATATGCTCAAGGCTGTGGCTGAAGTGAAGGAGCAGGGCTGCAACGCCTTGGTGGTTTTCCTCGGTAACTTCGGTCCTGAGACCCCTGAGACTTTGATTGCAAAGAACTTCGATGGTCCTGTTATGTTCGTAGCAGCTGCTGAAGGTGATGGCGACATGATCAATGGTCGTGGTGATGCATACTGCGGTATGCTCAACTGCTCTTACAACCTCGGTATGCGCCACTTGAAGGGTTATATCCCTGAGTATCCTGTAGGCACAGCTGCAGAAGTAGCCAAGATGATTGCAGATTTCGTACCAGTGGCTCGCGTCATCCTCGGTTTGAAGGGCTTGAAGATTATCACTTTCGGTCCACGTCCACAGGACTTCTTTGCCTGCAACGCTCCAATCAAGGGCTTGTACGAACTCGGTGTAGAGATTGAGGAGAACTCAGAGCTCGACCTCCTCGTAGCTTACAAGGAGCACGAGAACGATCCACGTATCGACGAGGTTTGCGCTGATATGGCCAAGGAGATGGGCGAGGGATGCTACTATCCTGATCTCAGCCGCAGAATGGCACAGTTTGAGTTGACATTGCTCGACTGGGCAGAGGCTCACAAGGGTTCTCGCCAGTATGTAGCATTCGCAGACAAGTGCTGGCCAGCCTTCCCAAGCCAGTTCGGTTTCGAGCCTTGCTATGTCAACAGCCGTCTCGTTAGCCGCGGCATTCCTGTAGCTTGCGAGGTTGATATCTATGGTGCTTTGTCTGAGTACATCGGTATGTGTGCATCTGATGATACTGTTACATTGCTTGACATCAACAACTCTGTTCCTCAGTATATCTATGATGAGGATATCAAGGGTAAGTACGATTACAAGTTGACTGATACCTTCATGGGCTTCCACTGTGGTAACACTCCACAGTGCAAGATGTGCTCTAGCCGTAAGATCAAGTATCAGTTGATCCAGAACCGCTTGTTGGAGAATGGTGGTACACCAGACTTCACCCGTGGTACTTTGGAGGGTGATATCGCTGCTTCTGACATCACATTCTATCGTCTGCAGTGCGATTCAGAGGGTAACCTCCGTTCTTACATCGCAGAGGGTGAGGTTCTCGATGTTCCTACACGTTCATTCGGTGGTATTGGTATCTTCGCCATCAACGAGATGGGCCGCTTCTATCGTCACGTCTTGGTTCAGAAGGGCTATCCACACCACGGAGCTGTAGCATTCTCTCACGTAGGCAAGACCCTGTTCGAGGTATTCAAGTATCTTGGCATCAAGGATATCGCTTACAACCAGCCAGCTAGCCTGCCTTATCCAACCGAGAATCCTTGGAAGTAAATTGTGGTAATTATCATCCACACGCCCTGAAAGGGCAAAAGCTTTGAATATAGAAAGCTTTTGCCCTTTCTTCTTTTATTAAAAAAACAAAATATTCCCCGCTATTCTTGGCAATCTCCTAAATAAGTGCTAAGTTTGCACCATGAAAGAACCTAGATTGATAGAATTAACAGAATTGAAACCAGGTTATTTGGCAAGTATCAATAACCTATTGTCGCAGTTGAGTGATAGCGTACATACTATCACCGAGGAAGAATTGAACACCTTACTCTCCTCATCCCAAAGTCATCTCTATGTCTTGGAATCCGATGGACAATTCATCGGTATGACCACCCTCTGCCTTTATCAATGCCCTACCGGATGGAAGGCATGGATAGAAGATGTGGTGGTGGATAGAAACTTCCGCGGCAAGGGATATGGCAAGATGATGATTCTCCAGGTGATGGAACAGTGCAGGAAGAGGGGAGAGGTAACGCTGATGCTCACCTCGCGCCCATCCCGTGTCGTTGCCAACCAGCTCTATCAGAGCCTGGGCTTCGAAAAGAGAGAAACCAACGTCTATAAAATGAAATTCTAATTTTTGGATTTAAAAATATCAGTAACTATGAACATGAAATCTATATGGATGGCGTGCTGCCTGCTGATGCTGTTGGGCATTCCAGGCATGGCCAAAGACAACAAGACTAACAAAAGCAACAAGTACAAACTGGTTTGGCAGGAAGATTTCAAGGGAAGCTCCTTTGATGCTAAATCATGGAGTAAGATTCCGCGTGACAGACCCGACTGGAAGCGCCACATGTCTTACGATGACCGCCTCTACGAAGTAAAAGACGGCAAACTCATCCTCTATGGCGTAAACAATGATGGTACCTATCAGTATGATCTGAACGGTGATGGCAAGTTGGAAGCTGATACTGCACGCTTTGTCACCGGCGGCTTATACACCAAGCACAAGAAGACGATAGAATATGGTAAGGTGGAAGTAAGAGCCAAGTTGGGACAGGCACAGGGCGCTTGGCCAGCAATCTGGATGTTACCGGATAGAGATATTGCCTGGCCTATGGGTGGAGAAATCGACATCATGGAGCATCTCAACTATGATCCGATGGCTTATCAGACTGTTCATACCTATTATACGCATACCCTGAAGCTGGATTCCAATCCTCCTCATTCAGCCACAGGCAAGATTGATACCAATGGGTATAATGTGTATGCGGTAGAGATTCTGCCAGATGAGCTCATTTTCTCTATCAATGGTGAAAAGACCTTCTCCTATCCTCGCATTCAGACCGATAAGGAAGGACAGTATCCTTTCGGTGATTCTTTTTACCTGCTCATTGATATGCAGATAGAAGGCAGCTGGGTAGGAAAGGCAGACCCATCCCAGTTGCCGGTGAAAATGGAGATTGATTGGGTAAAAATGTATAAACTGAAAAAATAAACAGTTGGGGGTGTGACTTATGACACACCCTCTTTTTGTTTTCAGAACCTCCGCCGCTAAAAGAAACGGCAATTTTGAACATTTTGTGATATTTTGTGAATAGTGATAATCGACAGAAAAGCAGTACCTTTGCACCAGAAAACAATCATATTGTATATCATAAGAAACATATTAAAAATGAACAAGAAAAAGATATTGTGTTTTTGTCTGGCTCTCGGGGCTTTTTCTGCAATGATGGCGCAGGAAACTTTGTCGCTGAGCCAGTGCCTGCAGATGGCGGTGGAGAATAACCTGTCGCTGCAGAAAAGCAGGAACGAGATTGCAAAGGGAAAGTATTCCATCAGCGAGAACCAGGCGAAGCTGTTGCCGCAGATTAATGCCGTGGCACAGTTGAACGACAACTTCACCCCTCCCGTTTCCGTGACGGATGGTTCTGCCTACGGCAAACCTTACAATGTAACCAAAACCCTGCAGTATAATGCTTCGGCAGGCTTGCAGCTCCAGATGCCGCTCTACAACCAGATGGTGAATACTGCCATCGATATTGCCAAGATTGCAGACCATCTCAACCAGCTCTCTTACGAGAAGGCGCGCGAAGACCTCATCGTGCAGACTGCCAAGATGTATTACATGGCGCAGAATACGGCTGAGCAGATCCGTCTGGTGAACGACAACATCAAGCGTCTGGAGGAACTCTATGGTATTACCAAGGCTTTCTACGATAATCAGATGAGTCTGGAGGTGGATGTGAAGCGTGTGAAACTCAACATCGAGAATCTCACCGTGCAGCGCGATAACGCCATCGCTATGCTCGACCAGCAATATACCATGCTCAAGTATGTGATAGATTATCCTGCAGAAAGGCAAATCAAGGTAAGTGATGTGAATCCGGGGGAGATAGAAACGGTGAATGCCAACGGACTGAACACCAATCTCTACGAACTCCAGCTTCTGGAGAAGAGAAAGGAACTTGCCCAGAAGCAGACAAAGCTCGCCAAGGACGGTTATCTGCCATCGGTGAGCCTTACCGGAAGCCTGATGTATTCTGCCTTCACCGATAAGATAGAACATTGGATTCATTCGGGCGAATCCAACCACTGGTATGGTTCCAACGGCATCGGCATCCAGCTGAGAGTGCCAGTCTTTGATGGTTTCGAGAAGCGTTCGAAAATCAGACGTGCCAAAGTGGAGGAGGAGAATGCCCGCATCGGATACGAGGATGCGCTGAAGGGCATGCAGGCAAACTATATGAACGCCGTGAGCGAGGTGAACAACAGTCAGCGCAACTACAAGAAGCAGTTTGACAACTACACCCTGGCGCAGGATGTATATAGCGTAACTGCCGATCAGTATAAAGAGGGTGTAGGAACGATGACCGCCGTTCTTCAGGATGAGATGCGCATGAGCGAAGCCATGAACAATTATCTCACCGCCTATTATAAATATAAGGTGGCGAATCTCTCGCTCCTGAAACTCACCGGACAGTTGGATCAGGTAAAATAGCAAAGGAATCATTAAGAAATAATCAATCAGAATATAACAATGGAACAGAACGAAAAAAACAAGATAGAAACCGCTCGTGAGGAAAATGCTGCAACCACTCAGACTTCTCACGAAGATAATGCAGCAACTCAGTCTTCTCATGAGGAAATGCAGAAGAAACTGAAGAAGCAGCGCATCCGTCAGATCATCGCCAGTCTTATCGGCATCGCCATCCTTGCCTTCGGACTCTGGAAAATCGTCTGCCTCTTCCTGGATTATAATGCCAACGAGACCAGCAACGATGCCCAGATAGAACAGTATATCTCTCCTGTCAACCTCCGTGCATCGGGCTATGTAGCCAAGGTTTGCTTCAAGGAGCACGAGGAGGTACACAAGGGTGATACGCTCCTGGTTCTTGATGACCGTGAGTATCGCATCCGCCTGATGGAGGCTGAGGCGGCCCTGAAGGATGCCAAGGCGGGTGCCAACGTGATTGATGCTACCCGGCAGACCACCCAGACATCAGCTACCGTCTATTCGGCATCCATCGATGAGATAGAGGTGCGCCTTGCCAAACTCGCCAAAGACTGCGAGCGCTATCGCAACCTGGTGGAGAAGAAGGCGGCTACACCTATCCAGCTGGAACAGCTCGAAGTGGAATATGCGGCTACCAAGAAGAAGCTGGAGTCGGTAAAGAGACAGCAGGCTGCTGCCTATAAGGGCGTGAACGAGGTGGTTACCCGCAAGCAGAATGTGGCTGCTGCCATCGAACGTGCTGAGGCTGCGGTGGAGATGGCGAAGCTGAACCTCTCCTATTGCGTGGTGGTAGCTCCATGCGATGGCAAGTTGGGCCGCCGCACCCTGGAAGAGGGACAGATGGTAAGCGCCGGAACCACCATCACCTATATCCTTCCTAATTCCCAGAAGTGGGTCATCGCCAATTACAAGGAAACTCAGGTAGAGAATCTCTATGTGGGTCAGAAGGTACGCATGACGGTGGATGCCATCAGCAACAAGGAGTTTGAGGGCACCGTTACCGCTATCTCCGGTGCTACCGGTTCCAAGTATTCGCTTGTTCCTACCGATAATTCGGCAGGCAACTTCGTGAAGATCCAGCAGCGTGTGCCTGTAAGAATCGACTTCACTAACCTCAGCAAGGAAGACAATGCCCGCCTGGCAGCAGGTATGATGGTGATTGTGAAGGCTGAGAGAAATAAAAAGTAGCTAGAAGGAAATGAAGTAATATATGGAAGAAGAATATAAGAATTATCCGTTCTATGACTGGGTGCCGAAACCGCTTGGCATCATCTTCATGATTATCCTCTTCGTGCCGATGATTACGATGAGTGGTGTCTATTCCGCCAACAGCGGAGAGATGATGAGCGGACTGGGCATCCAGTCGGAATACATCGCCTTTGCGGGCTTCTGCACGTCGATAGGAATGGCGGCTTTCTCGCCGTTCTTCTACGAACTGGTGTGCATCCGGAGAGAGAAGATGATGTGTATCGTGGGATTCTCCATTCTCTTTTTGCTCAGTTTTGTCTGCGCCCAGACCGATTCGCTGTTCATCCTCGGACTGTGCAGTCTGCTGATGGGCTTTGTTCGCCAGACGCTTCTGATGGCGCATCTCTTTGTACTCATCCGATATGGTTTCGGCATCGAGGCAACGAAGAATATCACGCCGGGTTGCGAGCCTACCACCGAGGAGGCTTGGGATGCGGTGGATTCAGAAAAAATGGTTTCCCAGCCGGTCATCTATCTTTTCTTCATGATCATCGGACAGTTGGGCACCTGGCTCACGGCTTGGCTTGCCTATGCTTACGAATGGCAGTATGTGTATCATTTCATGATGGCATTCATGCTGGCGGGCATCATCATCGTGTTCTTCACCATGCCTTATCATAAGTATCCGATGCCGAAGTTCCCGATTACGATGTCGAAGTTCGGCAATGTCACGGTGTTCAGCATCATGCTCTGCTCGTTTGCCTATGTAATGGTGTTCGGCAAGACGCTGGATTGGTTTGATGATCCTACTATCCGTTACTCTACGGTGGTCTGTCTCATCTTCACCGCCCTGTTTGTCTATCTGGAGAAGACCCGCCGCTCACCTTATTTTATCATGGAGGTATTCCAGCTCAGGGTTATCAATTACGGCATCATGCTGTTCTTCCTCCTGATGGTCTGCAACTCCAGCGCCATGTTCGTGAATGTATTCACCAATGTGGGAATGAAGATAGACAACTGGCAGAATGCCACCCTGGGCAACTGGGTGATGGTGGGATATACCGTGGGTTTGATTTTTGCGGTCATCGCCAGAGCCAAGAATGTTCATCTGAAGTGGATGTACTGTCTGGGCTTCCTCTTTATCGGAGGCTACGCCCTCTTTATGTATTTCGAGGTACAGAACGACGGCATGTATGAGCGCATGAAATGGCCTATCATCATCCGTTCTACGGGAATGATGCTGCTCTATTCGCTCATCTCCACGATAGCCAATCAGCGCATGCCTTACCGCTTCATGTCCACCTGGGTCTGCATCATGCTCACCGTCCGTATGGTCATCGCCCCTTGCATCGGTTCGGCGCTCTACACCAATGTGCTTCAGCATCGCCAGCAGTATTACGTAACCCGCTTTGCACAGGATTACGACCGTACCAGCTTGGAGACGGCAAAGACCTATGACCAGACGGTAAGAGGTATGCAGTATCAGGGCAAGACAGAGACCGAGGCGCAGAACATGGCTGCCATGAGTGTGAAGGGAAAGGTACAGGTTCAGGCCACGCTGGTATCCATCAAGGAGATGGCAGGCTGGACCTTCTATGGCTGTCTGGTATGTGCTGGACTGATGCTCGTGATACCTTGGCGCAAGCGCAACATCAAGGAGCTGACCCGTGAGTATCTGCTGAAGAATGTGAATGTGAAAAACCTGGGAAGAAGATAAAGGCAAGAAAGCCATCAACTCTTCTGGGTATTCGGCAAGAATCCTGCTATGATGCCGAGCAATGGCAGGAAGGCACTCACCTGGAAGATAAACTCAATACTGGTCTTGTCGGCTAACCAGCCGAAGAACGCTGAGCCAAGTCCTCCCAGTCCGAACATCAGGCCGAAGAAAATGCCTGCTATCAATCCCACTTTATCTGGCATCAGGTCGGTGGCATATACCACGATGGAAGAGAATGCCGAGGCGATGATTAAGCCAGAAAGGAAGGTACAGATGATGGTCCATGTGAAGTTCACAAAAGGCATGGCGATGGCAAAGGGTGCTGCTCCCAGAATGGAGAACCAGATGACATACTTTCTGCCAAACTTGTCACCCAGCATTCCTCCTGCCACCGTACCTATGGCAAAGGCGGCAAGGAATACGAAGAGGCACAGCTGCGAGGTCTGTACCGATACGCCGAACTTATCCATCAGGAAGAAGGTGAAGTAACTCGTAATGCATGCCGTATAGAAATACTTGGAGAACACGAGCATGATGAGGATGAACAGAGCCCAATACTTCACCCTTTTAGAGATATGGGTATTAAGAAGGGGCTGTTTCTGGGGATGGTTCACCACGTAAGCCAGTCGTGCCTTATACCAGACTCCCAATCTTACCATGATGATGGCGGCAAGCAGGGCTGCAAGGGCAAACCAGGAGATGGCATGCTGGCCGAAAGGCAGGATGATGATGGCTGCAAGCAAAGGGCCTATTGCAGATCCTCCATTGCCACCCACCTGGAAGATGGATTGTGCCAGACTCTTCTTGCCTCCCGATGCCATCTGTGCCACTCTCGATGCTGTGGGATGAAACACGGACGAACCCAGGCCGACAACGCTCACTGCCAGGAGAATCAGGAAATAATTCTCGGCGAAAGCCAGCAGGAGCAGGCCCACCAATGTGAAGCACATGCCGATGGAGAGGGCATAGGGACGGGGATGTTTATCGGCATAAAGTCCTGTGAAAGGTTGCAGGATGGAAGATGTCATCTGGAAGACCAGTGTGATGATACCAATCTGTGCAAACGAGAAGTCGAACTTATCCTTCACAATCGGATAGATGGAAGGGATAATCGACTGAATCATATCGTTCAGAAAATGGGAAATGCTACAGATGATGAGCATGGAATACACCGTACCCTCTACCATCGTAGGATTTCCCTTGATTTTACTGCCTATTGACTTGATGTTCATTTCTTTTATTTTTTGTCTTTTTTATTTTCTTATTTGAAAATCAACATTTTATGTTGTTTTTATTCAGTCAGATACGATTGAGTAGTGCATTATATTGTACATTTCCTGCAAAGGTAATAAATATTTCTAGATTACGCAAGAAAAGGTGCAATATAATGTTCTTTTTTTCAAAAATTATAAGTTCATGGTCTTTGATCCGGAAGCGCTGGGAATCTGCTAAAATATCATAAATAATCGGGATTGTTATCAGATGGAATTGATATTTTTGTTATCTTCGCAATTCAAGCAATTTGAAAAAATGGAGATAACAGATAATATAATCATATATGAGGCTTATGATTTTCCTCATTTTCTGATGCAACCTTTCTATTCCGACTATGTGGGAATAGTGATTTGCCATCAAGGGATATTCCGTTTCTGTGTAGATGGAACATCCTTTGTTGCGTCTATGGGAGAGACCGTTTTTCTCTCTCCCGGAATCCTGTTTCATGTGCAGGAAGTCTCTGCAGACTTCCGATACACGTTGCTTTTTTATCGTGTGGAACAGATTCTCCACATGCTGGGAAATACCGTAGTCAGCATGCGGCTTTATTCTACGCTCTATCCCCAGTCGTGCACGGTAGCTCATACGGAATATGAGGAGATGCTGACCTCTTATGCCCGGATGCTTTTGGATTTAGAGCAGAAGGAGAAGCATGACACCTACAGTTTGCATGAGCAGAAGTTGCTTCTGATGGCGGTAACCTATCGTCTTTGCAGCATTTTTTCTGCTTCGTTCCAGAAGGAAGGTAAGGAGATGCGACGTAAGATAGAGACTTTCGAGATGTTGGTGAAGCTGATAGAGGAGAACTTCATGCGTGAGCGTACGGTAGCTTTTTATGCCGACCAGCTTTGTCTCACTCCGAAGTATCTTTCGGTGATAGTGAAGTCGGTATGTGGCAAGACGGTTCAGCAGTTGATTTTCAAGGCGATCATCCGTCGCAGCATTTATCTGATGAAGAATACGAATATGACGATTCAGCAGATAGCCTGCGAGTTAAGCTTCCCTAATGCCTCATCCTTCGGCACCTTCTTTAAAAAGCATACCGGTTTGTCGCCCAAGAATTACCGGATGGGGGCGGAGTAGCTTAATTTGTAAATGCTTTATACTTTTTAGCATGCGAAATTAAAATTTCTCCCCAAAAGTTTGCCGGTTTCGAATAATCTTCGTACCTTTGTACTCGCCAGAACCCGCCAAGCCTCTCAACGATGCTCAAATGTGCGGGTCGTTTTATTTTTATACATTTTGAACCTTCTAAACTCATTCCTTTATGAATAGTCCTATCCCATTTCAAAAGGAATACCAACATGCAGATGCTCTTGTTGAATTACTCTTGTCAAGAGGACTTGCTATTGATAATCCCTGTAAAGCAGAACAGTACCTAAAGACGATAAATTATTATCGCCTTTCAGCATATATGTATCCATTGCTTTTAGTTCCCAAGTCAGAGCATCGGTTCAAGACAGATGCAAATTTCCGACAGGTCATGATGTTGTATCGTTTTGACAAGAAGCTTCGTCTGTTTATGTTTAATGAAATCGAGAAAATCGAGATAGCCGTTCGTACAGCTATCGTTGATGAGTGTACCTCAGCGTTTGGAGATAGCTTCTGGATGACGAATGCTTCTTACTTTATAGATTCAAATAAGTTTCAGAAGACTTTGGTTTTACTAAAACATGAAGTAGAAAAGTCTCGTGAAGAATTTATTGCGCATTTTAAGCAAACGTATTCTGATCCATATCCGCCAGCTTGGATACTGGCAGAACTCATTCCTTTGGGTGTAATGGTAAACATCTTTAATAATCTCAAGAATGCGCAAGTAAAAAAGCGGATAGCTTTACGTTTTGGATTGCAATTAAAGGTGTTTAATTCATGGATGACAATTATAACTTTAACAAGAAATTCTTGCTGTCATCATGCAAGAGTATGGAATAAGCAGAATACAATGTTGCCTATGGTTCCACGTCGAACCACCCATGCTTGGATAACATTACCTTCCAATCCTTTGCGAGTTTATTATAATCTTTGTATCATTAAGTATTTCTTGGATACAATTTCGCCCAATAATGATATGGGGAAGAAGTTACGTGATTTGTTATCGGCTTTCCTTCTTGTTGATCCTGCACCAATGGGATTTCCAGAGGGTTGGGAGAACGAGGAATTGTGGAAAATCAGGTAAAGTTAAGCAAAAGATTAAAATTTATCCCCAAAAATTTGCTGGTTTCGAAAAATCTTCGTAACTTTGCAGCACTAGTACCCGCCAAGCCTCTCAACGATGCTCAAATGTGCGGGTCGTTTTATTTTTATACATTTCCCTTGCTGAGATTCTCGTATTTTCAAACGATTCTTATTTCTTTGTGAATATTGAAAATATGGGAGAAAAAGGTAAGATGTTGATAATCAGTTAATTATTGTTTTGTAGATGAATGGCGTCAAAATAGAAATCCTATAGTTGTACGACTATACCCCCTATAGTTGTACAACTATAACTCTACAGTTGTACGACCATACCCTATATAGTCGTACGACAACAACTTTATAGTTGTACAACTATAGGGTATTCGCTTAATGAGAAACAAAAAATAGAGAATTCGAGATGCCCAAAACTCCCTATTTTCATTGCTAGATTCCAAGTTTACCAGTATGCAAAATTTGGTTATAAATATTGACAGAAATACCCTTTTGGGCAGGGGAAGATTACTTCTGCTCTAAATGAAATAGGCTTCAATGGCGAATGAAGCCTATTTCAATCGCACATGAAGCCTGTTTCGATAGCACATGAAGCTTATTTCATTTTTACCTCCAATTATTTAGAATTCTGCATCAAACAAGACGCTGATTTTATAAGGTATGAAGAAAATCATCAAAGAACACGAGCATTTTGAAAAGTTCATGGGCTATAAAGCACCAGAATTCAAATCTGATTCCAGAGAATTCCATGTAATATTATGGAATCTCAACTATATTTCTAACAACAAAAATGAATATGCTATCGGGCGATTATGTCTATATCTCTTCATCGATAAATCGGATGATTTCATCTTGCTGGTCGGGATGATACCAGTGAATTTCTGCATCCCGCTTAAACCAGGTGAGCTGCTTGCGCATGTATTCACGGCTGTGCGACTGGATTTGTCTGATAGCTTCATCGCGGTCTATTTCGCCGTCAAAGTAGGAGAACATTTCTTTGTAGCCCACGGTTCTCAAGGCGGTGAGACCCTTGTGCGGATATACGCTGCGTGCTTCTGCCTCCAGACCTTCGTCCATCATCATCAGTACACGCTGGTTGATGCGGTCGTA
>ENA-OQID01000213-OQID01000213.1-human-gut-metagenome-genome-assembly--contig:-NODE-213-length-37277-cov-76.441183_pt1 | contig 37277 bp, 18 predicted proteins | sample MGYA00242567_ERZ504727 | MGnify/ENA primary metagenome ERZ504727 (study PRJEB26092, sample SAMD00036215) | human gut metagenome | host: Homo sapiens | study: EMG produced TPA metagenomics assembly of...
TCGTTGCTTTTAAAATTATGGTGCAAAGGTAAGAACTTTTACGATAAAGGGCAAGGTATAAATGCGGAGCCGCTTACAGAAGTATCATAAAATCGGCATTGGGTTGCTGCAAAAGACTATAAAAAACGTCTATTATTTCAGTCTTTTTGAGTCCGTAGCGTCTATTTTTTCAGTTTTTATATCAGTAGTAGTGTCTACCTTTCTAGTTTTAAGAAAGAGTAAACGTCTACGGAATTAGGACAAGTCTCTTTATATATGCTTTTGTCCAGACTTGCCCAAGCCTTTGGGCATTTGTGCCCAACTATGTAGGGCATGGTTGCCCAAGGCTTTGGGCATGGATACCCATCGCTTTGGTCACTCGTACCCATGTACGTGGTCATGGCTACCCATGTACGTGGGTACGAGTAACCACGTACGTGGACATAATTGATGCATTTCGTTCGATATTTCGCTTGTTTTGTATGCTGTTTCGCTTGTTTTGTATGCTGTTTGCCGGTTTTTTATGATACTTCTCCCTATTTTATGATACTTAGATGAGACTTCTCTGGCTATTTTCAGAAAAGTATCATTCTTATAAACGGTTATATATCAGATATATAAACTAAAATTTTCCTGAAAAATGAGACTTTGATACTTTTTTTCGAGAAAAACACTTATATGTGTGCGTGTGAGAGCGACGGTAAATCTAAAAAGTACTCATTCTCAGTTACAAAAAATGGGGTGGGGCGTCTTTATTGTATGGACAAAAACGATAAACTGGTAAACTGTTTAAAAAATAAATAATATGATGAACAAACGGAAAATCATGATCATGATGGCTGGGATGGTTTTGCCAATCCTTGCACCTCAGGCTTCAGCTGCTGCAGAGCACCATGACTGGGAAGACCAGCATGTGCTTTCCATCAACCGGGAACCGGCACGGGCTGCATTCATGCCTTATCAGGCAAAGAAGGGAGATAGCCAGATGTCGCTCAACGGTGAATGGAAGTTCAGATGGACGAAGACGCCGGAGGAACGAATCGTGGATTTCTATCGTACTGACTATAGCTGCAAGGGCTGGAAATCGCTCGCGGTACCAGCCAACTGGGAGGTGAATGGATATGGTACACCTATCTATATATCTGCAGGTTATCCCTTTAAAATCAATCCTCCTTATGTGATGACTACACCCAAGAAGGACTGGACCACCTACGAGGAACGCAATCCTACCGGACAATATAAACGTAGCTTCCAGCTGAAGGCAAACTCGCTGCTGTTCCGTCAGGACCGTCAGACCTTTTTGCGCTTCGAGGGCGTGATGAGCGCCTTCTATGTATGGGTAAACGGTGAGAAGGTGGGATATTCGCAGGGTTCGATGGAGCCGAGCGAATTTAACGTGACTCCTTATCTGAAGGCAGGCAAAAACGAGATAGCCGTAGAGGTTTACAAGTATAGCGACGGCAGTTATCTGGAAGACCAGGACTTCTGGCGCTTCGGCGGCATCCACCGTGATGTTTGGCTCTATTCCACACCGAATGTCCGCATCCGTGATTTTGCCGTTCGCACCCTGCCGCAGCTCTCTTCCGCTACATCCTCTCCTTGTGATTTCACCCTGCAGATCAATCCGCAACTGGCGGTGGCAGCAGGCGAGAAGGGAGAAGGTTACCGGCTGATGGCGTGGCTGGAAGATGCAGAAGGTAAAGGCGTGATGCTGAAACAGCCGGGAACTGACAGACCGGAGGCTTCTCTGCAGGCTTCTGCCGATGAGATTCTCGACCTGAATCATAAGGCAGCCCTGATGAACGAATGGTATCCGCAGCGAGGTGGAAGAAAATTCGAACGCATGGAGGGTGTGGTGGAGAAACCGCATGCCTGGACTGCTGAGACACCTTATTTATATACCCTGAAACTGGCACTTCTCGACAAGCAGGGAAGTGTGGTGGAACAGGTACAGCAGCGCATCGGATTCAGATGGGTTTCAGTAGAAAACGGACAGTTGATGGTGAACGGAAAACCTATCAAACTGCGTGGTGTGAACCGGCATGAGCATGATCCGAAGCTGGCACGAGTGATGACCGAGGAGATGATGCAGCGCGATATCCGGCTGATGAAGCAGGCGAACGTGAATGCCGTCAGAACCAGTCATTATCCGAATGTTTCCCGCTGGTATGAACTGTGCGATAGTGCCGGCATCTATGTGATGGACGAGGCAGATTGCGAGACCCACGGACTCCGTGGTACGCTTACCTCTACTCCCGACTGGAATGCCGCCTTTCTGGACAGAGCCGTAAGAATGGCAGAAAGAGACAAGAACCATCCGAGCATCATCTTCTGGAGCTTGGGCAACGAGAGCGGTTTCGGTGCCAATCATGCAGCCATGGCAAGCTGGCTTCATACCTTCGACCCAACGAGACTGGTGCATTATGAAGGTGCTCAGACGCCTTATCGCCCAGCGAAGGGCCTGAGCGAGAAGGATTTTGATGAGACCGACCCAGCCTGTGTGGATGTCATGAGCCGTTTCTATCCCCGTGTGAAGGCAGAGTATCTGAATCCGGGCGTTCCCGAAGGTTCAGACAAGGAGAGAGCGGAGAATGCCCGATGGGAGCATCTGCTGGATATTGCGATGAGAAAGAACGATAATCGTCCTGTGCTTACCAGCGAATATGCCCATTGTATGGGTAATGCGCTGGGTAATTTCAAGGAATATTGGGAGGAGATATACAGTCATCCCCGTATGGCTGGCGGCTTTATCTGGGACTGGGTTGACCAGGGCATCTATGCTCCGGGAACCAACCATGTGCTCTATGGCGGTGATTTCGGTGACAAGCCTAATCTCAAAGCCTTCTGCCTAAACGGTGTGGTCTTCTCCGACCGCTCGGTATCGGCTAAGTATCAGGAGGTAAAGCATGTTTATGCACCGGTGTGGATAACTCAGAAAGGGGATGAAATCTGGGTGAAGAATCATCATTCCCATCTCTCGCTGGAGGGCTTCAGCTGCCAGTATCAGGTGACGAAAAATGGTGCTGTCGGTCAGGAGGGAGAGCTGAAAATGCCATCTGTACAGCCGGGTGATAGTGCAAGGTTATGCAACTTGCGTGACTTCAAAGCGTATAAAAATACGGATTCCCGATTGAATCTCTCAGTCATTTCCCAGCAGGGTGTAGAGGTAGGAAGGGAGCAGATAGCCTTCAGCGATGACTTGTATGAAGCTGGCAGGAAACTGGCTGCGGATGCCATGAAGCGATACAAGTCTTCCCGCCGTTTGGCAACTCTGTCAACCGCCGAGTTGCTGGCACGCAATTTCTCCGTGATTCCTCAGTTCTTCCGTGCGCCAACCGACAACGACAAGAGTTTCGGCAACTGGATAGCGAAGGATTGGAAGAAGACTCATCTCGACAGCACACTTTCCGCTATCCCGCTGAAGGATGGGGAGTATGTATATCATTATGGTGAGGATGGAGCATCAGATAAGGCTGGTTCTTCGGCATCGGCTAAGTCTGGCGGCAATATCCGTCTCCGCTTGGAGGTATCTCCTCAGCAGGACGGCTTCGTCGACGTGAAGGCTACCTATAGTTTTGAGGGCAATCTGCCTGAACTTCCTCGTCTGGGTCTGATGCTGAAGCTGCCAAGAGTGGCTTACGACCTGGTGAAATGGTATGGCAGAGGACCTTGGGAGAATTATCCAGACCGCAAGCAGTCTTGTCCGATAGGATGGTATGAGAGTAGCGTGGAGAATCAGTTTACCCACTATCCCCGTCCGCAGGACAACGGCAACCACGAGGACTGTTCGTATATCGAACTGACCAATAAAAATGGCAAGAATGCCCTGCAGGTTGTCGCTGCCGGCGATACACCTTTGAGTTTCTCTGCCTTGCCATACAGCGTGGCAGACCTCTATGCCGCCCGTCACGATTTCGAACTGAAGCAGTCGGGTAATCCTAACCTGCGCTACACCTGTCTCAGTCTCGACTGTGCCGTTCTGGGCCTGGGTAACAGCAGTTGCGGACCTGGTGTATTGAAGAAATATTCCATCGACAAAACCAAGACTTATACCCTGCATTTCAAGATGAGAATACTGTGAGGCATCAGGTATGGAAATGCCGTTTTGAGGCAAATTAATAACTTGTCGGAAAAGGTGTGTAAAAGCCCTTTTCCGACAATTTTAGCTCTATAATCTGTGAAAGTTGATGATTTTTGATATATTTTCGCAGCTTATCTCGAATTATTTGTTTTGCATTATGCAATTTGCATAATTTAATTTGCATAATTCGAGAAATCTTATTATCTTTGCCGCCATAACCAATGATTTAATTAGGTAAAGAGTATGGAGAATCCTTTTATTATCACAGGCAAGATTAAGCCAGAGTACTTCTGCGACAGAGAGGTGGAGGCAGAAAGAATCATCCGAAAGGTAACTTCGGGTGAAAATATTGTGTTGATGGCTGCACGGCGTGTGGGCAAAAGTAAGCTTATCGACTTTTGTCTTGACTCGCCGATGGTCAAGAATGATTTTATCGCCATTTCTATCGACATACTCCGTACTTCGAGCATCCAGGAGTTTGCCTTCGAACTAGGTAAGGCTGTTTTCGAACAGGCGGCTCATCGCAGTCAGAAGATGCTCAAGATGGTGGTCAACACATTGAAATCTATCAATGGGTGTTTCGGCTATGATCCCATCTCGAACACGCCGACCTTTAACCTTTCGCTAGGTGATATCTCCAATCCGCTCTATACCCTGGATGAGATATTTGCCTGTTTGGAGCATGCCGACAAGAAATGTATCGTGGCGATAGACGAGTTCCAGCAGATTGGCTATTATCCAGAGAAGAACATGGAAGCAATATTACGCACTTATGTGCAGAAATGCAGCAATGCCAACTTCATATTCTCAGGTAGCGAGCGCCATCTCATTACGAAGATGTTCTCCGAAAAGGCGCATCCATTCTACAATAGTGCCGATATGCTGAACTTGGAGGTGATACCATACGATAAGTACTTGGAATTTGCGAAAAGTTTGTTTGCCAGGTTTGGGAAGGACGTGGAGGATGAGGCTGTGCGTGATGTCTATGATACGTTCGGAGGAAATACGTATTATATGCAGAAGGTGTTTCATGAAGCTTTCAACCAGACGGATGTAAAGGGCAAGGCTGACAAAGCGATGGCGGAAGCCATCATCCACATGATGATATTGGACAACGACCGCAAGTTTAGTGAAATCCTGTCGCGTCTCACGCTCCCTCAGAAAGAATTGCTTTATGCAATAGCCAAGGATGGCATTGCCAAGCAGATTACTTCCACGGTTTTTGTAAAACGGCATAATCTACGCTCTGCCAGCAGCGTTCAGTCTGCCATCAAGAAATTGCTGGAGTATCATCTGGTATCTACTTCCTTGGGCACGTACTATATTGATGACCAACTGATGAAGTTGTGGCTGAATTAGCTCTATAATCTGCGAAAGTTGATGTTTTTTGATATGTTTTCGCAGCTTATCGGCGTATTTCCGATTTGCTAAATAGTTACAAAATCTGTGTTTATGAGTCTTTATTGGGGAATAACAAAATGAATATAAACAAATACGGAATAAACAATATGTATCTAAAACAAACGTTTTTAACGATAGCTTTGGGGGCGATGGCGATGACTGCTGCCGCACAGGCTAGTATTGATACACAGCGCCAGTATCTCTCGGGACATGGATGTGATGATATGGTGAACTGGGACTTCTACTGCACAGGTGGTAGAAATGCCGGCAAGTGGACCAAGATTGGGGTGCCTTCCTGCTGGGAACTCCAGGGATTCGGTACCTATCAGTATGGTATGCGATTCTACGGAAAGGCTACTCCAGAAGGTATTGCTGACGAAAAAGGAAAATATAAATATGAGTTTACGCTGCCACAGGAGTGGGAGGGCAAACAGATAGAACTCGTCTTCGAAGCCGTGATGACCGATGCCAAGGTAACCATCAACGGCAGAAAGGCGGGAAACGGTTTGCATCAGGGCGGTTTCTATCGCTTTACTTACGATGTGAGCGACCGCATCTTCTTCGGAAAACATAAGAACAGACTCGAAGTGGAGGTGAGCAAGGAGAGCAGCAACAGTCAGGTGAACATGGCGGAGCGCCGTGCTGACTACTGGAACTTCGGCGGCATCTTCCGTCCTGTATTCATCGTGGCGAAACCTGCGCAGAACATCGACCGTGTGGCGATTGATGCCAAGGGCGATGGTCATTTTATGGCAGACTGCTACCTGAACCGTGCCGTCAAGGGTGCGAAGGTGAAAACCGAGATTCTGGATGAGAAAGGAAAGGTGGTGGCATCGAATGTGGCTGATGCCAGAAACAGCGATGAGGCGCATGTCGACTTCCAGACGAAAGCCCCTAAGCAGTGGACTGCTGAGACTCCACATCTCTATACTGCCGTTTTCACACTCCAGGATGCAGCAGGCAAGACGCTCCACAGAGAGCGTCAGAAGTTCGGCTTCCGCACCATCGAATACCGTGCCAGCGATGGCGTTTATATCAATGGTCAGAAAGTCATCTTCAAAGGTGTGAACCGTCACAGCTTCCGTCCTGAGACCGGTAGAACGCTGAGCAAGGCGAAGAATATAGAAGATGTGAAACTCATCAAGAGCATGAACATGAATGCCGTGAGATTGAGTCATTATCCTGCCGATCCTGAGTTTCTGGAGGCATGCGATTCGCTTGGTCTATATGTAGAATGTGAATTGAGTGGCTGGCATTGGGCACATCCTACCATCGTGGGCAAGCAGCTCGTGAAGGAGATGATTACCCGTGATGAGAATCATCCTAGCATCATCTTTTGGAGCAACGGTAACGAGGGTGGTTTCAACTACGAACTTGAGCCAGACTTCGCTCTCTGGGATAAGCAGAAACGCGTGGTACTCTATCCTTGGGCTAACCGCAACGGCTTTGAAACCAAGCATTACCGCTCTTATGGCGAGACCCAGGAATATATGAGACAGAAGGAAATCTTCATGCCTACCGAGTTCCTGCATGGTCTGTATGACGGCGGACACGGAGCAGGACTGAAGGATTACTGGGACATGATGATGGCAAACCCTCGCTGTGCCGGCGGATTCCTTTGGGATTTGATGGACCAGGGTGTGGTGCGTACCGACAAGAACAATCATGTAGACTGTATGGGTAACTTCGGAGCCGATGGTATCGTGGGTCCTCATGCCGAGAAGGAAGGCTCTTACTATACGATTAAAGAGGTATGGTGCCCGGTACAGTTGACTTGGAATGATGTGGAGAAAGGTGAACTCACCTTATCTAATCAGTATAACTTCGTGAATCTGAAGGATTGCCGTTTCTCTTATCGTCTGTTGCAGATGCCAGCGATGGGCAGCACTCAGGTCAAGGTATTGAAGCAGGGCAATCTCTCTTCTCCGGATGTAGCTCCGGGCAAGGAAGCCCAGGTGAAGATACCGATGATGGCGAATGCTGATGCGGTAGAAATCAAGGCTGTGAACCATGAAGGTGAGGAAATCATGACATGGAGCAGGGGAGTGAAGAGTGAAGAACGAAGAGTGAAAAATTCCAGTGCTCCAAGTACTTCAAGTGCTTCATCTGCTGCTTATGCTGACCAGGCTGATGCTGTTGAAGTGAAGGCGGGTGGCAGAACTTATCGCTTTGCCAAGAAAGATGGCAGACTGATGGGTGTTGAGGTTGGCAGCAAGGCAATCTCGCTGAGCAACGGACCTCGGTTCATGGCTGCCAGAAGAAGCGACCGCAGTCTGGACCAGTTCTATAATCACGATGACAAAGAGGCTGAGAAGAAAAAGACACTCTATACCGAGTTTGTTGACCAGGGTGCTTTTTCCGGTTTCGAATGGAAGGAAGCGGAGGCAAAGCTGGTGGCTAAATACCAGCATGGCTCACTCGATGAGGTAGACTGGCAGTTCCTTTCTGACGGTTCGGTGGCTGTAACCTGTCATTACAATTTCGGTGGCGTAGTAGATATGATGGGTATGGCTTTCGACTACCCAGAGACTAAGGTTCGCAGCAAGGCTTGGGTGGGCAATGGTCCTTACCGGGTTTGGCAGAACCGCGAACAGGGTCCGCAATACGGCTATTGGCAGAACGACTATAATGACCCGATTCCAGCCGAAAGCTGGGATTATCCTGAGTTTAAAGGCTACTTTGCCAACGTGAAGTGGATGCAGTTCAAGACTGATGAAGGAAAGATCGGATTCTCTGGTCTGACTGCCGATGAGCACATGGGCGTTTATACCCCTCGTGATGGTAGAGACGGTCTGCTCTATACCTTGCCACAAACCGGTCTGGCAGTCTTCAAGGTGATACCTTCAGTAAGAAACAAGGTGAATACCACCGACCTCAACGGACCTTCAGCCCTGCCAAAATGGCTGAACGGTAAGGGTAAAACTGTGTTTACTTTGAACTTTGAGCTTTGAACTGTTAACTTTTAACTGTTATGAACTGTTATGAATAAGAAAAAACGATATACGGTGATGGCATTGTCGGCGCTTCTGGTAGCGTCGACAATGGCTCATAATGACGAGGCTAAGCCCTGGACCTTCTGGTACTGGATGTATGGCGCCGTTTCCAAGGCTGGTATTCATGCCGATCTGGTCGGTATGAAGAATGTTGGTTTGGGCGGTACCTATCTGATGCCAATCCGTGGTGTCAGCGAACGTCCGGAGTATCAGGGCGAGGCGGCACAGTTGTCACCTAAGTTCTGGGAGATGGTGGATTACTCTTTCCAGCAAGCCGACTCCCTGGGCCTTGACATGGGCATTCATATCTGCGATGGTTTCGCCCTGGCAGGCAATCCGTCTATCCTTCCTGCCGAATCGATGCAGAAGGTGGTATGGACCGATACCATTGTGGGTGGCGGTAAGAAGATAGAAGGCATGCAGATGTGGCAACCCGAAAGTTATAAGGACGGGAAGTTGCAGCCTGCTGGAAGCGAGGGTGGATATTATCAGGATATCGCGGCTTTTGCCATCCGATGCAAGGAGAAACCCCAACTCTTCAAACCGGAGAAGATAGAATATACCGAGGCTGTTTCTACCGCCAAGGGCTATTATCTGGCAGCGAAACCTGCCTCTATCATCTATTCGTTTCATAAACCCGTCACGGTGCGCAGCATGCGTGTGGTGCCTAACGGCAACAACATCCAGTCGCAGCGCCTCCTGGTGCAGGCTTCTGATGACGGCATCAACTTCAGAGATATCAAGCAGTTGGTGCCTCCCCGTCAGGGTTGGCAGAACACGATGTGTGATTATACCTTCAGTTTGCCGACTACCACTGCCCGCTATTTCCGATTTTCATGGACGCCGGAAGGTACAGAGCCGGGAGCAGAAGACTTGGATGCAGCCAAATGGAAACCGCTGCTGAAACTGGAGAATATCCTTTTGAGCAACCAGCCGATGATTAACCAGTATGAGGGAAAATCGGGTGCCGTATGGCGTATCGAAACCGATGCGGCAGCTAAGAGCGAGACCGTGGCGATGGCAGATGTACTGCCTTTGAAACTGGAAAATGGAATGGTGATGGGTGTCATGGTGAACGGCAACCTGATGAATAAGTTGCCTAAGGGCACCTGGCGCCTGTTGCGAATGGGACATACCTCAACAGGACAGACCAATGCAACAGCCGGAACCGGTAAGGGACTCGAAGTGGATAAGTTCTCACCGGCAGCCGTCAGGAAACTTTTCAATTCCTGGTATGCATTGTTCCTGAACCGTCCGCACAGCGATGTGGTGAAGTATCTGCATATCGACTCCTGGGAGTGTGGCAGTCAGAACTGGGGCTATCAGTTTGCCGAGGAGTTCAAGGCACGCCGCGGTTACGACCTCATCCCATACCTCCCGATTATGGCAGGTGTTCCGATGGAGTCGGCTTCCAGATACGAACAGGTACTGAAGGATATCCGTCTCACCATCAATGACCTGGTAAACGAGAAGTTCTTCAAGACCTTTACCGATCTGGCTCATGAACAGGATATAGAAGTATCTCACGAGAGTATTGCACCAACCTTCCCTGCCGATGGTCTGCAGCACTATCAGTATGCCGACAATCCGATGGGAGAATACTGGCTCAATTCGCCTACTCACGATAAACCCAACGACATGCTCGATGCCGTGAGCGGTGCACATATTTATAATAAGAACATCGTTCAGGCAGAGGGATTCACCGAGGTTCGTGGTGTATGGAATGAGACACCAGCCATGCTCAAGCCGATGCTCGACCGCAATCTGGCGCTTGGCATGAACAAACTCTTCTTCCATGTAACTGTCCATAATCCTTGGATGGACCGCAAGCCTGGTATGACGCTTGATGGCATCGGTTTCTTCTTCCAGCGCGACAATACCTGGTATCCTGAGGCACGTGGTTTTGTTGATTATATCACCCTGTGTCAGAATTATCTGCAGCAGGGCAGACCGGTGGTAGACATCGCCGTGTTTACAGGCGAAGAGATTCCGAGCCGTTCGCTTACTCCGGATAAACTCGTTCCGATGCTTCCGGGTGTGTTTGGTGCAGAACGGGTGGCTAGTGAACAGAAACGTATGGCTAATGTGGGCATTCCGATGGAAGAATCGCCTGTGGGAGTAACTCATTCGGCGAATATCCTCGATCTGAAAGACTGGTGCAATGCCCTGCATGGCTACAAATATGATTCGATGAACAAGGATGCCTTGCTGAAATGGAATTTCGAATACAGTCCGAAGGGCAAGTTGCCTGGCAACCAGGACTACCGCATCCTGGTGGTTCCGCAGCCGGCAAATACCCTGTCTGCCGAGGTAAAGGCGAAGATAGAGAAGTTGCGCGAGGAAGGCATCATTATCATCGACAAGCCTTATCAGGCAAAGGACTTCTCTCAGTATGGCATCGAACCGGATGTCATTCTGCCCGAGAATATGGATTATGCTCACCGCTGTGTGTTGGAGGCAACAGGCAGAAAGGACATCTATTTCCTGACTAACCAGGAAGATAAGGAACGCCAGATTACGGCAACCTTCCGTACCAGGACTTCCAAAATCCGCCAGGTTGTGAAATTGAGTTTGCCAGCTTATGGTTCCGCTTTCGTTATCCTCTCGAACAAGGAAGACATGCAGGTTATCAGTCAGACAGGTCATAAACTGGTTGAAGAAGAAGGTGCAGGTTTTACAGAAAACTATCCTTCTGTGCTGGCTGTAGCCGATAAGTGGAAGGTTCATTTCGATGATATCCGCAAAGATACCACCGTTACGCTTCCTTTCGACTGGTCGAAGTCGGCAGATGAGAAGATGAAGTACTACAGCGGTCACGTAACCTTTACCTCTTCTTTTGAATGGAGCGATTCTGTTCCGGTTTCAGCAGAAGAGAAAATGGAAGTTCTAGCCGAGAAAACGAAGACGGCTCCTTCTAATGACGGATTCATCAAAATCCAGTTGGGCAAGATTGGTGATGTGGCACGTGTGCTGGTCAACGGCAAGCAATATGGTTATGCCTGGACAGCTCCTTACGAGGTGTATGTTCCGAAGCGCGACCTGAAGAATGGCAGCAACGAAATACAGATTGTTGTAGCCAATACCTGGCACAATGCGCTGCAGGGTGCTGGCGAGGGAAAGGCTCCGTTTAAGGGAATCTGGACCAATGCCAAATATCGCACCAAGAGCAAGGCGCTTCTGCCTGCCGGATTACTCTCCACGATTAACATCGTGTATTAGTTTATAGTTTATAGTTAATAGTTGATAGTTAATAGTTCATAGCAAGACTGCTCATTTAACATTTAACACTTAACATTTAACATTGAATACATTGAATAAAATGAAGAAACTGTTATGTTCAGCTCTGCTGCTTGCCATGACTCTGGCAGCGCAGGCAGAAGTGAAACTGCCAAAGATCTTTGGCGACAATATGGTATTACAACAGCAGACGGAATGCAACCTCTGGGGTACTGCTGATGCCAACAAGGTGGTAAAAGTGCGTGCTTCCTGGAACGGCAAGACCTATAAGACTCAAGCCGATGCCCAGGGAAAATGGGCGATGAAGATAGAAACGCCTCAGGCTGGCGGCCCTTATGAACTGAGTCTGAGCGATGGAAAGGAACTGAAACTTCACAATATCCTGATTGGTGAGGTCTGGATCTGTTCGGGTCAGAGTAACATGGAGATGCCGATGAAGGGATTCAAGGCACAGCCTGTTGCGGGCACTCCTGAAGAACTGATGCTGTGTAAAGACCAGCAGTTGCGCCTTTTTACGGTTCAGCGCAATGCCCAGTTGCATCCTGTTGATACGGTGGCTGGCGACTGGAAGGAAGCTGATGCTGCAAGCGTTCGTGAGTTTAGTGCTGCTGCTTATTATTATGGTAAGACGTTGCGCCAATCGCTGGGTGTACCAGTAGGTCTGATTGTTACTTCCTGGGGCGGTAGTGCCTGTGAGGCATGGATCAACGGCAATCTCATCAAGAGCGATTGGCTCAAGGCATTCCCTAAACTTCATACACCTTGGAATGAGGCTGATGTGAAGAAATATCAGCAGCGCTGTCCTTCGGCTCTCTATAATGGTATGCTCCATCCGCTCATCGGTTACACCATGAAGGGTGTTATCTGGTATCAGGGTGAGGATAACTGCAATCGCTATGCTACTTATGCCGACCAGATGCAGACCCTGGTAAACAGTTGGCGCAAGGAATGGAAGCAGGGGATTTTTCCGTTCTATTATTGTCAGATTGCACCCTACGATTATAGTCTGATAAAATGGAAAAACAACAGTGCCCTGCTTCGTGAAAAGCAGATGGAGGCAGAGAAGCGCATCAGCAACTGCCGTATGGCTGTATTGCTTGATGCCGGTCTGGAGTATGGCATCCATCCACGTAAGAAGAAGGAGGTGGGCGAGCGTCTGGCTCTGCTTTCTCTTGCCAATACTTATGGTCAGAAGGGATTGCCTGATTTCGCTGTCTACAAGAGTGTTGAGTTCAAGGGCGATACCGCTGTAGTCAGCTTCGACCGCAGCAAGGAGTGGGTTTACTTCAACAATGGTCCTAAGAGCGACAACTTCGAGATTGCCGGCGAAGATCAGGTATTCCACAAGGCACAGGCTTGGATTTCACGCAACAAGGTTTATGTAAAGAGTGAGGACGTGAAGAAACCTGTGGCTGTGCGCTATGCGTTCAAAAACTGGGTTGTGGGCGACCTTTTCCACGATGGTCTGCCTGTCAGCTCTTTCCGTACCGACGATTGGGAAGTGAAGTAATAGTTTATAGTTAATAGTTTATAGATGAGATATTACATATTGATGGCTATGATGCTTTTGCTGGGCGCAGGCTCGGCAAAGGCATCGGCTTACGATGATACATCGGTGGCGGGTTTGTTTCCTGTCAACAACCAGGGACGCGAGGTGTGGAATTTCAATCCCAACTGGCGGTTCCATCTGGGTGATGTGCTGGGCGCAGAACGTGCCGACTATGATGATACAAGCTGGGGGGTAGTTTCTACCCCTCATAGTGTGAAACTGGAACCTGCTGAGGCTTCGGGTTGCCGCAACTATCAGGGTATAGCCTGGTATCGCAAAACCTTTATCGTGCCGGGCAATCGCTCTGAAATCTATTTCGAGGCAATAATGGGCAAGCAGAAGATTTATGTGAACGGCAAACTGGCTAAGGAGCACTTCGGCGGTTACCTGCCTGTTATCGTCAACCTGAAAGAGCAGGGACTGAAGAAGGGCGATAAGTGTGTGGTGGCTGTGATGGCTGACAACTCTAATGACAAGAGTTATCCTCCTGGCAAACCGCAGTATACACTCGACTTTGCTTATCATGGTGGTATCTATCGCGATGTATGGCTTATCAATAAGAAGGAGATTTCTATCACCAACGTGATTGAAGCCGACCGCCGTGATGCCGGCATCTTCGTTCATTTCTCGAATATTTCAGAGAAGCAGGCGAAGGTGTTTGTTGATGTCGACTTGCAGAATGTGGGCGGAAAGGCACGCAAGGTGAAGGTGGAGCAGAGTCTGCTGGATGCTTCGGGCAAGGTGCTCAAGACCATTTCGCAGAATGTGCTCCTGGCAGCTGGCGATGCACATCAGACCGTCAGACAGATGTTCTCTGTCAGGAATCCGCATCTCTGGTCGCCGGAGACACCTTATTTATATAGTGTGGTTACCCGCATCAAGGATGGTAAGCAGGTATTGGACGGCGGAAAGACCAAGTTAGGTATCCGCAGCTTCGAGTTCCGTGGCAAGGAAGGTTTCTGGCTCAACGGCAAGAAATACCGTCAGTTTATCGGTGCCAACCGTCATCAGGATTTTGCTTATGTGGGCAATGCACTTCCCAACAGTCAGCAATGGAGAGATGTGCTCCGTCTGAAGAATGCCGGTTTCAACATCATCCGTACTGCCCACTATCCTCAGGACCCGTCGTTCATGGATGCCTGCGATGAACTCGGAATCTTCATCATCGTGGCTACACCGGGCTGGCAGTATTGGAACAAGGACCCTCAATTTGCTGAGCGTGTGTTCCAGAATACCCGTGAAATCATCCGTCGTGACCGCAACCATCCTTCGGTTCTGATGTGGGAGCCTATCCTGAATGAGACCCGCTATCCTAAGGATTTCGCCCTGAAGTCGCTGCAGTTGACCAAGGATGAGTATCCTTATCCATACCGTCCTGTGGCTGTTGCCGACTGGAATTCGGCAGGTGTCAAGGAAAATTATGATGTGGTTTACGGATGGCCAGATATGGATATGAACGGCATCAGCCAGTGTGTCTTTACCCGAGAGTTTGGTGAGTATGTGGATGACTGGTATGCGCATAACAACCTGAACCGTGCCAGCCGCAGCTGGGGTGAGAAACCGATGCTGACCCAGGCTTATTCTCTGGCAAAGACAACAGAGGAGATGCACACACCGGGACAGTTTATCGGTGGTTGCCAATGGCATCCTTTCGATCATCAGCGCGGCTATCATCCAGATCCTTACTGGGGCGGTATCTATGATGCATTCCGACAGAAGAAGACTGCTTATTATATGTTTGAGTCACAGCGCAGCGACCAGCCATTTGTGCATATCGCTCACGAGATGACCCAGTTCAGCGATGCCGATGTGACGGTATTCTCTAATTGTGACAGCGTTCGTCTTACCACCTATCAGGGTGCTCATACCTATACTTTGCCAGTTCTTCATCCTACGGCAGCCGCCTTTAATGCCCCTGTGGTATTCAAGAATGCCTGGGATTTTTGGGAGGCTCGCGAATACAGTTATAAGAAGAAATCTCCTCAGATGGTAGTGATGGTAGCAGAGGGATACAAGGATGGCAAGGTGGTTTGTACCGACCAGCGCATGCCTTCCCGCCGCAGCACCAAACTCCGTCTTTATGTTGATGAGATGGGCAAACCGCTGGTGGCTGATGGCAGCGACTTTGTGGTTGTGGTAGCCGAAGTGACCGATGATAACGGTCATGTTCGCCGTCTGGCTAAAGAGAATATCCGCTTTATCCTGGAGGGTGAGGGCGAAATCATTGGTGATGCCAGCATCAATGCCAATCCGAGAGCTGTAGAATGGGGTAGTGCTCCTATCCTGGTGCGCAGCACGATGAAGCCGGGCAAGATTAAGATTCATGCCGAGGTTCAGTTCCCGGGTACTCATGCTCCTACTCCTGCCGACCTGGAGATAGAGAGCGTAGCTTATCAGGGAACCATGATGATGGGTACAAAGACTGCCAAGTCTGCCACTTCATCATCTGTTCAGAATGCTTCTTCTGCCACTTCTTCTTCTCATGAGTTTACACCCGAGCAGAAGGCAAAGATGCTGAAAGAGGTAGAAGACCAGCAGGCTGATTTCGGTATTAATAATTAATAATGCGTAACCGGAGAGTTCTTTGCAGAAGATTCCGTTTACGTAATCGTTATCGTCTTGAAATCTTCAAAAAACAGAAAGTTTATTGGAGATTTCAAGACTTTTTTTGTACTTTTGCATACGTGAAACGATATTTTACCATACTTTTCTGTTCGCTTTATGCCTTGTTGGGTATGGCACAGAACAATATGCAGGTAGCTCATTATTCTACGAAGGAAGGGTTACCTCACGACATCGTATACTGTTCTCTGAAGTCGAAAGACAGTTTCCTGTGGTTTGGAACCTGGTTCGGCTTATCCCGTTTCGACGGTTCCCGTTTTGCCAATTATTCTGATGCTTACATCTCTTCTTCCGACCAGCCACCCCGTAAGGTAGAATGGTTGGCAGAAGATGCTCTGGGCAATCTCTGGATCAAGACGCTCGACTGGAAACTCAGCGTCTTCTTCAAGCAGATCGAACGTTTCGAAGATGTCTATGAAGAACTGAAACCTTATGCCCGTAATCTGCAGGTCATCAAGATTCAGGCAGATGGTACCGGCAAGATTCTCCTGCTCACCAAAGATAAGAACCTGCTTCTTGCAGAAACATTAAAGGATGGAAGCATCCGTATCCAGACGCTGGTAGATGCCCGAAAGTATATCAATACGTTCAATTATCAGTTGTGCCAGGATGTGGTACAGCTGAAGGCTTCGCGTGCCAACTATGTAGGAAAGGATTATCAGATTTATTCCGTTCCTGTTACTGCGAAAAACAGGAAGTGGACGCTCGGCATGTGGCAGCAGTATTTCGCCCGTAAATCAAAGGAACATTTTGTTTATCATACCCCGAACGGATGTGTGTGGCAGTTGGATGAGTCGCATACCGCCCTGGTGTGCCGTAATCCGAAGACCGGATGGGAACGCCGTTATCCGGTTTCGGGTGTAGGTAAGGTGGTGGAGCCTAAGTTCATCGCCACCTCTCATCATGGTTACTTCTATCTTTCCGGTGCTGGCGAAATTATCTATATTGATCCGCAGACGATGGAAGGCGTCAACCTGGCTTTCCTTCCTAAGTTCCAAGACCATAAGCCAGATAGCCACTTCCTGCACATGAACCTGGATAAGGACGGACTGTTGTGGCTCACTTCTGCTGATAATGGCATTTACCGTGTCAGTTTCACCCCCAACCAGTTCCGTGTCATCCCTTTGCCGGATGGTGATAAGAGTGGAGTGAAAGCCATCTGCCAGTTGAAGAATGGTGATGTGCTGGTGGGTGCCCGTAGCAAGAATGTTTATCTGTTGGATATGCAGGGCAGGGTGAAGCAGGTGTTCGATTATGCCCATCATCAAATCGGCAGCATTTATCATGCCATGTATGATGACAGGCAGAATCTCTGGCTCTCTACCAAGGGAGACGGATTGGTAAAACTGACTCCCGATGCCTCCAGACCAATAGGGTATCGCATCGCTCATTACCGTCATGATGCTCGGGATCCTCAGTCCATTAGTGGCAATAATGTCTATATGATTTATCAGGATTCCCGCCATCGTATCTGGGTGGCTACGCTGGATGGAGGTCTCAATCTGCTGCAGGAACAGGGCGGAAAGGTGCGCTTCTATAATAAATATCATGGTATGAAAAACTATCCCGGTTACGGACTCTACATGGATGTCCGCAACCTGGTAGAGGACAGTCATCAGAGAATGTGGGTAGGAACGATGGACGGACTGATGTCTTTCAAGACAGATTTCAAATCGGTAGGCGACCTGCGCTTCGAGACTTATCGCAATACCGATATCAATACCCGTGCCAATAGTGATATCTACGGACTTTACAAGGATAACAACAGGCAGGTTTGGATGTGTACCTTTGGTGGAGGTTTGAGTCATCTGGATGGTTTTGATGAAGTGACGCATCTGCCTATCCTTACTTCTTTGGGAGCAAAGGAAGGTTTGCATAATGATGTCATCATTTCGATTTTAGAGGATAAGATGGGACGCCTTTGGCTGGTAAATGCCGATGGCTTGTCGTGCTATGATTATCAATCAGACCGCATCCAGCATTTCGACAATTCCGACGGTTTCCCTGATGTTCAGCTTGAGGAATCTTCTGCGGCTTTGATTCAGAATGGGGAGATATGGCTGGGGTGCAAGGAAGGAATCCTTGCTTATCAGCCGGAACGTATCCATACCACCCGTCTGCAATATCCTATATATATAATAGGTGGAGAGGTGAACAACCGCGACATCCGCAGTTACAATCAGCCAGCCATCCTGGAGAAATCGATGGTTTATACTGATCATCTCACCCTGCGTCATTCCCAGTCGATGTTCACTCTGGAGTTTGCTGCCCTGAATTTCTGCAATCCGGAGCGCATCAGCTACCGTTACCAGCTGAAGGGTTATGACCATGACTGGCATTATGCCGGCAAGAACCGTCTGGCTTCCTATACCAATGTGCCGTCGGGAACCTATCAGTTTATCGTAGAGGTAATGGATGCCACCAATCCTGATTCTCACAGCACGAGAGAGCTGACCATCACCATTCTCCCACCCTGGTGGGCTACGTGGTGGGCTTATCTCATCTACATCATTCTGATATCCGTAGCCAGCTACTATGCTTTCCGCTATGCGAAGTATCAGATTCGGCTGAAGAACAATATCTATATCCAGAACCAGCTGGCAGAGTATAAGCGCAAGTTTAATGCCGAACAGCAGGATAAGCAGTTTGCCGACAAGGTGCGCCGGTTTATGGAAGCCAACCTGACCAATACCGATTTCGAGATAGATATGCTGGCACAGGAATTGGGCATGAGCCGTTCAGCCTTCTTCAAGAAGACGAAGGCTGTGATGGGCTGTTCGCCAAGCGATATGGTGAAGGATTTCAAACTGAGTCATGCCGTAGAATTGCTGAAGCATTCCGACCAGAGTATCACCGATGTTGCCTACAGTTGCGGTTTCACCGATGTAGGCTATTTCGGCAAGTGTTTCCGTAAGAAATATGGCATGTCACCAAGAGAGTATGTAGCGCAGCAGGAGAGTGAAATAAAAAAATAAAGTTTTTTATAAAAAATCTCAAAAAAGGTGATTACAGCGTGAACCAATGTGCGTCTTTTAGGCAATTGAAACAAACAAATTAAATGTTGACTAATCATTTTTACCTAAAAGGCAAATGAAACAACTGTCTTATCATAGTAGGTTTATATTGGTTCTGTTATTTACGTTGTTGACCACTTTACCAATATGCTCACAGGCGGCAACTCCTAGGTACAGGATAGCTGCTTGCGACTGGATGATGCTGAAACGTCAGAAGCTGGGCGAGTTTAAACTGGCTCATGAATTAGGAGCAGATGGCGTTGAGGTTGACATGGGCGGATTTGGTAAACGCGTGTTATTTGATAACCAGCTTAGAGAACCACAACAGGCAGAAAAGTTTCAGGCTGCAGCCCGTCAGTATGGCGTAGCTGTTCCTTCTATGGCGATGAGTGGCTTCTTCGCTCAGAGTTTCCTGACTCGTGATAATTATCAAGACCTTTTGAAAGATTGTTTCCAGACGATGAAACTTTTTGGCAGCAAGGTGGCTTTCCTTCCACTCGGAGGTAGCGGAAAAGACTGGCAACAGGAAGGGTGTGCAGCATACCAGCTGATGGTTTCTCGCCTTCGTACGGCCGGTGAGATGGCAAAGCAGGAGGGTATCATCATCGGTATCAGAACAGGAATGGATGCTAAGTTTGATAAGAAACTGCTGAAGAAAGTAGGCAGCAGTCAGATTAAGGTCTACTACAATTTCCAGGATGCAGCCGATCATCATCGTGATATCTGCAAGGAACTCCGGAAGTTGGGTGCCCAGCGTATCGTCCAGATACATGCTTCTAATACTGATAGCGTAAATCTTCAGGAAGACTCGGAGATTAATCTTCCGAAAATCAGGAAGACGCTTGACAAGATGAAATGGAGCGGCTGGCTGGTGGTAGAGCGGAGCCGTGATGTAAAGAGGGTAAGAGACGTGAAATATAATTTCGGTAGAAACATCGCTTACCTAAAACAGGTATTTCAAGAGAGGTAACTGTTTCGGGGAATAACTGGCAAACTACTTTTTTATGATTAGGAAAGTATAAATCGTGTTAGAAAAGAAATAAATCAAAATATAGTTAAACCTAAAAAAGACAATTATGAAGAAAAATCATTTCATTGCGCGGAAAGGACTCTTCTCTCTGGCACTTGCTGCCGTAGGAGCGATGTTCTTGGGTTCGTGTGCCGTTGATGGTTTTGATGACAAAGAGAAGTTTGACGACGGCGTGTCTGGAGTGAAACTTGAGTCACCTGAACTCTCGACAAAGACAGTTGCTGCTTCTGATGGTTCAGATAAGTTGCAAGTATCATGGAAGGTAGTTTATGGCGCTGGTGGTTACGAGTGTAAGGCTTATAATGTGGATGATCCAGACAATCCTGAGGAGGTGGCGAGTGATACCATTGATGGTACTTCTTTCCAATTCAAGATAGCTGAAGATACCAATTATAAGATTGAGGTACGTACCTTGGGAAACAAGGCAAAGAACAATACTGAGGCTGATAAGGCAACAGTTAAGTCTTACAGTACTTTGGTTCCAGCAACGACCATTCCTACAGGTTCTGACATCTCTGATTTTATTGCTGCCAACTTGCAGGAATCAGATAAGGAGCAGGCTTTCGAGTTGGAAGCAGGTGGTACTTATACCTGCAATAACTCAATTGATTTCAAGGGCAACAAGATGACCCTTCGTGGTAACAAACTGAGCCATGCTTTGGTTACTATGGGTGAAGGTGCTGCCATCTATACTTCAGCTCAGCTGAAGGTGAAGTTCATCAATTTCGACTGCTCTGCCACAACTCATAAGGGTGGTATCATCGAGATGTCTCCAGAGCCACCTGCATCTTGCTCTGCAGAGTCTCAGGGCGTTGGTGCTGGCAAGAATGGTGGTAAGCCTGCCGATGTATATATCCTGCAAGACCCAATTATCATTCAGGATTGTGCCTTCAAGAATGTCATCGACGGACTCTTCTCTGTAGGCCAGTGCTCTTGGGGTATTGCTGATGTACGTGTGATGAACAGCGTGGTTCAGATGCGTAATGACGGAAAGAAGAACTCTAATGGTGCTATCATCTGCGGCTTTTCTAATGGCTTCAAAGCTCCTAGTGGCGGTCAGTTCTGGTATGGTGGTATCAAGAGCATTACCATCAAGAACTCTACTATCTACAATATTGAAGGCAATAGTAAGAATCGTATGTTCCGTTTCAACAACAAGGATTTGGACCATGCCTTCCCTACAGCAGGTGGTTTTTGTACCATGATGGATAATACCTTTATCCGTGTATATGACAAGAAGGAGTTCGGTAACAATACTCCTAATCGTAAGGAATATGTGATTACTTATGATAACAATATCTTCTACGACTGCTTCCGTTTGCAGAAGTTCATTCAGGGCAACTGTAAATTGGAATATCACCAGAATCTGAATACTGTCTGGGGTGTCGGCAGTTCAGTAGATGGAACCGATAAGGGTAAGCTGGCTACTGAAGAGGATGCTGGATTTGCTGAGGCAGAGACCAAGAAGGAACTCGACTTCACCCAGCCTAACTTCGGGCTTAATTTCAAGGCTACCGGTGCGATTTCAAGTACAATCGGTGATCCACGTTGGAGGAAATAATTTAAACTATCTAATCTCGAAACAAGATGAAACGTAAATATATAAAGACATTGGCCTTTGGTATGGCACTTACCTGTGCTGTGCCTGCAATGGCTCAAAATAAAGTAGTGCAGGGTACTGTACTCGATGACCTCGGTGAACCTGTTATCGGTGCTACCGTAAAGGTTGCCGGTACCAAGACTGCTGTGATTACCGATATGGATGGTAACTATAAGTTGTCTGTTCCTAAGGGTGGCAAGGTTACCGTTTCTTATATCGGTTTTAAGGATGCTACTACCAATGGTGGTACTATCAAGCTGGTTGCTGACGACAAGACTCTTCAGGAGGTGGTAGTCGTAGGTTACGGTACCCAGAAGAAGGCTCACCTGACCGGTTCTGTAGCTAACATCCCGACAGATGAAATCCAGGACCTCGCTAATGGTGGCTTGGCTTCTTCTTTGGGCGGTCTGGTTAACGGTTTGAGCGTAAGTGGTGGTGAGAGCCGTCCAGGTGAGAATGCCCGTATCATGATTCGTGATACCAACTCATTGGGCGAAGTTGGTTCTACAGCCCAGCAGCCTCTCTTCGTTATCGATGGTTATATCTATCCTAACGATGTAAAGGTTGGTAACACTTACCAGAACCTCGGTGCTGAGGCTTTCAACAACCTGGATGCCTCAGAGGTAGAGAGTATCTCTGTATTGAAGGATGCTTCTGCTGCCGTTTATGGTGCCCGTGCAGCCAATGGTGTTATCCTCGTTACTACCAAGAAGGGTAAGATGGGTGCTCCTCGCATCTCTTATAGCGGTTCTTTCGGTTTCACCGATGAGGTTTCTCGTCCTAAGATGCTGAATGCTTATCAGTATGGTCGTTTGTACAATGCAGTTATTGCTGCCGACCCAACCAATACTTCTCTCAACAAGACTACTGCGCTTTTCCAGGCAGATGAATTGGAAGCAATGAAGAGTCTGAACTATGATTTGCTCGATAAGTATTGGGAAACAGGTATGACTCAGAAGCACAGCGTGAACGTAAGCGGTGCTACCGATAAGGTGAACTACTTTGCCGGTATTTCTTATTTCGATCAGGACGGTAACCTGGGTAAACTTGACTATAACCGTTGGAACTACCGTGCTGGTGTGGATGTAAAGGTAAGCAAATGGTTGGGTGCTAACCTGACAGTAAGCGGTGACTATGCTACCAAGAATAAGCCATTGGTAAAGGTGGGTGGATCTGGCGATGAGAAGGACTATAACCTCCTCTTGACCCGTCCTACTTATATTCCAGAATCTGTAAATGGCTATGATATCTTAGCTTATGGTCCTAGCAATACACAGAAGAATCAGAACCAGCAGTACAACTTTGCTACTCTGCAGAACAATGGTGACTACCGCAAGAACATGAATTCTAACCTGAATGTCAGCGGAAGCCTTGATTATGATTTCGGTTGGAGCAAGATTCTGAAGGGATTGAAGTTGCGCTTCTCTTATTCCAAGAGTATCAATACCGACAAGGGTAATGAGTATGGTTCAAACTTCATCCTCTATCAGATGTTGACTCGCTATGGTAGCGGTAACCACCTTTATACTCCTACCAGTGGCGATAATGCAGATTTCGATTACCTGGCAGCGTCTAACTTCAATGGTGTGACAACCGCCAATGGTGATTATCTGGCTCGTACCATGGTTCGTACTGATAACTATCAGATGAACTTCACTGCCCAGTATCAGCGCGATTTCGGTCAGCATCATCTGGGTGGTCTGTTCTCTATTGAAAAGTCTGAGGCAGAGAGTGAGTATTTGCAGGGACAGCGTTTGACCCCATATCCTTTCACAACCGGTCAGTATAACTCAGCAACAGGTGAGATGACTACTATGTTTACCCGTAGTGAGAGCGGTACCCTTTCATATATCGGCCGTGTAAACTATGCATACGCCAACAAGTATCTCTTCGAGGCTCTGGTTCGTTCTGATGCATCTACCAAGTTCGCTCCAAAGAACTATTGGGGAACATTCCCTGCATTCTCTGCAGGTTGGGTAATCTCTGAGGAGAACTGGTTCCGTAACAAGGTGAAGGGTGTTGACTTCCTGAAGCTCCGTGCTTCTTGGGGTATGACCGGTCGAGACAATACAGCGGCATGGCAGTGGATGCAGGTTTATGCACAGGATGCCAACCGTGGTACTGTATTCGAGACAGGTAAGGATTCCGGCAACCGTATCACCATCAATAAGAACAATTCTGCTGTAAATTCAGATGTTCATTGGGATAAGGACTACAAGACCAACGTGGGTATAGATGCACAGTTCCTCAACAACCGTCTGGCAGTAACCTTCGATTACTATTATGAGAAGAACCGTGAGATGCTGATGAACATCAAGCAGACTGTTCCTTCTACTGTAGGCACCCAGAGTGCTGCATCCAACATCGGTGAGATGGATTCATGGGGTGGTGAGTTTTCTGTTACATGGAAGGATAAGATTGGTAAGGCCTTCAAGTATCGTATTGGTATCAACACAGGTTGGTCTGACAACAAGGTACTGAATATGGACTGGGTTACAGACTATCTCTACCGTCAGATTACTCCTGGTCACCGTACAGACGTAGGTCTCTGGGGTATGCAATGCATCGGTATGTTCCGTAGCTTCCAGGATATTGAGGAATACTTCACGAAGTACAACATCTCTACTTATATGGGTCTGACCAAAGACCAGGTTCGCCCTGGTATGTTGATGTATAAGGATGTTCGTGGTGCTTACGATCCTGAGACAGGTACTTATGCCGGACCTGATGGTGTCGTAGATGTAGACAACGACCAGGTAGAGTTAGGTCACCGCAGCAGCAACCTCTATGGTTTGACCATGAATTTGGGTGCAGACTGGAAGGGACTTTCTCTGACAGCTCAGATTGGTGCAAGCTGGGGCGGTTATGCCACACTTCCTGGTGCAGCATTGAAGCCAACTGGTAATCTGGAGTATTGCAACATGCCTTCATTCTGGAATCCAGACAATATGTATGTTTATCAGGATGTATATGATGGCTCAGGTAATCTCGTAGTAAAGGAGAATCGTGAGGCTTACTATCCTAACTTGAAGTATACAGATGTGAATGCTGTAGCATCCAGCTTCTGGAGAGTGAGTACAGCACGTGTGGCTCTGAACCGCTTGACCTTGGCTTATACTTTGCCAAAGAGCTGGTTGGGTAGCATCGGCATCAACAGCTGCCGTATCAATATTACCGGTCAGAACCTCATCAACTTCTACAATCCATATCCAGACAACTTCATGAATCCTATGTCGGGATCATACGGAAGCTATCCTAACCTCCGTAAGTGGACAGTGGGTGTGAATCTCTCATTCTAATGAGATACTTATATAATTCTTAAAAAGAAAAGAACAATGAAAACGACAATTAAATTATTCAGTCTTGGTCTGGTTTCAGCCTTGGCTTTCAGCTCTTGTAGTGACAGCTTCCTGGAGGAAAAGAAGAACTATGACAATGTAAATAAAGACATCTACAACTATTATGAAGGATGTAATGGTCGTCTAAACGATATCTACAGTTGGTGTTTGCCAACAACCAACGATTTGACCTGGAAGTATCCTTCTATGGGTAATGCGGATGAGGCTGGTAAGTCTACAGAGGAATACAGTGGTCTCAGCTCTTTTGTAGACCCACAGGTTGAGCTGAGCTCTACCAGTACCACAAATTCGGTTCCTGATTTCTTTATGGGCGACCAGAGCAATATTCAGGCATCTGTATATGGTAGAATCCGTAATGTCAATGATGTTATCCAGGGTATCAGTGGCAGCACCCTTTCTGAGAAACAGAAGAATGAATTGCTCGGTCAGGTATATTTCTTCCGTGCATGGTGCTATTACAACTTGTTCAAGTGGTATGGCGGTGTGCCTCTGGTTAAGGAAACACAGGATCCTGTAGAGAGCTCTTTTACTCCTCGTGCTACGTCTAAGGAGACTTACGAGTTTATTCTTGATGACCTGAACAAGGCTGCAGATATGTTGGCTGCCAAGACAGAGAATGGTTCTGGATGGTCGGAGAAAGGTCGTGTTACTTCTGGTACTGCGTTGGCTTTGAAGGGCCGTTTGATGCTTTTGTGGTGTAGCCCTCTCTTCAACCGTGCAAACGATGAAAACCGTTGGAAGACTGCTTATGAAACCATGAAGTCCGATTTGGAGCGTATCAACAAGTGTGGTTATCACCTGTATACTGCCAATGACAATGTGAATGGTTCTGCCTTTGCCAAGATGTTTACCGATGGTGGTAATAATCCTGAGGCTGTGTTCGTTACCTTATATAATAATGTAACAGGTGATGGTCTCGATAATCAGAAGAACAACAACTGGGAGCGTCAGATTCGTCCGGCTAATACAGGTGGTAGCGGTAAGAATGCTTCTCAGATGCTGATTAATATGTTCCCAATGTCAGACGGTAAGCTTCCTGAGAGTTGCGATACTTATACCAAGTTGGCACGTTCAGAAAAGACTTTGGATAACGTGACTCCATTCCTGAATCGTGACAAGCGTTTCTACCGTACCTTCGCTTTCCCAGGTTTCCGTTGGTCTTACGATGGTAATGCGTCAGAGCGCGATGCGAACAACCCTTCGGATGGTGCCAACTACGTACTTTGGAACTATGTATGGTATACCAGCATGAATGATGCCGGCAACCCTGAGAGTGGTGATTCTTATGGTGCTGACAACCTGTTGAAGAGTCGTCAGGGTGTATATGTACGCAAGAAGAGTGATGATTTGGATGTCAATTCTTCTCCTCTTTATAAGTATGTAGCTCTTGATACCAAGGGTGCAGCTCCGTTCTATTCTGCAGCACCGTTGATTGAACTCCGTTATGCTGAGGTTCTCCTGAACCTTGCTGAGGTTGCAGCAGGTGCAGGTCATCTCGATGAGGCTGTTGGATATGTTAAGCAGATTCGTGAGCGTGCTGGTTATTCAGCTGCTAATTCTGAGGATGATGGTATCACACCTGCAGCTTACAATGATCAGGCTACCTGTATCTCTCAGATTCTCTATGAGCGCCAGATTGAGTTTGCTTACGAGGGTAAGCGTTTCGATGACCTCCGCCGTTGGATGCTCTTCGATGGTGGTACTGGCAAGGTAGAGGGTGCTCCTTCTACATGGACATTGACTGGTTGGGGTGGCAATACCTGTACATGGCTTGGTTTCAAGGCGTTGAACGGTCAGCGTCGTGAGAATATCCAGTATCGTGTTGCTGATAAGTATGGCGTAGGTGGTACAACTTTCAATTCTGACCCATTGTTGAAGGCTGGTACAGAGCGCCCTAAGGGTGTTGATCTCCGTAAGGAAGATTTGAATACTCAACTCGAGAACTTGTCTACATGGTATAAGGACAACTTGGTAATGAAGGTACAGAAGGGTGATGGTTACGATTCTAACAAGAATTACCTCTACATGAACTTCCGTCCTAAGTATTACTTCTTAGGCTTCACTTCTGGTGCATCTAATGCCAACAAGAATTTGAAGCAGACCATCGGTTGGGGTGATTACAACAATGGTGGTGCCAATGGTACCTTCGACCCATTGGCTGAGTAATGGCAAGAGAGAAATGACGATATTGTCATAACATAATATATTAAGGTTGCGGGGTGTGTTCTCTTGATAGAGAATGCACCCCGTTTTCTGTCTCTGATATTTTCTGTAGGAGGGTGTGCCATAAGTCCATAATACAGGCTCGCAAGTCCGCTAGACGTAATAAGTAACGCGAGTCCGCTAGGCGTTCCTGCGGATTGCAAATCCGCAAGGAAATAGGTCGAGCCTTTTTAAACGGCAGATTGCAAATCCGCCGGAACGCCTAGCGGGCTTGTCCTCAACTTCTGACAAGAAGTTCGTTCAGAAGTAATCTGACGTTATTCGGTTAGAATTTTAAGATAAAAGAAACGATCATAAAAGGGAGCGCATCACTAATGGTTGCGCTCCCTTTTTTGCATCTCTCAGGATGCTGAGTTATATGAAAAATGCACTTTCTAAGGTGCAGATTGCCTTATTGTATGCAAGTTTTCTTCGAACTGATTACCTTGCCATCCTTCAATGCCTTGATGATATAAACACCTGATGGGAGAGAATCGAGATTCTTGCCTTTTCTCACCTTGATACCTGCAGCATTGTATACCTCGTAGCTATCGGCTGCGGTTGAGGTCTGAATGTTTTGAATGCCTGTTGCAGAACCGTCTGTCAGATAGAAATGGAAGGTGCGGGTATAGGTGCTGATGTTGTCATCATCGCTTACCTTGACAGTATAATCTACGAGCGCCTTGCCACAATCTTCGTTGGCGGTGAAGATATATTCACCCTCGTTGGCACCCGTATCATGACTCATCTTGCTCATCGCATCACCCTTAGCCTCGCATTCAAACAGAGGATTGTTGGTGTAGCCATCTGCGTTTTCATCGGCATTTCCATCACTTACGCCTTTTACTTCCTCCCACCAGTCTGGCATTCCGTCCTGGTCGGTATCCGGGTAATAGCGATGTGGAAAGTACGTTGCAGGGAAGCTACCTGGTCTTTGTCGGTTGCCTTCACCTTGATGTCGATGAGGCAGTCGGCAGCCTTTTTGTTGAGGCTGATGGTGAGGATTCCCTTTTTATTCAGTTTCATCTTGCCTTCCTGTGGCTGGATGCTGCTCTCCAGGGTGAAGACTGGCTGCTGGTTGTAACCTGCGAAATACTGCTTCAGGTCGATAGTCAGCTTATTGCCTGCTGAGGTGATGAAATGTGGTTCTGCAAGCCAGTTGAGATAGCGCTCCAACTGGGTATATTCGCCATCGGTCAGCTCGTTGTTGTCGGCAGCTGACGGGTTGGTACCAGCCAGCTTCTCCCACCAGTCTGGCATTCCATCCTGGTCGGTATCCCAGTTGGCAGGGCGACGGTCGGTAAGTGCTTCAAACTCCTTCCAGGCATCGTTGCCGGCATCCAGGTTATCATCTATCAGTCCCTTCTTGCCAGTCTTGGAACCAACATATTTATAGGTTCCGTTCAAGGTTTCTTCTACCATGCGCTGGTCGTGCTGGTCGATGCAAGGCTGGTTGGCTCCCACATCGCTCAATACGTTCTTGAAGGCAGCGCGGGCACTTTCTACCTTGGCATAGGATGGGAAGAATGGTTTGTCGGTAAATACCTTCCAGTTGACTACCTGTCCGTGAGAAGTTGTATATTTGTAGGTTTCGCCTTCCTTGTCGCTGACCAGTTCTCCATGCTTTCCTGCCACAGCTCCTGCATTCTGTTTCATATCGCCCACATAGTTCTGGCGGATATTATCGTGCATGTAGTAAGCCTGACTTCCCTGGCCGGTACCTTCCAACTGGGCATTGAGGATATATTTCATGCTGGTGGCTGGTCCCATCTTGTAATAGTTGCCTACGAAGTTTACCTCGTGGGCTCCTCCATCACAGGCGCGGTTGCCCCAGTTGTATACTACATTATTAAAGAGGTCGAGCTTTCCGGCATAATATCCGGCTCCGTCCAGTCCGCCACCCATACTCCAGTTTCTTCCTTCGTTGTTGGCAAGCAGGTTGTGGTGGAATGAGCCTACATTACCACCGATGGTTGCAGCATAACCATGCTTGGCGTTGACATAATTCTGATGACCAGCCTGGTTGAGTGCTTCTGAGATGAGGTTGTGCTGGAAAGAGATGTTCTTGCCGTTGCGGCTGGAGAAAGCCTCGTCGATGGTCCAGCCTACCGAACAGTGGTCGATGATGGTATTGTCACAGCCTGCAGCACCCAGTCCGTCGAGGGTAATGGTCTTGCCGTTTTTATCGAGATATTTTCCCAGTCGGAGACGGATGAAGCGGAAGATGCCTTCTGATCCGAAACCGAAAGGATGCTCACGGAGAAGGATTCCCTTGCCGGGTGCAGTCTGTCCGGCTACTGTGATGAATGGGTCTGAACAAACCAGACGGTCTTTCAGATCGATGATGCCGGCAACATCGAAGACGATGGTGCGAGGGCCCTTAACCTTGGTAATTCCGTATCGGAGAGAGCCTGGCTGCGGATTCTCAGGGTTATCTTCTAAAGAGGTAACATGATAAACCGAACCGCCACGACCGCCGATGGCAAATCTTCCATATCCCTCGGCACCTGGGAAGGCGAGACGGCGTGGACGGAAGTTCCATACTTCGCCCTCTGCAACCTTGCCGTTGGCATCTACCTCGTCTACACGCCAGTAATAATCGTTGGCGCTGCTGAGACCGGTGACTTCGAAAGCGGCTTCTTCTGTGGTGGCAACCTTCTTCAACTGGTCGGCGCGCTGTCCTATATAAATAAGGTGTTGCTTGGCACCTACGCCGGCTTGCCAGCGCAAGACAACCTTGCCTCCTTCTGCGTTGACATGAAGATCGTCATCGGCAGGGTAAGGGTTGAGAGCGGTGGCTTTTGGGTTGGCTTTGTCGAATACCAAACCATTGATGGTGAGCGTGTTGTTTGCGTTATCCACACCTTGTAGCTGATAGTGGATAACTACAGGCTGGTCGTCGGTTACATCAAATTCAATGTACGACTGGCCACTCTGCGATGCCTTCATCTCTCTTACGGTCTGCTTAATATCCTGTGCAAGAATCTCCTGCATCATGCTCTTCTGCTGGATACGCTTCTTGCCTTTCTTAATGGTAGTTATCTGTTCCTTCTCTCTGGAAACCTGGATAGAAGGAATATTGCCGGTAAGACCGTCTACGATGTTGTGATAGGCAAGGAGAGAGTGATGCCCCGGTTTCAGACCTCGGATGGTGATGCGGAGCTGGGCATTATCGCCTTTTGACGGATATACTACGATACCATCGCTGGTGAGTCGGTCGCCCAACTGTATGCCCTGCTTAAACCAGTTGGATTTGATAATCTGGTCTTTTACGGGAGTATCGAGTGTAATCTCCAGTCCACCCAGAGCAAACTGGTATGTATTGCCCTGCTTCACACCAACAGGAGTGAAATTGAGGGCAGTAACTTCAGCAGCCTTTCTGCTGGCTATGTTGAAGTCAACCTGCTGCGCCTGGCTTGAAAGCGCCATCAGCGAAGCGGCAACTAAGGGGAAGCATCTTCTGTTCATCATTTTTTAATTTTATGTTTTTTGTTTCTTGTTTCAATAAAATAATAGATAAGTAACTTTCGTTTATATTATATATATAGGTGTAAGACGTTCCTGCGGATGAAATGTCGCCACCTGTTCCCGAAAAAATGCGTATGTTCATTGAGGACAAAAGAAAGGGAAAGGCGTCTTTAAGATATAATGAACAAACAATATTAAAACAATGCAAAGAAGTAAGAAGATTTTCGCTGCGATGGCATTGACCATCTTGCCAGCAGCAACTTTCGCTCAGTATCCTACAATCACAAAGGAGGCTCAGGCGAAGATTGATTCTATGCAAGCTGCATGGACTGCCCATTCTGATTCTGCTTGGGCTGTGGCTTTCCCTATTGTAAAACAAGAGGCAATGGCAGGACGTCCTTATGTGCCATGGGCTTCCCGTCCATACGATTTGCGCCAGGCTAAGATTCCTGCATTCCCAGGTGCTGAGGGTGGCGGTATGTTTACCTTCGGAGGCCGTGGTGGCAAGGTGCTGACAGTGACCAATCTCAATGATGCTGGTCCTGGTTCTTTCCGTTGGGCTTGCGAACAGGGTGGTGCCCGCATCATCGTCTTCAACGTATCGGGAAATATTGTATTGAAGACTCCAATCATCGTCCGTGCTCCTTATATCACCATTGCCGGACAGACAGCTCCAGGTGAGGGCGTAATGGTTTCGGGTGAATCTTTCCAGGTTGATACCCATGATGTCATCGTTCGCCACATGCGTTTCCGCCGTGGTAATACCCATGTATGGTATCGTGAGGATTCTTTCGGCGGTAATCCGGTAGGTAACATCATGATTGACCACTGCTCTTGCGAGTTTGGTCTGGATGAGAATATCTCTTTCTACCGCCACATGTTCGATTTGCACGATGGTAAGCCAAAGCGCAAGGTGCCTACGGTGAATGTAACCATCCAGAATACCATCTCTGCCAAGGCACTCGATACATGGAACCATGCCTTTGGCAGTACAATCGGTGGTGAGAATTCTACCTTCATGCGTAACCTCTGGGCGGATAATACAGGCCGTAATCCTTCTATCGGATGGGGTGGTGTGTTCAACTTCGTAAACAACATCGTTTACAACTGGGTACATCGTACAGCAGATGGTGGTGAGTTCTCAACCATGAGCAACTTCATCAACAACTATTATAAGCCAGGACCTCTTACTCCGAAGGGTGCCATTAGCTACCGTATCGTGAAGAGCGAAAGCCGAAGCAACAAACTCTTCCCTTGGGCTCAGTATGGTCGTATTTATGCTGAAGGAAATATCGTAGAAGGCAACGAGGCTGTAACCAAGGATAACTGGAACGGCGGTATTCAGATTGCTGACAAGGATCTTTCAAATGGAATACCTGCAGATGTAAAGGCTCTGATGCGTTCTAACGAACCATTCGCCATGCCACACATGACCATTATTCCTAAGGACCAGACTTTTGATAAGGTACTTGAGAATGTGGGTGCAACCATTCCTTCCCGCGATATCGTGGACCAGCGCATCGTAGAAGAGGTTCGTACCGGTCAGGCTTACTATGTAAAGAAACTGCCTAAGAAGAATCCATACGGCGACTTCTGGGGATTGGCTGACAAGTCGAAGGCTGAAGATGGCAGCTTTAAGTACCGCCGTCTGGACAAGGATTCCTATAAGTTGGGTATCATCACAGATATCTGCCAGGTTGGCGGATTCCCTAAATATAAGAAGGTGAAGCCATACGTAGATACAGATGGCGACGGTATGCCTGATGAGTGGGAGATTGCCAACGGCTTGAATCCTAACGACCCTAGCGATGCCAACAAGGATTGCACTGGTGACGGATATACCAATATCGAGAAGTATATCAACGGTATCAGCACCAAGGAAAAGGTGGATTGGACTGACATGAAGAACAACCACGATACTTTGGCAGAGAAGGGAAAACTCCTGTAAATCAGAAATGAATGCCCGGAGTTGTTTCTCCGGACTCATTTCTTAATGCATGACAAGAATATGAAAAAACTTTTGAGAAATAAGTTGTTAGGCGCAGCCTGTCTGCTCTTGCTTCCTTTGGGAGCAGGAGCACAGGTACAGCTCGACAGCGTGGGGCGTGATGCCAAGTATGTGAACAACATCATCGCCCGTTCGCAGAAAATCGTGGATGCGCTGCAACTGACTGATAAAAGTAGCAAGCAGAATGTGCTCCACATCATCTGTAACCGTTATTTCCTGCTGAACGATATCTATGAGAAGTTCGGCAAGAATAAGGCTGAGCGTGATGCGGAACTCTATAAGCACCACTTTGAATTTGCTGCCAATCTGGAAAACTATCTCTCAGAGAAGCAGGTAGAGCAGGTGAAGGATGGTATGACCTTCGGTGTCGTTCCGAAAACCTATCAGGCTCATCTGGAGATGATTCCTTCTCTGAAAGAAAACGAGAAACTCCAAATTCTCAATTGGTTGAAAGAAGCTCGCGAGTTTGCCATTGATGCTGAAAATTCCAAGGCTAAACATGGCTGGTTCGGAAAATACAAGGGACGCATCAATAACTGGCTCACTAAACGGGGCTATGACCTGAAGGCAGAGCGCGAGGGTTGGTATAAGCGTATTGAAGCGGCAAAGAAAAAATAAACAGTTTCCGTAAGGTTATAAAAACTCTGATGAAACAAGAGGTATGAAAAGATTATTTTCTATATGGATATTTACGTTAGTAGGGGTTGTGCAAATCTTTGCGCAACCCTTCGCGTTTGATTTTAGCTACGTGGGCTACCAGCAGAGCGAAAAGGAGATTCCGGATGCGGACGTTGTGGTCTTCGTGAAATGGAAAGAAGGCGACCAGAGCGCTCGCATACAGAAAGCCATCGACTTTGTTTCTGCCCGCAAAATGGATAAGAAGACGGGACTACGAGGGGCTGTCTTGCTCGATAAGGGTGTATTCGAACTCTCACAGCCGCTTCGTATCCAGACTTCGGGCGTGGTGCTGAGAGGTACTGACCGCAATCAGACGGTGCTATATAAAAAAGGTGTAGACCGTGGGGCGGTGGTGTATCTGGAAAGCGAAAAGCAGATGCAGACGCTGGGCGAACCCATGAAATTGTCTGCTCCCTGGAAGTTGGGAGAACGGAAGGTGACGCTGCCTGCTGGCTGCAAGATGGGCGATGAGATACTGATAGTACGTCCTTCTACCAAGGAATGGATTCAGAAGATGGGCTGTGCTGACTTCGGTGCAGGCAAGGATCTGGGCTATTGGGGCTGGCATCCGGGAGAAATCGATGTGCGCTGGACCCGTAGTGTGGTTTCTGACGGAAAGGGAGAATTGCAGTTGGATGCTCCTTTATCCATGTCGCTCGGTCAGGATGATGCGGAATGCTTCGTTCAGCGCATCGCCGGTAATGACTGGCGCTTGAAGAATGTGGGTGTAGAAAATCTCACGATAGATTCTGAATATGATACTACCAATCCGAAGGATGAAAACCATGCCTGGGAGGGTGTATATATTAATAAGGTGAAAGACGGTTGGGTAAGAATGGTGAATTTCCGCCATCTGGCTGGTTCGGCGGTCGTAACCCAGCGTGATGCTTCCCGTATCACGGTAGAGGATTGCATTTCTCAGGCTCCTGTCTCGGAAATCGGTGGCTACCGTCGTCGCACTTTCCTCTGTATGGGCGAACAATGTCTGTTCCAGCGTTGCTATTCTGAACAGGGCATGCACGATTTTGTGGCTGGTCTCTGTGCGGCGGGTCCTAATGCCTTCATACAATGCGATGGTTATGAATCGCTGGGTTATAGTGGTGCAGTGGGACCTTGGTGTACAGGATTGCTCTTCGATAATGTGAATATCGATGGCAACGACATCAAGTTCTGCAATCTCGGTCTCGAAGGCTACGGCATCGGATGGAATACAGCCAACAGCCTCGCTTACCAATGTACGGCTGCCGGAATCTTTGCCGACAGCATTCCTGATGGCAGCAACAACCATGTGTTTGCCTGTTGGGCGCAGTTTAACGGCTCTGGTGATTTCCAGCAATGTAACAATCATGCCAAACCATGGAGCCGCTTTGCCTCTCTTCTGGAGAAACGACTGGGTAGGGATGTCTCTGCCCAATGTCGTGTGCTGGAGAGAGAACGCAACAATGTGAGCAACAATCCTACCTATGATGTGGCACAGAAGATGGTGGAAGAGGCGCGCAAACCTCGCATCACCATGCAGATGTGGATAGCAGACAGCGCTCGGTTCATGGCTTCTGTTTCTCCTGTCAAGGCTATGGATGTGGATAAAATCAAGGAACGTTCTAAGAAAAAGGCGGATCTTGCCCATGCCGGGAAGCCTGTCTTCGCGATAAAGGAGGGTAAGATCATGGTGGCTGATACGCTGTTGAAGGGTGCAAGAATGAATACCCCTTGGTGGAACGGACGTGTTCGTTACTCGGCTTTTCCTAAGATTGCCGATGCCGTGACCCGTTTTGTGCCGGGAATGGAGGGACAGGGCACTACCACCCGTGTGGATAGTGTGGTGGCTCATCTTCGTGATAAGCATGTGGTGCTCTTCAATCAGAACTACGGCTTGTGGTATGACCGTCGCCGTGATGACCACGAACGTGTGCGCCGCCGTGATGGAGATGTCTGGGCTCCGTTCTATGAGCAGCCTTTTGCCAGAAGCGGACAGGGCACGGCTTGGGACGGACTGAGTAAGTATGACCTTACAAAGTTGAATCCGTGGTACATCAGCCGCATTAAGGAATTGGCAGAAAAGGGAGCCAAGAATGGTTTGCTGGTTATCAACCAGCACTATTTCCAGCATAATATTCTGGAGGCAGGTGCCCATTGGGTAGATTGTCCATGGCGCCCGGTCAACAATATCAATGGTACGGTGTTCCCTGAACCTGTTCCTTTTGCCGGTGATAAGCGTGTATGGATGGCTGAATACTTCTATAATATAGATAATCCGGTGATGCGCCAGCTGCATAAGCAGTATATCATGAAGATGCTGGATGCCTTTGCTGATGAGCCGAACGTGATTCAGTCGATTGGTGAAGAGTATACGGGTCCTTATCATTTTACGAAGTTCTGGTTGCAGACCGTTGCCGAATGGGAGGCTAAGACGGGCAAGCATGTCTGGGTGGCTTTGTCGTGCAACAAGGATGTGCAGGATGCCATCCTCCAGGATCCGGAGTTGAGAAAGGTGGTTGACATCATTCATATTGAACAGTGGTATTATACCCAGAAGGGACTTTATGCTCCTGAAGGAGGCAAGAATCTGGCACCTCGCCAGTATCTGCGTCGCCTTCGTCCGGGCAAGGTTACTTATGATGATGTCTTCAAGAGTGTGAGCGAGTATCGTCAGGCTTATCCTGAGAAGGCTGTCATTTACAGTGGGGCTTCGGCACCCGAGAATGGCAAGGCGGTGATGGATGCTGGCGGCTCTTGCCCGAATGTGAAGTAATAAGTAGAATATCATAAAAGTAGAGAAGATGAAAAGAATGATGATAACAGAATCTGTAAGAAATCTTTTATTGAATACCGACTTCCTGGAGTCGGTATTCGGTTCTTCTATTGTAGAACCGGATGCCAACTCTGGGAGGTCGGCATCTTCTCGAAAGTTTGAGAAAATGTATCTTCCTGCCGAAATAGAGCAGGCAAAATATGTTCTTCTTCATCTTGACGAGATTTCGGACTTGTTGTCTGAAACTGACATAGAAGAACTGAAAAATCGCATAAAAAGCCATTTGTACCCTTAAAATGGGAGGGAAAATACACTGAATACCAATTTTTCCCATTCATTTACCTGATTTTTCCTTAGAGTTTGCCGTATTTAGGCTACTTTTGCACCATCAACAAACAAAAGTACACCTAAGATGAAAACAAGCTACAATAACATCAGAGAAAGAGAGAAAGCAGCACAGACGTTGCTCGCTGCCTATCGTCAAGGCGACCAGAACGCTTTCATGTCTTTATATGATATGTACGCGGAAATGTTGCTCAATTATGGTCTGTGTATTACATCAGACAAAGAACTTGTAAAAGATTGTGTACAAGATGTGTTTATCAAACTCATCTCTAAAAGCCAGGATTTACAAGTTACAAAGGTAACCTCTTACCTACTCATTTCTCTCCGCAACAGATTGCGGGATGAGTTTCGCCGCAAGAACTATATGACGGAGACTGCGGTGGAGGATATCCGTATCTCTACAACAGTAGAAGATGTGGAAAACTCTTATATCCTTGATGAAAGTTCACTCAATAATGTTCGTAAGGTACAGATCCTGATGGATGAGCTGACACCACGCCAGCGCCAGGTGTTCACCTTATATTATATAGAGCAGCGCAAATATGAGGACATCTGTGACATCATGCAGATGAACTATCATAGTGTACGCAATCTGGTACATCGTGGCATGTTGAAGTTACGTGCAGCCGTAGCAGTATAAACTCTTCTGAAGGAGAAAGGAGTTTGACTGATGTTATTGGTAGACCCGAAATAGAGATTTGCACTTTAGGTTAATGATAATTTAAAATAGGTTTATTATAGTTATAAAAAAAGGCAGGGGACTCCGTGAGGAATCTCCTGCTTGTTTTTTTATGCCTTGTTGTTTCGCTTTACCCCAGTAAAGCTTCCGCTACCTTGATGTCGAATGGAGTGGTAATCTTGATGTTCTCACGGTTACCCTCTACCATTGCAACCTGACAGCCAAGACTTTCTACCACCGAAGCATCATCGGTAAACTGTTCCTTGTATTCCTGGTTGAA
>ENA-OQID01000236-OQID01000236.1-human-gut-metagenome-genome-assembly--contig:-NODE-236-length-33836-cov-34.392695_pt1 | contig 33836 bp, 27 predicted proteins | sample MGYA00242567_ERZ504727 | MGnify/ENA primary metagenome ERZ504727 (study PRJEB26092, sample SAMD00036215) | human gut metagenome | host: Homo sapiens | study: EMG produced TPA metagenomics assembly of...
CGAAATCAAAGCGTTCTTTGTATATTGCAAAGTTGTGAAAGAAAAAGAATATAGCTCGTTTCTAAATCGTTAGCAGTCACATTTTTTTAAATACTCAACTTGCTGATATTCAATGAATAAAAGAATTTACTGTGACTCGAGCAATGCCAGGACAGCGGCTTGGTGATACCACATTTTTTGCCCAGTCTTTTGAGCGAATCCATACAACTTTGGTAGTTGGGTACTGGAAACACCCTGCCGTCTTCACACAATCCACGGTATTTTTCCATAATTTGCTTGGGATAATCAAGCAACTTGATGTTGGCTTCCGTTCCTGTCTTCTGTCGATGGATAACGATCCATTCACCTTCATCGAAAAATTCCTTGATGTTCTCTTCCTTCAAGTTGTACAGATCAATGAAAGCGAGACCTGTAAAACAGCAGAACAGGAACAAGTCACGCACCATACTCATCTTCTTTCTTGTGATAGGTGTTTCCATCAACAGGTGAATCTCTTCTTTGCTCAGAAATTCTCTTGTGGTCTCTTCTTCCTTGTACTCATATCGTCTGAATGGGTCTTTTACGAGCCATTCATTATCTATGGCACGGAATACCATTGCACGGAGATTGCGGACAAACACCATCGCAGAGTTTATCTTCAAGTGCTTGTCGGTTCTGAGAAAAGTCTCGTAGTCTGTGATAAAAGGCAGCGATAACTCTTTCAGAGCAATATCCTTCACATGGTAATGCGTCTGCAAGAACTCGCCCACATAGGCACACCCGATTCTATACTTCGTGTATGTACTCAAAGATTTCATGCCAGCCTTATATTGCTTTTCCATTTCATCACGGCTTTGAGAATAGACTTTCATCAGTGTATGGCAACGATACTCCAAGCCAAGAAAGGCGTTCTTCACCTTGTCGGCAGTGACGAAGTTGTCCCTGTCCATAATCTCCTGATAATGCTTACTGATACTCACACGCATCTTGTCCAATTTGCGGTTCACTTCCAAAGCCTGCATACTCTTACCTATCATGCGTCCGCCCTTGGTGTCCCACAAATCCGGATTGGCAGTTGTCTTGCAACTGAACTGCGCCTGTGTTCCGTCCACTGTGATACGTCCCATAACTGGAACAGTACCATCTTTCTTTACTACCTGTCTTTTGAGGTAGAAGATAATTGAAAATGTACTCTTCATAACGTCATTCTTTTTTGCGTTCAAAATTAATACATGAAGAGCCTTTTCTTGCTACGCATTTCACGGCAGAACACGGCAAATTTGGTTCGTAACCAAAAATCTTACGTTGCTCATCAGTAACTCACTATAAATCAGAGTGTTCAAATTCAATTCGTAACCTTCCTCATTCTTCCGAACCTCAACATTCACCATTTGGGGTATAGGTTACGGATAGGTAACGTTCCTCTGTCTCATCTTGTCATATTTCCGTCTTCGTCTGTCCTCGCCACTTTTAACCCAAATGAGGAAAGTAACTGATAACCAGTAAACTTTCCTCATTCTTCTCTCAAACACTTTTTATATGTACTTTCCTTAAGGGAAAATATTTCTAGCCTTAAGGGTAAAAGTTTAGCCCTTGATGGAAGCTAAACTTTAACCTAGAAAAAACTTATACTTTTTTATTCCTTTGCTAATCGTTTCGTCTTCTTTTTTCAAAGAATGCCCGGGAAGCAGCAAAGAACAATACCACTGCGGCGGCATTTTCGACCGCTACCATCCAGAAGGCACCACTATAACCGAAATGCTCGGCTACAACACCACCCAGAAGACAACCAATTCCGAATCCCAGGTCCCAACCGGTCAGAATACTGCTGTTGGCAGTACCACGCTGGTCGTGGCGGGCAACATTGATAAACATATTCAGGAAGGCTGGATACAGATGACCATTTCCCAATCCTATCAATGCAGCTGAAAGATAGTAGGCTACCGGATGCTTGATGGCTACGAATATCGTAAAACCAACGAGCGATATCAGCATTCCTTCGGCAGCATTCTGGGTCAGCTTACCCTGACTCAAAGCCTTTCTGCCTTGCAATCTGCTCATGAACAATCCCATAGAGAGGATTGCAAAATAGGTACCCGTTCCTCCGGTAATGCCTAATTCCTCCTTACTGTAAATGGCGAGATAGTTGCTCAATACACCCCAGCAGAAACCAAACATGCAGATGTTGATGGCCAACAGCCAGGCGCGGGTCAGGAAGAAGCGGTCGAGCGAGAGCTTCTCCTTGTTTCTGATGATTTCCTTCTCTGGGAGTTTCACCGTTCCAGCTATCACTACAGAAGCAATAGCTACCACAAAGGCTATCCAGAAAAGTACCATATAGCTACCCACCAGATTGTGCAGATAGATACCTATGGAAGGGGCTATCGCCATGGCGAAGTTGTTGCTCAATCCATAAAGACCGATACCCTCATTGCGTCTGCTCGATGGCAAGACATCGATGGCACAGGTACTGTTGGCAACAGTTACCGCTCCGAAAGGTCCACCATGCAGGGTTCGGCAGATGGCAAACATCAGGATGGTACTGGCTGCTATGTATCCTGCAAAGAAGATGGCAAAAGCCGTCAGACAGACCATCAGCACTTTCTTACGGGAAAATCCATCCACCACATATCCGCTAAACGGACGGATGATGAGTGCCGCCACCGTATATCCGCTCAGAACAATGCCTATCACATCCTTCGTAGCCCCGAAAGTCTCACTCAGATAGAGTGGCAGGAGTGGGGTGAGGAGATAGAAGGCAAAGTAGAGCAGAAAGTTGGTGGTCATCACCTTGATGTAATTCGCATTCCAAAGTTTTTCTTTCATCTCTTCTGTATTTCTTAATTTCAAGATTCTACCCTATACTTATCATTAGTCCAGGGCGAGTATAGCCTGCTTGCGAAAGTTTATATTCTATTCTCCAACCAGGCATCAATGAGTTTGCGGGCAATCGACAATTTCTCCGGCAGAACAGGGAGATTGTCCTTGCTGAACCATTTGCCGCGGGAAAGCTCTTCCTTCTGAAGATGAATCTCACCATCTACATATTCGGCTGTATATCCTACCATCAAGCCACTTGGGAACGGCCATGGCTGGGAACCGAAATACTTGAGGTTCTTGATGGTCAGACCAGTTTCTTCCATCACCTCACGATGAACAGCTTCCTCCAGACTTTCACCTGTTTCCACAAAACCGGCTACCAAGGAATCGAAGTTACCCTTGAAGTTGCGGGCATGAACCAGCAGCACCTGATCGCCCTTCTTGATAAGAACGATGATGGCTGTAGCGAGAGAGGGCCAGACAGACTTGCCACACTCGGTACACTTCTTACTGATATCTGTTGACATCTTCATAGGTGAACCGCATACACCGCAAAACTGGGTGTTCATATCCCAATAGTTCAGTTCCTGACATTTTCCCGCTTTCTGATACAACTCTGGGGAGAGCTTGTAAAAGCTAGGACGCAAACCGCACATCTCATATTTCGGATTGTCGGTTACGGGCTCTGGAATGGTGAAAGTCTTCACTTCCGTACCGTCATTCATCGGTGTGATGTTGAGGATATGGGTCCAAGGCTTGGTTGCTACCGGACTTTCCTCACTACATGGAATCGTATAGGTTCCATCTTCTCTCTTCTCGAGCAAGATATCTGTCTTGCAAAATATAAACCAATACTTCATAATCTATTATTTTTTCTTTCCGAAAAGCAACTCATAGTCACGCTGGGCAGCAGGCTTGGTCCATGCTTCCGGCACAAACTTCCAGTTGTTGTTTGGCTTGGCATCTACGGTTCCCATCTTTTCGATGGCCTCCATCAGATAGTAACGCTGGTCGCGCTCACTGCGATAGATGATTCTGCTATCCAGACTATCCTTTGGAATACCGGCACCACGGGTGAGGAGCTCTCCGCCGCCATTGCCGCGATAACTGTTCACTGCCACCTTATACCACTTCTTCTCATCGAAAGGCTGACCATTGCTCATACGCAGAATCTTCACTTTCTCGCCGTCTGGCTTGGTAACATCTACCTCATAATCGATGCCGGCAGCACTGTCGAAGTTGAAGGAGAGGTTCTTGAAGCCCAGACGCTGCTGATCGCCCTTAGTCTGGGTATCGAGCAGGAGCAGATGGTCTTCAGGACTCTTCATCGTATTCACCCAGAGATCATAGCTCATCTCCAGATGCTTGCGGATCTCCTCACCTGTAAGGCGCATCACGTAGAGCTGATTCTCATATTTATAGAGATTGAACATGTCACCAACGTAGATAGGTCCCGCCTTGATGGTAGAATTAAACTGGAGGGGCGCATTGAAGGCGATATCAGCATTCGTGATCTGAAGCTGCAGGTTGAGGATGAAATCATTGAAGGCGCAGCTGCCGAAGAAAGACTCGCGGCTATGAATGGTATTCTTGAAATTACCAATCTGCTTGCTGACAAACTTGTTGATTTCTGCAATCTGAGGCTCGAATGCCTTCATGAAATCCTCATCAATAGGACATTTTGTCACATCTGGCAGACTGCCAACGATCTTCTTGTCTGTCACAACATACTGTTTTTTGCCATTCACCTTCTTCTTGTTCAGGGTAATGGTCACCTCGGCATCTGCCACATTCAGTGCATTATTGGCAGGGTCGAGACACACCACAGGCTTACCTTCCACATTCAGGATTGTCTCATTGCAGCGGGTATGGTCATGTCCGAAGAGTACCATGTCGAAGCCTGGCACCTCCTTTGCTACCCGCAGGGAGGCATCCTCCTCATATTCGGGAGTGACAATACCGCCATCCTTACCGCTGTGGAAGACACCAATGACAACGTCCGGCTTCTCCTTCTCCTGGATAATCTTCATCCATTTACGGGCACTGGTCACCATATTCTCAAACTTCATTCCGCTCCAGAGATTCTCTGTCAGCCAGTTGGGAATAGCTGGAGTCAACATACCGAGAACGGCTATCTTCACACCCTCACGGTTCAGGATGATATAAGGCTTCACATAAGGCTTACCGGTCTTGGTATCAATGATATTGGCACCCAGCACCGGGCAGTTTAACTCCCTGATCCACTTGTCATAAACCGCATGTCCGGTCTCTACATCGTGATTACCGAAAGCCTGGGCATCATACTTCATATAGTTGACGACATCAGCTGCTACATTACGAGCCTGGGTGTTGATATAATTATAGAAGTAGCAGGTAGGTTGTCCCTGAAGGATATCGCCATTCTCCAGGAGGATGACATTGTCCTTATAGGTCTTGCGCAGATCGTTTACATAAGAGGATACGCGTGCCAGGGTTCCTGCCTTCGGTTTGCGATTGATGAAATCGTATGGGAAGAAAGAACCATGGACATCACTCGTCTGAATCACTCTGAGTTTGACGGTGCGCGGCTGAGCCATTGCCTGCGAATTAAAAGTGAGCGCCAACAAGAGCGCTGCGAATAACTGTTTCATACTTTTTTCTCGAATTTATTTGTTTCAACTGCAAAATTACAAAAAAGTTGGCAATTACGGCATACTTTTTGTTGGATTCTTATAAAAATCATAAAAATAGGAGGTATTATACTATGGCATTTGTAGATTATTACAAGATTCTCGGTGTAGATAAGAACATCCCGCAGAAGGATGTGCGCGCTGCATATCGCAAGCGTGCTAAACAGTTTCATCCGGATTTGCATCCTAACGACCCAAAGGCTAAGGCTAAGTTCCAGGCGCTGAACGAGGCGTATGAGGTGATTTCCGATCCGGACAAGCGTGCTAAGTACGACCAGTACGGTGAACAGTGGAAGAATGTAGGAGGCTTCGGTGGTGGAGGCTATGATGGAGCTGCCGGCGGAGGTGCCGCAGGTGGAAATCCATTCGAAGGCTTCGACTTCAGTGGCTTCGGTGGAGGAGGAGGTTTCTCCAGCTTCTTCGAAAATCTCTTCGGCGGAGGTCGTGCCCGCAGTTCACAAGGTGCCGGTTTCGGTGGCTTTGGTGGATTCGGCGGAGCAGGTGCTGGTTTCGGTGCCGGTGCTGAATATGGTACAGGCGGATGTAACGGCGGCTGCGGTGGTCATAACGCCAGAACGAATACGGGCGAGATGAACATGAATGTGAATATCGACATGTACACCGCACTGCTCGGTGGTGAGGGTATCATCACATTGAGCAATGGTTCAAAGATTAAACTGAAAATCAAACCGGAAACCCAGAATGGTACCAAGGTACGTGTTCGCGGCAAGGGTTATGACAGAGGTGATGGAACCTTCGGCGATCTGATGATTACCTATAACGTGAAGTTGCCTACTGGTCTGAATGAAAAACAGAAGGAATTGCTCCGACAGATGAAGGAAGCAAAGTAAAAGGAAAAAAGAAAGCTCCGATGGAATCAACAAACCATCGGAGCTTTCTTTTTAATCAGAAACCTTGTTCATATTGAAGGCTGAAACCTTGCCATCAGGTGAAACAACTGCAGAAATCTTGAAGAGTTGTTCCTTCTTGGTGCCATCTGTCAAATCTACGTCCTGACGGGCAGAGAACTGTACCTGATACTCATATTCCTCATCGCCAACCTCGCGCTTCTTGATCTGGTAGTCGTTGTTGATGTGCCAGTTCATATTGGCAACATTATCTTTATAGAGCTTGTCCATAAAGGTAACGACATCAGCCTTGGTAGCCGAGTTCTTGCCAAGCAAAGATGAGAGAATATCCTCGCAGGTAGCTGTCAATCCATCCGCATTACGGGAATTGATGCTCTGGAAGAACTGACGGAACAATCCGCTCACCATCTGCTTTTCTTCTGGCTGTAGGTCACGGCTCTTCACCTTCTTCAGAGCATTTTCTGCCTCTTCGATATGAGCACCATCTGTATGAGCATTCAGGTATGCCTGATAGGCATCAGCTGTATCTGCAGCCTTAGCCACATTCCAGTCGAGGGAATCTATTTTAAGCAACGCTTCCTGTTTGTGCAAACTGTTAGGATACTTCTGGAGATATGCTTCCAAAGCTTCTTTCGATCCGCTCACTACCGCATTGGTCCAATCCTGGTCGTTCTGCTTCAACTGGTCAAGATGAGCCATGATGGAATCGCGATGTGCTTCATCCGCATCCTTGTAGGTATCGAGATAACTCTGCAGTACCATCGGATCGCTGCTTTGCATCGCATACTCATAAGCTTCCATCTCCTTGTTGCGATTGGCACTGTCGTAGAAGTAATACATAATGCCACACGCCAAGACAGCAAAGATGAATGAGATGATGAAGATAGAGCGGGTGTTCTTTTTCTTCTGTGGTTCCTGAGGAGTATTGCCCTCTCCGCCATCATTTCCGCTCGCAGTAACACCAGGACGACGTACAGGAGGTACTGGTGGGACAGGAGGGGTTGGAGGGGTAGGAGGGGCTGAAGGAGTTGTTGGAGCCGCAGGAGCCTGCGGTGTTGCTGACGATGCTGCAGACGACACCGGTGATGTTGCTTCCGCAAGAGGACGAGTTACCCCCACTGCTATCTCATGGCAGTTTGGACACATCTCCTGACTGCTGAAATAAACCTCACCGCAATGAGGGCATTTAGTGATTTTTCCAGCTATCTCAACGCCACAACTAGGACAGGTTGGAGCCTTGTCACTGATCTGGCGGCCACATTCTGGACATTTAATAATTGCCATAGTTTTATTTAAAGTTTATGTTTTACTTAAATTATTCATGCTTCTATGCTTCAAACCTGTTCACTCTTTACCTTGAAACTAATCATAAAGTTCAATGCTCCAAGTTCAAAGTTACAATGCCTTATCTGTGTCTGAATCTAATCTCTCTCAATCGATGCCTGCCCATGAATCTGCTCTTGTCCACGTAGCCGTTGATACCGTTCAGTTTTCCTTTACCGGTATATTGCCACATCTCAAAGTCTCTTCCATCCTTGAGCACTGGTTCTCGCTTGGTATATTGTGCTATCATCAGCTTGTAGTTGTCGAGCTTTCCCAAGAGATAATGGTCATAGAAGTTGGCACCCGTATAGATGAGCGGTTTCTGTCTGTATGCCTTTTCCACGAGATGCAGGAACTTGAAGAGTGAATCGCAAAATTCTTCTGTTTCCAAACCACTCTTGGTCTCTACGTCGATCATCGGCAAGAGATCCTGGTCGCCTGGGCGACACTGTGCCTTGAAATTCTCCAGCTGGGTCTGCTGAGGAATACGGGCACGATAAAAGTGGTATGAACCCACCTTGAGTCCATATCTATGAGCCAGATCAATATTCTGCTTATATTTGCTATCTACATTGGTTCCACCTTCGGTAGCCTTCAGATAGACATACGCCATCTTGGAGTTATCGCCCACCGTTTCCCAGAACACATTGCCCTGATAGTGACTGAGGTCTATGCCATGCACATGACTGCAGGTATCCTCGCATTGCACCTGCGCACTTGCGCATAGTGTTATAATAGATGATATTATTGTTATACAAAATCGTTTCATAGATGCAAAGGTACGAAAATCGCTTGAAATTCGTCACAGAGTATGCTTATTTTTTATATATTTTATATTATTCTTCGATTTCTGAGAGCGAGCGATAGAAGTTATTGCAGAAATTGCTGATAGTTTCTATAGGCGCATATTCCAGATACCGCATACTGCGGCGCAGGTTTTTGCGCATCGTGCCACCGGTGGTGCGAACGAATCCGGCCTGAGTCTGCTCGAATAAAATTTCCTGCTGATCGAGACTGTTATAATAAAGCGAACGGAGGGTCAGCTTGTAGGCACCACGTTCTACACGGCGCACGAAAGGTATCTCATCCTGTTCAAATTCGAAGAAAAGGATAAGTACACTGCCCTGCAACTGCGCCATACGCTGGATGCGGAGCTTGCGCAGCCATTTTTCCAGTTTTACGAAATCTACCTTGTCGCCCTTGGTGCGCAGATAGTTTCCCATCTCGATGATGCCGCCAAGATTAATGCCATTGGCTAATATTCCATTGATATTGGATACGATGATGCGAAGTAAATAAATGGTCTCAATAGAGGTGTCGATGGCATGACGCTCATTTTCCTGTATGCTGGCTAAACGTCGGTTCAGGAAACCATTGTTCATTCGTACTTCACCCGCAGGCACATCGCTGAGGTTCTTCATCATTTGGGCTATCTTCTTCTGTTTGAAGGTAGTCATCGGTTCCATCTCCTCCTTCGTATGAAAGTGATCGGAACGCAGCTTGACAAAAAGGTTTCTCTGTAAAAAATCCATCGTGTATTCATTTAAAAGTTAAACAATTGGCAATAAGCTACTTCCATTCTAGCTGTATCGCTTCGGGTAACGAAATAGTATCGAAAACAGCGCAGCTATACCGATAGCCAGAGGATAATAGAGGTATGGAAGGATATCCATCGGACTCAGATTGGCAAGACCTGCTGCCAGAAGCATCTGTACTCCGTATGGTATCAAGCCCTGAACCGTACAGGAGAAAGTATCGAGGATACTGGCTGCCTTGCGGTTATCTACCCCAAACTTATCACCGATTTTCTTGGCTATGTTGCCTACCGTGAGGATGGCAACCGTATTGTTGGCAGTACATACATTGACCATGGAAACCAGTGCTGCAATAGACAGTTCGGCTCCTCGCTTGTTACTGACGTGTGCCGTAATCTTGTCGATGATATAATTGATACCGCCATTCTCACGGATGATTTCGAGCATGCCACCTGCCATCATTGCGATGATGACCAGTTCGCCCATACCGATGATTCCGTTACCCATGGCCGAAAACCAACCGAAGAGATCGTAACCTCCGGTAGCACCCAGAGGCTGACAACTTACACCAATCACACCACAGAGCAATGTTCCCATCGTAAGAACCGCCATCACATTCATACCCGCCACAGCAGTGACAAGTACTACCAGATAAGGGACTACCTTGACATATTCTACCTCCGGAATATCAGTAGGTGCCTGCAGACCGATACCCATCACGGCATAGATAGCCAGTACAATAACGGCGGCAGGTACTACGATAAGAGAATTGACACGGAACTTATCGCTCATCTTGCAATTCTGAGTCTGGGTAGCTACTACCGTGGTATCAGAGATAAAGGAGAGATTATCTCCAAAATAAGCTCCACCAACGATGATAGCTGTCATCATACCTATATTTACGTCCATGGAGTGGGCGAGTCCCGCAGCTATCGGAACAAGTGCCACAACGGTACCTACACTTGTTCCGATGGATACGGAGATAAAGCAGGCTGCCAGAAACAGTCCCGGCAGAATCATGCTGGCGGGAAGAATGCTGAGTGCAAGATTGACAGTTGCATCGACAGCTCCCATCGCCTTAGCCGAAGCTGCGAAGGAACCTGCCAATACATATATCCACAACATGAGCATCAGATTGTTGGCACCGGCACCCTTGCTATAGGTATCTACACGACTCTTGATGGGCATACCACCAGAAATCGCTATGGCATAGATACTGGAGATCATAAATGCCACGGTGAGCGACAAATTGGTATCCTTATGACTGGCATCTACTGAATAGACGGTGAATGCCACGATGAGGACAATCAACAAAAACAATGGCGACAACGCCAACAATCCTTTCTTATTACTCATGTTTCTTTTTAAGTTATTGCAATGTTACTCCATTCTTGAAAATGGAAATCTCACGATAGCCGTTGTACTCGTTGCGAGCTTAGATCTGCGTTCTGCGGTAGAAATCGATATTCTCCTTCATCAGCAGCTCAATAGGCATGTAATTCACCGGATTCACCTTCTTCTTGAGAACGATGGCACGGAAGAGGGTATCCACGCAATAGTAGCCCTGCATATAGGCATGCTGTGCGATGAGGAACGAGATACTGCCTTCGCGCAGACATTTCGCATTCTTGCCCACCATATCATAACCCATGATCTGTACATCACGGCGATTGGACTTAAGCAGATAATCTCCCACGATATGCGCCTTCGATGTCAGTGTTATACAATGATGTGTAGCAGGATGTTCATCAAAGTACTGACCCAGCATCTTCTGGTATTCGTTGCGGGTTCCATTGAGCGGAAGATCAAGCACATTGATGACAATCTGTGGGAAATGATCGTGCATATAATGACGGAATCCCACCTCACGGTTATCCTGCTGCTTGCTGACCACATGACCATCCTTGGTCTGTCTCATCAGCATCACCTCTTTCTCATTGCCCGCAAGCATCATCAGCATCTTGGCTGCAAAGAAGCCAGAGCAGAACGAATCCTGTCCATAGAAGGAGAGAGGGCGCAAGTCTGGCATATAAGAATCGAGCAGGATAAATGGAATACCCTTTTGATGCAATTGGTCTGTAAAACCACGTGTCTCTTCCAAAGATGATGGTACTACGATAACACCTTCCGGATTGGCATCAAGAATCTCTTGTGAAACAGCCTTGAAAGAATCCTCATTGGAACGCTCGTAGAATCGAATCTCTAAATCAATATGGAAATCCCGGCGCTGGTCTTCGCACTTCCTTGCACCTTCTTCTATCTCTTCCCAATAGGCTTCCGACTCATGCTTCGGTATCAGAAGGCAAAAAGTATAAGCCTTGTTGTATGCCAATGCACTGGCATACATATTAGGTTGATAATTCATTTCCTTGAGCGCTTGTTCCACCTTCTCACGAGCCGGCTTCGACACGTTCGGGCGGTCGTGGAGCACACGGTCCACTGTTCCTACAGATACGCCTGCTCTTTCGGCGATATCCTTGATTCTGATTCTTTCGGCCATTGTTTTTAAGTTTATGGTTTTGAGCACATCGCACGTACATTATATATAGTAGGAGACTTTTATCTAGAAAGACGACAGCGTTCCTATCATAACTGTGCGCACAAACTGTGCTTTTTTACTATGTTTTGTTGAACTGCTGGTTTGTGTGCGGTCACACCATCAGCATTCGGGCGCAAATATACAACATTTTTTTGAATTGTGCGAATGCACAGCTCTTTTTTTGCACAAAAAACGAAAAAAAAGGAGAAAAAAAGGGAAAAAGTGAGAAAAATACGAAAAAATAGGGCGATAAATGAAAAAAACTGCGATTAAATTTTGGTATTCGAGAAATTATAGCTATTTTTGCCAACGGTTACGGACAACTACTACAAAATTGTCTATTAGTAAACAAACAATAAAAACAAAGAAATTAAAACTATCAAACAATGGCAAAGATTGTAACATTAGGCGAGATTATGCTTCGTTTGTCACCAGAAGGCAACGATCGTTTCATCCAGAGTGAGTCACTTCGCATCATCCCTGGTGGTGGTGAGGCTAACGTTGCTGTTAGCCTTGCTAACTATGGTCACGATGCATATTTCGTATCAAAGTTGCCAAAGCACGAGATTGGCCAGATTGCAGTAAATGGTCTTCGTCGTTATGGCGTCAATACTGAGTTTATCGCCCGCGGTGGTGATAGAGTAGGTCTCTACTATGCAGAGACAGGTGCTTCTATGCGCCCATCTAAGGTTATCTACGACCGTGCTCACAGCGCTATCGCAGAGGCTGATCCTTCTGATTTCGACTTTGACAAGATCATGGAGGGTGCTCAGTGGTTCCACTGGAGCGGAATTACTCCTGCTATCAGCGACAAGGCTGCAGAATTGACCAAGTTGGCTTGTGAGGCAGCTAAGCGTCATGGCGTAACAGTATCTGTTGACCTCAACTTCCGCAAGAAGCTCTGGACATCAGAGAAGGCTATCTCTGTTATGCGCCCATTGATGCAGTATGTAGATGTTTGCATCGGTAACGAGGAAGATGCTCAGCTTTGCCTGGGCTTCAAGCCTGATGCAGACGTAGAAGGCGGCAAGACTGATGCTGAGGGTTACTATGGCATCTTCAAGAGTATGATGGAAGAGTTCGGCTTCAAGTATGTCGTTTCTACGCTCCGTGAGTCTCTTTCTGCTTCTCATAATGGCTGGAAGGCTCTTATCTATGATGGTAAGGAGTTCTATCAGAGCAAGCACTACGACATCAACCCTATCATCGACCGCGTGGGTGGTGGTGACTCTTTCTCTGGTGGTTTGATCCATGGTCTCCTGACTAAGGAGACTCAGGGCGAGGCTCTTGAGTTCGCTGTTGCTGCTTCTGCCTTGAAGCACACTATCCCTGGCGACTTCAACTTGGTTTCTGTTGACGAGGTTGAGAGCCTTGCTGGCGGTAATGCTAATGGTCGTGTACAGCGATAACATTTAACATTAAAACAAGAAGATGGCAAAGTTTAGCAAAATGCAGGTCATGGCAGCTATGAAAGAGACTGGTATGGTTCCTGTATTCTTCAATAAAGATATCGAAATCTGCAAGAACGTGATCAAGGCATGCTACGAGGGTGGCGTTCGCGTATTTGAATTCACCAACCGTGGCGATTTCGCTCACGAAATTTTCGGAGAGTTGGTAAAGTGGGCTGATAAGGAGTGCCCTGAGATGATCTTGGGTGCTGGTACAGTGGTTGACGCTGGTACTGCTTCCTTGTATCTCCAGTTGGGTGCAAACTTCATCGTTGGTCCTAACTTCAACCCTGACATTGCTCCTGTATGTAACCGTCGCTTGGTGCCTTATTCACCAGGTTGTGGTTCTGTAACAGAGATCAACAATGCTCAGGCAGCAGGTTGCGATGTAACCAAGGTATTCCCTGCAGGTAATGTAGGTGGTCCTTCATTCGTTAAGAATGTAATGGCACCATTGCGTTGGAGCAACATCATGGTAACAGGTGCAGTAGAGCCAACAGAGGAGAACCTTACTCCTTGGATCAAGGCGGGTGTTTTCTGCGTAGGTATGGGTTCTAAGCTCTTCCCTAAGGAGACTGTTGCTGCTGCAGATTGGGCTGCCATCACAGCCAAGTGCCAGGAAGCTTTGGGCTACATTGCTAAGGCACGTGCATAATCAGGATGTATAAAAGATTTCATCATATTTATGGCATCGCCATCATCTGTATGATGGTGGCGATGTTTGTTTTTTCAGCTTGTTCGCCATCGCATAAGGGCGAAGTAGATGAGCTGAATTATCTTTCTTATGCGCTTCACTATCGTAGCCTTGATTCTACTAAAGTATTGGCAGAGAAGGCTTTGGCTCTTTCCGAAGACTATCCTGCCGGATACGCAGAGGCTTGCAACAACCTGGCTTTTGTAGCTATTGCCAAGATGGATTACCATACTGCCAAGCGATGGCTTGACAAGGTAAACGAACGCAGTGACAACCAGATAGAACTCCTTATTGCCGACGTTCAGAATATGCGACTCTGTCAGCGTGAGGCCCGCAACAAGGATTTTTATAGCTTCAGAGAAAAAGCCATCCGTAAACTGCGAAGAATCGGTGAGGAAATAGATAACCTTCCTCTTCGGGAGCGTCAGCGCGCCATTTATGCAAAGAGTGAGTTTGATATCGTAGCTGCCACCTATTTTTATTATGTACAGCTAGACAAGCCGATGCTCAATGCGCTGGCAGATCTTGACCCGGATGAAGTGGAACAGGATACGGCACAGTATCTCAACTATCTTTATAATATGGGAGCAGGTGGCGCCATCACTCATGGCACCCCACAGGAAATCTGTCAGGCGGAATTTGATATGCTCATTCGCCTCTACTTTTTGGCAAGTGGCAGCAATCCTTATCCATACTGGCAGGCAAACGCACTGCAATCTATCAGCGAACATATTCAGGATCCGGAACAGCGCGATTTCCTGGTAAAAAACAATCTGCCGGCTTTCCAGTATCTCAATGTTGAACAGATGCCTTTGGAACTTCTGGCAGGAAACTTTGCGCAACGCGCACTCAATATCTTTTCTGAATACGGAGATGTTTACCAGACGGCAGGAGCATACCGCACACTGGCAGAATGCTACTGGCAGATCAAGGATTATAAATCGGCAGGCGATTGTCTGAATAGGGCACTCAACCAGAACAGAGCCATCCAGCAGGCGCCCGACCTGGTGGCTTCTATCCGAGAAAGACTCAGCCTGGTTTATTCCGCCATCGATGATAAGCCGGAAAGCGATTACAACCGCAATATTTACCTTGATTTGCAGGAGCAGAGCCGACAAGACAGGCAGTTGGAAGCGCGTGCCACTCAGTTGGACAACAATGCCGTCCAGCTGAACACGATGATTGCTGCGGTAATCTTTATGATCGTCTTGGTTGTGGTCTTGCTCTATGTATTCGACAGAATGAAGCGCCGCAATACCAAGGAAAGTTCTGTAGAATCCCTACTGATACCTTTACATGAATGGGAAGAACAAAACATGCAGCATATCAATGCGTTATCAGAAAAGCATGAAGAATTGGAAGAAGCCAAGAATATGGTCCAGCTTCATATATCAGACAATAGGCGCCGCAACCTGGAACAGCGTGCCAAGCTTTCTCTGGTCAATAGCATCACCCCATTTATCGACCGTATGATTCATGAGGTAGATAGGCTGATGAAGGGAGATGATCCAGAAGAAGTGAAACAGGAGCGATATACCTATATCTCAGAGTTGACTGATAAAATCAATCAATATAATTCCATTCTCACCGATTGGATACAGATGCGTCAGGGAGCCATCAATCTCCGCATTGAGAGTTTCCCGCTCCAACCACTTTTCGATATTGTAGCCAAAGGAAAAATGAGTTTTCAAATGCGTGGGGTCAAACTGACCGTGGAGCCTACAGATGCCATGGTAAAGGCAGACCGTACGCTGACACTATTCATGATTAATACCATCGCCGACAACGCCAGGAAGTTTACACCTGCAGGAGGTGAGGTCGTGGTAAGCGCCAAGAGCCATCAGGCATTTGTGGAAATATCTGTAGAAGATACGGGAAAAGGTATGGATGAAGAAACACTGGAACATATCTTCGACCGCACCTATACCGGCGGACATGGATTCGGTTTGCTCAACTGTAAGGGCATCATCGATAAGTACAAGAAAATCAGCTCGCTCTTCTCTCCTTGTAATATTCAGGCAGAGAGTGAGCCGGGAAAGGGTAGTAAGTTCACTTTCCGACTGCCTTGCGGTATTCGGAAAATGCAAATGATACTGATGCTTGCCTTGATGCTGATAGGTTGTAATATCCCATCTGCCGTACAGGGAAGCACTCGGAAAAATGTCTCTATGCACAGAACTGACAAGCACAGAACTGACAGGCACAGGGGCAATAAGCAGACATCGCGATTGCTGCAAAAAGCAGCATCCTATGCCGACAGTGCCTATTTCAGTAATATCAATGGTACCTACGAGCGGACCCTGGCTATGGCAGATTCGTCTCGCAGCTATCTCAACCGATACTATCTGACATTGAATCCAGATGGGAAATATCTGATGGTGGCACATCCCATGAAAGGAACCGCTGCCGAAATCCAATGGCTGCACGACAGTTTGCCAACCAACTACGAGATCATACTCGATATCCGCAATGAGAGTGCCGTGGCAGCGCTGGCGCTCCACAAATGGGAACTATACGATAGTAACAACAAGGTATATACACAGCTCTTCCGTAAACGGAGTGCGGATAATTCGCTCGATAACTACGTAAGAACCATGCAGACTTCAGAAAATTCGAAGGCTGTAGCCATCGTCTTGCTGATTATCCTGCTGTTACAATTGCCACTGGCATATTATCTGCTATACTATCGCCACATCCTCCGTTATCGCTATGCCGTAGAAAAGATCAATGGCATTAACAAGGTGTTGCTCAGTGGTGATTCCAACACGGATAAGCTGAAACAGATTACCGGAATCTGGACTCCATCCGGCAGCAATAACATACGTAACGTTCAGCTTTTCCCTCAGCTCAACGAGGTGGTGGAACGTATCTCGCAGGCACTGAAGCAAAGCATTGATATGCAGCAGAATGAGGCTACGAATATAGAAATGGCAGAAGATGAGCTGCATCGTGCAGAGTATGAAAACGGAAAGTTGCACATTGCCAATTCCGTACTCGACAACTGTCTCTCTACGCTCAAGCACGAAACAATGTATTACCCATCGCGAATCAGACAGTTTATCGACAGTACACCGGAGGATGTTACTTCCCTGCAGGAGTTGGTGGATTACTACAAGGCAATATACACGATGCTCAGCGCACAGGCAATGGAGCAGGTGGAAGGAACCGTGAAATGCGACGCAGACTTGCTGGCATATCTCAGGAAGCTTATCACTGGCGGAGTGAAGAACTTCACTTATCAGGAAACAGCCGCATCATCTGCCTATGTAACCTGCCAGTATATCCTTCACGATATTCCATTTGACGCAACCCGGCATCCACATCTCTTCACACCGCTCACCAGCGATATGAAATATCTGGTGGCCCGCCAGATTGTGAGAGAAATAGGGGAGGCAACCAACCTGCGTGGCTGTGGCATTCTTGCCAAGCCGTCATCTGATGGCAAACTCATGATAGAAATCGTTTTACCAGAAAAAATAATAAAGACAAAGATATGAATAAATTTAAGGTTATTATAGTAGAAGATGTGCCTCTGGAATTGAAAGGCACAGAAGGAATCTTCAAGAACGACATACCCGAAGCTGAAATCATCGGCACTGCGGATAGTGAAATCGCTTATTGGAAACTCATCAAACAGCAAAAGCCAGACCTTGTTCTGCTTGATCTTGGCCTGGGTGGCTCCACCACTGTTGGAGTAGAAATTTGCCGTAGTACAAAGGAACAGTATCCTGATGTGAAGGTTCTGATCTTTACCGGTGAGATTCTCAACGAGAAGTTATGGGTAGATGTGCTTGATGCAGGATGTGAAGGCATCATCCTCAAGAGCGGAGAATTGCTGACCCGTGGTGACGTGGCTTCCTGCATGAGTGGAAAGAAACTGGTTTTCAACCAGCCGATTCTCCAGAAAATCGTTGATAGATTCAAGCAGAGCGTAGGAAGTCAGCTGATGCATCAGGAGGCGATGATCAATTACGAGATAGATGAGTACGACGAGCGATTCCTCCGCCATCTCGCCCTGGGTTATACCAAGGAGCAGATCACGAACCTGCGAGGTATGCCATTCGGAGTAAAGAGTCTGGAAAAACGGCAGAATGAACTCGTACAGAAGCTCTTCCCTGATGGTAATAACGGAATGAGCGTGAATGCGACCCGACTCGTGGTACGTGCCTGCGAGTTACGTATCATCGATATTGATAATTTGCAGGCTGATGAAGAATAGTCATACATTCAGCAGGATATGTGGCTATGCCATGTTCCTGCTGATACTGGCACAGATCGTACTGGTGCTGGCTTCATGGCTCATCACTGCCGCCATGCCCGATGTCTTTCCCCGGTCATTGCTCAGCCCGGAAGGTATCCGATGGTTCTTCGGCACTTTCACCGCCAACCTGCAGTCACCTTGGCTGGTGTGGCTATTGCTGATCAGCATTGCCTGGGGAACACTACGGGCTAGCGGCTTGTTAAACTACGATCATAAGGTTTACCGACAGCGCAATGCCTTGAGGTTGGTTTGCCTGGAATTCGTTCTGTTTATCGGTGTGATGCTGTTGCTCACGCTCATTCCCCATGCCATCCTGCTCAATGTGATGGGAGGATATGCCTCCAGCAGTTTTTCCAGAAGCATCTTGCCCTATATCTGTTTGATGATCATTGTCATGGCACAGTCTTTCGGCGTAGTCAGCCAAAGACTGAACAGTATTGAGGCAATGGGAGAGGCTATGGCGGATGGGATTCGCCTGTCTGCTCCTCTCTTTATCATCTATATATTTGTCATTCAATTATATAGTTCTGTAGATTATCTTTTTTGATGATCTTTGATAGTACATCAATTCATCATACTAAAAAAGCAAAGGGGCATCCCAATCACTTGGAATGTCCCTTCTTTTGGTATATATTTGGTTTGATAAATTGGTCTAACTATCTTCTGCCACCGAATGAACCGCCGCCATTATTGCTCTTGCTACGGGAAGAACCACCTCCAAAGGAACTGCGGGCACCATTGCTGCCTCCGCCAAAGGAACGGCTTCCACTGTTGAATGAACGGCTGTTGTTCAACGAATTGCCGCCACGGTTTCCACCGAAAGATCCCCTGCTTGGAGTGCTGGAACGTGGAGTGAAACCATTATTAAACGAACGGCTGTTGTTGGTAGAGCCACTGCCGAATCCGCTTCGGTTATAACCTCCGAAAGAACCACCGCCACGGACACCACTTCCAAAGGTTGCATTATTTTGGCGACTGTTGCCGAAAGAATGATCACGTGTAACCGTAGTTCTTGTACTGCTCTGACGATTGAGGTTACCGAACGTCTTGCCACGACCATAATCGCCACGGTTGAATCCATCGCGCATACCGAATCTTGGTTCCTGACCTCGAACACCGACAGGGCGCGGACCGCCGAATTCACGTCCGTGATACCAGCTTCTGCCACCATTCATTCTCCAGCTGTGTCCACCACGATATACAGCATAGAAATGAGGTCTTCCGAAGAAGAAGTAATCTCTGCGTGGATAGCGTGCATAGATGCCGAAGTGGAAGTATCCACCATCCCAGTAAAGAGGACGGTAGAAATAGCTTGCGGCACAGAATGAGCGATACTGCCAATCCAGAAGGATGTAGCTCAAGTCGAGATTACGCTGACGCCAATAGATGCCGTAGAGATCGTCGTAAGTATCCACGCCCATCAGATAGTCGAGGTTCACCTCATAGGCTGCCTCATACTGATCATCTGTCAGATTCAGCTCGTAAGCCATCTTGTCTGTCAGAAACAGAGCCTGCTGGCGAGCCTGTTCATAACTCATTGCTGATGCAGAAGTGAATGTCATCATGAACATTGCTACTAGTGCTATGATAAACTTCTTCATAATCTTATCTTATTTTATATGTTAAACTTCCATTTTCCAGGAAACCATCAGATTCCAGAATCATCGTCAATTCAGTCATCTTTCTGATTTCTGCTGCAAAGATAAGGCGATTTCTGGAGGTATAGTAAGGATTTTCCCTAAACCGATAGAGGATTTTCCCTAAACGATGCTTTTTTTCGAAAAAAAATAGTAATTTTGCAGTCGGAAAGAACATTTAAAGTGATTCAAATAGATAACTTAAAGTGATTTAAATAAATAAAATGATAGATTCAATACAGAATATTTTAGTTCAGGTTAGCGATTTTCTTTGGTCGTATATCATCATCACCATCTTGATATGCTGTGCCGTGTTTTTCACTTGGCGTACTCGTTTCGTGCAGTTTCGTCTCATCCGCGAGATGGTAAGGCTCCTGCTGCATCCCGATAAGGTTCAACCAGAGGAAATTGGCCAGGAAGAACTGTCTATGGATGTAAAGGTGGATGGTGAGATGAAGCACATCTCTTCCTTCCAGGCTTTCGTGGTGGCATTGGCCAGTAGAATTGGTACAGGTAATCTTGCAGGAGTTGCTACAGCCATCAGCATCGGCGGTCCGGGAGCTGTCTTCTGGATGTGGATGCTCGCTTTGCTGGGTTCTGCTTCAGCCTTCATCGAATCAACGCTTGCCCAACTCTATAAGCGCAAAGGTAAGACTTCCTTCTATGGTGGGCCTGCCTATTATATGAAATATGGATTGGGAAAGGGCTGGATGGGTATTCTCTTTGCCGTTCTTATGATCATCACCTTTGGTTTTGCCTACAATTCCGTTCAGAGCAACACCATCTGTCTGGCATGGCAGAAGGCCTTTGGTATCGAGCCTGCCACCATGGGCATCATACTCACGGCGCTTACATTGCTCATCATCTTTGGTGGTATTCAGAGAGTAGCAAAGTTCTCTTCTACGGTGGTTCCAGTCATGGCGGTTGTCTATCTTCTGATAGCCGTTGGCGTGGTGATTTGGAATATCACCAGTTTGCCTAAGGTATTATTAATCATTATTGAAAATGCCTTCGGATTCAATCAGGCTGCAGGTGGAGTACTGGGCGTCACAGTGATTCAGGGCATCAAGCGAGGCTTGTTCAGCAATGAGGCCGGCGAGGGTAGTGCTCCTAATGCTGCTGCGGTGGCTACGGTGAGCCATCCGGTAAAACAGGGATTGATTCAGGCGCTGGGTGTCTTCACGGATACCTTGGTAGTATGTTCCTGCACTGCATTCATCATCCTTATGAGCGGGGTAGATGTCACTGCATCCAATGGTATCCAACTGACTCAGGATGCCTTGACCCACGAAATCGGAAGCATCGGAAATCCTTTTGTAGCAGTTATGATATGGCTCTTTGCCTTTAGCAGTATCATCGGCAATTATTATTATGGTGAGACCAACGTAAGATATATCAAGGATTCCAGACTGGGCGTATTTATCTATCGCCTTGCCGTGGCAGCGATGGTGATGATTGGAGCCATCGTGTCACTGGATTTTGCCTGGAGCTTTGCAGACATCACCATGGCACTTCTTACCCTTTGTAATCTTGCTGCCATCGTTTTACTTTCTCGCCAGGCTGTCTTCCTGTTGCAGGATTACCGCCAGCAGAAGAAGGAAGGCAAGAATCCTGTATTCAACAAGAAAAAGATGCCTGAGATAGCAGATAAACTGGAGGCATGGTAATTCACCATGCCACCAGTTTATCCGTTCAACTTATTAATAAGTTTGATATTACTATAAGCGCTATTTATCATAACGTCCCTTATGTATCAAGTAGAGTAGTATTTCATTATCTTTGCACTCGTTTTCAGTTACTTATGTTTCTGAGTTATTTGTTTGTTTAATTAAAATGTAAAGTTATATGAAATTGATGTTAGTTAGGGATTCATTTTCTTCAAGTTCTACGGATGGTGTTTTATTTGTTGATTCTCGTCCGTTCTGTAATACTCTTGAGCCTGCTCAAGGTAAAGAGGTTAAATACGGCAAAGGTTGTTGTATTGCTCCAGGCATTTACTCAATTGATTTGCATTATTCTCCAAAGTTTGGTAAGTATATGCTTACTCTTTGCGGTGTTCGTGGTCGCTCTGGTATTCTCATTCATTCAGGCAATACCCCTAAAGATACTGTTGGTTGTATCCTTGTAGGTAAACGTGAGGAATGTGGTCGTTTGTCGTATTCAGGTTCTAACCTTGATAAGCTTTACGACCTTTGTTTAAATGCCATTGGCAAAGAAGCGATTACAATTATTATCAAAAATAAATAAGTTATGTTCAAGAAAGAAGAAGTTATTAAAGTTATTGTTAAGGCAGTTCTTTATGCTCTTACTGCGTTGGCTGCTCAATTGGGTTATACATCGTTGTAGTGATTATGAAAGATAGTATTAAGGAATATGTAAAGCGTTTTAGGCAGAAAGTTACCCCTGCTATGCGTTGCTACCATCCACTTCGCATTTTCAATGCTGCGAGAGGTGAATTTGAATGGCATAATTGTGGCAAGTGCCCTTACTGTCTTAAGATGCGTTCCGACGAATTGACGCAAAGATGTTACAAGGAGTCTGAACAACACCCTTATGCTATCTTCTTCACCCTTACTTATGATAATGAGCATATACCCTATTTAGAAAAAGTTGGTAAATGGTGGATTCTTCGCAACCGTAAAGAAGTTGTTGATGGTGAAAGTACTGTTATTATTCACGATTCTGAGGTACAAGGAGTCCACCCTATAGAGTCTAATGAATGCCCCATTGATATCGATTGTTTCGGTGTCCTTTGGAAGCAGGATATTATCAATTTTAAGAAACGTCTGTTTATTAATTTAAAGCGATATGTTCAACGCAATAAAAAATATTATACAAGTTTATTCGTTAATGGTAAGCTTAAAGAAGAACCGCTTTTCCGAATCTTCATTAATGGCGAATATGGACCAACTACCCTGCGTCCACATTACCACGGCATTTTGTGGTGTAATGAAAAGTGTTTGGCAAACGATTTTCTTGACTCGTACAAGAATAGCACAAAATCTGCCGATAGAGACTATTGGCACGGTCTTATATACGAGAGTTGGCAGATGTGTAGTCCGGATAGATGCGACTCACAGCACGTCACAAAAGCTGCTCCTTCCTACGTTGCGAGCTATGTTTGTAGCACATATAGTTTGCCTGATGTTCTTCAGGCTAAACCCTTCCGTCCAAAGGTCTTGGCAAGTAAAAACCCTATTATTGGGTCTTACAAAGTTAGCCCAGATGTGCTTACGGATGCACTCTTTAATGGAACTATCCTTTATCCTCAATGGGATGATGACGAGAAGTCCTTTACCGAGTACCCTCTACCCTACACGTATCTGCTTCGATACTTCCCTAAGTGCCAAGCATATGGCGTTTCGGATATTAATGATAAATTATCAATATTTGCTAAGTATGAAGCAGAAAGGTATGTAAAACGACCAGTTGTTAGACGTGGTTTCTTCGACCCTAAGAAGCAAGATTTGGTGTGTTATGACTTCAATTTGGATTATGCGGACACACCTTATAACGATTATTATCGGTATCAAAATAGCCGTTTTCATCGTATGCTTAAGTATTGGTGTTCTCGCTCTTTCGATGTCCCTGAACGTGATAATTTAGGTAATCTTACAGGTCGTTTTGTGTCTCGCAGGTTGACTCCTCGTCAATATATAGAGTGTCTTGATAGATTATATAGTAATCTTGAGTTATACAAGTTGTCTAAGTTTTATGCAGAGCAGCAGGAGTTGTTAGATGGTTCTCGAAATACATACAATGAGTATCTATTTACTCAGCGTTTTCAGGCTAAAATCTATCTTCTTAGTTATTATCCTGAGTTCGTTCATTCTCTTCCTAGGGTGCTTACTCCTGCCGTTAATAGGTTTGAACTTAATAGACAGTTAAATAATTTTGGTCTCGGTATCTCAGATATATATAATGCTCTTGTGTTGTCTCCTGCCGTTTTGGATTTCTTATATAATAATTCAATTAATATGAATTTCCGTGTTAATACTACCCAAAAGTGTATTGACCGTAACAAGTCTAAAAAGTATAAAGAGTTTTATGCCCGCCAAAAGGGTATTATTTATTAATAAATATTTTATATTATGGTTAAGTCAGTTTTACAAAAACCGCTTTCTATTTCAAACGTATCTCGAAATGCGTTTGACGTTGGCTATAGTAACAAGTTTACTAGTAGTCTTGGTATGTTGTTGCCGTGTTTTGTACGTGAGTGCAATCCTGATGAGCATTACCGTATTAATGCTCGTATGTTCACCCGTACAATGCCTATGAACTCTGCAGCATTCATTCAGTGCACTCAGCACGTTGAGTTCTTCTTTGTGCCTTATCGTCTTTTGTGGCGTGATTTTCCTCAGTTTGTTACAGGTACAAAGTACCCTACTTCTTTGTATGATTCTAAGGTTTCTTCCGATTCTCCAAAGTTCGATTTGGCAAAGATTTATAATGCTTTCAAGTCAAAGTTAACTGCTTCTAACCCTACCCCTGCAGGTGGTCTTGGTACTGATTTGTTAGGTTATCCAAAGATTCAGAATGCTATGCGCTTGCTGGATTTGCTTGGTTATGGTTGTTATTATACTCCTGAAGCTAAGGATTTTGCCCCTGCTGCTATGAACCCTTTCCGCTTGCTTGCTTATCAGAAGATTTGTGCGGATTTCTATCGTGTTGCGAATTGGGAAGATAATCGTGTTAAGTCTTGGAATATTGACGGTCTTAATATCGACCTCACATCTTCGTGGAATGCTGTTACATTGCAGAATTTCTTGGATAATTATCTTGCTTTGAATTATCGTCCTTGGAAAAAAGATTTGTTTACTATTGCAAATACTCAGTTTCAGGGTGCTGATTTTCTGTCCTCGTATTTCTCTGCTCCTTCTTTCCCTGATTTGAAAAAAGACGGAAATCTTTCTATGTATCCTATTACATCTACCGCTTCAGGTTCTCAAGGTTCTTTCTATTCAGGTGAAGCATTGAACACTTCTAAGTCTGTTAGCTTTTCTGTCTCTAATCTTCGCAGTGCTTTTGCTCTTGACAAGCTTTATCGCCTGATGTCTCAGGCTTCGGACGGTGATTATAAGTCCCAGATTAAGGCTAGATATGGCTTTGATGCTTACGCTCCTCAGATGCGTTGTCAATTTGTTGGTTCAGCTAGTAGTGTGATTCAGATTAATCCTATTACTTCTACCGCTGATACCCTCACTACTACGGATAATGCCTTAGTGGGTACACCCGTTGGTCGTATCTATGGTAATGGTATTGCACAAGGCTCTGATACGTTTGAGTTTGACACTAAAGAACACGGTATTCTGATGGGCATTTGTTCTTTTGTTCCTGACGTTGATTATTCTTCGTACGGTGTTAATATCTTCAATAAAAAGTTGTCCTCTTCTGAGTATTTTCAGCCTGAGTTCGATAATCTTGGTAAGCAACCGCTTGATGCTACGTCTCTTTATCTTGCTAAAGTACCTGGTGCTGGAGGTATTCAGTCTCCTGCCGTTCTTGGTTGGATTCCTCGTTATGCTGAGTATAAAACCCATATTGATGAGGTACACGGTCAGCTGAATGGTAATATCTTTCGTTCTGCTAGTGGTCAGCCTACCCTTTCCTCTTGGACCGCTCCTCGCCTTGCAGGTTTTGAGGATGATAAGGCGTCTTTCTGGTGTAAGGATGGTCTTTCCAAGAATTTCTTTTATGTCAATCCTGCTTTGTACAATAGTATCTTTGTCAATCAGTATGAGGGTTTTCAAACTCAAGACCAATTTATCTGTGAAGTTAGTAATAATGTTCAAGCCGTTTTGCCTATGTCGGTTAGCGGTGAGCCTTTAATTTAGTTAGCATATGAATTATAGTAGTTATTTTCTGTATTGTTATACTGCTGCTCCGTCTCCCTCTTATGAGGTGCACCCTGAGAAAGTGATTAATCAGGATGAAATGGATGCTTTGTGTCCTCTCGACCCTACAACTGGTAAGCGTTGTGAGCCTTTGGTTCGTGCTCTTGACCCTTCTTGTTCTGAGTCTGAGCGTCAGTCGCTTTTAGCTTCTCTTCAGCTTGTTAAGACTTCTTCAGGCTACGAGTCTTTGTCTGATGATGTTAAGTTGCAGATTTGCAAATTGCGTTCTTTGCAGACTCCTAGCGAGTTAAAGGAGTTTGCAGGCTATGTTAATCAGATTTGTGATAGTCTTGATGTTGAGACTCCTGAGACTCCTGAGACTCCTGCGACTCCTGAGACTCCTGAGACTCCTAGTGATAATGTTTAATATTTATTTTCCCACTACTTTTGTAGTGGGCTTAACTCATTAAATATCAATTATATGGGTTCATTTCTTTCAACTTTAAGTGGTATTGCTTCTGCCGTGTCTCCTATTGTCGGTGCAGGTGCTTCTTTGCTTGGTTCTCATAAGGCCCAGAAGGCTAGTTTTGAAGCTATTGACCGCCAAAATAGCTTTAATGAGTATATGTACAATAAGTACAAGAATCCGGTTAACGCTTCTAAGTTACTCCTGCAAGCAGGCATAAATCCTGCGTTTGCGTATGGTAATATAGCTGGCAATATGGGTTTCACTCCTGAACAAACTGCTCCTGCAGATACGTCCGCAACTCGTGACGCTATCCCTAGTGCTGTGAATGCTTTTGCCCAGATGCAGCAATCTAACCTCGTTCGCTCTCAGGTTACACGTCAGGAGATAGATAATAACTATGCAGCTGCCGAAAAGGCTGCGCAGATTAGCAAGATGGTTGAGGAGACTACAGGTCTTAAGTATGATAACTATCTTAAAAAGTCCTCTCAGGATATGCAGCTTAATATCCTGAAGCAGACTGAACAACAGATGTACACTAAGACGTATGCAGATAACTTGCTCGCTCAAGGTTCTTCGTGGGATTTGGCTTCCAAGTCTATGTTTGCTCGGATTGGTCAGCCTCTTGAGTTTAATAAATTGCGTTTGGATATTGCTAACGCTTCTGCACAACTTGCTTATCAAGAAAAGGTAAATAAGTGGTATGGTAAGCTTTCGCAGGCTCAATACGATTCACTTTATCGCAATGCTGCTGCTGCCATTATTGGTGCTAGTGCTAGTGCCCGAAATGCTGATACTAACGCCAAAGTTGGTGCGTCTCAGGCTTATAATTTGGATACTGATTCTTTTGTTAAAGGTCAGCAAAATTTCCGTGATTCTCGTTTGTTTAACGTAACTCTCAAGTCTCTTCGTTTAGGTGTTCAGGAGAACAAAATGAAGTTTGACTATTGGCATAATTCAGGTAAATTTAATGACTTTATGTGGCATTCAGGTAATATGCTAGAGCATATTAACCCAATTAAGTTTGGTTTTAAGTAATATTTTTATTTTTTTTCCGTTATCATTTTTATGAGACACGGTTTATTATATTATTTAGTATGTGCGATATTGATTATCTTTATCGTTATGTTTGTTTTAGGTCTTGTAAGCAGTTTTATGTTTGTTTACTTCTAGTTAATTAGGCAGTCTATTAGTTTAGGCTGCCTTTTTTGCTTCGTGACGGAGATGCTGTAGGCAGTCACGCTTATATTCTTAAAGTCTAGCGCAGCACACCAATACTTATGAAAAACACTAGCCTTTGCTTCTTTGGGCAATGCCAAAGAAGTAGGGGTTGAGGGGGTGAAACCCCCCTAACAATCGTTGTCGGCGTCCCGACCTCCGAGGGGTTATAGGGGGCGCGGAGTGGCGCCCCCTAATCGCCTGTTATCGTTAACTATAGATAGTACCCTTGGGAGAGCGGATTAGACGGGCATTTCTTTCGTTGAGTCTTAAACACTTTCGGTTTTCCCGCAAGGGCGATTGCCCCCGCCAATCGCCATTTTGCCTTGTCCTTAAAAGGAAAACCGACACACACGTTAAAAGTGCTATCTCTACATAGCATTTCACGTGAAACATCGTAAAAGTAAACTAATATTTGTTAACATAACGTCCCTTAAAAGTAAAATAATAGGGGCTCTCTTCTTACTTAGAAAGAGAGCCCAACTTATAGCTTATTTCAATACAAACACCTTGGTTTCGTGAGCTTTCACGGTGCCTTTCCATCTGTTTGCCTTCTTGGCAATGTCGCGATGCTGCCATACATCTCTTACCAGATACTTGCCGTTTAAGCCCAACTGCTTGAAATCTGCCTGAATAGACTTATCTTTATCACCACAGTTAAGAATGGCAACGGCATGAGAACCATTTGCCAAAGGACGAACATAAATCTGATGATCAGCCTGATTTACCTTGCGCTCAGCAGCCTTGCCCAACGGATCCTGATCAATGGCGATGATTTCCTTGTTCAGGAGAATGCGCTTATCCTCAGCAGAAAGCTTTCTGAGATCGTTGCTTAATGCCAGTACTGATGACATCATGCACCACATACTCATCTGGGTCTGATACTCAGTATAGCTGCAGCCAACTCCACCCAGATCACTGGATGGTCCGCCCTTGCCATTCAATCCCACAACCAGCATATCCATATCAGGCCACTGTCCGTGGCGAACATCCTTGGCGAGCGGTGCTGTGATATTCACGATATCGAGAATACCCATACCGCCTTGCTTCACGATATCTTTCCACATATCTCTTACATCATAGCTGGTTCTCCAGAGCGAACCGCCAACCTGCTCACACCATTCTTCGCAGTTGCGCTGTCCCCATTCGCAGATACCTAGAACGATGTTTCTACCCGATTTGCTCAAAGCCTGAGCCATCGTATGATAGCGTTTACGGGCTGTGGCACTGTCCTCCGGAGCATTGCAGTAATCATATTTCAGATAGTCGATACCCCACGAAGCAAAGGTGCGGGCATCCTGCTCCTCGAAACCATAACTGGCTGTCCATCCACCGCAGGTAAGTTGGGCGGCATCAGAATAGATACCCAACTTCAATCCCTTAGAGTGAACATAGTCGGCAAGTGCCTTGATACCATTCGGGAATTTCTTAGGGTCTGGAATGATGTTATTATGGCGGTCACGACCTCCCTGCCACAAGTCATCTATAAAGATGTATTCGTAACCGGCATCGCGGAAACCGTGTTCTACCATGGCATCGGCAGTTTCCTTGATCAGCTGTTCACTGATGTCACCTTTAAAGAGGTTCCATGTCATCCATCCCATAGGAGGAGTTTTTGCTAATTGGTTGCGCTCCAGCAGCGTTTCGCTTTTCTGGGCAAAAGAAGATGTTGCCAATAAGGCAGCAAAAGCAATAGATAAGATTTTCTTCATATTGAATTTTAATTATATGGTTTATTCCAGCATACAAAGTTACATCTTTTTTCTAAAAAAACGTTAGTTCTTAAATATATTTAATACTTTTTTAATACTTTGTTCCCCTTACATTCGCCATAATTTCATACCTTTGCAAAAAAATAACAAAAAGAAGAAGATATGAAAAAGAAAGATGGTATGACAGGATGGCTCATGAAATGCAGTAGCAGCTGTTTGACATTCATGAGATGCAGTCTGATGATTACGGGATTCAGTCTGCTGTTGACAGGATGTGCGGAAAAAGCCAGGAAGATGGAAAAGAAGAATATCAAGGTGGAAACAATCTCTGTAGGAAATACAAACCTGGGGGGAACGAAAGACTATGTGGGTACCATCGAGGAAAAGATGGGGTCAACACTCAGTTTCGAAATCGCCGGAAATATCACTTCCATCCGTGTAGATGAGGGTGACAGAGTCAGCAAAGGTCAGTTGCTTGCCACCATCAACCCTACTACCGTGAAGGAGGCTCACCGGGCTACCCTCACCACCCTGAAACAGGCGCAGGATGCATACAGGAGATTCCTGCCCCTTCATCTGTCGGGAACCATCTCGGATATGAAATGGGTGGAGATAGAAAGTAAACTGGAACAGGCGAAGGCAGCCGAAAGCATCGCCCGTCAGCAACTCTCCCACTCTACACTCACCGCTCCATTTTCAGGCGTCATCGCTGCCAAGAATGTGGATATGGGAACCTACGTGCTTCCTGGTCAGCCCGTGCTGAAACTCGCCAATGTGGCTCAGGTCAACGCCAAGGTTTCCGTACCCGAAGCAGAAATCTCGCATCTCCACGTAGGCGACAAGGTGAAGCTGACGGTTGCCGCTCTTTCAGGAGCCGTCTTCTATGGAACCATCTCAGAAAAAGGCATCGACGCCAACCCTATCTCGCATACCTACGACATCAAGGTGGGTATCACCAATCCGCAGGGTCGTCTGCTCCCGGGTATGGTCTGCAACGCCCAGATTCAGGGCAGCGCAGCAGCACCGGCTCATATCATCGTTCCGCCGCAAAGCGTTGAACTGGATGTAGATAACTCCCGATTCGTTTGGACCGTAGTAAACGGCAAGGCGCACCAGCAACCTGTAACCATAGGCGATTTCGAGGGAAATGGCATCATCATTCTCTCGGGACTTCATACTGGCGACCAGGTCATCATCAATGGTCAGCAGAAGGTATCAGAAGGTATGAAGGTGGATACCGGAAAGAGTAACAACCGATAAAAAGTGGAGGGAAAAGATATGAATCAAGACAAAAATCAAGATACAAGCAAGCCGAGGATTCCGCAGAAGGACACCGCCCTTCACGACCATATCAAGGCTCGCATTACGAGAAAACCCAATCGCATCATCAAGCGTTCGTTCATCGAATCGGCGATGTGCAACCATAATATCGTGATGCTCCTCATGGGTATGCTCGTTTTCGTGGGCATTCTGGGCATCTGCATCATGCCTAAGCAGGAAATGCCGCAATTCACCATCCGCCAGGGTGCCTGCGTTGCCGTATATCCCGGTGCCACATCCGATGAGGTGGAAGAACGGGTGGCGAAACCCCTGGAGAATTTCATCTTCGGATACAAGGAAGTAAACAAGAAGAAGACCTACACCCAGAGCAAGGACGGCATGCTGATCGTATTCCTGGAACTCAACGATGATGTAGAAGACAGGGATGCCTTCTGGAGCAAGTTCAAGCACGGACTGCAGGCCTTCAAGGCATCACTCCCATCAGGCGTTCTCGCCCTGCAGGCAGTGGACGACATCGCCGATACCTCTGCCCTGCTCATCACGATGGAAAGCAAGCAGAAAACCTATAGGGAACTGAACACCTACATCGACCGGCTGAAGGACCGCCTGCGCCGCATCGATGCCATTTCCAACCTCCGCACCTACGGACTGGAGAACGAACAGATCAGTATCTATCTGGACCAGAACAAGTTGGCGAAATACGGCATCGGTTCCTACAAGGTGCTCAACCAGCTCGCCCTACAGGGCTTCACCACCATGAGTGGAAACCTGGAACTGGGCAACATCAACCTGCCTATCCACATCACCGACTCCTACAACAACGAGCGCGATGTGGCAGAGCAGATTGTCTATTCCGACCCCAAGGGCAACATCGTGCGGCTGAAGGATATTGCCCAGATCAGGAGAGAATATCCCAAATTGAGCAAATACATCAAGAGCAATGGCAACAAATGCGTGCTCCTCTCCATCGAGATGCGACCGGGCAATGATATCGTGAAGATGGGAAAAGACGTTCACCAGGCGATGGATGAGTTTGAGCAGACCCTGCCCGATGATGTGCATATCAATACCATCACCGACCAGAGTAAGGTGGTGAGCGAATCAGTGCTCAACTTCCTTCGCGAACTGCTCATCTCGGTCATCTCCGTCATCATCGTGGTCATCCTGCTTATGCCACGCCGCGTGGCAGAGGTATCCGCCCTCAGCATCCCGATCACCATCTTCTCTTCGCTGGGCATCTTCTATCTTTTCGGTATGGAACTGAACACCGTCACCCTGGCAGCCCTCATCGTAACCCTGGGTATGGTGGTGGATGATTCCGTTGTCATTATCGACAACTATATGGAGAAGCTGGGCCACGGCATGTCGCGCTGGCACGCAGCCATCGCTGCCCCACGTGAGTTCTTCATGTCGGTACTCTCCGCCACGCTCAGCATTTCGCTCACCTTCTTCCCGTTCCTCTTCACCATGCATGGTGACATGGGCGATTTCGTCAAGTCGTTCCCTTGGGCGATGTTCATCATCCTGAGCATCTCGCTCACAGTTTCGCTGCTGCTTACACCTTATTTACAATATAGGGTGATTCATCAGGGCATCAGCAGTCAGCCTACCCCCAACGCCCGGAAGAAGCCGCTCGATTATCTTCAGATGGGTTACACCTGGCTGTTGAAGCACTGTTTCGCCAGTCCTCGCATCACCCTCATCGTGGGCGTGGTACTGGTAAGCATCGGTGCCGTCATCTTCGTGAATCTTCCGCAACGAATGATGCCTATCGCCGAGAGAAACCAGTTTGCCGTGGAGTTCTATCTTCCTAACGGAACCACAGCCGATAGAACTGCACAGGTAGCAGATTCGATGGCTCACGTCCTGCAGCGCGACTCGCAGGTAACGGCGGTAACCACGTTTATCGGACAGGGTTCACCCCGTTTCCATACCACCTACGCTCCGCAGATTGGAGGTCCCAACTTTGCCCAGTTCATCGTGAATACAGTAGATAACGGTGCCACCGAAGAGGTACTCGACCGATATGCCGACCGCTACTCCAACTACTTCCCGGATTGCTACATCCGCTTCAAGCAGATGGATTACAACAATGCCAGCTACCCTATCGAAGTAAGAGTGAGCGGCGACAGCATCAGCGATCTGAAGGCTGCCGCCAGGAAGATAGCCGCCTGCATGCATCAGATAGAAGGTATCAATCTGATCCGCACCAATTTCGAGGAGCCGTTGCCGGGCATCCGGGTTACGCCGGATGCTACCGAGGCCAACCGTCTGGGTGTGAACAAGACGCTGCTCTCTGCCGATCTTGCCATTCATTTTGGCGATGGCATTCCGATGTCCACCCTCTGGGAAGGCGATTATCCGGTAAAGATGGTACTGAAGTCGGAGAACGACAGCGACCTTGCCAACGAATACATCCCTGTGATGGGCGGAACATCGAGTGTACCGCTCCGTCAGCTGGCTAAGATTTCTCCCGACTGGCACGATGGCTGCATCATCCGACGCAATGGCATACGCACCATTTCCATCGTCGGTGAACCGATGAGAGGTTATAATGCCAACCAGTTGTCCAACAAGCTGAAAGAGAAAATATCGAAACTCCCGCTCGGTACCGATCTGGATTGGGAGATTGGCGGTATGGCAGAAAAGGATGGCGAAACCATGCCACAGGTGATATCGGGAGTGCTGATAGCGGTATTGATCATCTTCTTCATTCTGCTCTTCCATTTCAAGCGCATCAGCCTGGCTCTGGTGAATCTCTCCTCCATGTCGCTCTGCATCTTCGGTGCAGCGATAGGACTTCTGATTACCGGCTTCGATGTCAGCATCACCTGCATTCTGGGTGTCGTGAGTCTGATGGGTATTCTGGTAAGAAACGGTATCATCATGCTCGACTATGCCGAGGAGCTTCGCCGCGACAAGGGTCTTTCGGTAAGAGATGCCGCCTTCCAGGCTGGTGAGCGCCGTATGCGTCCTATCTTCCTCACCTCAGCAGCAGCTTCGGTAGGCGTATTGCCGATGATGATAGAGAACAACACATTGTGGTCTCCGATGGGAGCCGTCATCTTCTTCGGAACCCTCATCTCGATGGTGCTCATCGCCACCATCCTTCCTGTGCTCTATTGGATTGTATTCGATAAGCACGGAAAGTATAGCTTGAGGAAAAAGACAGCCTGTGAATAAGCAGAAGATACAGTATCAAAAAGCAAGGTAAAAGGCAAATAAAGAAGAAGCAAAAAAGGCTGGCAGGAAAAATTCCTACCAGCCTTTTATTTTTTATACTGTGGGACTCTATACCTCAGCTTACCAAAAATAATCCGATGAACTCTTAGTTTCTGATACTCAGTAATACGCTTTTTTATGAGTTACGAAGATTCTCAATGATTTTCAAGGGTAGCAGAGTTGCCTTAGCAACCTGTTCTGGAGAAAGTCCCATAGCCAGCAAACGTTGGGCTGTTTCTGTATTAGCTTCTATTTTACCTTCTCTTTTCGCAGTATCAATGGAATTCTTGATGTCACGATATGCCATCTTACTTGCTTCATACTCCCTC
>ENA-OQID01000237-OQID01000237.1-human-gut-metagenome-genome-assembly--contig:-NODE-237-length-33763-cov-3.945704_pt1 | contig 33763 bp, 26 predicted proteins | sample MGYA00242567_ERZ504727 | MGnify/ENA primary metagenome ERZ504727 (study PRJEB26092, sample SAMD00036215) | human gut metagenome | host: Homo sapiens | study: EMG produced TPA metagenomics assembly of...
ACGGTAAGCAATATGTTTCCGTATCCCAAAAAGCATTTCCATTGTATGCTTCGCCTGTTAATCCTTTTGCACCAATATTTGTGCCTTTTACTGCACCGTGATAAGTCTGGAACAATTGAAAAATACAGAATCTGATTCCCTGCTGGTTTTCTTCATCTCCGTCTATTGTGACATCAGATGTTTCCCAGATTTCTTTCCACCACTTAGTGCTATCTTCTTTTATCTGTTTAAATGACATAGCACTTATGTCATTTTCCTTTTCTGTTTCAAATTCTTCATATACTGCCTTTACATCTTCACGGAATTTATTTTTTTCTATTTCTTCCTTTAATGTAAAATTCTTAACTATCTTTTCAAATATTTTTTCTTCATTCTGTTTTAATGAAAGATTAAATCTAACAACTGCCTTTTTTTCTTCCTTAACATTGTCAAACTCATTCACATCCGCTTTTATTGCACATGCGCTAAATACTCTTTGCTGTGTATGAAGTGTTTCACCTTCTATTCCGGCAAATGCATTCTTTCCTGACTTATATAATATGTCTTTTATTTCCCACATGTTCATTTTCTGCATGCAATGCGGGTTCGAAAAATCAAGTCCTGACTTTATTTCTACATCTCCATCAAAATTTAATGCAGTTAGCTTAACTCTTTGTGCACCAACCTGTACATCAGTCATCGAAAGAATTCTTTCAAATACAACTTTTATTTTTTTACCTTTTGATAAATTCCATATAAATGAACGTGTTAATACTCCATTTCGCATATCTAATTCACGAACAAATTCTGAGATATCTGCTTTGGAAATTTCTAATTCTTCCCCATCAACACATATTCTTGTATATAACCAGTCAACGGAATTAACCATATATTCAGTAAAATCTACAATACCTTTATAATGTCCGTAATCCGGCTTTGTTCTTTCATATATTCCATTAAAATAACTTCCGATTAACTTTGGTCCATTATATCCTTCTTCAAAATATCCTCTAACTCCCATATATTCATTTCCTAATGAAAATATAGATTCTGATACTTCTCCGTAATTCGGATTAAAACCCTCTTCAATTATTTTCCAAGAATCTACTTTAAAATATTTATCTGCTATTTTCGCCATAATTCTTCTCCATCTTTTCCTGCTGTCGACAATATGAGAAACATGGTCTTTCTAAACCACGGAGGAAATTGCCGACAGCACACATCATTTCCAGATTATTACTGTCAGTTTTATACAGAAATAATCTTTATCAAATATATTTTTTACTAACGTAAGGGGATGTTAGTATCCAAATATCTTAACCCTTTACAGCCCCACCGGCTGCACCATCTGTAATCTGTTTCTGGAATATAGAAAACAGAATTGTAGGTGGAATCAGCGAGAAGAAGATTGCTCTAATCATATCTATCGCTGTTGTTCTTGAAGTTGAATATGTATACAACTTAACCATAACTGTTTCTTTTCCTGATCCATTTAAAATCAAATATGGAAGAAGGAAATCTGACCACGCTGCCGTAACCGCAAAAATTACGATTACCATAATGATTGGTTTTGATAAAGGTAATACAATTTTATAAAATACCTGTACTACATTACATCCATCCAACCTTGCCGCTTCAATAAGTTCAGGTGGAAGCCCTTCAAAGAATTCTTTGAATAAAACTACCCAAAAGGCATTTGCTCCATATGCAAGCCACAATGGAATAAATGATTTATTTAAACCAATTCTGTTAATATTTACAAACAAAGCAACTACACTTGTTGTTGCAGGAATCAAGAGGCTCCACATTACAAGACCATTTATAATCTGATATCCTTTTGGTTTTAATATGGCAAGTCCATATGCTAAAATTCCATTAAAAATAATTGCACATATAACTGAACCAATAACCATGATGAATGAGTTCTTGTAATACAATCCGAAATTTAATTTATCCCATGTTTCCTTAAATCCTGAAAAATTAAACGATTTAGGGAACAATGTTGCTTCTCTTGTTAACTCTTTTAAATCTTTAAATCCTGATAAAAATACCCATATTGCAGGGAACATTGCAATTATTGCAAATAAGATACATACTGCCACGAAGAATAGGCAGATTATTTTTACTTTTGTCGACTTGACGTCAAACCCTCTGATGGCACCGTCTGTTTTGTCTGCATACTTATTAAAATACATCAGCCTTTCCTCCTAATCATCTTTCTTTCTTGTTAAGTACATATATAATCCACTCAACAAAATTAATACTATACAAATCATTACTGACAACGCTGCTGCGCATGGATAATTAAATTCAGTAAACGCATACTGGTAAACCAAAAGCATTATTGATAAACTTGCATTATTTGGTCCACCATTTGTCAAAACTAATGGTTCATATAAAATCTGGAATACGGAAATAACCTGAAGAATAAGCATTGTCTTTCCTAAGCTTAAGATGCAAGGAAGAGTTACATGGAAAATTCTTTGGAATACACCCGCTCCATCAATTGCAGCAGCCTCGTAATATTCCGGATTAATTCCACTTATTCCCGCCATATAAATAAGGGATGTGGAGCCTGCACTTTTCCATGTCATTGCTATAATAATCAACGGGATAACCAACGCTGCATTGTTTAACCATACCTGTGGCTCTATACCACATTTAGATAGTAAAATATTTAAAACACCTGTAGGACCCGGTTTGAAGAAATAAACCCAAAGAAGTGAAACAGCCATTCCCGGAATCATATTTGGAAAATAAACTGCAAATCTGAAAAAGCTCTTTCCTCTAACGGTCTCACTGATGAATATTGCCAAAATAATCGGTACAAAAAATCCTATAATCAAGGACCATCCTATGTACTTAAATGTGTTTAGAAACGCTGCTTTAAAACTAACGTTATTAATTACTGTTATATAATTGTCTAACCCAACAAACTCCTGGAGCTGAACTCCCTTTGCTGAAAATAGCGATAATCTCACGCTTTCAAGTAGCGGTTCCCAAACAAAGAATGTGAATAACAATATTGATGGGAGCATTACGCACCATCCCAGTAAATCTCTCTTAGAAAATTTATGTTTTTTAGGTTTATAATTTGTTTGTTTTGTTTGAACTTGTTGTTTACTTTTCACCTGGAAACCTCCTCACATAATATGTATTGCCCTCACCTTTAGTCAGTAGCTAATTTTCTGAAACATTTGTAGAAAACAATTCTGTTTCCTTAATTTTATAGTAAAACCTTCTCCTGTTTTTAGAAAAAGGGCAGGCAACCGGACTAGTCGCCCACCCTTCCTTGGTAATATTCTATTTGTTTAATTTGTCTAAAACTTTCTGATAATTTTCATTTGCTGTCTTCATAAGTTCTTCTACATTACAATCTTTCTTTGTAACAACTTCCTGAAGAACTTTTGTGAGTTCCTTGTACATTGACTGTGTATCTCCCGGTTCTTCCGCTCTTAAGTTACCTTCAGCTCCAGTCTTTTCGAAATATGAATCATAAAGCGCTGAGTCAACGTTCTTGTATTCATCAATAACCTTCTGTTCAGCATCTACATAATCCTGATTAATCCAGCATGGGAATGATTTAATTACAGGAACTCCGTTTGATACACGGTTAGCTGCATCTGCCTGTTTACCTTCAATACTTGTATCATTAACTACAGGAGATTTACCCATAATTTCAAGGAAATCTAAAGCTGCATTAATTTCTTCTTTTGTTGCATCCTTAGAGAACATATAAGGTGTACCACCTGTTAATGAATACTGATCACCATTAGGTCCGGCTGGAATTGCTCCCATTGCCAACTTATCTGTTGGCAATCCGTTAACCTGTGTTGGTTGTGCAACTGCATCATTAGCTGCGATGTACATTGCTGCTGCACCTGTTCCTAACTGCTGGAATCCTGATGCCCAATCTTCTGCTGTTGGATCAGCTGTTAAAACATCATATTTCCATTTCAAATCATATACATATTCCATAGCTGCAACAGCTTCTGTTGAATCTAAATGTGAAGTGTATGTTCCGTCGCCATTATCTGTACACAATGTAGCGCCAAAGCACCATGCAATATTAGAAAAATGCCATCCGCCTGAATTATCTTTTGCCAATAAGCAAAGGCCTGCAGCTCCTGTCTTATCTTTAATAATTTTAGCATCCTTAGCAAGTTCATCCCATGTCTGTGGGAACTTTGGAATACCATTGTCATCGACAAGTCCTGCTTCTTCAAATAATTCTACATTACACATAAGTCCTAATGCATAAGCATCTCTTGGAACACCATATACGTGACCATTTTCATCTGACATAAGAGATAATACTGATGGACTCATATCATCAATCCATCCTCTTTCTTTAAGAATGTCTGTAACATCTGCTACCAACCCCTGTTTAATTAACTTCTTTGGTTCTGTAAACCATGTTTGAAAAATTGTAGGACAGTTTCCTGATTCCGCTAATGATACAAATGTGTCTGTTGCATATGTATAACTTGCAGGTTCAACATATACATCACTGTGCTGTTCGTTCATTGTCTCTTTGTACTTTTCAAAATTCTTAACATCATCAACCAAATCTGCTGACGGCCAAATACCTAATGAAAGAACTGTCTTTCCTTCTTTCTCTGCCTTTTTCTTGGCTGAATCCTTGTCCCCTGAACTTCCACATCCTGCAAACATTGTTGTTGTCAACGCGGCAATTAATGCCAAACTAAGTAACTGTTTCTTTCTCATATAAATACTCCCTTCTACATTATATAATAATATATTAATCAAGTTTAACGTTAAACTCAATTATGAATATAATATACCGACGTGCCTTCTACAAACTCCCCAATCAAAAGAACTATAAACTAATTTGTAAGTTTGTTATACCGTTTAACGTTAAACTAATAATAACATTGTTTATTTTATTTGTCAATATTTACAATGGAAGCAGATTAACTAATATTTATGCCCTATTTTTCAATAAAAACGTTACTAATTTTAGTAATATTGCACAATTAGTATATTATCTTTGTTTATTAATTAACAATTATGGATGTTAAGGGTTGAGATTTTATTTTAAATATTATACTTAAGTATTACCTTTGATAAACTTTTTGGCTCCTGATATTTAAACCTTGAGATTAATCTTGGTCTGGTTTCAAATATTATATTTATATTTCAATGTTATTTTACTTTTATAATTCCATAACAAAAAATTTACCTTAAGACTAAGCTCAAATACTTTTTCTTAAGGTAATTTTTTTAACTCTTTATAAATTTTATATTTTATGATGTTGTGGTCAAAAGCCACAACTTTGATTTTCATATCGTGACGAGTTCCAAAGTCTTTCACCCATTTATGAGCAAGTTCATGTGTTCTTAGGTCTTTTTATCCTGGCATCATTATGTTGCATTACTGTTCCATAAAACCAATTACACATCCATTATCAGAAAATGAGATTGATATTGAAACATTATCCTTTGTTCCCGTGTATTCTATCATTTCATATTTATTTTTATCATCATGAATATATCCTACAGTTTCGACTCCGGAACTTTGCAATTTTTCTATGTACTCTTCAATCTCTTTCTTGCTTATACCATCTATAAACAGTGAATACATTTTATTCTCTTTATCTTCCGTATAAGAATATGAGTCTGCATTATTGAGTTCCGGAAAACCTTCTGTAAAGCTATTATCCGGCCATTTCTTTAATGTCCTTATTTCATTCTGACTTTCATCGTCTTCCATATATCTTACGTTACTCATCTTCATTTTATTCTTTGGTTCATTGCATCCAACAAGCGATCCTAAAATTATTAAAATAGCAATTGTTGAAGCAATTATTCTTTTTCTATTCATTTTTAACCCCCTTTATAAAATATATGAACACATTATACTATAATGCTTTGCAAAATAATTGAATTTTCTTGGCTAATTATTGTCTATACTTGTTAGATTTTTCACCTTCTAATTTTTCTAATCTCAAATTATCAAATTCGATTTGCATCTAAATATCTAATTTCATAACCGCATATTCTATCATTGTATATCTATTCAATAGTTTTCTTAGCATATTTCTGATAAATAAAATACGAAATAATTCCTGTTGCAAATTCTGCTATGACAAATGACATCCACACTCCGTTTGCTCCCATAAACCGGCTTAAAATAAAAGCTGTCGGTATAATCACTATCACATAACGAAGTAACGATATCATCAATGAAGGATTTCCCATTCCTAAGCCTTCTAATGCTCCACTGGAAGTAACTGATACTGCAGAAATTATAAATCCAAAACTAATTATATGAAGTGCCAAGACACCAATTCGGATTGTTTCAGGATTTGTGGTAAACAAACCTATAAGCTGAGATGGAATAATCCATGAGAGCAACATTCCGAGCGCCATTATTAAAGCTGTTAATTTTAATGTCGTGCGATAAATCTTCTCTACACGCTTATGTTCACCTGCTCCATAGTTGTATCCAACAAGTGGTCTGATTCCCTGTATAATTCCATTTGCACTAAGATAGATAAATGTCTGAAGTTTATAATAAACCCCAAGTACAAGTACATATTTGTCTGAAAATTCTGCGAGGATTCCGTTTAACGCAGATATTAAAAATGACGGTAATGCCATATTTAATGTTGCTGGAATTCCTATTCCATATAATCTCTTTAACAATTTAAAATCCGGCTTTAATGATTTTCTTTCTATTTTTACAGGAATTGGTCTCGCAAAGTACACAATTATATAAACTAACAGCGAAATAACCTGTCCTATTCCTGTCGCATAGGCTGCACCTGAAATCCCCATTTTAGGAAACGGACCAATTCCAAAAATCATTAGTGGGTCCAGAATTATATTTGTTGCAAATCCGCAAATCATACTAAACATGGAAACTTTCATTTGTCCCACAGCCTGAAAAATCTTTTCCAATGTAATACCTACAGTGCTTGCCACACTAAACATGAATACTATGTTTGCATACTCTAAGGACATAGAAATTATATTTTGATTATTTGTAAACATCTTTAAAAACGTTGGCATAAACGCTGTACATAAAATTGTCAATAGCAATCCATGTATAAAGTTCAAGACAACACCCTGTGTAGTTGCTTTATTTGCCATTTTCTTATCCTGCGCTCCAAGATAATACGCAACTGTCGAATTTATTCCAATTCCTATACCGACACCAATTGATGTTATTATGTTCTGAACAGGGTATACAAGTGCCAAAGATGTCATTGCGTTCTCGCTTAATTTTGCCACAAAGAAACTGTCTACTATGTTATACATCGAGTTTACTGCCATTGAAATAACCATAGGCAGCGACATCGACAATACTAATGGCAAAATTTTCTTTTCTTTCATAAAACTCTGATCCATTTTATCCTACCTTTCTTTTTTGCTAATTGTTTATAACAATAATAAAGCCACACAACTACTTCTGTAATTGTGTGGCGAAAAAAGATTTCTCTCTAAAAATCCACCCCTTAAAGGTTTTAATCCTTTGATATATTAATATTGTTTATTTATTATGTCAAGATAGAATATCGATTCCTATCTCCATAGAATATTTGAGTTATCTCTATAGAATATTTAACTCATCTCCGTAAAATATTTAATCCATATCTATAAAATGTTTAATGCATCTCCATAGAATGTTTAAGCTATATCTATAAAATGTTTAACTTATCTCTATAAAAAATATGCTAACACTACTATACCCAATATGATTCTGTACCAGCCAAATATCTTGAAATCATGTTTCTTTATGTAACTCATTAAAAATTTAATTACAATGATTGATACTGTGAACGCTATTACCATTCCCCATATGAGAATTGCAAGCTCAGTGTGTGTAAAGTTAAATCCAAATTTTATTATTTTGATTGCACTTAAGCCAAACATTACAGGCACTGCCATAAAAAATGTAAATTCCGCTATAGCAACTCTTGATATCCCCATCAACAAACCACCGATGATTGTTGAGCCTGAACGGGATGTTCCGGGAACAATTGAAAGCACCTGAAATACACCGATTAAAAATGCATCCTTGTAACTTATTTCTTCTAATGTATTAATTCTTGCAACTTTATTTTTATTTCTATTTTCAATAATGATAAATGCTATACCATAGAAAATTAATGCAATTGCAATTACTACAGGTGTATGAAAATGTGCTTCAACATAATCATCAAACAACAGTGTAACCACTGCACCCGGAATACATGAAACAACTACCTTAAACCATAATGAGAATCTGTCTTTTTTAATTATAGATTGAGATTCTTTTGGCATTTGGAAAGGCCACATTTTATTCCAAAAAATTACTACAACCGCTAAAATTGCTCCCAACTGAATAACTACAAAAAACATTTCCTTAAATGCATCACTTACATTTAACTTGATAAACTCATCTACCAAAAGCATATGACCTGTACTGCTGATAGGAAGCCATTCCGTAATTCCTTCAACAATTCCAAGGAAAACAACTTTAAGCCATTCAATAAACTCCAACATATAAAGTCCTCCAATTTTATTTACTTGTTAATTCGGAAAAAGATTTTATACCTACAGTTTACGAAAGTATTTTTCTTAAATAAAATTTTTTCTCTATTTAAATCAGTCTAAATAAATCTGTAGATATTTTTTAATTATCTTTTCACACAACTTCTTCATTATAGTACAGCAGTGTTTCTAATAAAAGTAAATTTTTTCTTAATAATTTTTGTTTACTGAAAATAGCTTTTGTATTCTATTTTATATTTGCTGTCAGGGAACAAATATTTATGCAGCTCTATAAAATAATCGTCAGTCATGCTGGCAATAAAATCTACAACAATCTGATTTTCCTCTTCATCAAGATAATTTTTATGCTTATAGTACTTTAAATTTTCATTTATGAACTTAATATGGTGCTTGTAAATTATTGAATCTGTGCTCTTGTTATGAACATCATCCAATAATTTATAATACATTTCCTTAAACATTGGTTTAATAATTTCATTGTACTGCTCTTCAAGTTTCTTGTTGTTATATATAACTTCGTAATTTTCTCTTTTTGCAGTTTTCAAATCATTATATACAGATTTGCTTAACAATATGTAATCTTTTCCGTAGCTGTTTTCCAAAATATCAACAGTCATATTATTAATTATTGCGGCATTTTCCGCACCTATTTTATTAGTCTTAAACTGATAATTTTTGTCGATTATTTTTGCAATTCTTGCATCCTGTCTGTCCTTTCCAAGATATGCAACAATATCACATATTCTTACCACACATGCCTCAAGTGTAAGCGGTACAAGACGTGAAATTGCATCGTGACCGATTACATAACTGTCCTCTACTTCCCTGTCATATTCAGCAAATGTTTTTCCAAAGTGCGGACGATATTCCTGTTGCTCAAATTCACCATTATGGCATAGAATTCCATCTAAAGTCTGAAGTGAGACATTTCTTGCAAACATATTTTCAAGAACCCTTACACTCTGTACATTATGATTAAAAAAACGTCCGGTTTCATTCTGAAGTAATTCGCTTAAAAATCTTTCGCCTGCGTGGCCAAATGGTGTATGCCCAATATCGTGTCCCAAAGAAATGGCTTCAATTAAATCAAGATTAAGTCCAAGCACCGCGCCTATATTTCTCGCAATTCTTGACACAAGCTGAACATGCAAAGCTCTTCTTGTAATATCATCATTACTGTAAAATGAAAACACCTGCGTTTTATCCGCATAACGATTGTAATATGGCAAATGAATAATTTTCTCAATATCACGCACAAATGCCGGTCGCCATAAATTAGGATTGTCGTGTTCCATATTTCTTCTGATTACCATATCATCATTGCATCTGTAAGGATTAATTTTTCCCTGCTTTCTGTCGTCTTTAATTCGCTCCTGCAATTCTATACTTAACTGGTCATATTTTAAATTTTCGTTTGACTGTTCCTTCTTTAACTCCATTTTACCTCCCATCAAAATCCATAATTTTCCGGCAATTATTTTTGCCCACATGATATAAATATAACTTTCGCTCTTATTTTATATCTGTCTGATACAACTAAAGAACTCATGGCTGATATTCCAGCGTTCTTTCGCTCTTAATAAATATCCGCCTGATACATATCAAATTACATTTTATAATCAAATGAAACCCTGTTTGTTACATGTGGATTATATTTTTCACCCATTCTCACATGCTCAGGATAGCTTAAATATTGTCCAAGAACGCTTTCGTCTTCCAAATCCATCTCAATCATAAGGTCCATATTTGCCGGACGGTCCACGCAATTTTTATGAATCTTTACATCCTTTATTCCATCAAATGCATTCTTTATTTTGTCAAATGCCTCACAATATTCTTTGTAATGTTCTTCTTTAAAAAAATCTTTTTCAAATGTAAATATAACAAAATGTTTAATCATTATCCCGTCTCCTTCTCTGCTATAATCTATGCTTTTATTTTATCAAATTATATCAATAAAAAAAGCCCTCTTATTTATCAATAATAAGATGACTTTAAACATTTTATGTAATGTTAAGCGGCATATTAATATTCTCCGCGATATCAACTAGTAGTTTAAATGCCTCCAAAAATGTAAACTAACATTTCTTCAGACATTGCATTGCTTTTCTTGAGTACTCAACTCCTACTACATTCTCTCCCTGAATGTTTCTCCATCTGTTAATTAATCTTAAAAAATCTTCAGATGTTACGCATTCTTTTCTTTCGCTTTCAAATTTTTCCGTAAGTGTTTTAGCCATACTCCCATCCTTTCTCACCTCAACCAATAATTGCATTAGAATCTACCCCTTAAATCCCTTACAACAATCTAAGTATAGTATAAATAGCCAAATTGTCAATTGAGTTTTTGGTTATTTTTCATATATTTCGATAATATTTCATATATGCAAGTCATATTTCTCTCTAAATCTACTTTTTAACAGTGGTAATTTTTTCATATATAAAAGCCCTGTCATATCAGCCAAAAACCATCCTATAGGTACAGATATCCATATTCCAATGACACCAATCTTAGGAATCGCTGATAATGCATATGCAAGCACAACTCTTGTCCCAAGTGAAATGATTGTAAGAATCAAGGACATTTCCGGTTTTCCAACTGCCCTATAAAATCCATAAAGCAAAAATAATATGCCAATTCCAATATAAAAACTTCCTTCAATTCTTAAATATCCTGCTCCCACTTTTATAATTTCAGTTCCATCAGACACAAACAGGCCCATAAATTTTTCAGCAAATATAAACACTACTGCACTCACGCACACACAAAAAACAGATGCTGCAATCATAGACTGCTTCCAGCCATCCTTTATTCTTCTGTGTTTACCTGCTCCATAATTTTGCGCAACAAAAGTTGATACTGCATTGCCAAAATCCTGTACCGGTGAATATGCTAAAGTATCTATTTTTACTGCTGCCGCAAATGCCGCCATAACTATCGTTCCGAAACTATTTACCAATCCCTGCACAAGTAAGATTCCAAAATTCATAACCGACTGTTGCAAAGCTGTTAATATAGAAAGATTTGCCAGTTCCTTAACAATATTCATATCAAATTTTAAGTGCTTGAGCTTAATTCTAAAATGTGTAGATTTTAAAAGTGCATAGATGGTTATTCCCATTCCTGAAACATACTGTGAAATCACGGTAGCTTCAGCTGCTCCGGCAACTCCAAGATTGAATTTAACTATAAAAATAAGGTCCAGCACAATATTAAGAACCGCTGAAACCCCAAGGAATACCAGTGGCATTACTGAATTTCCTATAGCTCTAAGCCCATTTCCAAAAAAATTGTAAAAAAATGTTGCAATTATTCCAATTCCAATAATAAGAAGATACTGTTTTGTAAGCTTCGTTATTTCAGTTGGAATCTGCAAAAACTTAATTATATTATTAATTTCCGCGAAAAATATAAAAGTTATTAACAAAGTAATGCTGCCTATTAACACAAATGCTAATACAATTCCATTTTTCATTCGGTCATAATCTTTTTTCCCAAATTCCATAGAAATGAAAGCTCCGGCTCCCATGCTTAATCCCAATATTATCGAAGTCAGAAATATCATCAAAGTGTATGATGCCCCTACCGCTGCAAGCGCATCATTTCCCACATATCTTCCAACTATCAATGTGTCCGCAATATTGTAACACTGCTGCAAAATATTTCCTAACATAAGAGGCAATGCAAATTTAATTAATTTTCCTGTTATATTTCCCTTCGTCAAATCCATATGCAAAACTTACGGTCACAATTATTTGCTATTTAAGTTGCGACCTTACTCCATTTTCCGTAATTTTTTTAATAAATTTTGTCAAAAAAGAAACCCAGAATTACATACCTTCGTCAATGCAATCCTGAGTTTCCATATGAGCAAGCCACCGTCCTAGCCTGTCTCGATTTCTTACTAGTATTATAGCATAAAATGGGTGTTGAGGGAATAGATTTGAAATTTATTTGCAAAGATTTTATGGATTTTTTATAGCAAAATTTTATGACATTTTTTGTGTTGTTGTAGTACTTTGTGTTTCTATATTAAGCGGGTAAACTTGGGATTTAATTCAATAAAACTTAAGCACTTTCTTCAAATCTACCAATCGCCTTCTCCCTCTTCCATCATTTCATCTATTGCATCGTCAACACCATCTGCATAATCATCATCTTCATCATAGCGGTCATAATCATAGTCGTCATCTGATATTACATCATCATATCCATCGTCGTATGAGTCATCATAATAATAATGTTTTTTAGAGCTATTTGAATAATTATAAGTTTTTCTTGTTGTCTCTCTTTCATATGTGTCGCTGTTGCTAGTTGGTTTCTGAATATTATTTATGATGTCATAACGGGTTGTCTCTTCTTCGTAGGTTTCATCATTTTCTGTTGTATCATTTTCCAAATCAGAAAAATCATAATCAAGCCCATGCTCTTTCATATGACGATAGCAATAATCAAATCCTTTTTCTTTATTAAAATTACAACCGGGCTCTGCGCATGTTTTTATGTTAGTGTAAATTGATTTAAAGCCGTATATTAATCCAAATATGGCTACTATTAATATGACAAATTTTATAACTGAAGTTGATTTGTTGTTTTTCATGGTTGAATCACCTCCACCATTTTGTTTGCCATAGTTATCGTCATTGTTGTCAACTTTATTGTTGTTGCTATTACTCTTGTCATTATTGTTGTTGTTATTACTCTTATCATTATTCTTGCTGTAGGTCCTGCCATTGTTTTCCTCATTGTTATGATATCTGGAACTACTATCTTCATAATCTCCATACTGTTTTCTCTGGCTATTCTGATTTCTTGTTTCGTTCATAAAGCGATATTCCATGCCTCTTTCAAATGTATTTAATTTACCATCTTTATTAAAATCAAAAAACTTGTCTAACGGTCCATCTGCCTTTCCATTCCAAATTCCCATAATTAACCTCCAATCATGTGTTATAAATATTTTACAAATTGTGTGGTAAAAGAATGTTTTTCTTTTATTGAGGTAATTATCACATATTTGGTGTCCAATAGATGGGACTTGTAGGGGAATATTTAAAGATTTAATTGCAATTTAAACTGCTAGTTTTTCCATGCTACTACTTTTGCAAACTAGCAGTTACCTTTGCAACCAATTTTTATATTTATTCGAAACTACAAGGTTCTATCTACCATATTTTAGTAGAAATTATAAGTTATTCAAACCTGATTTAGATGCTTGTCGTAAAGCTATCTACACATTAGTAGAAATTATAAGTTATTCAAACTTTCTTCCGGGGATGAGTTAATTGTCAATCTACACATCAGTAGAAATTATAAGTTATTCAAACACTAACGACAGATTAAATCCACTCGATCTACACATCCGTAGAAATTATAAGTTATTCAAACTTCCAGAACGGTCTATCATCGTATTTTATCTACACATCCGTAGAAATTATAAGTTATTCAAACCTAATAGCACAGTCGCTTTATTTGACTATCTACACATCAGTAGAAATTATAAGTTATTCAAACTTGACGGATAAAGTTGACTTGGTTCCTATCTACAAATTAGTAGAAATTATAAGTTATTCAAACGACAGAAGAAATGGAGCAGGTCAATCAATCTACAAATTAGTAGAAATTATAAGTTATTCAAACTTGGCTCTTGTATCTACATTTATTTCTAATCTACAAATTAGTAGAAATTATAAGTTATTCAAACATTTAAATATTGCTCAAATTGTGGGAATCTACAAATTAGTAGAAATTATAAGTTATTCAAACTGTGATCAATTCCCTGATTGCGATTCCTATCTACAAATTAGTAGAAATTATAAGTTATTCAAACAAATCGTATGAGGCACAATGTGAAGAAAAATCTACAAATTAGTAGAAATTATAAGTTATTCAAACGAAGCCCAAAGCAAACGCCACTATTTATCTACAAATTAGTAGAAATTATAAGTTATTCAAACCTTATAAATAACATTTCTACTTCTCTATCTACAAATTAGTAGAAATTATAAGTTATTCAAACCATGTCCCATAATCATACCTCCTAAAAATCTACAAATTAGTAGAAATTATAAGTTATTCAAACGTTAAAGGTATAGATGTTGACGATTAATCTACAAATTAGTAGAAATTATAAGTTATTCAAACGATGAACGTATGCAGCGGGGCGATAAATCTACAAATTAGTAGAAATTATAAGTTATTCAAACACCATGTGTTGTACTTTTGGAGTTTACATCTACAAATTAGTAGAAATTATAAGTTATTCAAACATTCAAGAAAAAAGAATTAGTAAGTAAATCTACAAATTAGTAGAAATTATAAGTTATTCAAACCGCATAAGTAGAATTATATGTCACTTTATCTACAAATTAGTAGAAATTATAAGTTATTCAAACTAAATCACCTTCATGTTGGACTATTTATCTACAAATTAGTAGAAATTATAAGTTATTCAAACGGTAGTGGGTGGAGCGTATTTAATTAAATCTACAAATTAGTAGAAATTATAAGTTATTCAAACTTTGTGCCACATAGTAACACCGTTATATCTACAAATTAGTAGAAATTATAAGTTATTCAAACTGTACCTATAAGTTTAGTCAAATCTAAATCTACAAATTAGTAGAAATTATAAGTTATTCAAACCTCTCGTAAAAGCTGATGCCAATGAAATCTACAAATTAGTAGAAATTATAAGTTATTCAAACATCAACAAACGCAAAATCCTGGTCTTATCTACAAATTAGTAGAAATTATAAGTTATTCAAACCTTGTCGCTCTGCTCCAATAATCACCCCATCTACAAATTAGTAGAAATTATAAGTTATTCAAACTCCTACATTGTCATTATTCACAATTTTGAGTTGAATTTTCTTTATATTTATATATTTTTTTATTTATTTTGCACATAATTTTGTTGAATAACTTTTATTTTAATTAATTAAGACTTAGGTTTGCATTATGTTATTATAAAGAAATCTTTCTCATCATTTTTTGCATAACCAAATCTAAGTACTTCACAACTTGAAGACAGTTTGAATATAATAACACTATCCTGTTGTGTAAAACATTTTTCAAAACGATTTTTTATATCAGTAACTATATTATCAACTATACGTTTGCTATTGTCAATTTCAAATACTGAATATTGTAATCTATGACCAAATTTGGATAAATATTTTGAAAATTTAGTTCTCAGTTTATCATCTGATATATCGTAACTCACCACTATCATATATTCTTCTCCCCTTTTTTCTAATGTACTTCAAACCTCGGCAATTCCTCAACACTTTTCATTTTCATAAAAAATCTATAATATTTTTGTATATAAACAAAAATTTCATCTTTATATTCCAGAATATCTTTCATGAGAAACTGTATATATTTCGAATTCATTTTATACTTTAATACCCATCTGTTATCATACACTTCAAAATCTTCTTTTTTACATTGTTCTAAATTAATTGCCTTTCTAACTGAATAATCCACAATTGGACGCATTGGTTCCATCAAATCACATACTAAAGATTTTCTCATATAAAAACATTTATGAAATACTCCATAATAAGTATCAAACCCATATATTTGTAATATTGCATCTACAATATTAAACAACATTGTGTATCCTATATCCAATGTAACATTAATATAGTCATTTTTTATTCTAGGTTTTCTTCCATTCCACTTAACATTGTTAAACACCCTCGTAAAGTAAACTCTTGCAGCATTTCCTTCTATTCCCATTACTTCCAAATAATTTAAAGGTTCATTTAATTTGTCAATCATATCTTGAAGAAATTCTATTCCTTCTTTTATTTCCTCAGTCTTTTTTCTTATATTTTTCAAAGTATCCATTTGATTTGCTATCTTATTTTGTTCTATCTTTCTGCCTATGTCATTTTGAGTGTATTCATATTGACGTTTTCTAAGCATTGTGTTTCCTTCCATTCTGCTTCCTATTATTTCATATACTCTAAACGTAGTTGACATCAAACAAATTGCAAATCCAAATTTTTTGCTGCGTTGAATCAATCCACTAGTTATTGATATATTTCCAACCACACATACCATAAATAATCTATAGCATGTAGACTGGTGTTTTATTTTTCCCTCTTTGTCCTTTATTACAATGTTATCATTTGAAAATGATAATTTTTCACCTGTATTAGTAAACAAGAATATTATTTGTTTTTTGCTAAAATCATTTGCACTTAACATATTATTCCCCTCGATTCATAGCTCTATCACATGCATCCTCATATATACAATTTCGGCATTTTAATCCATTAACTTGATGATATTGTTCTATATCAAAATTTCTCATATCATTAATTGTATTTTCAAATTTTTCTTTCATTGATTTATCTTCATCAGGTAATTTGATTTTATATATTTTATTATCATCGCAACTTCTAATTTGAAGTTTTGAAACATTATATCCCATTTCTGTCATACAATAATATTGAGCATATAATTGAAATACATATCCATCATAGATTTCTTTTATATGTTTTTTTCTTTCTACTAAAAGCTCCTTTTTCTTATCATAAATATCAATTTTACCAATTATTCTAAACTTTTCAGAATATACTTCTAACGAAGTAATCTTATCAGAACTTGTTGAATACTTATTTTTATCTATAGTTTCATGTGATTTTGTCCCATTAAGCTGATATTTCGATTGAAACATCAGCTTTTCCTGATTTCCATATAAATTATGAAAATAAATGGAAACTGGGCAAAATATAAAATCATTTATATTTGAAATTTTAATAATATCATCCATTATAAATACCTTTTATTTTGTATAAAATCAAACCAATCATTATGAGATATTTTTAGTGTTTTCCTAGGAAACTTTTCGCCTTCCTTCCAATTATTTTTGATTTGTTTTACTTCATACAATCCTTTAAGTGCTATACAATATGCTCCATTTGCATCTGCATCCAGAGGTAATTTTTTATTTTTTTCTTCTGAATTATAAAATTCTCCTGACTCATTTAATACCGGTGAAATAATTTCATCATATTCAATTGAATTATTATCAGGTAAACTATTTCTCATTTGCACAATATACTTAACTAATTTTTTCATTTCTTTGCAGAAATTATTTTTATTTTTAGTTTCTAATGTCTCCACCTGTTCTAATATATCTTGTTCATTATCATATTGAATGTTATACTGCTCCATTAATTTAATTATTTCATTCGTTAAATTAACATTGTCCGGTGAATTCCATTTGCCATTCCTATACTTTCTTATTTTTCTTGTTCCATTAGAATAAATTGTCCATTCATTTTTTGCTAATTTAACATTGTGCGTTATGAAATTTGTATAATCAAATTTTAAAGCAAACTTTTGTCTGTTCTTATCATATTTGATTGAATCAAAACTTGTCACAAATTTTTCATCATCCATTTCTTTATAATTGAAAACGGATACAAAACCTGTAGTTGGATCAATTTTTGAGGTATATGCTGCCGGAACATAAAAAATATATCCACATTGTCTTCCTAATTCTTTCAAACTTTTAGGGATATATGTCATTTGATATCCTTTTAATACTCCTCCTTCTTCGTTTACTGCTTTATTTTTATCAACTAAATAATTTAATTTACTTATCAACATATTTTCAAATTTCTGGTATACTTGACGTTCAACTTTAAATCTCCCCCTCTTAAATCCCATATTTAAATCTTCCATAGCAATTATCGCATTATATTTTAATACTAAGCTTGTTATTTCATGAATAACCAAAGACAAATATCCTTCTTTTATATCTTTGATTTTTCCAATTTGTTTCCAATTCTTTCTGGCACTGTCACGTTCACTTTCTCTTTGTTTTAATTTTTCCTTATAGTTCACTCCATTAATTATGTTGAAATTCTTCTGCTCTATAATATTTCCATGTAAATCAATTACTGAAACATAAATAAGATTTCTTTCTCCTCTGTCTATACCAATAATATGCATATCATTATTTTCAGCAATATTCTTCAATGCAATATCATTTACAGGTGAATAATTTTCTGCATTACAATTTATCTTTATAGGTAAATGGAGAAAATATTTATCTACAGTATATCGATAATCTTTTACAATATCGTAATCAGATGTAAAGTACTCAACTTTACCTTCATCTATTAATTTCTTTGCTTCATTTGATAATTTTACTTCTCCAATTTTATTAAAATACTTATAAAGTTCTGTGTATACTTCATCAGGTATAGTCTTTCTTTCTTCATTTTCTTTTTGTTCATTGTAACCTTTATTTACTAAAATACTTCCTTTTTTATGAATAATAGGTTGCTTAATGCTTGATTTTCTGAAAAATACTTCGGCATTTCCATCCAATTTAAGTACAATATTTTTTAAGTTTTCTTCGCTAAACAAATTTTCAAAATACATAGTATGAAGATTTTTAGTTCCAGTGCTTTTATCTGAAAAATCCTTATTATATATTTGGAATAAATATAATTGTCCCTTTTCATTCATCTCATCTATATCTTTTTCATCTATATAGGTCCACTGAATTGTATATGCCTGCTTTTCAATCTCTTTATAAAAATCATTTATATCTTCGTATGTGGATGTTTCTGAAAACTTAAATTTATATCCTTTCCATTCATCTCTTTTATTAATACACTCCTTAAAATAATCAATTAATTCTCTACAATAATTTACATCAAAATTCTTACTAGATTTAATATGCTTTTTCTTTTTATATCCATCTAGTATATATTCAGAAGTTTTATACGTCGCAATTCCCTTTTTAGAAAGAAATGCCTTTGGAAGCATTAAATATGGTTTTGGTAAAAACATATACACCATTTTTTTATAATCGCTGTCGCTTTTTTTCTTGTGTCCTTCAATAACTGTTTTGTCCGGCTTATTTTTTGCATTGAATATTCCAATATAATACTTATTTTCACGAATTAAAATAATAGCATTATTATCATACTCCTTAGTTTTTGACCATCCACTTGCTAATGTAGGGATTCCAAAATTGAGCTTTATTTTTTCTTTGCTATAAGGCTTTTGAGTTATATAATTTCGTACTTTGTCATATATAGATTTAAGCGGTTCTAACTCATAATATATATCTTCTATTTCAGTATAAAACGCCATATCTTTATCTACTTCTTCATCAATAATAAACATTTTTATCCAATGATTTATACTCATTATTAAATCTAAAACACGCTTTAATTCTTCTCCGCTTTCTTCATCTTCTATTAAACTTATATCTTCGTTATTTGTTAATTGAACAAGTTCTTTATTTTCTAATTTTTCATTTATATTAACAATATATTCTTCTGCCTTTCTTTCTATAGAATTACTGTTATATTTATTAATTAATTCATTTATATTCTGTAAACTTCTATATTTATCTTCTTTCATTAATTTCTCTATCTTTTTTTCTTTTCCTGCGCTACTTCCTGTTGTATTTTCCTGATAAAATGCTTTTATAGAATCTCTAAGTATGCTCCAATTTCGACACATAAACAAAGATAAATTTTCATAATTTTTTTCACATACATATATTTTATTTAAATCATAGCTTGTTACATCTTCACTGATTTTCCTTATTCTATCTAAAACCTTTTTTTCATTTAACTTGTATAAAAAACCATTGACTAAGTCATAAACTTCTTTATCACTTTCTAACATTTTAGGTACTTCGAATGTTGACTCATCAATACTCAATATCTGTTTATGCATTCTTTTGAGTCTATATTTTGCAGCCTTTTTTTTATATTTTTGGCAATATAAATTCATATGTGCATTCACAATTCCACATATATCATTGTAGAATCTTATTCCTTTTTGATTTATTAACATACCATAGAAATCAAAATTAAAAATACTATTTAATGTAAATCCATCTAAGCCATCTACATTATTATTTTCTATTGTTATAATTTCTTTTTCCGCATCTTCCTTTATCTTGTTATAAATTAGATAATTTTGATAAAAAATCCATGCATTTTCATTTACAATTCTGTAGCAAATTGAAGTAGACTTATCATCTGCAAAAATGTTCTCTCGATTTGTGAAAAAATCTGTAAAGGATGAAGTAAATTTATTAAATAAGTTTACTGTGTTTAATCTTTCTTCTTTTTCGGTATTACTTATTTTTTGTTTATTTATAAATTCAGGTAAAATATCAGATAATAATTTTGCATTAAACATCTTTTTATAATCATCATTAGATTTAAAGAGTTTATTTAATTCCGTTCTTTTTTTCATTTGAATGTTTTCTAATTCATTTTTCGTTTTATCTGAATTATTAATATAGTTATTATCTATTGCGTCAAATAATTCCCCCCATTCTATAGTTTTGGCTAAATTTCCTGACAACATATTACTAATAAAGTATCTATAATAATCATCCATTATTTCCTTCAACTCTTGTCGCTTTTCACTTCTTATCTTATCTTCTGTAATTAATCCATTCTTTTCGATATTTAATTGTGTTGCTCCAATTGGAATCATTGTATTTTTTAATGTTTTTGATACATACGTTTGTCCTATAGTTTCACTAAATATTGTTTCATTTTTGTTCATTTTTGCTCCTCCTCTTTTATAAGATAATGTCAAAATTTTTAAATTAATTTATAAAAATATAACGCTTTTTGTAGCGTTATATACGATACATCAGACCAAATTATCTTAATCTACTGAAGTAGAAATTGTTAACTCAATCTTATTATATATATAACGTTATGTCAATTTATTTTTATAATTGCTTCTACCACTCATCACTTTCATCGTAATCTGAATCCCAATCTTCTTCCATCAGTTCTTCACTTTCTTCATCGTCGTCAAACTCGTCATCATCAAAGTCACTATCCATATCCTCATCAAATTCATCATCATCCTGGTAGTCATCTTCATCATCCATTAATAATCCTAGTTCCATTGCTCTTTCCCAAGCATTTAATTTTCCGTCTCTGTTAAAATCAAACATCTTATCTAAAGGTCCATCTACTTTTCCGTTCCAAAATCCCATAATTTGCCTCCTTATTTATACATTATTTCATTATTTGTACTATCATTTTCCATTTCAGCTACACCATAATTCTAATTCCAATAACTTCTTTAAAATTTAATTTCATCTACCGGTTTTACTAATTCACACAAAATTCCTCTTGGCATTTTGTAAAGCACTTTTCCAACTGCTGTGTCGCCAATTTTGTCATAAATACGTCCGGCGCTATATGACTCGCCAATGACTGTACTACAACTATTTGCCACATGCCCTACTTTTCCAATTCCCGGCATTTTTACAAGAATTGCTTCGTGGTCATATTTGTTGTCCGGTTCTTTCTCAAGAAACACTTCCATATCCTTTTCAAAAAATTCGTCACCTTCAAAAAATCCTGTTCCTGTAATTGTAAAATAAATCTTATCTGCCATCTTTTTTTCCTCCTTTATAGCTGCTATTTTTCTTTTTCCTTTTATGACTCCATTTTCTCACATTCACTGTCCCTTTTTCAGTACTCGATTTTGCTATTTTTTCGAAACTCTGTTCTGTTTTCACTTATTTTAAAGCATAAAAACAGCCCACAAGAGAATTTCATAATTTTAATTCGCCTGTGGACTTCTTTTGTTTGTTTTTGTTTGTCGACATATATTTATTTTTAAATTTATTTTTTTGATTAATTTGCCTTTAGTTCTATATTTACCTCTCCGCTACTTTCATCAACATTTACCTCAGCATTTATGCCCTCTTTTTCCATTTCATCTTCATTCATTTCGAGCTCGTACTTCTTGTCTTCGCCCTCGTAAATGTATTTTCCTTTGCCATTTTCTTTAATTTCTTTTTTGTCACTATTGTTATCCAAAAATACATGGACATGCTTTGTTATTCCATTTCCGGTTGCCGCATAAGACACAACATCTGTCATTGCAAATATAGCAAGCATAACTGCTGCAACTGCCACATAACGTATTCTGAATTTCTTTATTTTGTGATTATTCTTTTCCATATGTTCCACCTTTCTTAAACACTCGTCTGAAATATTTATTTTGTCAAACATTCCTTTATATTTATTCATCTAACCAATCTCCTTTGACCATACTTTTAATTTTTGCTCTAGCTCTCATAAGTCTTGTTTGAATTGTAGTCTCTTTTATATTTAATATTTCTGCGATTTCTTTTACTGAATATTCTTCGTAATAATACAAATGAACTACTATTCTGTATTTTTCGCCAAGCTTCATTACTGCATCATATAGTTCTGATTCTTCATCATTTTCAAAAGAAAATTCGGCATCTGATTTGGATTCTTCCAGCGAAACTATTCTTTTGTGCCAAAATGATGTACACATGTTTTTCGATTCATTTACAGTCACTCTTATAAGCCATCTTTTTGCATGTTCACCATCAGCAAATTCGCCTTTATATTGTAAAAGTTTTAAAAATGTATTCTGGACTATGTCTTCGGCATCATATTTGTTTCGGCAATAATTATAAGCAATTTTAAATACCATATTTGCATATTCCGATACAAATTCTTTGTACTTTTGCGTTTCCACTGCTTTCCTCCTTGTTGCTTTGAAAGATCTTTCTAATAATATAACAATTCAGGAAAGAATAATATCACATTTATTTTTTTGCCGGGTTGTGGCCTGCCTGTTTATCATGTTTCCCGGGCTTGTTTTATTCTCTAACTTGTATTATGTCATTTTTTTATTACTCATTTGGGAATTTTCAAAAGAGAAATTTCAAGCCTGCTTTTATTTTACATACCGTTAAAGCAACAATTTCCCCCTTTATTTCTAATCTACATAATCCGCGACCAGACTTTAAAATATAAAAAGGACGAAATCCCATAACAAAGATTCCATCCTTTTTATATTTTCTTTAATTCGGTTTTATTAAATTACAAGTTTTCCAAAACCGGTTTCCTTAACTCATTTATAAATTAAATTACAAGTTTTCAGAACCGGTTTTCCAATCAATCTAATTCTTCTTAAATTCTGTAAGCTCGATTCCTTCGTTTCTTTCTAATAAAAGTCTTATTGACCATTCATTTGTAAATAAAATCAAAGGATTTCCTTTCATGTCCTTAACTTTCTTAGTATCACTTGGGCATTTTATGCTGTTCAAATCTGTTGCAGGATCTTTAACCCATCTGATGTGACCGTAAGGTAATGGCTCAAGTCTTACATCACAGCTATATTCATTTTCCATTCTGTATTTTAATACGTCAAACTGAAGAGTTCCTACAACACCTACGATTATCTCTGACATTTCAAGATTATAATCCTGGAAAATCTGTATAGCACCTTCCTGTGCAATCTGTGTTACACCTTTCATAAACTGTTTACGCTTCATGGAATCAAGTGCTACAAGTCGGCAGAAATGTTCAGGTGCAAATGTAGGGATTCCTTCGTAAGTGAATTTTTTGCCCGGAGTACAAATTGTATCACCAATTGAGAAAATTCCCGGATCAAATACACCAATTACGTCTCCTGCATATGCCTCATCTATTACTTTTCTATCCTGCGCCATAATCTGCTGTGGTCTTGATAATTTCATTTTCTTTCCACTTTGTACATGGAACACATCTTTTGTGGCATCAAATTTGCCTGAACATACTCTCATAAATGCAATTCTGTCATGATGTGCCTTGTTCATGTTTGCCTGAATTTTAAATACAAATCCTGAAAACGGTTCTGTTATCGGATCAATTAATCCTATATCTGACATTCTTGGAAGTGGTGATTCTGTCATTTTTAAGAAATGCTCCAAAAATGTTTCTATACCAAATGTAGTTAAAGCTGAACCGAAGAATACCGGAGATAATTCACCTTTATCAACCAAATTCTGATCAAATGGTTCACTTGCTCCGTCTAACAATTCTACATCATCCATAAGCTGGTCATATAATTCATCCCCAACTTCACCTTTGAACGCTTCATCTTCTAAATCATAAGTTGTTTCTGCTGCACTTTTTGCACCACCGACAGATATTGCCTGAAACATTGATATTTTCTTTGTATCTCTATCGTAAACACCTTTAAATCTTTTACCTGAACCTATTGGCCAGTTAATTGGGCATGTCTTTATTCCTAAAACATTTTCAATTTCTTCTAAAAGTTCATATGGGTCTCTTGCTTCCAAATCCATCTTATTGATAAACGTGAAAATTGGAATATGTCTCATTACACAAACCTTGAAAAGTTTGATTGTCTGTGCTTCAACACCCTTTGATGCATCAATTACCATTACTGCGGAATCTGCTGCCATCAATGTTCTGTATGTGTCTTCTGAGAAATCCTGATGTCCCGGAGTATCCAAAATATTGATACAATATCCTTCGTAATTAAACTGCAAGGCTGAAGAAGTAACTGAAATTCCTCTTTCCTTTTCAATTCCCATCCAGTCAGAAACCGCATATTTTGAATTTGCCTTTCCCTTTACTGAACCGGCTGTGTTAATTGCACCTCCGTATAACAGAAATTTTTCTGTTAACGTTGTCTTACCTGCATCCGGGTGGGAAATGATTGCAAATGTTCTTCTGTTTTCTATTTCTTTTTTCAAATTTTCGTCCATTTTATTCTCCAAATGTTTATTTTAACTAAATTGTGCCGACATCATTATATGTTGTCGTGGCAAACTTCCCCGACTTTGATTCCTACGGATTGTTCCGTGCCAAGCACTCTCACAATTATATACAATTATTTTCTTTTCCACAAGACAACCTGCGTAATTTACTCAATCAGCGAATGTTCCATCATAAACTTTAATTTGCATTTTGTTACTCTTCCATCGAACTCGATTTCAAGCAAATCACCAGATATTTTAAGTACTTTACCTAAACCATACTTCTTATGCATAACTGTTCCTGTCAAATAAATTTCTTCTATTTTATCGGCATATTCAGACTCCGTAATTTTTTTGCGTTTCGTTTCCGTTTTCTGATAAGAAGTTGGTTTAGTTAAATCTATGCTATTTTTATAAGACGATGATTTTGACATACTTCGGGTTGACGATATACCTGTTATTCCATATATATCACTAGAATTTGCACTATTTTTATTTTCTATTCCAAGCAGTTCATTTGTAAATGTAGAACCGTCATCAAATTCAAATATGCAAAGTTCATTTTTTGCCCTGGTTACACCTACGTAATAAAGTCTTCTTTCCTCTTCATATTCTTTTGCTTCATCGTCTTTTTTCTTACTATTTTCATAATTTGCTATAACATTTTCAGGAAAAATTCCATCAACTGCATCCATTATGTATACTTTGTCATACTCTAAACCTTTGCTTGAATGAATTGTTGATAAAATAAATTTGCATCCATTATCGTAAGGCTTTTCTTTTATAAGCATCGCAAGTTCATCTAATCTGTTTATTAAAGCTAATGCAGACGGCTCATTATATGCGATTGCCTGAATTATACTTAATTTGCTATCCTTTATATTTGACCTGTCTAAATATTCCTTATATCCCATAGAATGTATAATTCTATAAATTGCCTTACCTCCACTTTCTTCAAGCATTCTTTTCAAATGTGTCTGCATCGATTTTATACTTTTTCGTGTTCCCGCGGGAACATCTCCATAATCAATGGCTGCATCCAAAATTGTAATTCCTCTTTCCTGACTTATTTTACATACTTGTGTTGCCACGGCTTTACTCATATAAGTATTTATCTTGTAAAACATTTGCATAAAAATTTCTGTATTCGTTGGCTCCATTGCAAATCTGATAATATTTTTTATGTCCATCACAACCCTATGCGAGAAAAAAGTCAGGTCAGCATTTTTTATCTTATATGGAATTTCTTTTCTTTCGAGTAAATCAACCAACGGAATAATACTTTCATTGTCTCTATAAAGAACTGCTGTTTCCGTGTCTGTATTTTCAGCCACTTTTGTCAAATATGTATATTGTGACCGTCGGTTTTTCAAATGAATTTTCTGTATGTCTGCCCCTGCTTCTCTAAATGCCTTCATGTGTTTTTCATGTCTAAATTTATTTTTTTGTATAAATCTGTCTGCTGCAGTAACAATTTTTGCATTTGACCTGAAATTTTCTTCCATTAGCAATACATTTGCGTCTTTATAATTTTTTTCAAATGAAAGAAGTGCCTCATGGTAGGCTGCCCTAAACCCATAAATACTTTGGTCTTCGTCTCCTACCATAAATACTTTTTTATATTTACTTGCAAGTAAGGCGATAATCTGATGCTGAATTTTAGAGGTATCCTGTGCCTCATCCACACAAATATATTTATACATTTCCTGAAAATATTCTAAAATCTGTGGCGATACTTTTAGCATAGTCAGGGCATACACCATTTGGTCATCATAATCCATAAGTGATTGCTTTTTCATTTCATCACAATATGCGCTATAAATTTTTAAAAGTGGTATGTCCTGTTCGTTACCAACTTTATCTATCTCTTCTTTTGAAAGCTGCATATTTTTTATGTATGTAATTAATGTGCTTATGTTTTTCAAATCGCTTTCTGTCGGATATTGATGAACGAGTTCTGTGTAAATTGCAGACAAAAGCTTTGTTTTATATCCCTCATCAGTCAACAAATCAAATGCTTTTTTCCCAACACATATTTCACAATATCCTATTATTTTTGCACATATTCCGTTTATGGTTCTAAACTCAAGTCTTGCAGCAAGTTCGTCTCCAAATATAGATGCAAATCTTTTTCGCATATCATTTGTTGCAGCCACAGTATATGTAACTGTTAGGATTTCTTCCGGACGAATTCCTAAGCAGTAAATCATATATCCTAATCTTGTAACCAAAACTGTTGTTTTTCCGCTTCCCGGCACAGCTAAAAGCAGTGTAGGTTTTTCAACGCTCTGCACTGCTTCTAACTGTTGTTTATTTAATTTTACATTGAATTTGGTAATAAATTCCTGTAATGTCATAATTTTTTTCCTCTCCCCATTTTCATCATTAGTTCCTCTACAATCTCACTATTCACTATATCAAAAATAAAGATAAAATTGTATACTTGTAAAAATAAAAATAACAAAATATTTTTTAATAAGTTATAATTATTCTATTATCAATCAATTTTTTTCTTAGAAGTGGGGTGAATTAAAATGGAATCAAAATTTCAAAAAAATATCAACAAATTATCCGATTCTTCTGACAATACCGCTAATAATGGAGACTTTATCAAGCGTGATTACGACCGTTCAATAAACATGTGGAATGATGTTTATTCTAATTGTAAAATTGTAGATTTAAAGGGAAAATCATTATCTGTTGAGCCTATGTTTGATATTTGCCTTGATATATTTGCAAGCAAATGCAAAAACATATTAGATTTTGGTTGTGGAACAGGAGATATTCTTTTTCAGTGCTATGAATTTGGAAATACAGATTCAGGACTAGGAGTGGATTTATCTGAAACAGGAATTGAATTTGCTAAAAAATTTGCTTCCGTAAACAATTATCACAATCTTGATTTCCAAATTGGCGATATTTCTTTTTTTGATAATTATAATAGTAATAGTTTTGATGGTATTATTTTGTCTAACGTTTTAGATGTTATGCCTAAGGATGTTGCTTTGAAAACTTTCAAAAGACTTACTGATTTACTCGCTCCAAAAGGGCTCATGTTTGTTAAACTCAATCCATATTATGAGAAATCTGATATGAAGGCATGGGGATTCACTCAGATAAATGATAATCTTTTCGAGGAGAATGGCGTTCTTAGATATCGTGAGTTGGATACTGCTTCATGGAAGCAAAGTTTTGAAAAACATTATGAGATTATTCGCTATCTTGAATTTCCTTATCCGTGGCAGGATGGTATGAACCGCTTGTTTTTACTTCAGAAAAAATTGTAAATATTGTAATAATTATTTTAAATAACGGAGTAGTTTGCCCATCTACATTGGGCAACTTCTTCCATTATCTTTTTCCATATCGCCTTTAACATATCTTGCATTAAATTCCATATTGATATCTCTTATTTCTCTCTTTCCATCAATGTAATCATTATACATTTCAGCAAGTCCGGCCATACATCCGTCACAGTTAGCCTCTATGTTTCCAAGCGACTCCTCAACTATCTTTTTTCTTTCTTCTCTTGTTGTATCTTTTATTAAATATCCTGACATGCTTTCTCTCCTAATATTATGTTATTTACGCTGTTCTAATTTTTATGTAATTATAATCTAATTTGCTTTTTCCCTTAATAATATGATATTTGCCCTCTCTTTAATCGACGGCTATTCGTTGCAAATTTTACTTTAAAAGAGAGCCAGATAAATCTGACCCTCTTTCTAGATTATACATTATTTACTTACTTTTACAACCTTTTTGCTACTCCATTTTCCTGCTACTTTCTTTCCGTTCACCACTTTGTATGCACGAATCTGAACAAAGTATTTTCCAGGTTTCAATTTTTTAAGAACAGTTTTTGCATTATTCTTTGTAATAGTTTTAATTTTTGCTTTTTTCATCTTTTTGTTAACTGAATATCTAATCTGATATCCTGTAACAGCTTTCTGTTTTCTCCATTTAATGATAACACTCTTTTTCTTATTAACCTTTGTTGTCACCTTCTTAACTTTGCCCGGTTTTGTAACAGAGTTATCATTGTCTGTTTTGTTTGTTGTATCAGAATTGCTTACATTTGTTGTTCCGGAATTATTTGTACCTCCCGGTGTTGTATCTGCCGGAGTTGTTCCGGAATTATTTACAACTGTAATTTCTTTTGCAACTTCACCTTCATATAATGTATTAAATGTTACTATAACTTCATATGTTCCTGCGTCCTTAATTTCAGTAACCGCAGCACCTGTAGTTTTATTTTTAAATGTAACTGTATAATACTGGTCTGATACAATTTCACCAGCTGCATCAGTAACTGTTACTGTTGGTAATGCAATTGAATTTCCAGTGTATTCATATTTTTCATTTGAAATATTAACACTATCAATTCTGCTTATTGCAATTTTTTTACTGTCACCACAATAACACTTAAATTCCCTGTAACCGTCAGCTTCTAATGTTGCTTTAATAATATTTGCTTCGCTATCATAGTTATGTACATGTTTTTCTTCTGAGTTAGTTACGTTTATTTCTTCATCAGAATTTACAAGACTATTCTTATCTACTGCAATATTTCTAGTATCAATTTTTCCTGAATTGTATAATTTATCATACGTTGATTTTCCTTCATCATATGCACAAATTCCTCCAGCATATTCGTATGCATTTATATCGCCATTATTAATTAATTCAGAACCATTTACACCATATACATATGCTAATATTCCTCCGCCACATCTGTCAGATAAAATATTTCCATTATTTATACAATTGTTAATATCAAAGTAATATCCATAATCAACTATTCCGGCTGCACTTTCTGCTGATATATCTCCGTTATTTTTACAATTACTAATTTTTATTTTGTTGTGATTCTTTGTATTATTTATATATTCACAGATTCCTGCTGCGCTATCATCTCCATCAATATTTCCATTGTTTTCACAACTTGTTATTTCTAACTTTCCATTGGCTTCACAAATAATTCCGGCTACTGTACCACCTTTGACATATCCTTCATTTACACAATTACTTATTATTAGTTTCCCCGGTGAATCAAAATTACCTTTATATTTAGAACAGATTCCGGATGCATAATGATCATAGTAACTATTTGCTTCTATTCTTCCCTTATTTATGCAACCTGATATCTCAGTTGTCCCTGGAATAAGTTCTCCCTGAACATCAATTACTATTCCGCTTGCTATATTATAGCCATTAATACTACCATTATTTATACAGTTCTTAATTGTGCTTGAATATACATTGACTGCAATTCCTGCTGCCATGCCATTTTGCATAGATAATTTTCCATTGTTCACACAATCTTCTACAATAGTATTTTCAGTTATTATATATGCAATTCCTGCTGCTGTTCCACCTGATCCCGTACCTGTAACATTAGCATTATTTGTGCAACCGATAAATTTACAATTATCCGCAAAACAAACCATTGCTGATAAACAGTCATTAAGGTTATTAAGATTTTTGTTACCACTAACACTACAGTTTCTAAAAACTGAATTTTTTGCTCCAATTGCTATGTCTGCAGCCATTCCACTTGTAAAGTTTTCATTTACATATTTAATATTAATGTTCTTTATTTCACTAGAATAAACAAAATTAAATAATGGTCTGTTTTCTCCTCTTTGGTTGATTCCTGATATCGAATGGCCATTACCATCAAAAATAATATTTACTGCATTCACATTTCCTATAAGATCATCTTCATCCTCATAGTTTTCAGGGAATGTAATGTCACTCATAAGTTTTCCATTAATACCACTGTAAATATTTTTCAAATATAATATCAGGTCTTCAAATGTAGTAATTTCAAAATATCCGTCTTTTTGTTGTTTTACGAATTCTTCTTCTGCACCACATTCCTCGCAAACACCATCTTTAAATGAATAACCTAATTTGTTTATTACTTTGCCTTTTTCTATTGTTTCTTTACAAATTGGGCAGTATACATCGCCGGTATAACCATCCTTTTCACATGTTGCCTTGACCATATTATAATCATATATAAAATATTGATTTCTGCTTCCTTCCGGATAATCATGATATGCTTTTATAATTTTATTTGTAGGCTGATTTTCACTTTCTTCTCCACAATATATACACTTGTAATCTCCAAGATATCCGTCTGTTGTACATGTTGCTTCTATGCTACCTACAAATTCATATTTATGTGAACCATATCCTGCATTAGTATCTATTTCAGTTTTCTTAGCATTGCAATACCTACATCTGTAATAAGTCTTTGCATATTCATTACACGTTGCATCTTTTCTGTTATATTCATAATAAGAATGTTCACTGTGAGGTTCTATGGTTACTCCTTCTTCTACTGTTTCTCCACAATCATCACAGATAATATCTCCGGTATAACCTCCTTCTTCACAACTATTAATTGTTTTATTTTCTACATGAATATTATAATGTGCACAACCAACAGTTATGGTAAATTCGCCATATTCATACTCATCATTATAGCCATAAGGTACAACTACAAAATAATATTTTTCACCCTTAGTAAGCTCGTATTCAACCTGTGGAGCTCCATTGTTTCCACCATCATCATCAGAGTCAAGAGCATTATTAAATCGTATTTTGTATTCGTCTTCATCAAAGAATTTATCAAGCTCATTTCTTATCATTTCATCACTATAATTCTCTGAATCAAATAAGAATCCATAACTGTCCCAACCGGTTTTATTACTACAATAAAAACTAACATATTCATCCTTATCTGCAGTATATTCTATTACCTGAATTGGTAAGTCTTTAGTTATTTGAGTATCATATACTTTATTCTTCTGTACATTTCTTATTCTTCCACAGTTTTTACATACATCATTTTCATATTCGTGTTCGAATTTAGGAATTACTTCTCCTTGCTGAAGTTGCATATTACATACCGTACAGTGTTTATCTCCTGTATAGCCATCTAAATAACAACTGTTCACTCTGGCATTCTCTAAATCACCCGGCGTATGCTCTGAAGGTTCAACTGTAGTGCCATTTTCTATTACTTTTCCACATGTATCGCATACAACATCTCCGGTATAGCCTCCCTGCTCACAGTTTTCAAGCGTTCTTCCTTCAACATGCGTTTTTGTATGCGCACACGTTATTGTCAGCTTAAAATCTCCATATTCTGTTATATAAGGTCCAAAAACAAAGTAATATGTCTCTCCCTTTGTTAGTTCTGCAGTTATCTTAGGCGCTGGACCAATTCCGCTATCATCATCATTTTTCCAATAATCTTTTAATCGTGGTGTTGATGCATTATTGTCCTTTAATCTGGCATAATACATTTCCATTCCTGCACTTATTACGGAATCATTAAATTTATCTGCCTTGTAAAGATATCCATAGCTATCCCATTCTGAATCTCCTGTAAATGTGTATCCCCCACTTTCAGGTGCCGTAAATTGAAATACTGTATACGGACAATCTATTGTTTTCGTTAAGCTATATGTTACGTCTACCTGAGCGTTATTTACTCTTCCGCAGTTTTTACATACATCATTTTCGTATTCATGCTCAAGCTTAGGAATTGCCTTTCCTTCCTGCAAAGTTTCATCACATACTTCACAGTATTTATCTCCTGTATAGCCTTTCTGATAGCAACTGCTTTTTTTGGCATTTCTAACCTGTTCAGCCTCTTTGTGTCCATTTGCCTTAAGCACTTTGCCCTGCTCTAATACCTTGTCGCAAACAGGACAAATCTTATCACCCGAATAACCGGTTTCAGTACATGTAGCTTCTTTAACTGTGCTTTCATCTAATACTGCATCAGAATGTCCTCTAGCTTCAATCTCTTCGCCGTCACTTATTTTTTCATTACAAAATCCACAGTAAACATCTCCGGTATAGCCTCCCTGTTCACAGTCAGCTAAAGTTCTATCCTTTATAACGTTCTGTGATTTAGGATGAATACATGAATCATATTCTATAACACCTGTGCGAAGTGAAGTCGTATTGCAGTCATTCCACTTTCCTGCACCATTTGATCTTTTATTATCGTAAACCTCTCCTGCTTTTTCATTCTTGTTGTTTGGTTCGCCATCATTCCAATTAGTATAACTTACTTCACTTCCATCTGCCCACAGCCATTCATCAAGATTTTCTTCATTTCTTATAAGTCCAATATAAGATGATGTATTAGCACCTTGCTCTGAAATAACATTCGCAACAATGTCATTTTCCCTTGCATTGGAAATACATGCAAGATAGCCTCCGCTTTCTTTTGCCAAAGCCAAAACCCGCTCATAATTTCCTTCCTCACTTGTCAATTTATACAAGTGTCCTGTAGTCTTGTCATATGCTATATTGTCTGCATACATTACGTTTTCTTCACTATTATCAGTAGCTGCATATGTACTGACAGGCATGAAATTATTAGTAAAAATCATTGCCAACGATAGTGTAATACTTAAAAATCGTGTCACTTTTTTTCTCATATTTGCCCTCCCATTTAGATATGTATATTTTTCCAATTTACTTCATGTTTATTATAGAATAAGACTATATTTCAATTCTATGTTCTGGCGTCAAACGGTTAATTTTAGGCATCAAGTGGTTGTAATAAAAAAGATACCTGACTCATATAAAGCCGGTATCCTTTTTATTTCTATATTTTCTTTATATTTCAGGTGGTTGCAATAATACTCCACTAACACAGAATTTCTTTTCGTTAATTT
>ENA-OQID01000246-OQID01000246.1-human-gut-metagenome-genome-assembly--contig:-NODE-246-length-33032-cov-3.774693_pt1 | contig 33032 bp, 34 predicted proteins | sample MGYA00242567_ERZ504727 | MGnify/ENA primary metagenome ERZ504727 (study PRJEB26092, sample SAMD00036215) | human gut metagenome | host: Homo sapiens | study: EMG produced TPA metagenomics assembly of...
CTCAGAAACAGGCAAAACAGCTCGAAGCTCTTGGATTTGGCAACTGCCCGATCTGTGTAGCTAAGACACAGTACAGTCTGACAGATGACCAGACCAAACTCGGTGCACCGACAGACTTCGAAGTTACTGTACGTAACCTGAAGATCTCCGCAGGTGCAGGTTTCATCGTAGCTCTGACAGGCGAGATCATGACCATGCCAGGACTGCCAAAAGTACCGGCTGCAGAGAGAATTGATGTAGACGAGACCGGAAAAATCACTGGACTTTTCTGATAAAAGCGGATTGGAAAAGACTTTGTTTTTGCTTTTTAAAGCAAGGTAAATTATGGTTTGGAAACCAAGAAAACCCTGAGGGGGACCATCTCACAGTTGCGAAGGCCGAAGGTCCCCCTCAGACTCCCCCTGCTTGGCCACGCTGAAAAACATGTCGTTTAGGAGAAGTGAGTATCCTATCGGCTATGTTTAAAAGCTTGTTGTAGCAGGAGCCAGGGAGTATGTGGTGTTGGTATCGACAGGTAACGTTGACTGCCAATGCAGTATATTTCCTGATTGCGTGGCCCGGTGGGGTGCGCGAGGGGAGAGCGGCCTCCGCAACTCTGAGCGACTCCCCTCGTAGGTTTTCTCATATTTCCAAATATGAACAGGTCTTAGGATTCATCCTAAAAATATTATTATAAGAAAAGAAGAAAAGAATATTAAGATATCCATCTTAAAAATGTTTTTTCTAGGAGGAGAAAAAATGGGATTCTCAACAAGTACATGTACAGAATTTGTTGAAGTGCTTGCTTCAAAAGCCCCGGTACCGGGTGGCGGCGGAGCTTCTGCACTGGTTGGTGCAGTCGGAACTGCACTTGGCAACATGGTAGGCAGCCTTACGGTAGGCAAAAAGAAATATGCAGATGTAGAAGATGAAATGTGGGAGCTGAAAGCAAAATGCGACCAGCTTCAGAAAGATTTTCTGAGTCTGATTGAAAGAGATGCAGAAGTTTTTGAACCACTTTCCAAAGCATATGGCATGCCAAGAGAAACAGAGGAAGAAAAAGCAGAAAAAGCACGTGTTATGGAAATCGTTCTGAAAGATGCATGCTCTGTTCCGATGGAAATCATGGAAAAATGCTGTGAAGCAATTGATCTGATCGTAGAGTTTGCTGCCAAAGGATCCAAACTGGCAATCAGCGATGCCGGTGTTGGGGCAGCTTTCTGCAAAGCAGCATTACAGGGTGCAAGCCTGAACGTATACATCAATACGAAATCTATGGCAAACAGAGAATATGCTGAAGAACTCAACAAAAAAGCAGATGCAATGCTTGAAAAATACACAAAGATTGCAGATGAAACATTCGAAAGTGTTCTCGGACGCCTTAAATAAGAATACGGATTGCGCTAAGCGTGTATTGCAGAGTAATTCACATTTGTGAAGCAACAAATAATGAGCGGAGGAAATAGTTAAAATGGCAAAGCAGTTATTAGGTAAAGAAGTAACAGCAGCACTGAATGAAAGAATCAAAGCCAATGTAGCTGAGTTACAGGGAAAAGGTGTTAACCCGACTCTGTGCATCATTCGTGTAGGCGAAAATCCAAGTGATATTTCTTACGAAAAAGGTGCAACAAAACGTTGCGAAACACTTGGGGTAGCATGTGAAAAAATCCTTCTTCCAGGAGATGTATCACAGGAAGAACTTCTTGCAACAATTGACAAAGTAAATAAAGATGACCATATTCATGGCGTTCTTCTGTTCCGTCCGCTGCCGAAACATCTGGATCAGGCAGTGATCGAAAATGCACTTGCAGCAGAAAAAGACGTTGACTGTATGACAGACCTTTCCATGTCTGGCGTTTATACAGGAAAGAAAATCGGTTTCCCGCCATGTACACCGCAGGCATGCATGGAAATCCTGGATCATTACGGAATCGACTGCACAGGTAAAAAAGCCGTTGTTATCGGAAGAAGCCTTGTAGTTGGTAAACCGGCAGCAATGATGCTGGTTAAGAAAAACGCAACAGTAACTATCTGCCATACAAAAACAGTAGATATGCCATCTGTAGCAAAAGAAGCTGATATCGTGATCGTAGCTGCAGGACGCGCAGGTGTTGTAGGTGCTGAATATGTCAGAGAAGGACAGACGATCATCGCTGTAGGAATCAACGTAAATGCAGAAGGCAAACTTTGCGGCGATGTTGACTATGCAGCAGTTGAGCCGATCGTTGATGCGATCACTCCGGTACCGGGCGGTGTTGGAAGCGTTACAACATCTGTTCTGGTAGGACATGTAGTAGAAGCAGCAATGAGAAAGGTTAATGGATGATCAGAAACAAAAAAGCGATGCTCTTTTGTTCTCAGATAATACTGACGGGTGCCCTTATAACTGGGGCACCTTGTCTGGCATCTGGGGCAGAGATTGAGGTGGCCGAAGAGGATGGAACATCCGGGAGTGTTTTCGGGAGCTCAGCCACTACAGCAGACAGTGAGGAAGTCGATCATTCCGGTGAGGGACAGATTCACAAGCCGTCCAGTCTGGAAGTACCGGATTTTACTTCTGATCCGGATTTTGTAGATGATTCTACAGATAACACTTATGGATATTATACGATTATGGGAGATACGACCGTTTCTCTTGCACAGATGACTTCGCAGTATGAAGAACATGGAGCAGAATATCCTTCAGTTTCATTAAAAGATGGTGGCGCAGCGACCATAGATGATTTTTGTACGATCATCCTGGAAGAAGCGAATGCAGAAGGCGTCCGTGGAGAAGTCGTTTTTGAACAGGCGATGCTGGAGACCGGATGGCTGCAGTACGGCGGTGATTCCGGAATATCTCAATATAATTTCGCTGGCATTGGAACGACCGGCGGGGGCGTTGCCGGAGTATCTTACCCGGATGTGCGGACCGGGATCCGCGCACAGGTACAGCATCTCAAAGCTTATGCATGCGAAGATGCACTGAATCAGGATCTTGTGGATACTCGATTTGACATGGTGACCAGAGGGAGTGCTCCATATGTAGAATGGCTGGTGCAGCAGGAGAACCCGAACGGGGGAGGCTGGGCCGCCGGATCTAACTATGGAGAAAAACTCAGAAAATTGCTCAGTGATCTGAAAGCGGAGTGAGCAACGAAAAAGAGTGAGGCACATGGCCCCACTCTTTTTTAGTTCAGTTCAATATCTACAAGTTCCTTTGGCGGAAGCTTCTTCGTACATCCGGCCAGGAACTTCTTCAGTTCTTTGGATGATTTGGCAACTGGCACATTCGTTCCGGCACCACCCATACATCCGCCCGGACAGGCCATACCTTCGATCATACAGCCCTTGAGTTTGCCTGCTTTGGCAAGCGCGAGGACTTTTTTACATTCAGCAAGACTCTCTGCATGTTCGATATGAACCGGTACATCCGGATAATATTCCTTCAGGCAGGCTTCGATCGCACCTGCAACACCACCTGCAACAGCATAACCACGTCCTGCAGCAGTCGCATCATGAAGAGAACCATCCTCTTCGAAAGAAGCAGGATCGATTTCGCGTGCATCAAACATGGCATCCAGTTCCTCGAATGTAAGGACAAAATCAACATCACTGCGGACGGTGCGGCGCATAGCTTCCAGCTTCTTGGAAGCACATGGTCCGATGAAAACTACTTTTGCATCCGGATTTTCCTGTTTTACCTTACGCGCAGTAGCAACCATCGGAGTCAGCTCCTGAGAAATGTTGTCGATCATGGTCGGGAAGAATTTCTTTGCCATCATAGACCAGGAAGGACAGCAGGAGGTCAGAAGGAACGGAAGATTACCGGTTGCTACTTCTTTTGCATAATGATGAGCTTCAGAGATTGCTCCGACATCGGCACCGAAAGCGACCTCATGAACATCTGAAAAACCAAGAACCTGGAGAGCAGTCTTAAATTTACCCGGAGTAACATCATCCCCAAACTGGCTGATGTAAGCCGGGGCTACGATTGCAATGATCCTGTCGCCATCGCGGAGCGCATGAGCCAGCTGGAAAATCTGAGATTTATCAGAAATCGCACCGAATGGACAGCTTACCATACACATACCACAGGAAACGCATTTGTCCTCCAGGATACTTGCGCGTCCCTGCTCATCACTTCCGATTGCCTTGACACCACAGGCCTGTTCACATGGACGGATATTGTGAGAGATAGCATCATAAGGACAGGCGGCTTTACATTTGCCACATTTGATACATTTTTCCTGGTCGATAAAGGATTTACCGTCTTTCATAGAAATCGCACCTTTTGGACAGGCCTGCATACACGGGTGAGCAACACATCCGCGGCACATGTTGCTGACAATGTATTTATTAGGAGGACAGGCGGCACATGCAGAAGGGATAACCTGCATAAGCGGAGGCTCATAGTATTTTTCGTTGATGTTGCTGGCTGCCAGACCGTCGGTCAGATGGACAGCTTTGTTTTCCGGGCGAAGAGAGAGGCCCATTGCAAGACGAACCCGCTCGCTGGCAACGGCACGTTCTCTGTAAATACTTTCACGGTATTTGGCTTTTTCCTCTACGATATTATAAGGAATAGCTTCAATATCATGAATCAGGGTTTCGTCAGTGGATTCAAATCCGGCTTTGGCTACTTCGACATAAACCTTGTGGCGGATTGCTCTGACAGGTGTGTCATAATTTCGCATATGTATATCTCCTTCTATCGTATTGCAGTTATTCAGCTGACAGTATTACATGGAAAAACAGAATGAACTGCCATAAACCGGATAACTGAAAAAATATTTTTATCTACCTGACATTATAATATAGGAAAGAAATTCTAAAATCAACTAAGATCATGTATTTTTGCAGGCACAAAACAAACGGATGCACAGAAGATTATATGACAATAAAACGAAGGAGAACTAAAAACAAGATTGATAAAAAATTATGCAACATGTTAAAAAAATCACGAAATAGTTGCGAAAAATAAAAAAATTAAATAAATTAATTCAAATTTTCGATATTTTTCTTGTTAAAAATATATATTTAATGTATAATCAAATATAGCAAAGCTGTGTAAAATAGACAAAAACAATAAGCACAGGAGAATTTATTTTTAAACAAGGAGGGAATTGAATGTTAGATCAGTCTTATTACGCGAAGACAGATGAGATCATCGAGCATTACGGACCGAAACCTGCATCATTGATCCCAATCATGCAGGATATCCAGGCGGAGTACCGTTATCTTCCTGGAGAGCTTCTGACGTATGTTGCATCCAAGATTGGAGTTACAGAAGCAAAGGCTTACAGTGTAGCCACTTTCTATGAGAACTTTTCCTTTGAGCCAAAAGGAAAATACGTCATCAAAGTCTGTGATGGAACAGCCTGTCATGTGCGTAAATCCATGCCGGTTAAAGAAGCTCTTATGAAGGAACTTGGACTCAGTAACAAGAAGCATACAACGGATGATATGCTCTTTACGGTAGAAACTGTATCCTGCCTTGGTGCATGCGGATTGGCGCCAACACTTACAGTAAACGACGAAGTACATCCGAAAATGACACCAGAAAAGGCAATCGATCTGTTAAATGAATTGAGAGGTGAGACGGTATGAGTATTGTGAGTAAAGAAGATCTGCTCAATAAGCAGGCTGAAGCAAAAAATACCCTGGAATCTTTTACCTGTCGTGTGCTTGTCTGTTCCGGTACCGGATGTATCGCTTCCGGCGCACAGAAGATTTATGACGAGATGGCGAAACTGTGCGAGAATCTTGACTGGGTAAGCGTGGAAATGCAGAAAGATGTTCCGCATGTCGGTGTTGTTAAGACAGGATGTCAGGGCCTTTGTGAATTAGGACCTCTGATGAAGATTGAACCTTATGATTATCAGTATGTTCATGTACAGGTAGAAGACTGTAAAGAGATCGTAGAGCGTACTGTTATGGAAGGAGAGCCGGTAAGCAGACTGTTTTATCGTGATCATGATACCGCCTGTTCACATCCTTCTGACATTCCTTTCCTGAATCAGCAGACAAGAATCGTTCTTGAGAACTGTGGTAATATTAATGCAGAATCCATTGATGAATATATTGCTGTTGGCGGTTTTCAGGCTATGGCAAAAGCTTTCTTCGATATGTCCCCACAGGATGTTATCGATGAAGTAACAAAATCCGGACTTCGCGGACGAGGCGGAGCTGGTTTCCCGGCTGGTAAAAAATGGTCTCAGGTTGCTCGTCAGAAAGAAAAAGTTCGTTATGTAGTATGTAATGGTGATGAAGGTGACCCGGGTGCATTCATGGATGGTTCCGTAATGGAAGGTGATCCATATAAGATGATCGAAGGTATGACCATTGCCGCATACGCAGTTGGCGCAGAGAACGGATACATTTATGTTCGTGCAGAATATCCGCTTTCCGTTAAACGTCTCCGTATGGCTATCGAACAGGCTGAAGCTTATGGACTGCTTGGTGACAATATCCTTGGTTCCGGTGTGAATTTCCATTTACATATCAATCGTGGTGCAGGTGCCTTTGTTTGTGGTGAAGGTTCTGCCCTTACTGCATCCATCGAAGGTAAGCGAGGCATGCCGCGTGTCAAACCACCGCGTACAGTAGAAAAAGGTCTCTGGGAGAAACCTACCGTTCTGAATAACGTAGAAACATATGCAAACGTTCCGAAGATCATTCTTCAGGGTGCTGACTGGTTCCGTACCATTGGAACAGAAGGAAGCCCGGGAACCAAGACCTTCTCCCTGACCGGTGCAATCGAAAACACAGGTCTGATCGAAGTACCAATGGGTACCAGTCTTCGTCATATCATTTATGATATCGGTGGTGGCCTGAAGAGCGGAGCTGCTTTCAAAGGTGTACAGATCGGTGGACCATCCGGTGGATGTCTGATCGAAGATCAGATCGACCGTCCGCTTGACTTTGACTCCGTTAAATCACTCGACGCGATCATGGGTTCCGGCGGTCTGGTAGTTATGGATGAAAATACCTGTATGGTTGAGGTTGCCAGATTCTTTATGAACTTTACACAGCGTGAGAGCTGTGGTAAATGCGTTCCGTGTCGTGAAGGAACAAAGCGTATGCTGGAGATTCTCGAGAGAATCGTAGATGGTAAAGGTGAAATGTCAGACCTTGATGAACTGGAAGAGCTTGCTACTATGGTACAGAGCATGGCTCTCTGCGGACTTGGCAAGAGTGCACCGCTTCCGGTTATCAGTACTCTGAAACGCTTCCGTGATGAATACGAGGAACATATTAAGGATAAGAAATGCCGTGCAAAAGTCTGTACAGCACTTCGTAAATTCCACATTAATCCGGAATTCTGTATTGGCTGCGGTAAGTGCGCGAAGAACTGCCCGGCAGGTGCAATCAGCGGAAAGATCAAATCTCCGTATCACATTAACAATGACGTATGTATCAAATGCGGTTCCTGTAAAGATAACTGTAACTTTGATGCGGTTTATGTGGAAGCATAGGAAGGAGGCTGAATTATGGGTACAATGACAATTGACGGTAGAAAAGTTGAATTTACCGATGAAAAAAACGTCCTGACCGTTATCCGTAACGCAGGCATTGATATTCCGACACTGTGCTATCATTCAGAGCTCTCTACATTTGGAGCATGCCGTTTATGTACAGTAGAGGACGACAGAGGCAAAACCTTTGCTTCCTGTTCAGAAGTACCGCGCGATGGTATGGTTATTCATACTAACACAAATAAATTAAGAAACTATCGTAAACTGATCGTGGAACTGCTCCTTGCAGCACACTGCCGTGACTGTACAACCTGTATCAAGAGTGGTGAGTGTGTCCTTCAGGAACTGGCACATCGTCTCGGCGTAAGAACCGTACGTTTCCAGAACACAAGAGAGCAGCATGAGCTGGATTTCAGTTCTCCGTCTATCGTTCGCGATCCGAATAAATGTATCCTCTGCGGAAACTGTGTACGTGCCTGCGAGGAAATTCAGGGAATCGGTGCACTTGGATTTGCATTCCGTGGAACAGAAGCAATGGTTATGCCTGCATTCAATAAAAAGATTGCAGAGACACAGTGCGTAAACTGTGGACAGTGTCGTGCATTCTGTCCGACAGGAGCTATTTCCATCCACACGAATACAGACAAAGTCTTTAAGGCACTTGCAGATCCGGATATCCGTGTAGTTGCGCAGATTGCACCTGCGGTACGTGTTGCAGTGGGCGATCATTACGGACTCCAGAAGGGCCGCAGTGTAATGGGTAAGATCGTCAATGCGCTTCATCGCATGGGATTTGATGAAGTTTATGATACCACATTCAGTGCTGACCTTACGATTATGGAAGAAAGTGCAGAATTCCTTAACCGTATTGAAAAAGGTGAGAAACTTCCGCTCCTGACATCCTGCTGTCCGGCATGGGTGAAATTTATTACAGATCAGTATAAGGATTATATTCCGAATATTTCTACCTGCAGATCCCCACAGGGAATGCTTTCTGCTGTTATTAAGGAATACTTCCGTGATCCGGAACATGCTCAGGGAAAGAAGACTGTAATGGTTTCCATTATGCCATGTACGGCTAAGAAGGCAGAAGCCGTTCGTCCGAACAGCTATACACATGGTGAGAAAGATACCGATATCGTTATCACAACCACAGAGCTTCTTCGTATGATCGACAACTTTGGCCTTGACTTTGCAGGACTTGAGCCAGAAGCATGTGATATGCCGTTTGGATTCGGTTCCGGTGGTGGAGTTATCTTTGGTGTTACCGGTGGTGTTACAGAGGCAGTTCTTCGTCGTCTGACTCCGGATCACAGTAAAGAAACAATGAGAGAAATCTCCGAGTGTGGTGTACGTGGAGACGAGGGAATCAAGGAATTCTCTGTACCATACAAAGGAATGGAAATCAAGATCTGCGTAGCCAGCGGACTTGCCAATGCAAGAATCGTTATGGATCGTGTAAAGAACGGCGAAGCAGAGTATCATCTGATCGAAGTTATGGCATGTCGTCGTGGCTGTATCATGGGTGGTGGCCAGCCGACAAGATCCGGTGACAGAACAAAAGCTGCCAGAGCCAGAGGTCTGTACAATGCGGATAATACAACGATTATTAAGAAATCCGATGAGAACCCGATGGTACTCGAACTTTACCAGGGACTTCTCAAAGGCAAGGAGCATGAACTGCTTCATAATGAGTTTTATTGATTTTTAACTTGAGGGTATGATGAGAGAGTAAGATAGAAATATGATGCCGGGGCACTACAACTTTGAGTAACTGTAGTGTCCCGGCTGTTTTGTGGGTAGTAAACTCTCCCTTGCACAATAATTCTCAATAGGATAGAATAAAAGAAAAAATATAAAGAGGTGCAAGGATATGCGTGAAATACAAGCATCAGTGATCACGGACACCATCGAGCGGCTTTGTATCGAAGCCAATCAGGTGCTTCCGGACGACATCAAGAAATCTATCCAGGCCTGTCGTGCAAGTGAGGATGGCGAGATTGCCTGTGGAATTCTGGATAATATCATCGAAAACTACCAGATTGCAGAGAATGAACAGGTGCCAATCTGCCAGGATACCGGAATGGCATGTGTATTCCTCGAAATCGGACAGGACGTACATATTGCAGGCGGAGACCTCACCGAAGCAGTTAATGAAGGCGTCCGCAGAGGATACACCAACGGCTACCTCCGCAAATCCGTAGTGAAGGATCCGGTCCGCAGAGGAAATACCGGAGACAACACTCCGGCGATGCTTTATACAGAAATCGTACCAGGCGAAAACATCAAGATCACAGTTGGCCCCAAAGGCTTCGGAAGCGAAAACATGAGTGCTATCCGTATGTTTAAGCCGTCTGCCGGCATCGAGGGAATCAAGGATTTTATCCTTGAAACAGTCGAAACAGCCGGACCGAACCCATGTCCACCGATGGTTGTTGGCGTTGGAATCGGAGGAACTTTTGATAAAGCTGCCCTTCTTGCTAAGAAAGCCCTGATGCGCCCGGTAGATTCCGAGAACGAAGATCCATATTATGCAGACCTCGAGAAAGAAATGCTCGAGAAGATCAACCAGCTTGGGATCGGTCCACAGGGATTTGGCGGAAAGACGACTGCAATCGGTCTGAACATCGAAACAATGCCGACTCACATTGCCGGTATGCCATGTGCGATCAACATCAGCTGCCACGTAACACGGCACAAAACGGAGGTGATCTAAGATGGAACGTCATATTACATTACCACTTACCGAAGAACTTGCGAGGACACTCCATGCAGGTGACACCGTTTATCTGACAGGAACAATCTATACCTCCCGTGATGCCGGTCACAAGAGAATGTGCGAAGCACTTGCCAGAGGAGAAGAACTTCCGTTTGATCCAAAGGATGCCACAATCTATTATGTAGGCCCGACCCCTGCAAAACCGGGTCAGGTCATCGGTTCCGCAGGCCCAACTACCAGCGGCCGTATGGATGCTTATGCACCAGCCATGATGTCTGTAGGAGCCCGTGGCATGATCGGAAAAGGCGCCCGTCTTCCGGAAGTCGTAGAGGCTATGAAGAAATACAGTGGCGTTTATTTCGGAGCGATCGGCGGGGCAGGAGCACTTCTTGCGAAATGCATCAAGAAAGCAGAACTTGTTGCCTACGAAGACCTTCAGTCCGAAGCACTCCGCAGACTTTATGTAGAAGAGATGCCGCTGGTGGTCATCATTGACTGTGAAGGTAACAACCTTTATGAGCAGGGAAGAGAAGCCTATCTCAAAGAGCATAATAAAAAATCATAACCAAAGCCCCCAGGACATATATTATAACAATACATGGGATTGTGTGAATATATGCAAGGGGGCTTTTTTATATGGAAAATTTTCAGGTTTACCGGGATATTCAGGCACGTACCGGCGGTGACATATACATAGGCGTTGTTGGCCCAGTCCGTACAGGAAAATCCACATTTATCCGGAGATTTATGGAGCTGGTGGCACTGCCGGATATGGAACCGGCAAAACAGGCGGAAGTGCGTGATCAGCTCCCTTTAAGCGGTTCCGGGAAGCTCATCACAACCGTAGAACCCAAATTTATCCCAAAAGAAGCAGTGAATGTAAATTTAGGGGATGATCAGAAAGTACGGATCCGTCTGATTGACTGCGTAGGATTTCTCGTAAAAGATGCGAGCGGCCACATTGAAGACGGAAGAGAACGCATGGTAAAAACTCCATGGTTTGAAAAAGCGATTCCTTTTCATGAAGCAGCAGAGACTGGCACACGCAAAGTCATTCAGGAACATGCAACGATCGGACTGGTGGTTACGACAGATGGAAGCTTCGGCGAACTTCCAAGAGAAAATTTCGCTGATGCAGAGGCACTGACTATAAACCTTCTGAAAAAACAGGGCAAACCATTTCTGATTCTTGTAAACTCCCAGATGCCATATAAAGAAGAAACGCAGGAACTTGTCAGAAATCTGCAGAATAAATATGGTGTAACGACTATGGCAGCCAACTGCGAGCAGCTGCGAAAAGAAGATGTCACCAGAATCCTTTCCAATATACTGTATGAATTTCCGGTAAGTGAGATTCAGTTCTTCGTACCAAAATGGGTGGAAATGCTGCCGAATGATCATGAGCTGAAATTGAAGCTGCTGGAGCAGATACGCGAACAGATGAAAAAATTACTTCATATTAAAAATATAACCCGGGAATCTGTTCAGCTGACAGCTCCTTTTGTGCAGGATGTCCTGTTGGAGGAGGTCAGTCTGTCTAGTGGAAAAGTGCGTATACGAATTCAGATCAGGGACGAATATTATTATCGTATGTTAAGTGAAATGAGCGGTATCCAGATGGAAACAGAATATGATCTGATCCATACGATGAAAGAACTCGCGGCAATGAAAGAACAATACGTCAAAGTGCAGGCGGCGTTGGAGTCTGTGAGAGAAAGCGGCTACGGTGTGGTAGTGCCAGAACTTGGCGAGATCCAGATTGAGGAACCGTCCGTCATACGGCAGGGCAGCAAGTACGGTGTCCGGATAAAATCCAAGAGCCCTTCTATCCACATGATCAAAGCTAACATAGAAACAGAAATCGCTCCGATCGTGGGAACTGAGCAGCAGGCAAAGGATCTGATCCAGTATATCGGCGAAAGCGGACAGCGCGGCGAAAGCATCTGGGAAACGAATATATTTGGAAAATCCATAGAACAGCTGGTGCAGGACGGCATCCGAAGCAAACTGACTTCCATTGGAGAAGAGAGCCAGTCCAAACTGCAGGACACCATGCAGAAGATCGTCAACGACAGCAAAGGCGGCATGGTGTGTATTATTATATAAAAACTAGGAAGGTCAGGAACCGGCATGGAGTTCCTGATCTTCTTTGTTTTTTGGCATAAAAACTCCGTGATTTTTCGAGAAATTTTCGCATCGGGGGGGGGGTAAAACCAGATCCCAAGGGGTTTACAGAAATATGTTTATGTGATAAAATGCAGATGTTTATAAAACAGACGGGGGAAGAAAATGAGCAACAGCGTAAGAAAAAGAAAACCAATCGAACATTGGAAAATTATCGCATTTTATCTGATCATCTACGACATTGTCGCAATCAACTTTTCGTATTTTTTTGGCCTCTTACTGAGATTTGATCTGGCCTATTCCAGCATACCAGAGAATTATTTAAGTGCATTCCTGAGGTTTGCGCCTTTTTATACGGCATTTTCACTGATCGTGTTTTATGTGGCACATATGTATAACAGCGTATGGCGCTTCGCCAGCTTTACCGAGTTGAACCGCATTTTTGTGGCAACGGTGGTTACAACAGTATTTCAGGTAGTCGGGATCACGACATTTTATGAGCGAATGCCCGGTTCCTATTATATCGTAGGTTGTATTTCACAGTTTATCCTGACCGTGGCAGTCCGCTTTATGTATCGTTATATCACACTGGAGCGTGCCAAACGCGAAAAGGATGCGATGGCAACACACAGAACTATGATCATTGGTGCCGGTGCAGCCGGGCAGATGATCCTGAGGGAGCTGAAAACATCCGTCAAGGCAACTGCGAAGCCATGCTGTGTGATCGATGACAACCCGAACAAATGGGGACGTCTGACAGAAGGTGTTCCGATCGTTGGTGGACGTGACAGCATCATGGCAAACGTCGAGAAATACAACATTGACCAGATCCTTTTTGCAATCCCTACCGCACGGGTGGAGGACAGAAGAGATATCCTCAATATCTGTAAGGAAACAAAATGTGAACTCAAGACTTTGCCGGGAGTATTCCAGCTGGCAAACGGACAGGTTTCCTTAAGCAAGATGAAAGCAGTAGCAGTCGAAGATCTGCTTGGAAGAGATCCGATCAAAGTAAACATGGAAGAGATCTTCCAGTACATTAAAGGAAAAACAATCCTTGTTACCGGCGGCGGTGGCTCTATTGGAAGTGAGCTTTGCCGGCAGATCGCAGGTCATGAACCGAAACAGCTGATCATTTTTGATATCTATGAGAATAATGCATACGATATCGAACAGGAACTGAGACGTAAGTACAAAAACCTCAACCTTGTTGTTTTGATCGGATCTGTCAGAGACAGCCGAAGAATCAATATGGTGTTCGAGAAATACAAGCCGGAAATCGTATATCATGCAGCAGCACACAAACATGTGCCGCTTATGGAGACAAGCCCGAACGAGTCCATCAAGAACAATGTGATCGGTACATACAAAACAGCGTATGCGGCACTGAAGCACGGTGCATCAAGATTTATCCTGATCAGTACGGATAAGGCAGTAAATCCGACCAACATCATGGGCGCAAGCAAACGTCTCTGCGAAATGGTCATCCAGAGTATGGATGCAGTCAGCAAGGCAGGCAGAATGGATGTCCTTCCACTTCTTCATGCACACATGGATAAATACTTCGAGGATCAGATTCCGGGAGACAGGACGACGGCAGCCATGAAGAGCCGGCCGGAAGAGCGTTCCAGCGTACATATCGAGAGCGTCAAGAACAAAGACCGACAGGGAACACAGTTTGTGGCAGTTCGATTCGGAAATGTTCTTGGAAGTAACGGATCAGTTATTCCACTCTTTAAGAAACAGATCGAAGCGGGCGGCCCGGTGACAGTTACACATCCGGATATCGTGAGATACTTCATGACGATCCCGGAGGCAGTCAGCCTGGTACTTCAGGCAGGAACCTATGCCTGGGGCGGTGAGATCTTCGTTCTGGATATGGGTGAACCGGTCAAGATCGACAGTCTTGCGAGAAACCTGATCAAACTTTCCGGATATGAACCGGATGTGGAAATTCCAATCGTTTATTCAGGATTGCGTCCTGGTGAGAAGCTTTACGAAGAGAAGCTGATGGCAGAAGAGGGAATGAAGAAGACAGACAATGACTTGATTCACATTGGTAAGCCGATTCCGTTTGACATCAGTAAATTCCTTGGTCAGCTGACAGAGCTGGCACAGGCAAGTTACGAGAACAATCCGCACATCGTTGAGATGGTGGAGGAAATCGTACCGACTTTCCATCCGGTAGGGAATAAGCCGACCGGCAATGAAAATATGTCTGTGGAAGAATTCCAGAGAGAAATTCACGAAACAGAACACAGGTAAATAATATGCAGCAAATTTAAGATCTGAAATCATTCAGATTTTAAATTTGTTACATATTAGATAAGTTATAAATATAAGGAAAGAATATGAAAAAGAAATTTTTCTTCGACAGAAAAGAGAAAAAATTACAGATGGATTCTGAAGAGAATTCGTTCGAGAGATGCGTGCTCTGTGGTGTCGTTACTGATGTACCGGTGCAGATGCCGGTCAGTGAACGGAAATGTTATATTCCGGGAGCCGGACAGCTGTGCAGAGACTGCTGCAGGGAACTGTATGGCAGCGATGATCTCGGGACTACAGCAGAATCCGAAATCTGTAAAATATAGAAAGATTTTTGTAAGGGGGAAGCGTATGTATAAGAAATCACCACAGGGGTGGCTGAAACACTGGGATTTTATCCTTCTGGATATTTTCTGCCTTCAGCTTGCCTTTGTAGTTGCATACTTAGTACGACAGGGGTTGGAAAACCCGTACAGTGATCAGATTTACCGCACAGTAGCCTTTGTATTTATGCTGTGCCAGATCGTGGTCATGTTTCTGGGACAGTCCTATCAGGATATCCTGAAACGAGGCTATTACATAAAATTTACCAAGACAGCCAAGCATGTATTGATGGTCATGCTGCTGTCTGTCCTGTATCTCTTTGCAACACAGCAGGCAGTCAGCTATTCCAGATTAACGTTGTTCTATACCGCATTTTTGTATTTATGCTTTGACTACGTCGGCAGGGTATGGCACAAAGAAAATGTCCTGAAAAAGAATGCGACCAAAAAGAAAGAAAAGTCCATGGTCGTTGTGGTAAGTCTCGCCGAAGCAAAAGAGACGATTGAAAAGATCCTGAGCGGTCCGATCCAGAACTTTTCCATCAATGGGCTCGCGCTCATTGATGACAATCCGGGAGTAAAAGAAATCGCAGGCATACCGGTTGTCGGAAATATGGACACGATCAGTGAATATCTCTGTCATGAATGGGTTGACGAAGTCTTTGTCAAGATCAGCGAGACAGAACCATATCCACAGAAGCTGATCGATGAGATCATCACCATGGGACTGACTGTACATCTCAGCCTGGGTGAGATGGAAAAATCACTCAGCGGAAAGAATTTTATAGAAAAAATCGGCGGCTATTCGGTAATTACATCCAGTATCAATACCGCATCACCGAAACAGCTGCTCTACAAGAGGCTGATGGATATTGCCGGAGGAATTGTCGGCTGCCTGCTTACCGTGATCCTGATCGTTGTCATAGGACCGATGATCTACATCAAATCCCCAGGACCGATTTTTTTCTCACAGGTGCGTATTGGCAAGAACGGAAAGAAATTCAAAATCTATAAATTCCGCAGCATGTATATGGATGCCGAAGAGAGAAAAGCAGAACTGATGAGTCAGAACAAAATGGAGGGCCTGATGTTCAAGATGGACTACGATCCGCGAATCATCGGCAGTGAGAAGAAGGATAAAAACGGTAATCCAAAAGGAATCGGAAACTTTATCCGTAAGACATCCCTGGATGAGTTCCCACAGTTCTGGAACGTCCTGAAAGGCGATATGAGCCTGGTGGGAACAAGACCACCGACAGTTGATGAATGGGAAAAGTATGAACTTCACCACAGAAGTCGTATGTCAATTAAACCTGGTATCACAGGAATGTGGCAGGCGAGCGGCAGAAGCGATATTACGGATTTTGAGGAAGTTGTGAAGCTGGATACCGAGTATATTGAGAACTGGTCGATCAAGAACTATTTAACCCACAGTCTTCTTCCGTAAGTTCTTCCCGAATCATTTACACCCCATCAACCTTTGCAAGAACATCCTTGCTCCATCTGCAGGAGGTCGGCTCTTTGCAGGCTGTTCACCCACATGTATCCCAGAGAGAGGATTTGGTGTCGTTTCTTTGCTTTATTGTTTTGTCTGGCGAGGGAGAACTTTCCTACGAGGAGCAGACTTATCAGCTGAGCGAGGGAGACTGCGTGTTTATCGACTGCCGGAAAGCGTACAGCCATTCTACATCCGATAATCTCTGGTCGCTCCAATGGTGCCATTTCTATGCACCGTCTCTTCCGGCCGTGTATGAGAAATACAAGGAGCGTGGCGGTCGGCCAGTGTTCCATCCGGAGGACGTTGCTCCGTTTACCAGGTTGCTCACTGACCTCTATAATCTGGCAGCTTCATCCGATTACATCAGGGATATGAGAATCAATGAGAAGTTGGGAACTTTGCTCACATTGCTGATGGAGCAGTCCTGGCATCCAGAGAGTGTGACGGTAAGTCGAAAGCGGCTGGAACTGGCAGCTGTAAAGGAGTATCTGGACGAGCATTATACGGAGAAGCTTACATTGGATGATCTGGCAGAACGCTTCTTCATTAACAAGTTCTATCTGTCCAAAATCTTCAAAGAGACTTACGGAACGACGGTCAACAACTATTTGATCTCAAAGCGGATCACCAGAGCCAAGCAGCTGCTTCGCTTTACAGATATGACTGTGGATGAAGTTGGTGTTGCGGTCGGTATGGGAGATGCAAACTATTTTAGTCGGATGTTCCGAAAAGTGGAAGGAATCAGCCCAAGGGAGTACAGGAAGCAATGGTGACATTGCGGCACAGCGAGAAATCGCTGTGTTCTTCTTAAAAGCATATAGTTTGAAATGAAAATAAAAGGAGACTTACAAAATGAACACAAAGCCAATAATACTCACAGTCCCGGCATTTGAAGATTTCCGGGGTTACCTGGCTGTGCCTTACGATCAATCTATAAATTTCACTGTTCGGCAGATTAACCAGGGATACAGTAAGAAAGCATTCACGCTGCGTGGTCTGCATTTTCAGGAAGGGGAACACGCCCAGGCGAAGCTGGTGTCCTGCCTGCATGGCTCAATCTTCAATGTGGCTGTGGATCTGCGTCCAGGAGAAACCTTCGGTCACGCATACAGTGCGGTGTTGTCATTTGAAAACCGGAATCAGATGTATATACCACGAGGCTTTGCTCATGGGTATCTGACGTTGGAAGATGATACCTTGATGCAGTGGTGGGTGGATAATGATTTCTGCGGTGAAGCTGCCAAGGCTGTGCGGTATGATTCGGATTTTGTCTGGGAAGGTGAGTCGTGGCCGGAAGGAGCGTATATAATATCGGAAAAAGATCGGAATGCTGTGAGATTGGAGAATTTTTGTGGGAGATAAAAGACCATATAAACCAAGAAAACCCGGCACCGGCCAGAAACCGTTGAAGCCGGACTATGATGCGGCAGCTATCCTGCAGGAGCAGATACAGGCCGCCGTGGTCCTCTACGAAGAAGATAACTCCCTTCAGACGAATAGTAAATATGTGTAGTATGCATACAGTGCGGTGCTGTCTTTTGAAAATCGAAAGCAGATGTACATACCGCGTGGCTTTGCTCATGGGTATCTGACGTTGGAAGATGATACCCTGATGCAGTGGTGTGTGGATAATGATTTCTGTGGTGAGGCAACCAAGGCCGTGCGGTATGATTCAGATTTCGTCTGGGAAGGTGAGCCGTGGCCGGAAGCTGAGTATATAGTATCGAAAAAAGATTGGAATGCTATGAGATTGGAGAAATTATATTGCTTAAAGTGAAAAAAAGTGCTTTAATAAAATAGGAACTTGGAGGAATAAAATGACTCGCACTGGGGGTAATATGGAAAAATATGATGTTCAAGTAGAAAATAAGACATATTCAGTGGAGATTGAGAAAACTTCCAATATGCATCAAAATGATAAAACGGCGGAAGATATTGCAAAAGATGCATTCTTATCTGAATATGATCATTGTGTGCAAAGGGCTGAGAAATTAGATAATAAGGTATACATATTACTAACTGTATGTGCCTTTCTGTTTGTCCTTTTAACATCCACAATAAGCGAGGCAGCTCATTTTGCTTTCCCCCATAACGGATTGGCATTTACGCTAATTATGTTATATGTATTATTGTTGATTTGTGATGTGGCTGTTTATAGTTTAATGCTTATTAAATTGGTTGGATTGCTAAAGAGCGTTCCTTTTGCGAGATTTAATACAAGAGAAATACTAAAGTATGACTTGATAGCACAAACACCGGAAACGATTGCGAGGTATTTGGGCACTAAATATGTCAGGTGTATAGATTACAACAATGAATTGTTAGAAAAAAGATACAAGGCATTCAACTTTTGTGTTAATCTGCTGGTAACAGATGTTGTTATTTCAATATTATTGGCGTTTGTTTGTGTTTTTATTTCTTTGAATGGAGGTATGAGGGTATGAGTGAAAACAAAGGATTAAATGACATGGATTTGTTGAAAGCGTGTCAAAAAGGGGGACCTATAACAGATCAAGATATAGGTGGAAGAAATGTTTCTGCTGATCAAAAGAGCAGTGACGTAACTTATCTGAACGAGGGAACTAATCTTTATCAATTTAGTTATGATGACAGAAAAAACAATGATAAGAAATAAGATATATACTATGACATTACTGAAACGGAACGGTATCCGTATAGCACCTCTGTGTGTATAAAATCTTACATGATACTCACACGGAGGTGTTGCTTTAATGTTGTTATATAGTTTGTAACGGAAATAAACGGAGGAAATGCCATGCAAAAGACATATAAACCCGGAGTCGGCCGGAAACCTTTGAAACCGGACTACGATGCGGCAACTATCCTGCAGGAGCAGATGCAGGCGGCTGTGGTTCTCTATGAAGAAGATAACTCACTTCAAAGTATTGCAGATGCCCTTTCTTTGAATCCCATCAAGGTGCGGAAGCTGCTGATCACGGCTGGTGTTTATGAATCGGAAACTGCAGATGTTGTCAATTCTGCCTTTGAAGCAAAGCGTGGAATACCTTATAAAGAAGCACTGGAAGCGGTGGCAACACAACTGAATCTGTCGAAGGCGTCAGTGACATCGTACTTACCTTATAAGAAAGGCGTGTATTTTCGTGAAGACTGTGATCGAGACCAGATCAGTGTTGGAGCCGAGAGGCTTCGGCGTATGCGACAGAGGCAGAAAGCAGTCGAAGCATTGCTGAGCAGTCATGATGAACAGCATCTCTGGAAGTGTGTAACTGCGTTTCAAGGATACCGATTCAAGACGATATCCGGCTTGCCATTTTCTTATAAAATCAAGACCGGACGGAATGGGGAGCCGACAAAAGAGCTGTGGATCGACCGCAGGGAGGGCAGCAATTGCCTGACTTGGAATTCGGTATTGCTTGCACTGGGGAATATAAAAGGAGAAGTGGTAGATCGCCCGAAAGCTCTGGGCGATATCCGGGGCGTAACTTATATTTATGGGATGTTCTATCGGTTCGGCTTGATTGATGTGCCGGACGAGGTAAAGGAGAAGATGGGTCATACGAAAAAACGCAAGAAATAGGTTGCTATGTACAGAAGTGCGCGGTAATATGTGCCGTAACTGAGGATGTGAATCTCAGTTGGGAAGGATGGTAGCATTATAGAAAAATTGAAAGAAATGTTGGAGGAGTACATGAAGAAAACGGAACCAGAGTATTACCCACCGGTGGAGAACCTGCTGGATCTGATCTACGAACATTATACAGAGAACAACCCAGTAGAGAAAAACACAGTTGCCGGGAAAGCAGCGAAGGAAAAAGAAAAGGAAAAGGAACTGGAAGAGTGGTTGCGTGGGCTAGATGGTATGGATAGGCTGGTAAATGATTATGTCGGAGATAAGATTCCGCTCTGGGAAAAAATCATGGATCGGCAGGGAACAGTGTGTTGTGCATGGGAGAAGACTGTTTTTGAGGAAGGCCTGAAAGTCGGAATTCGGCTCATGATGGAAGTTTGTGCATCAACTCGGATAGCTTGCTTCAGGATAGTCATTCATAAAGTCTTGTGTTAATTGATAAACATCGGCAACAAAGTCCACGTTTTCTTCCTCCCATAGTAAAAAACGGGGTCAACCTTTCGGTCAACCCCGTTTGCTTTCTTCGCTCGGTCAATTTTTATTTTACCGACGAGTCAGAACCGTCACTCGTCATCATTAGCGAAGCTGAGAATCGATTGCTCTTTTCTCACTTATATTTATCCATTTTGCACCGAAAATGCAACAGGTAGAAAAAGAAAATTTTTGGTCTTCTGAGAGAAAATTGTAAAATTTAGCACCAAATAAGATGTTGAATTTGGCACAGACAAGAGGTATAATGAAAGCAGAAACCAAGAAAGGGGGTTTTATTATGCCGAACATCAAACCGATTTCTGATTTGAGAAATTATGCGACTGTTCTCGAAACAGTTCAGGTTGGAAAGCCTTTATATCTGACTAAAAATGGGCGTGGTTGTTATACAGTCATGAACATTGATGAGCAGGAAGAGCAAAGAGAAAAGGCAGAAAAGTATGATCGGATGCAGGCACAGCTTCGCCTGATGTGCGAGCTGGCTGATGGCAGAAGATCAGGAGAGGAAGAAGGCTGGATTTCTTCAGACGATGTAAGAAACCACTTCAGGGCCCGTGCGAATGCAAAGTAAAATCGACTATTCTCCGAGAGCATTAAAGGACCTTGATGAGATATGGGATTATATTGAGTTTGAACTTTGTAATCCGAGTGCTGCTCAAAATACCGTAGATGACATCATGGATAAGGTGGATGGGATTGCATCCTTTCCTGAGTCTGGTGCAAAGCTGGAATTTGAAAACGGGCTTGACAGCGGATATCGTTATGTTGTGTTTAAAAACTATCTTGCCTTTTACCGCGTAAGACCAAATAATGTAGTCTATGTTGATCGTGTGATTTATGGTGGCAGAGATTACATGAGAATCCTTTTCCCAGGATCATAATTAACAGTGAACCCCGTTGGAGAAAGGCCGTGATTGTTACGGTGGACTGGACTTGTCCAGTCCACCGTAACAATCACGGCTTTTGTGCTGATGTTCCGTAAATCCTCAAACATGAGTACTGGGTATCAAAAATCCCCGCATTCTAGCGGGGATTGAGCAGATTTTACAGAATAGATAGGCACATTGAAAAATTAAGACTTTTTGTGTCGACTGGGACATTCTTTCTGGACTCTGGGTGACCATGGAAGAAGATCATCAATAAACCTGAGGTCTTTGTCATCCATGTGCTGAGGAATCTCAGTAATGAAAAGATTGAGCAAGTAACAGATTCAACAATAGTTGTCGGAGTTGATATCGGAAGCCAGAGACATTATGCAAGAGCTTTTGATAACAGAGGGCGCGAACTTACAAAGCGGGTGTTTTCTTTTCATAATGATTTTGAAGGATTTAATTCTTTCAATCTTTGGGCTGAGACACTTAAGTTGGAGAATAAAAAGACCGCAGTTCTGATCGGCGGTGAGCCAACAGGTCATTACTGGTTTGCATTTGCAAAGTATGTAAAGGATCATCAGAAAAGGTTAGTAATGGTCAATGTCTTTAAAGGTTGCGCCTTTATTCAATTCATTTTCAATGTAAATACGGTCTTCAAGTATAAGATGTTTCTGGTTTCCTGGTATATATTTGCTCATGATTTCTCCTTCTACTGCTGTCAGAAGAAAAAATAACCATATCATTTTTGTATGAAAGAGTAAATATCAACTGCGCAGGGGTAAATTCCACCGCATAAGTGGGCGGTGGAATTTAAATAAAAAATTTAGGTTTATATTCTGATGCTCTTTGACAAAAACGGAATTGACATTCTTAGCCCATTTTGTTATATTAAAATTACATATCTAGGAAAGTTCTTTAACCGTTCGGTTATCTAATCCTCATATGAAAAGATAAGAAATACATGGCGGAGAAGATAGAACGGAACATGTAAGACATTGACATTCTTCTTTACCAACATAAGAAGGGAGAATGTGGATGCAGAGAAGAAAACTGGAAGAATTAAGTTTGATGGATGATTTCCTTTTTAATGCAATGTTGACTCATCCGGAAACAGGAGAGAAGTTTACCAATAAGATTTTGAAGTTGTTATTTAATCGCGAGTTCAAAAATCTAAAGGTAAGTGCACAAAAGTTTTATGCAGGAATGAATACGAATTTTAGAGGTGCAAGGCTGGATGTCTGTATTGAGGGAGATTGTGTAAGCATTGAAGGTGATGAGATTCCTTCGGTATATGATGTGGAACCGGATCAGAATAATAGGGTGAAGGATATTTCAGCTTTCCCGAAAAGGTCGAGATTTTATCATGCAATCATTGACAGCAGGAGTCTGAAATCAGGAGAAGATTTTGGAAAGTTGAAACAGGTATATGCAATTTTTATTTGTAATTATGATCCGTTTGGATATGACCGGGTATTGTATACGATAAAGAACCGTTGTCTGGAAGATTTGAAGGATATCCAGAAAATGGTGGATGTAGTCAAGCAAGATGGGGAGGTGTCGTTGCAGTATATGAAGAGTTTTGAACATGATCAGTTGATGTATGCACAGGGTGAAGCTGCTGGACGTGAAGATGGACTTAGAGCAGGGCGTCTGGCAGAAATGAAAAATACAGAACGGGAAAAGAAGCGTGCAGATATAGCACAGAGTCGGATTAAGGAATTAGAGGCAGAACTGAAAAAGTATAGAGAAAAAACTACTGTATAAGATTGGTTGTAATAATATAGATAGTCACGGGAAACCGTGGCTATTGTAGTATTCAAAAAATTATAATATTCTATCGGAAAACAGAAAGGACTTTTCAATATACTGAATAATGAGAGGTGAGAGAAGTGTGGTAAGATAAAGAGGTGAAAGAGATTTTGAAGTGTTGGGTAGTAGCTATATTTGGTAAAGAAGCTGCAAATTGCATATTTGTTGAGATAGAAGCAAAAAAGAAAAATTGGAAAAGGGTGAGACGATGATTCTTATCAGAGGAATAAAAGGTGAAGCTTATGCAAGAAAAATTGAAGAAGGAATTGTTGACTGTAGAGATGTTCTTTCTGCTTTACTGTATCCACCACAAACTGGTTATGAGTATTCTGATTATTACGAGAAAAATTTGGTTAGAGCATTAGCTTATCTGACGGGAAGACAGTATCCTGATTTGCATGATTCAGAATTTCTTTATTCGATATTGATAGATTACTATATTCCCCATATTTATGTGACATATTTCCATATATTAAATAGCAGATCTTTAGAATGGCTTGATAAATTTGAGGATGATTATTATTTTATTGCTATGGATGTGAATCTTGACAGAATTACAAAAACTGCGATAGGAAATGAATTCTTTGGGGATAAGATGACGTATGTGAATAATATTTGTGAATCAGAGCAAAATGGCATGAATGGATTTTATGTGGCATGTATGTGTTCAATAGAAGATTTATTTGAGAATAAAAATGAAATGGTACCATCACTTCGAGTCTATAATACATTGGCTTTTTCACTTTTGCACAGAGAACAAGATGAAAAATTTACGGATATTGAAAATGAATTTAGAATTATCGCATATGATTGTCCGAGAGTGAAAAATGGAAAATTGATACAGATACCAAGAGAAACAATGATTTATGGGACCTATGGAATAAAATATAAAGGTATATTAGAGGCTGCAACAGACACGGTATTCAAAAGCAACAGTTTTGCTTTTAGTAATCCGAATAAAATGCTAAGTAGTATTCTTAGAGATGAGCATGGTGGAATTACGATAGATAGTAAATTTAAACCAATTGATATAAGGAAAATTTCGAATGATTATAGATTTTTAGGTGGAAAGGCTGAGTGTGAAAAATATATAAAAGAAATGCTCATCCGAAAACCAAAAGAAAAATATGTGAATAGGACTGTATTAAGAAAACATAATTTAAATGATGAAAATATGAAAAATGCAAAATATGTTTCGAGTTATGAAAAAGTAGAGTATTGAATTAAAAGGAAGCATGCAGAAGATAAAAGGTGAACTTTCAGTAATTTTTCCACTCCCTTAAAACTCGCTTTACGTTAAATTGGTTTCATGATATCATTATTTTTATAAATGATGAGTTCGTGGAACCTTTTTTCTTGGGTAAATCCTCAAACATGGTATACGGTAAATAGCTAGTACCGTGCTTTTCGCCTAAAATCATGAGATAATCCCTTTATAAAACTAAAAGTTTTTTAAAGGAGAAATCTTATGGATAAGATCACACGTCAGGTCCGCATTGAACATTGGACGCAGATCATGAATACTGAAACTGGGACAATTCAGATCGAAACAAAACCTTATGATGTAGGAATGCGAAGGAGTTTTGCTTTTGAAATAAAAAATAATAATGGTAGTTTTTTTAAGACGATTAAAGAAAGCTATTATAAATTAATTGAAGATGGAATAATGTGGAATGAATTGCCTTTTTGATGTAGAAAATAAGCAACAAATGGAAGGAGAGAACACTCATGCAAACAACATTACTTATCATGGCTGCCGGTATCGGATCACGATTCGGTGGTGGAATTAAACAGTTAGAACCAGTAGATGCAGCAGGACACATCATCATGGATTATTCTATTCATGATGCAATCGAAGCTGGTTTTAACAAAGTTGTATTTATTATCCGCAAGGATATTGAGAATGAATTTAAAAAAGTCATTGGTGACAGAATTGCAGGTATCTGCAGCGAGCATAATGTGACTGTAGATTATGCTTTTCAGGATATCAATGATATTCCGGGCGTTTTGCCGGAAGGCAGAACGAAACCGTGGGGAACGGGACAGGCTGTTCTGGCAGCGAAGGATGTGCTGACAACTCCGTTTATTGTGATTAATGCGGATGACTATTATGGAAAAGAGGGATTCCGTGCGGTTCATGAATATCTGGTAAATGGCGATCAGTCCTGTATGGCCGGTTTTGTTCTGAAAAATACTTTATCAGATAATGGCGGTGTTACTCGTGGTATCTGCAAAATGGATGCAGAGAACAATCTGACAGAAGTTGTAGAAACAAAGAATATCGTTAAGACTGCAGAGGGTGCAGAAGCTGATGAAGTGAAGCTGGATGTTGATTCTTTGGTTTCTATGAATATGTGGGGACTTACTCCTAAGTTTCTGAAAACACTGGAAGAGGGATTTAAAGAGTTCTTTGAAAAAGAAGTTCCGGCGAATCCGCTGAAAGCAGAATATCTGATTCCGACATTTATCGGAGAACTGTTATCAGAAGGAAAGATGTCTGTGAAGGTGCTGCGTACCAATGATACCTGGTATGGAATGACTTACAAAGAAGATGTTGCAGCAGTAAAAGAAAGCTTCAGTAAGATGCTGGAGAATGGTACATATAAGGGAGATTTATTCTCTGATCTGTAATGCATGTAGCCACGGGAAACCGTGGCTATCTGTGGTATCTGGGAAAACTCGCTTTACGTAAAAATGGTTTCATGATATCATTATTTTTATAAATGATGGTTACGTGGAACTTTTTTTCTTGACTTGTGGAGGTGCAGGAATGACGGGAAAGAAAAAACTGCCAATAGGAATAGATATTTTTGAAAAAATGGACAGGGAAGAATTCTATTATGTGGATAAAACTGGGATGATCGAAGATCTGATACAGAACAGGAGTGAAGTGAATCTTTTTACCCGTCCGAGGCGTTTTGGTAAATCCTTAAATATGAGTATGATGAAGGCTTTTTTTGAAATTGGCGCTAGTCCTGCATTGTTCAAAGGCTTGAAGATTTCGGAGAGGAAAGAACTTTGTGAGAAATATATGGGACAGTTCCCAGTGATTTCTATCAGTCTAAAGAGTGTAGAGGGATTGTCTTTTACAGCAGCCGGTGATGCATTAAAAACGGTTATAGGAACAGAAGCTTTCTGTGAGGCATTTCTGGAACAGAATCCGGAGAAAATAGAAGAGATCTTCAGCGATTATCTTTGGAATACGATCAGCATCCGGGACACGGCATCTTCGAAAAAGGAAAACTTTTATCATGGAATCCTCCTGGGACTTTTGGGATACAAATCTAACTGGCTTGTTAAATCTAATGCGGAATCAGGTTTTGGATACAGTGACATTCTTGTGGAAGTGCCAAAGAACCGCACTGGTATCGTGATTGAATTGAAATACGCAGAAGATGGCAATATGGACGCTGCCTGTGAGAAAGCTCTGCAGCAGATTGAAGACAGAGATTATGCGGCGAAGCTGAAAGATGACGGGATGCGGAATATCATTAAGTATGGAATTGCGTGCTATAAGAAGAATTGTAAAGTGGTGTTGGGCTGATGGAGAAACAAATGATTACAAAGGAAAATTTTGGTAAGAGAATAAGTGATTTACGAATCGGGGGGGGGCAAAACTCAGCTCGTGAAATGAGCCTTGCGCTGGGACAGAACCCGAGTTATATTAATCGGATCGAAAATGGCAAAGCACTGCCATCGATGCAGGGATTTTTCAGCATCTGTGAGTATCTGCAGATCACACCGGGTGATTTTTTTAATGAGGATTCAGAAGCTCCGCGGGAAGTGCGGGAGCTACTGAAGAAGATTGAGATGCTTACACCTGAACAGAGGACTCTGATCAGACAGGTAGTTGAGCAGTTTTTGGGAGAATAATTCCATAAAAGATAAGCAGGAGACCTTTACGGCCGCCTGCTTATCTTTTATATTGTGAGTAAATTTCTGAAATCAAACACATCTTCTTCACCCATCAGGCGTTCCATTTCATTGAGATTCGGATCGGAGTGTTCAAGTTCTCTTGAGAATCGATAGCAGATGAAAATCATATCTTCAAAAGTAAAATGGCGACCATTTTTTAACCAGGTTCCTACAGCAAGTTCGTGGATCATGAAGGTGCAGATGACAGCCATTTTGACTTTGGCAAAGATCTGATCGTCATAAACAGCCCCACAGAAGTAGGTATAGATCCAGTAGAGGAGAAGCTGTTCTTCGTGAACCGTCCAGTCTGGATAATCGTGTGCGAAGGCGGCATAAATTTCTGAAAGCTCCGTATCACTTTGGCAGGAATCATAAAGTGGAACGAGTGTTTTTCGAAGGTATGTATGCCAGCCTGGGCGAAGAACCTCCATCTGTGGGATAACTGTGCGCCAGATCTGTTTGCATAGAGCAAGCAGGGAGACTGTATCAGAGGTAGAATCTTTGCAGGGCTGTTCAGAAGATGCCAGACAATCGTTATTCCATTTCTGGATCTTATTCAGAAATTTCTCGCCATATCCGGATTTTTGATGCCGACCGCGGATATCTTCCCACTGGAACAGCTCATTTTTGTCCAGACTGAGCTGAAAATCATGCGCACATGCCAGAAGTTTCTGACGACGCAATCTGATCGGTATGGAGCGATCCTGAATCACGGAGAAAAGATAATCTCTGGTGTCCATCAAGGCAGTAAAAAGGAAATAATCGAAGTCATCGTAAGTCTCCTCTGGCATGGGAACATCTCTGGTGTGGAAGGAGATTTTTTCTTTGTGGGATAAAAAAATCCTCGCGGCTTCCGGGCAGGAGAGGGACAGGGAGTATTCACGCAGCCCTTCAAATTCTTCAATGTGACGTGGATATTTTCGACAGGTGTCGCATAACATATCTTTATCGGCTTCGCTGTAGATATCGCAGAGATTGTCTTCATTCAGAAATGCACAGCGTTTGTCATACTGACAGAAAGAATGTTCTTTCCAGTCGATGTCATTGTGAAGTCTGTTTCGAAAAGGACCTTTGAATCTACGGTATTTCTGGAGGCTTTTTTCATCGATCATGATTTGCCATCCGGCACAGCAGGTATCGGGACAGGCACCTGCGATACAGGAAAATTCTTTATAAAAAGTAGGTTTTGTTATCTGCATGTCTTGTTCTCCTTAACTTTATGTGCGATAATGTTCAGCAAAAGTATAACATTTTGTAGTGTAAACTACAATGAAAGGAGTCATTCATGGAACAATATATAAATAATGCACCGTTTGCATTGGTAATCGTGTTTTTGATCATAGGTTTTGTGTTCCTGATCAAAGGAGCAGATTTTTTTGTTGAGGGAAGTTCCAGCATTGCAAAGAAACTGAAAGTTCCTTCGATCATTATCGGTCTGACAATCGTTGCAATGGGAACATCCCTTCCGGAAACTGCAGTCAGTGTGACTGCATCATTGGTGCACAATAATGAACTTGCAGTCAGTAATGTAGTCGGATCTAATATTTTTAATCTGATGTTTGTGATCGGTGTTTGTGCGATAATGACACCGATCATGGTGCAGAAGGATACGATCGCGAGGGATATCCCGCTTTCTGTTATCTGTGCGCTGCTCCTTCTGGGACTTGGATATCTTGCACTGGGAGATGTACACGGAATGATATTGGGACATTTGGACGGAGCTGTTTTTTTGGGCGCATTTGCGGGATATATTTTCTATATGATCCGGACTGCAATGAAAGCAAGGGCCGAAGGGAAAAAAGTTGAGATCGAAGCAGTTGAGGAGCTGGAAGATGGAGAACTGAAACTGTTGTCTTATCCAAAGAGTATTCTCTGCATTGTTGGTGGTGCAGTGGCAATTGCATTTGGTGGGGATATGACAGTTGATGCGGCAAGCAGGATCGCAATAGATCTGGGAATGAGCCAGACACTTGTGGGATTGACGATCGTTTCAATTGGAACGTCACTTCCTGAACTGGTTACTTCTGTGGTTGCGGCACGCAAAAATGAAGTTGATATGGCAGTGGGAAATGCAGTCGGATCGAATATATTTAATATTCTGATGGTCCTTGGTATTGCATCTGCTATCAGTCCGGTGTCGCTGATCAGTGAAAATGTGATCGATATTCTGGTCCTTGTCGGCTTTTCTGTCGTAGTCTGGTTTTTTGCCAGAAGTGACAGGAAAATCACAAGAAACGAGGGTATTGCCATGGTGGCAATGTATCTGATCTACACGGCATATATTATTATGAGATGACTGCCATTCGATATGGTAATTGCAGGCATTTGCAGATAAACTTGAACTCCTGCAGTTTTTGTGTTATGATAGACCAAAATTTGGCTTTTATAAAATTATGCTTATTTTTTACATTATAGTTTGCTTTATATAAAGTTAAGAAGAGAAGAGGAGAAATATTTATGTGTGGAATAGTTGGTTTTACAGGATGCCATCAGGCAGCCCCGATCCTTCTGGATGGCCTTTCTAAGCTGGAATATCGTGGATATGATTCCGCGGGTATTGCGGTTCGTGATGGCGAAGGTGAGACAGAAGTCATTAAGGCGAAAGGACGTCTGAAGGTTTTATCCGAGAAGACAAATGACGGAGAATCTGTTCCGGGTACATGTGGTATCGGACATACCAGATGGGCAACTCACGGCGAACCATCTGAGAACAATGCACACCCACATGTAAGTGATGATGGAAATGTTGTTGCAGTTCATAACGGAATCATTGAGAACTATCAGGAGCTGAAGGATAAACTTCTTCGCAAAGGTTATGCATTTTATTCTGAGACCGATACAGAAGTTGCTGTGAAACTGGTGGATTATTATTACAAGAAATACGAGGGAACACCGGTCGATGCGATCAATCATGCAATGGTTCGTATCCGTGGTTCTTATGCACTTGCGATCATGTTTAAAGATTATCCGGAAGAAATCTATGTAGCTCGTAAAGACAGCCCGATGATTCTGGGTGTTTCTGATGGAGAGTCTTACGTTGCATCTGATGTTCCGGCTATTCTGAAATATACAAGAAATGTATATTATATCGGAAACCTGGAGATGGCCCGCGTTCGTAAAGGTGAGATCACATTCTATAACCTGGATGGTGAAGAAATCCAGAAACAGATGAAAACAATCGAGTGGGATGCAGAAGCAGCAGAAAAAGCCGGTTTCGAGCATTTCATGATGAAAGAGATCCACGAGCAGCCGAAAGCAGTTCAGGACACTCTGAATTCTGTTGTGAAAGACGGACAGATCGATCTTTCTGAAATCGGACTTACAGACGAAAACATTCAGGACATTGACCAGATTTATATTATTGCATGTGGTTCTGCATATCATGTGGGAATGGCTGCACAGTATGTATTTGAAGATATGGTTCGTGTTCCGGTTCGTGTTGAGCTGGCATCCGAATTCCGTTACAGAAATCCGATTCTGAATCCGAAAGCGCTGGCAATTATTATCAGCCAGTCCGGTGAGACTGCAGACAGTCTTGCAGCACTGCGTCTCTGCAAAGAAAACAACATCCGTACACTTGGCATTGTGAATGTGGTTGGTTCCTCTATTGCGCGTGAAGCAGACAATGTCTTCTATACACTTGCTGGTCCGGAAATCTCTGTTGCAACAACAAAAGCGTACAGCACACAGCTGATTGCAGCTTATGTGTTGGCTATTCAGTTTGCAAAAGTAAAAGGTACGATTTCCGAGGAACAGTACGCGGCATATATTAAAGAACTTGAAACTCTGCCGGATAAGATCCAGAGAATCATCGATGACAAAGAACGCATCCAGTGGTTCGCATCTAAACAGGCGAATGCAAAAGATGTATTCTTCATCGGTCGTGGCATTGATTATGCAATCTGTCTGGAAGGCAGCCTGAAGATGAAAGAGATCAGTTACATCCATTCTGAGGCATATGCAGCAGGTGAGCTGAAACACGGAACTATCTCCTTGATCGAAGACGGTACACTGGTGATCGGCGTCCTTACACAGCCGGCTCTTTATGAAAAAACAGTCAGCAATATGGTAGAGTGCAAGAGCCGTGGCGCTTACCTGATGGGCCTGACTACATTTGGAAATTATAATATCGAAGATACTGCGGACTTCACCGTATATATGCCGAAGACAGATTCGCATTTTGCAACATCCCTTGCAGTCATTCCACTGCAGTTGCTGGGATACTATGTAAGTGTTGCCAAGGGTCTTGATGTAGATAAGCCGAGAAACCTTGCAAAGAGCGTAACGGTTGAATAAAGATTTAACATTTAAGCGGAAAACCATCAGGCTTTCCGCTTTTTATCTTTCATCCACATCTGGATATATTCCATCTGTTCCTGGTCGGATATTTCCTGTGATCCGGGGTCATTTCCGGCGGCGAGGCAGCAGAAGAGCACAAATGCCTGCAGGCAGAAAAACACAATAAGTGCTACAATGATCAAATTCCGCACCCCCTTTCACTGAAACTGGAATATATTAATATAGAAACCTTTATCTGGAGTATATGCATGAACGAGTCATTTTATACAGGAAAGGGAATCGGAGTGGCAATTCTTGACACGGGAATCTATCCGCATATAGATTTTGACAGCAGAATCTGTGCTTTTGCGGATTTTATAGCGCATAAAAAATCTCCATATGATGACAATGGACATGGAACCTGTGTAGCCGGAATTCTGGCCGGGAGTGGCAGAGCCTCCATGGGAAAATATAAGGGGATGGCACCAGGCAGCAGGATATCAGCACTCAAAGTACTCGACCGGTTTGGGAATGGAAATAAAGAAGATGTTCTGCAGGCTTTTCGTTGGATTTTACAGAACAGGGAACGATACAGGATTCGAATTGTTAATATTTCTGTGGGAACGACTTATCGCACACGAAACGATCAGGATGTACTGGTGCAGGGGGTGGAGAGATTATGGGATGAAGGGCTGGTTGTGGTCGCGGCGGCAGGAAATCAGGGACCAAAGCCAGGGAGCGTGACGGCACCTGGATGCAGCAAAAAGATCATTACGGTGGGATCCAGTGATATGCTCTCGGGAAAGCAGGCGGTATCCGGACGGGGGCCAACGTTTGAATGTGTATGCAAGCCGGATCTGGTGGCACCGGGACGGCAGATCATGGCGTGTACCCCGGGAGCTGGAAACCTGTACAGCATGAAAAGCGGAACGTCCATGTCAACACCGCTGGTGTCCGGTGCGATTGCGCTGGCACTGGAAAAAGATTCTCTGCTTTCCAATGTAGAGATTAAAATGATGCTGCGAGACAGCTGCGATGATATGGGACTGCCGAGAAACCAGCAGGGATGGGGAAAGTTCAATTGCAAAAAGTTTTTGGCATTATAGGAAATGCACATGATTGTATAAATAAAAATGCATGATTTTACCATAGTAAAGACTGAAAGTATTGACGGAACTCCTTTTTTCGGATAGAATAGTAGGAAATTGGCAATTGTTCGGAGATAAACAGTTGCAAAAAATCAGATATCAGACAAGGGAGACGTATTATGGAAAAAATTCAAATGACGACACCGTTGGTAGAGATGGATGGAGATGAGATGACCAGAATCCTCTGGAAAATGATCAAAGATGAACTTCTTCTTCCGTTTATTGATCTGAATACAGAGTATTATGATCTTGGATTGACTTATCGTAATGAAACAGATGATCAGGTTACGATTGATGCCGCCGAAGCAACTAAGAAATATGGTGTTGCAGTAAAATGTGCGACGATCACTCCAAATCATGCACGTATGGACGAATATGATCTCAAGAAGATGTACAAGAGCCCGAATGGTACGATCCGTGCAATCCTTGATGGAACCGTATTTCGTGCACCGATCGTTGTAAAGGGAATTGAGCCATGTGTACGCAACTGGAAGAAACCGATCACACTTGCGCGTCATGCATATGGAGATATTTACAAGAATACAG
>ENA-OQID01000252-OQID01000252.1-human-gut-metagenome-genome-assembly--contig:-NODE-252-length-32657-cov-4.209085_pt1 | contig 32657 bp, 30 predicted proteins | sample MGYA00242567_ERZ504727 | MGnify/ENA primary metagenome ERZ504727 (study PRJEB26092, sample SAMD00036215) | human gut metagenome | host: Homo sapiens | study: EMG produced TPA metagenomics assembly of...
GTTTTTGACAAACTGCCTCTTTTTCGTTGCCATAGAAAAAAATATACCGTATAATCTTAATGCATATATTTTTTATCAAGAACGTAGCCGGATTTTATGAAATACAACCGGATACCGGTCAAAGGAGTTGTAATAGATGTACATAGAAACAACAGAAAAACTGCTTGATTTTATAGAGAAAAGTCCAACAGCATTTCAGGCAGTGGACGAAATGCAGAAGAGATTAACAGAAAATGGATTTGAAGTGCTTTCGGAAAAAGAATACTGGAAGCTGATTCCGGGAGGAAAATATCTGGTGACCAGAAATAATTCTGCTCTGATCGCTTTCTGTATCCCGGAAAAGGAATCCAGAGTATTTCATATCATGGCGAGTCACAGCGATTCACCATCTTTTAAGATCAAGGAAAATCCGGAAATAAAAGTGGATAACAGTTATGTAAAACTAAATGTGGAAAAATATGGTGGAATGCTGATGGCACCATGGTTTGACCGACCACTTTCGGTTGCTGGAAGAGTGATCATCCGCAGAAATGGCGGACTGAAAGAAAAACTGATAAATATAAAACGTGACCTGGTAATGATCCCAAATCTTGCAATCCATATGAATCGTGAAGCGAATAATGGAGTGTCTTATAATCCACAGAAAGATCTTCAGCCATTATTTGCAGTGGGAAATACAGATCGGACATTGCTTGAAATCATTGCTGAGCAGACTGGCGTAAAAAAGGAAGACATTATCAGCCATGATCTGTTTTTATATAATCGTATGCCGGGAACCATCTGGGGGGCGGATAAGGAATTTGTTTCATCTGCACGTCTGGATGATCTGCAGTGTGCATTTGCTTCCATGGAAGGATTGCTTCGTGCGCAGAATCATGAATCAATCGCAGTGCATTGTGTGATGGATAATGAGGAAGTCGGAAGTGGAACAAAGCAGGGAGCTGCGTCAACATTCCTGAAAGATACGCTTCTTCGTATCAATATGGGACTTGGAAGAACTTACGAAGAATACCTGATGACACTGGCTGGAAGTTTTATGGTTTCTGCAGATAATGCACATGCACTTCATCCGAACTATACGGATAAGACAGATCCGACCAATCATCCGGTACTGAACAAGGGGATAGTCATTAAATTTAATGCAAACCAGAAATACTGTACAGATGCAGTATCTGCAGCGATATTTAAGGAGCTGTGTACAAAAGCCGGTGTACCATATCAGACCTTTGTGAACCGTTCTGATATTGCAGGGGGATCAACTCTTGGAAATATTTCCAATACGCAGGTTCCGATGAATACGGTGGATATCGGTCTGCCTCAGCTGGCCATGCATTCACCATATGAGACCGCCGGCGTGAAGGATACCGAATACCTGGTCAGAGCAGCAGAAGAACTTTTTGCGTAAAAGTTTTGGATGAAATATTATGCAGAAGAAATGGCAGAACGAAAAGAAGGACAGAATGATGAGCGATAAAAAAGCAGTTTTTTTTGATGCAGATGGGACAATCTGTGATATAGAAAAAGGAGTACCGGACAGTGCGATAGAATCAATTAAGAAACTGATCGCAAATGGACATCAAGCATGGCTGTGTACGGGCAGAAGCCGTGCATTTGTGCCGTGGTATCTTGAACGGATTCCATTTACAGGGATGATCAGCGCATGTGGTGCTACGATTGAAAAAGATGGAAAAAGACTTTATAACAATGAAATGACGCCGGAAGTAGCTGAAAAGTCTGTGGAGATTCTTCGAAAATATGGATTGATTCCAGTAATGGAAGGTGCAGATTATATGTATTATGACAAAGATGAATATACCACAGAGGTAAACTGGTATGCGGATCTGATCACAGAAGCTCTTGGACCAAAATGGCGTCCGATCAGAGGTAATGAACACTGTATGCATATCAATAAGATCAGTGCCAAGATGCAGGACGGATGTGATGCGGATCAGGCTTGCAGAGAACTGTCTCCATACTATGATGTGATTCACCATGAAAATAATGCATTTGTCGGAACTACGGTCGAACTGGTTCCAAAGGGATGCAATAAGGCAGTTGGAATTGCAGCGGTGTGCAGGAGCTTTGGAATAGAATGGGAAGATACCGTAGTATTTGGAGACAGCAACAATGACCTTTCCATGTTTGAATATGCGGCTACAAAAGTTGCTATGGGTAATGGTTCGCCTAAAATCAGGGAACTGGCAGATTATGTTACAACAGATATGTTCCACTATGGAATTCAAAACGGGCTTACAAAACTTGGACTTATCTGAGCAGTGTAAATACAGTGTACAGTAGAGTTATATAGAGGGAGAGATTATGAAATACGGAAAAATAAGAATAGAGGATGGCAACTTTATTTTTTCCAAACATATGATGATGAATTATCTGCCGTGCAAAGATATCATCTGGGCATATAAACGAAAAGAAGGCGTAGAAGGTGGAGCACAGAAGCAATACAGTACCAGTTCACTGGTGATCATTACACGAAGAAAGAAAAGATACCAATTTGAGATGACGGACAGGGAGATACAGAACTGTATACAGCTTATGCGGGCTCTGAATCCTCAGATGGTGACAGGTTTTCCCCAGGGAAGCCGGATTTCGATGCAAAGTCTTCCGAATACCAGAGATCTTGGTGCATTAGAAACAGAGGATGGCAGACATATTCTGCCGAAACGCCTTCTTTGTAGCGGAAGTCTGTATCATATATCTATTACGGATCAAGATATGCTGACACATGAATATCATCTTTCTACGGTTGTGGATTTCAGAACCCGGATGGAATGTCTGGAAAAGCCGGATACTATTATTGAGGGTGTACAATATCATGAGATTCCGATCGTTGATGAGGAAACACTGGGAATTACCAGATCAGGAAGCCCGACAGAACTTCTGAGGAATTTTAAAGAAATTCCTGAAGAATTCATGCTGAAGCAATATGAATCATTGGTTCATGATGAATACAGCATCAAACAGTATGCACGTTTTCTGGATGTACTTCTGCATCAGAATGAGGGAGCTGTGCTCTGGCACTGCAGTGCAGGTAAAGATCGTGTCGGTGTAGGAACCGCTCTTCTTCTCTGCGCATTGGGAGTACCGAAAAAAACGATTTACGAGGATTTTATGAAAACAAACATGTATCTGGATAAAGAAATGGAATATATGATTCGTTTTCTTGAAACCAAAATGATCGTGGACAATCAGGTCATGGATAAGATACGTCTGTTTTACAGAGTCAAGGAAGAGTATCTGGATATCGTATTTGAAACAATAAAAAAAGATTTTGGTTCCATGAATATGTTTATGAAAAAAGCACTCTACATGAATCCTAAAAACATCGAAGTCCTTCGTAAAAAATATCTTGTATAAAAATAGATAAAATGTCAAAAAATGCAAGTTATCCAAATTTTATCGTTGACAAACGATTTATTGTTGCTATAATAAAACACATGTAAACGATTTTACAAGGGAATAATTTAAAAGATTAAAGTATTGAAAGCAGGTGCGTTATGCAGAAAAGAATTTTATCCCTGTTAGTAGATAACACTGCAGGTGTGTTGAGCCGTATTTCCGGGTTGTTCAGCCGCAGAGGTTATAATATTGACAGTCTGACAGTCGGCGTGACTGCGGATGAACGTTATTCCAGAATGACTGTAGTATGCAGTGGAGATACCTTAATACTGGAACAGATCACCAAACAGCTGGCAAAGCTGGTCGATGTAAGAGATATTAAGGTTCTTGAACCAGATAATAGCGTGAGCAGAGAACTGGTTCTGGTCAAGGTAGCTGCCAGACCGGATCAGCGCGAGGGAATTATTTCTATAGCAAATATTTTCCGTGCAAACGTGATTGATGTGGGAAGAACTTCACTGGTCATTGAGATGACAGGAAGTAAGAGTAAGTTAGGTGCTTTTATTGATCTCCTTGGTGAATATGAGATACTTGAACTTGCAAGAACTGGTATCACAGGACTTTCCAGAGGTGCCAGTGATGTAAAATTCCTGTAGGATATTTTACATACTGTTTTTAGTTTGCTAAGGGGTACAGCCCTTTAACGATAAATATTATTTTACAAATAGCTTAGGAGGAAACAAAGATGGCAAACAGGATTTTTTACCAGGAAGACTGTAATTTAGGATTATTGGATGGTAAGACCATTGCAATTATCGGCTATGGCAGCCAGGGACACGCACATGCACTTAACTTAAAAGAATCAGGCTGCAATGTCATTATTGGTCTGTATGAAGGAAGTAAGTCCTGGAAGAGAGCCGAAGAGCAGGGCTTTAAAGTATATACAGCAGCAGAGGCTGCAAAACAGGCAGATATCATCATGATTCTGATCAATGATGAAAAACAGGCAGATATGTACAAAAAAGACATCGAGCCAAACCTTGAAGAGGGTAACATGCTGATGTTCGCTCATGGTTTCAACATTCATTTTGGATGTATCGTTCCACCAAAGAACGTAGATGTTACTATGATCGCACCAAAAGCTCCGGGACATACAGTAAGAAGCGAATATCAGGCTGGAAAAGGAACTCCTTGTCTGGTTGCAGTAGAACAGGACTATACAGGAAAAGCGCTTGACAGAGCACTTGCATATGGTCTTGCTATTGGTGGAGCAAGAGCTGGTCTTCTTGAAACAACATTCCGTACAGAAACAGAAACAGACCTCTTCGGTGAGCAGGCAGTTCTCTGTGGTGGTGTTGTTGCACTTATGCAGGCTGGTTTCGAAACTCTTTGCGAAGCTGGATATGACCCGAGAAATGCATATTTCGAATGTATCCATGAAATGAAACTGATCGTAGACCTGATTTATCAGTCAGGATTCAAGGGAATGAGATACTCTATCTCCAATACAGCTGAGTATGGCGATTACATCACAGGACCAAAGATCGTTACAGCAGAAACAAAGAAAGCAATGAAACAGATCCTGACAGATATCCAGGATGGTACATTTGCAAAAGACTTCCTGCTTGATATGTCTGACGCTGGAAGACAGGTTCACTTCAAAGCAATGAGAAAACTTGCTTCTGAACATCCGTCAGAAAAAGTTGGTGAAGAAATCCGTAAACTGTACAGCTGGAATGGTGAAGACAAACTGATCAACAACTAAGTAAATTTCCGTAAGGAAATTTACGCTACTCAAACGAAGTGTAACGGAGTTTGAGGTTCACGTATTAAATACGATTATAGAAACGACATGTTCAATTTTAGTTGGACATGTCGTTTTTTGTTATATTCTTCTGTCTTCTGTCAGAATATGGCGAACGAATTTTATTGACATTTAATGCCACAGAGCATAAGATAAAGGCATCTTAAGACAATCTTTTTATCAATTCATGCAGATCTGCAAACAATCCATTTTAGATTTACAAAATAACACAGGAAAGGAGAAATATGAGAACGGCAGAAAAAGCCGGAAGAATTTTTTTTACACTGATTGGGATATTGGGTGTGATGTTGCTGTTCCTTCCGCATATTGGCATTTCTGTTGATTCGATCATGTCAGGATCAATGGAGCCAGTACTGAGAACAGGAGGAATCGTTTTTACGGATACAAAGGAACGAAGACCGGAAATTGGTGATATTGTTGCTTATCAGGTCGGTGAAACCAGAGTGACACACAGAGTGATCCGAAAAGAACACAAAGGATATGTAACAAAAGGTGATGCAAACAATAGGGAAGATCCGACGGTTGTGACTGCAGATCAGATCATAGGTAAAGTGATATTTTCGTTTCCCTGTCTTGGTTATGCAGCAGTATTTGTCAGACAGAGAACGATATTTGGAATACTGACAGTCATGATCTTACAGGAAATGTTTTTCCTGCTTATACAATGGAAAGGAGAGCGCAGCAGAAAAAGCGCAGAAAAAATCTATGAAAAATAACATGAAAAAAATTTTGCTTCTGACAGGTGTTTTATGTCTGGCTTCAGTTGGTGGAGTATCCGCATATCTGACAGACTATGATAAGGTTTCCAATCAGTTTACAGTAGGAAAGGTAGATGTGGAACTGACAGAAGATAACTGGAAACCTGATGACCATAAAAAGATAGAGCCGGGAAAGGTGATCAGTAAAGATCCAAGGATTAAAAATACCGGAATTAATGATGCTTATGCATATCTGGAAGTTTCAATACCGACAGCAAATGTGATTGCGGCGGCAGATAATGGAAGCCGGCTAGAAAAAAGGGTACAGGAACTTTTTTCATTTCAGTCAAAAGCCAGCTGGACAAAACTGAATTCACAGAAGGTTGGAAATAATCAGGTATATGTTTTTGCGTATAATAAAATTCTGAAACCGCAGGAAACAACAGAATCGCTATTTGACACGGTGAAATTCCTGAATATCATTGAAGGACAGCTGGATGGTCAGCAGTTGGAAATTCCGGTAAGAGCTTATGCAATCCAGGCATCCTATACCGGAGGTGATGCTGAGAATGTGGTTGAACAGGCAAGAAGTGCATATCAGAAATATGTAGATCAGAACAAAAACCAGCCGGGACAAGTTACAGAATAATAATGTGGAAAGCAGGTGATAACATATGACAGGCAAAAAAAGAATATTTGCCGGTATGGGGATTTTGCTGGGAGTCCTTGTCGGAGTGCAGGGAACCGCTGCTTATCAGTCTGCATATGATAAGGCTGTAAATATTGTGACACCAGGAAATATTTCATCAGAAATTGGAGAGGACTTTCCGAATCCACCCACGATCGTTCCGGATAAGGATATTGACATAGCCAAGAAAATATGGGTGTCAAACAATCCTTCTGGACAGAACCAGACCGGTACAGACTGTTATGTACGTGTGGCTGTCGGATATTCAAACAGCGATATTGGAAAAGCTGTTACTATGAAAAATACAGATAGCGAAAATTGGATTTACGGAGATGATGGATTTTATTATTATAAAAAGATCCTCAGGGAAGGCGAGTCAACAACACAGCTTTGCACAGGATTTCTTATTGATCATGCCAGAGTTGAAAAAAAATACTGGAAACTGTTGAATGAATTCCAAATACAGGTATATCAGGAATCGGTAGAAGCAAGACCGTTTGATAATTATCAGAAAGCCTGGGAGTATTATACTGGTGAATTATAAAAGGCAGGTGAAAATATGAGAAAATCAGTAAAAATCATAACAGGTTTTCTTTTGACGGCTATCCTTTCAGCAGCGGCGGTATTTGCATCTTTTTCGGACAGGCTTGATGTAGTGAATCATATTTCCGTGGGAGATGTCAGTATATCTATTTCGGAATATGCCAGGAAGGGAAAGGGCGAGGTAAAGTATACGCAGCCATCGGAGGTGGTTCCCGGTCAGACGATATCCAAAATACCGAGAATTAAAAACAATGCACTTCCCTGCTGGATCAGGGCCAGAATCACATATGCCGGGGAAAACGGAAAATTGGAACGCCTGAAAGATGAAAACATTGGAGGAATCTCAGGTGAATGGGTAAAACGTGGAGAATATTATTATTACACGAAAGTATTGAAAAAACAGGAGAGCACAGATCTGTTTCAGAATATTTCAATCCCAGATACCTGGACGGAAGAACATGCAAAACAGAAAATTGCAGTGGATATTCAGGCTGATGCGATTCAGGCTGCTAATTTCAAACCGGATTTCAGTGCAATGTCACCATGGGGAAATCAGGTGATACAGAAATGTGTGCATGAGCAGGATGGTACATTGACCTGTAAAAAAGGCAATACAAAATTATCTGTAGAATTTAATGGAAAAGCACACAAATTGATTGCTGTACCGGATGATTTTTTTACAAACCTGGAATCTGCCATGCCAGGAGATATACTGAAGGATGCTGTTCAGATTGCAAACACAACAGATCAGGAAGCCGAACTCTTTTTTCAGACGAATACGGATGGAAGATCAGAAGAACAGATGAATATGTTGAAAAAAGTTCGTTTTGAAATCAGTCAAAACAAAAAAATTCTTTATAAAGGAACTCTTGATGCTGCTGAACTTGCAAAGGCGAGATCTCTTGGAAAATTTAAAAGCGGGCAGAAAGGAAGGCTGGAGTTTCAGCTTGAAATTCCACGGGAATGGGATAATGCGTATGCATTGAAAAAAACAGATATCACATGGATATTTGCGGTAAAAGAAAATGAAAAAAAAGAATTCTCTTCTTATGAGAGTGTGGGCAGTGAGAGTGCTGGTGGAGCTGCACAAGAAAAAGATATAAAAACACGGAGAAAAAATCCCGTCAGGACAGGAGATGATTCTGAACCGTTGGTACTGCTCATTCTTCTTCTGGGTTCCGGAGCAATCACTTTGTGTATCAGATGCTTTAAAGGAGGAAACGAATCATGAAGAAAAAAATAGCGGGAATCATATTGGCTTCGGTGCTGACATTTTCTGCGATGGCAGGAGTTCAGGCATCTGCAGAAGACAGGCTGTGGGAAAACAGTATGGAGGCAGATGGTGTGGAAGATGATATTTCGCAAAACCAGACAGAAATGAAAGATGGTGATGATTCGACATCCGAAGACAACGAAGAAAATACAGAAAATGAAGGAATTGATTTGTCCGAAAGTGATACAGAAGCTGAGGAAGATCCATCAGAAGTAAAAGAAGAGACAGAAATTTCTTTTGAAGAAGAACAGGAGAACATAGATGCTGAAGTAGAAGAGAATCCAGAACAGGAGCTGGAACTGAATGCTGAAATGGGAGAAGAAGATCTTTTCATGGATAATGAAAAATCAATTGCTACATATGCAGGAAGTGGTATTCCCGTAGAATGGGTAGGACCAAATTACAAAATGCGACCGGAATATGCTTTTACCTATGCTTTCCGAAAAGGAGTTACACAGCTTTCTTATATAAGCAGAAAAAACGACAGCCTGAACAATAAAATACACAACTGGTTTGGAGACAATAAGGGATATACGACAGAATATTGTCAGAGTTTTTATGCTTGTGCAATTGGCAATACAAGTAATACGGATGCCATTACAGCAATCTATAGCAACGTAGGCGAGTATCAGGGACAGATCGTAGATCTGAAAGTGACCGTACCGGCCTGGGGAACCGTGAACAATGGTCATGTCGGAAAAGACAAAACAAAGATTACACCATGTGTGCTGTTTTACAAAGACAGAATTGCATTTAATACCATTTCAGTTGGATCGGTAAGATTTCAGTTTGAATTCCTGAATCATAATACAAGTGTGCAGATTTATCCCAAAGGACATATAACGGCAGTAGATCTGGACAGTGGGCAGGGAATCCGGACATATGACAGTTGGGGTGTTGATCATATATACCTCAGGAGTGGTTATGATTATCTGAGAACAACAGAGGGAACGACAGCAAATGGAAATGCATTTCGTGAGATACGTGGAAAAGCAGATGGAGGAAATATAACTACAGATGATGTGGAGGGCTGGTGTCAGCTGGACTTTAATGGTTCTTTTATTATCAACTGGCTGGCACAGGATTCATGGAAAAACAGTACAGGCGCGCAGAATGCATTTTACCTTTCAACGGGGCAGACGATTGGAAGCTATGAACCGAATCCGGGACCCGAAAAAAGGGTTGGAGATGAAAATGCTTCCTTTGATTCCATGGCAAGGCATACATTCACAGATAATGATCCAGCATATGAGATCACAGAGGGAAAAAACTTTGATTATGTGATCAGACAGCAGCTTCTTCCGGGAAATTACAGTTCTTTTGAATTAAAAGATGTTCTGGATTCCTGTCTGAAATATCGAAGTGCCAGCGTTATGACTGCACTGGGAAATGATGTGACTCGCTTTTTTAATATTGAAAATCGTTCCAATACGATTGTTTTTCGTGCTGATTCTAATTTCCTCAAAACAGACGAAGCATATAACAATGTGACGTATTATTTCAGGATAAAAGTGCAGGCAGGAAGCAACCAGGAAATTGATTCGCATAATCATTATCAGAGATCGAATGAGTTTTATGCGATTGAAAATACGGCATCGAGAACAATTGTTTCAGACAGGATGCAGGACACGCAGAATACAAATCAGTCGTGGGTAAAAGGAAATACAGTGCTTACTGATGGCGAGATCACTGTGACAAAAAGAATCAGGGAAGCAGATATCACATGGGCACACGGAAACCCGGTATTTCGATTCAGAATAACGGGAAAAGATCAGTTGGGAGCAACGCATGTTTATGAAAAATATGTGGAATTTAAACCTGGAAAATATGCAATGGCAGGAGAAGATGTAGTGATGAAATGTTCTTTTACCGGAATTCAGCCAGGCACATATACGGTCAGTGAGTTGCCGACATTGCGCTATCAGTTTGAGTATATTTTACCGGATACAGCCAATGTGACAGCTTCTGATAAAACAGGAATTGTTTCGATAAGCATGGCGCAGAGAAAAGCTGCGTTAACTTTTAAAAATAAGAAAACAAGGTATGATCGTTACAGTCATACAGATGTAGTTACAAATATAGTTCCGGTATCATGAGAGAGGGGCATCTGCCCTCTCTCAATCTAAAAAATAGTTGCAAAATAAAAAACGGATTGTTATAATAACATCCATCGGGGTATGGCGTAGCTTGGTAGCGCGCACGGCTGGGGGCCGTGAGGTCGCAGGTTCAAATCCTGTTGCCCCGATTGAACCAGAAAGACTGAGACAAAAATTCACTCTTGACAAGGAGCAGTGGACATGTTAGTCTTTAGTCATCGACAAAATATGCAAAATGCTTTGATGAGGAATAGTACATGAGGACCGGAGCACAGAGAGCTGTCGGGTGGTGTGAGACAGTAGAAAGAAGTCATGGAACTCGCCTTGGAGCATCTGTCCGAACTCCCGAATATCTGGAAAGTAGGCGCAGACGGTATCCACCGTTATATGGAGAGGATATAAGAATTATACAAAATATTCCGTATCCCATGAGTGTATGAACCGTTCATAAATAAGAGTGGTACCGCGAAGACAGATGTCTTTCGTCTCTTACAGTAGTCTGTAGAGATGAGAGATTTTTTTTTGTTCAGAAACAGAAAACATACAGAGAATTTATATGTTAGAGAGACAGGAGGAAAAAACATGAAAAACGTAACAAAATACCAGAGACAGTATTATATGCCGCCAATGAAATGTATGAAATGGGCAGAGAAGGAATATGTGGACAAAGCTCCGATCTGGTGCAGCGTAGACCTTCGTGACGGAAACCAGGCACTGGTCATTCCGATGAGTCTGGAACAGAAAATCGAGTTTTTCAAACTTCTTGTAAAAATCGGATTTAAAGAAATTGAGGTAGGTTTTCCGGCAGCTTCTGAAACAGAGTATACATTTGTACGTACACTGATCGAGCAGAATCTTATTCCGGATGATGTAACGATTCAGGTTCTGACACAGGCAAGAGAACACATTATCCGCAAGACCTTTGAGGCGGTCAAAGGTGCGCCGAAGGCAATCGTGCATGTCTATAATTCGACATCTGTAGCACAGCGTGAGCAGGTATTCAAAAAATCAAAAGAAGAGATCCTGAAAATTGCTGTCGATGGTGCCAAGCTTCTGAAAGAACTGGCTGATGAAACAGAGGGGAATTTCCAGTTTGAATACAGCCCGGAAAGTTTTACCGGAACAGAACCTGAATATGCATTGGAAGTATGTAATGCAGTTCTTGATGTATGGCAGCCAACACCGGAGAATAAGGCAATCATTAATCTGCCTGTAACTGTAGAACTGTCTATGCCACATGTGTATGCGAGTCAGATTGAATACATGAGTGAGAATATGAAATATCGTGAAAATGTAATTCTTTCTCAGCATCCACATAATGACCGTGGATGTGGCGTTGCAGATTCTGAACTTGGTCTGCTTGCTGGTGCAGACAGAGTAGAAGGTACGCTGTTTGGAAACGGAGAGCGTACAGGAAATGTGGATGTAGTGACACTTGCCATGAATATGTTTGCACAGGGAGTTGATCCGGAACTGGATTTCTCTGATATGCCACATATCTGTGAAGTATACGAAGCATGTACCGGAATGAAAGTGGATGAAAGAAGTCCATACAGTGGAGCCCTGGTATTTGCGGCATTCTCAGGATCTCATCAGGATGCAATTGCAAAAGGAATGCACTGGAGAGATGAAAAAGATCCGAATCGCTGGACGGTACCATATCTGCCGATCGATCCGACTGATGTTGGAAGAAATTACGATGCAGATGTTATTCGTATCAACAGTCAGTCGGGTAAAGGTGGAGTTGGCTATATCCTGGAAACAAAATACGGCCTGAACCTGCCGCCTAAGATGCGTGAAGCTATGGGGTATGCAGCAAAAGCTGTTTCCGATCACAGTCATAAAGAACTCCATCCGGATGAAATCTTTAATCTGTTTAAATCTACATTTGAGAATGTTGTAGAACCATATAGTGTCAATGAAGTGCATTTCCAGCAGAAAGATGGAGGCATTACGACACAGGTAACATCTACCTTTAACGGAAAGACTATTACTACAGAGGCAACCGGAAACGGACGTCTGGATGCAGTCAGCAATGCACTGAAGAAAGCATACGAAATGAAATTTACACTGGTAACCTATCAGGAGCATGCACTCGAAAAGAGCAGTAGTTCCAAGGCAATCGCATATGTAGGTATCCAGAAACCGGACGGAACACTTTCCTGGGGTGCTGGCGTTGATCCGGATATCATTCGTGCATCCATTGATGCGTTGGTAACTGCAATCAACAACCGATAATCATAATCAGAACAGCCCTTTCCTTTTCAACAGTTAGTTGTAAAAACTGTTGACAGGGACAGGGCTTTTTTATGCATGTTTCACAGAATAAATTGTTTCTATGGAAAAATGAAAAAATTTCTGCTAAAATTAGATAACGTATGCCTATACATATTGAAGTTTGGATGAGAAGAAAGGAATCGGTACACAGATGCTAAAGATTAAGAGCTATGTGAAAGTAAAAAGCATTGCAGAAGCGTATGAACTGAATCAGAAAAAAACAGCACTGGTTCTTGGCGGTATGGTCTGGCTGAAGATGGGAAATCGTAATATTTCTACAGCAATCGATCTTTCCGGCCTGGGGCTGGATACAGTGCAGGAAACAGATGATGAGTTTGTGATCGGCTGCATGACACCGTTGAGAGAACTTGAAATAAATAAGAGACTGAATGAGTATACACATGGAGCAGTCAGAGAAAGTCTGCGCCATATAGTTGGCGTACAGTTTCGAAACTGTGCAACAATTGGAGGAAGTATCTGGGGACGGTATGGATTCTCAGATGTACTGACAATGTTTCTGGCAATGGATACATGGGTGGAATTGTATGATGCAGGAAGAATTCCACTGACAGAATTTGTAAACCGCAAAAAAGATAAAGATATTCTTGTGAATATCATTGTACGTAAACAGCCGTTGTTTGTCTGTTATATGAGTCAGCGAAATTCAAAGACGGATTTTCCGGTACTGACTTGTACGGCGTCGCTGATCGGCGAGGAAGCGAGAACTGTTATTGGCGCAAGACCGTCACGTGCGGTTGTTGTGGAAGATAAGGAAAGTATCCTTAAAAATTTCAAGCATATGACCAACAAACAGCGCACAGAAGCGATTGAAAAGTTTGCTGAATATGCGGCAGAACATGTGACTACGGCAGGTAATATGCGGGCTTCCGCAGAATACAGGACTCTTCTGGTAAAGGTATTGATAAGAAGAACCTGGGAAGCAGTAGGAGGAATGAAGAATGAATATTAGTTTCTGGCTGAACGGAGTTTACCGACAGGAAGAAATTGAGCCTGGAATGTTGCTGATTGATTTTTTGAGAGAAAAAGGATGTTACAGCGTCAAAAGAGGCTGCGAAACTGCAAATTGTGGACTTTGTACAGTGCTGGTTGAAGACAGACCGATTCTTTCATGTTCCACATTGGCTGCTCGTATTGATGGGAAAAAAGTAGTGACGATGGAAGGAATGCAGAGAGAAGCACAGGAATTCGGGAGCTTTCTTGCAAATGAGGGCGCAGAACAGTGTGGCTTCTGTAATCCTGGATTTATTATGAATGTATTTGCCATGCTTCATGAGATCAAAGAGCCGACGGAAGAACAGATTAAGGAATATCTTGCCGGAAATCTGTGCAGATGTTCCGGGTTTGTTTCTCAGACAACAAGTATCCTCAAGTTTTTAAAATATAAAAAAGCACAGGAGGACGCATAAAAATGAAATATGTAAATCAGCCTGTACGTAAAACAGACGCAATGTCGCTGGTGACAGGAAAACCAGTTTATACGGATGATCTGGCACCAAAGGACTGCCTGATCGTTAAGATATTAAGAAGTCCGCATGCAAATGCATGGGTAGAAGAGATCAAGACCGGAAATGCAGAAAAAGTTGCAGGTATCGCATGTGTTCTTACTTATAAAGATGTTCCACAGAAGCGTTTTACTCTGGCAGGACAAACTGCACCGGAAATGAGCCCGGATGATCGCCTGATTCTGGATCGTCATGTTCGATTTATCGGAGATGCGGTTGCAATTGTAGCAGGAGAGACAGAAGATGCAGTAGACAAAGCATTAAAAAGAATTAAGGTACAATATCGAGTGGAAGCACCAGTATTGGATATGCATAAAGCAAAAGATAATCCGATTCTTGTACATCCGGAAGAAGACTGGAAACTAAAGATTCCGCTTGGTGGAGACCATAAGAGAAATCTGTGTGCAACTGCACTGGAAGAGCATGGAGATGTGGACAAGGTGCTCGGCGAATGCAAATACACAGTAGAACATACTTATCATACCAGAGCGAACCAGCAGACTATGATGGAAACCTTCCGTACAGCCTGTTATATGGATCATTTTGGAAGGCTGATCGTACTTTCTTCTACGCAGATTCCTTTCCACGTAAGACGAATTGTTGGAAGAGCACTGGATATTCCGGCCTCCAAAGTGCGTGTTATCAAACCACGAATTGGTGGAGGATTTGGAGCAAAACAGACTTCCGTCAGTGAAATTTATCCGGCAATTGTTACATGGAAGACCGGTCGTCCGTCCAAGATGATCTTTTCCAGGTATGAATCTATGATCTGCTCCTCACCACGCCATGAAATGGAAATTACCGTGCGTGCAGGTGCAGATGAAAATGGTATCATTAGAGCAATTGATGTCTATACGTTGTCTAATACGGGGGCTTATGGTGAACACAGTTCTACTACAGTGGGACTGAGCGGACACAAATCAATTGGCCTTTACAGACACACAGAAGCTTATCGTTTTGCATTTGATGTTGTTTATACGAATGTGCAGGCAGCAGGGGCTTATCGTGGATATGGTGCAACGCAGGGAATTTTTGCTGTTGAATCTGCAGTAAATGAGCTGGCTCACAAAATGGGAATGGATCCGGTAAGAATCAAGGAATTAAACATGCCAGTTGAAGGTGGACCGCTTCCGGGTTATCCGGATGTACCTTATGCACAGAGTTGTACGATGGATAAATGTATGGCCAGAGCAAAAGAAATGATGGACTGGGATTCTAAGTATCCATTCCGTGATATGGGAAATGGTAAAGTCCGTGGAGTCGGAGTGGCAATGGCCATGCAGGGATCTTCTATTGCCGGTGTTGATGTTGGTGGTGCAGATATCAAATTGAACGAGGATGGTTCATACACTCTTGCACTTGGATGTACGGATATGGGAACTGGCTGTGATACGATCATGGCGCAGATCGCGGCTGACTGTCTGGAAACTCCGATGGAAAACATTGTTGTATTCAGTGTAGATACTGATATTTCACCATATGATTCAGGATCTTATGCATCCTCCACTACTTATACGACAGGTGTGGCAGTCATGAAAGCCTGCAAAGAGCTTCGAGGTAAAATATGTGAAGTTGGTGCACAGATGTTGGGAACAGATGTAGATAAGGTTGCGTTTGACGGTTCGTATGTATTTGTGGATGAGGATGAGGAAGAAGAGAAAAAAGTTTCTCTGGAACAGGTGGCATTGAAGGGTACCTTCTTTAATAACATTGAACTGCAGGTGGTCAAACAGCATTCTTCACCGTTGTCACCGCCGCCGTTTATGGTTGGCATGGCAGAAGTTGAGGTGGATACGGAGACAGGTGAGGTAGATGTGCTGGATTACGTGGCAGTTGTTGACTGTGGTACCCCAATCAATCCAAATCTGGCACGTGTACAGACAGAAGGTGGTATTGCGCAGGGAATCGGTATGGCTCTTTTTGAAGACGTACAGTATACCGATAAAGGAAAAATCCGAAATAACTCCTTTATGCAGTATAAGATTCCAACCAGAATGGATATCGGAAAGATCCGGGTGGATTTTGAAAGCAGTTATGAAGAGAGTGGACCGTTTGGAGCCAAATCTATCGGAGAACTTGTGATCGATACACCATGTCCGGCGCTTGCGGAAGCTATTTATAATGCAACCGGAGTACGGTTTCGAGAACTTCCGATCACACCTGAAAAAATAGCGATGGGAATTCTGAAAAAGAAAGGAACCAACGAAAATTCATGACAAATATGATAATGGGAACCCTGCTGGCGGGGGGATATCTTGTTGTGTTCTGGATGTTTGGCACACTGATCCCGGAAAAGTTCCAGTCAGGGAAATTCCCGGTTATGTGTATTACCGGATTTTTGCTTTATTATACTCTGTTTGAAATTGTGACATTTCCAATGAAATATCTGTGCTGTTCGCTGAAACAGTTGACGGTAATCTGGGGATGCCTGCTGATCCTTCTCTTTTTCTTTGTAATATGGAAAAGACGGAGAGTTCTGGCAGACAGTGTCAGGACAATATCGGGCAGTACGCAAAAGAATATATCCGTGTTTATTCTGTTGCTGGCAGCAGTAGGTCTCGCAGTGTTGCTTGGATTTAATACCAATACACTGTCAACGTATGATTCAAACAATTATATTGGACTGCCGGTAGCATCCGTGTATTCTAATACACTGGACAGAGTGGCACCTTATTCAGGAACCCTGTTGGAGGCACCGGAACAGTTCTATATTATGAATACAGATACGCTGCAGAGTGCAATTGTTTATCAGGTACTGAATATTCATCCACTTATGGAACGTAAATGGAGCTTTACGATTGCGATGGTGATTCTTTTTGAGATGGGACTGTACCAGTGTGCCAATGGATTTTTTAAGAAAAAGGAAGCAGAAAAAACAGTGTTTGTGATACTGGCAGATCTGGTGCTTTTGTTTTCGTACAGTCTTGGTGGGGTTTCTCAGTATTTTGCATATCGAACCTATGAAGGAAAAGCAATCATTGCATATCTGTATATGACTGTGATTTTTGGATTCTGTCTGGCAATATACAGAAAGGAGACGAGTCTGTGGCCATGGTGCGGACTGTTTCTGTGTGGAACAGGTGGAATTGCGTTCAGTAATTCTGCGCTGTTTATTGTGCCATGCATGATCGGAGCTACATTATTTCCGTATGTTTTATGTGATGGAATACTGAAAAGACAGTGGCATCTGCTGAAAAGATATATAATTGTGTTGCTGCCGTCAGTATTTTGGATGCTGCTCAGCCATTTGGTATAAAAGGAGGAAGAATGATTGGAAAATTTAAATGAAACAATACAATTTCTGATACAGTCCCTCCAGACCTATACGGGAAACAATCCGATTTGGATCCTTTATCCGGTGGCACTGATCCTAATCTGGTTTCTTGGAAAAAAAGGAGATCGAAAATTATTTATCGGTGTTTTTGTAACAGAATGCCTTACGATCTTTAATCCGTTTGTCGTGAAAGTCCTTCTGGATGTATTTGGATTTGGAACACGTTTTGTCAGATTTCTGTGGATCATTGTCTTCTTTATTACAATAGGTTATGCTCTGACTTTACTTATTTTTGCATCTGCAAAAACAGGGGTACGGATCCTGACAGGTGGAATCTGTCTTGTGCTGATCGTAACACTGGGAATTCCTGTTTTCAGGGGAACAGAGGATTTTCCATATAAAAAGGCAACCAATGCGTATTTTGTTGGACAGGAGATTCTGGATCTTTCCAGTATTATACATAGTGAAGGAATTGAGCAGCCAAGAATACTGAGCGATGGACTGCTTCTTGTTTACAGACAGTATGATCCAGATGTGAGATCTTATGTGAGTCGTCGTATACTTCAGAAGATTGAAAAAACTTCCGAAGAAAAATTTATGAAGAAGAAAAAGATCAAAGATTGGATGAAAAAGATTGTAGCAGTCTATTATTATCATGATTATTCTCTTCCGGCAGAAGAATTTCAGAGTTTGGTCAGAGGAAGTAAAGTGGATTATATTATATCCGCAACGCCGGAGCTGGATGAGTATCTGTCGGGGACGACTATGTATGTGCTTGGACAGACCGAAAACTACCGTGTCTGGAAAGTAGTATAAATCGTAGTATTAAAACAAAAATGTATATATTCTGAATTAATAGTTGAAAAAGTAGGAATAATTCAAAAACTTTACAAATACTCAAATATGTGCTATATTATAAAAAGCTTTAGGAAAAGCTTGCACCTGTAGCTCAGTGGATAGAGCAGTGGTTTCCGGTACCATGTGCGGGGGTTCGATTCCCTTCAGGTGTGTTGCACGAGGTAATGGGTCTGCCTCGGTGCGTTGTAAGTTACTGTGAACAAAGTGAACAGTAATAATTAAGGAGGACAAGAACTTGGATAATTTCAGGGAATGGTTATCAGATAACCTTCGCTATTTTATGCTTGGCGGAGTGATTTTGATAATCGTAGCTGTATTGTTCTTTAGCATACGTGCTTGTACCGGAAGTGGAAAGGGGACTTCGGACGGAGAACAAACTACAGCACAGGACAACAGCCAGGGAAATGATCCTTCTTCTCCGGAAGATGATGGGGAGACAAACGACGGGAAGAAAGAAGAAGACACGAATCCCTTGGAGGATGGCAGTGAAGAAGTTACTGCACTTATGAACAGCTACTACAAGGCTTTAGGGGAAAAAGATATTACGACATTAAGAACACTGGTAAATAATCTGACACCTTCTGATGAATCCAGAATCACAAATGCAAAGGATTATATTGAAGGATATCAAGTCAGCAAAGTGTATATGAAGAAAGGGATGGACGACAATTCGTATGTTGTATATACGAAAGGAAGTTTCATCTGTAAGGGGATTGATACACCGGCACCGTCTCTTTGGAGTTCTTATGTTGTAAAAGACAGCGATGGTACCTATAGAATTTTGGGTGACCTTGAACAGAACACAACAGTTTCCACTTATATGGATTCGCTGAAATCTGATGAAGATGTAAAGAAGCTTACAGCTGAGGTGCAGGCAGAATATGAGCAGGCACAGAAGGATGACACAGCTCTTGCACAGTTCCTTGACGGACTGGGTGAAGAAGCAGATACTTCTTCTTCTGAGACGAGTGCAGACGGCACAATGCTGACAGTTACAGAAGGGTGTAATGTCAGAGCTGAAGCAAATAGTGACAGTGAAATTATTGGTGGTCTTGACGAAGGGGATCAGGTTCAGAAAATGGGACAGGAAGGTGACTGGATCCAGATTGAATATGATGGTCAGACCGGATATGTATACAGTGGATTGCTTCAGTAAAATATTTAGACAGAATAAAAGACACGGGATGGATCCTGTGTCTTTTTCAATGCTTATTTTTTTAGAGAACCGTCTGCCTGTAGTTCATAATTTTGATCATCTACTGTGATCGTTCCGGTCTGCATGATACCATCCAGATCCATGTAATAACGTTTGCCATTATCATCCACCCATCCGGTCTGCATGATACCATCTTTATCAAAGAAATAATGTTTGCCGTCAGTATCGATCAGCCAGCCTGTGTAAGGAACACCGTCAACCATAAACATCCAGTTGCTGCCGCTTGAAGTCCAGACTCCAAGGCTTGCCTCCGGGGATGTCTCATCTTGTGATATGGATTCAGAAGGAGAGACAGAAGGCTCGACCGTAATGGTCGGTGTAGCAGAAATGCTGACGTTTGCCTTTGGTTTCTGGGTAGGAACAGGTGTTGGTGTGACCTTGGATTTTTTTATTACAGAGGAATGTCTGGCAGGAATTTTGTAATTCGCATCAAAAGAAGTTCGACGGAATAAAAATCCTGCAGACAGACACAATAAAATCGCAATCAGAAGCAGCAGGGGATTCAGGTGTCGTTTCTTATCAGACATAATTTCCCTCCTTTGTGTAGCTGAAATGATAAAACAATAATTTTATCATACAATATGTGGTAAAAAAAAACAAGGTCTCGGTTGCGGACAAAAAGAAAAAACTATATAATAGAGTAATGGACGAAAAAAGGATAACAACAGATCAGACTACAATAAGAATAAATAAATACCTGAGTGCGGCAGGAGTATGTTCAAGAAGAGAAGCAGACCAGCTGACAGATGCCGGACGGGTTACGGTTGCAGGAAAAGAAATCGGTACTGGAGAAAGGATTCCAGCAGATGCCGAGGTTTTTTTGGATGGCAGACCGGTGAAGGCAGAGACCAGGCAGGTACTTCTGCTTTTTTATAAGCCAAGGGGTATTGTGTGCAGTACAAAAAAGCAGCGACAGGAAACGACAGTAACAGAGTTCCTGGATTATCCGGTGAGAGTATATCCGGTAGGACGTCTGGACAAAGATTCAGAGGGACTGCTTTTACTGACGAATCAGGGTGACTTGGTTAATCGTATCATGCGTGCAGGTAACTACCATGAGAAAGAATATGAAGTAACCGTGGACAAAAAAATTACAGAAACTTTTATCAGAAAGATGAGCAGTGGTGTCCCGATTCTGGGGACTGTGACACGACCATGTACGGTATATAAGACCGGTGATAAAAGCTTTTCTATCATATTAACACAGGGATTGAATCGCCAGATCAGAAGAATGTGTGAATATCTGGGATATCATGTATGTACATTGAAACGTATCCGTATCATGAATCTTACACTGGACGGCCTGAAATGTGGAGAATATCGGGAAATATGTGGAGATGAATGGAAGAAACTGAATGAACTGATACGGGATTCTTCCAGTGAGACAGTAATCAGAACAGGAGGACAGCATGGAAACATCAGCGGCAGAACAAATAAAAGAACTGGTGCAGAAGCTGAACGAAGCGGCAAAGGCATACTATCAGGAAGACCGGGAGATCATGAGCAACAGAGAGTACGACGCACTGTACGATCAACTGGAAAAAATGGAAAAGGAAACAGGAATCGTTCTGGCAGACAGCCCAACTGTTAATGTGGGGTATGAGGCAGTCGATGTACTGCCAAAGGAAACGCATGAGTCTCCAATGCTTTCGTTGGATAAGACTAAGGACAGAGACGTTTTAAGAGCGTTTATTGGGACACATCCAACTTTGCTTTCCTGGAAGATGGATGGGCTTACGATCGTTCTCACATATGAAAATGGAGAATTGCTTAAAGCCGTTACCAGAGGAAATGGTACCGTGGGAGAGGTAATTACAAATAATGCAAAAGTATTTAAGAACATTCCGCTGAAAATTGCGTACCGGGGCAGACTGGTCCTGAGAGGGGAAGCCATCATTACTTATTCTGATTTTGAAAAGATCAATGATACGATCGAAGATGTAGATGCAAAGTACAAAAATCCTCGAAATCTCTGCAGTGGTTCGGTTCGACAGCTGAATAATCAGATCACGGCAGAAAGAAATGTACGCTTTTATGCATTTGCTCTGGTTTCTGCACAGGATGTAGATATGCATAATTCCAGAAAATATCAGATGGAATGGCTTAGAAGACAGGGATTTGAAGTAGTAGAATATCGTATGGTCACAGGAGAGAATCTGGACGAAGCAATGGATTACTTTGCACATGCGATCGAGAAAAATGATTTTCCATCAGATGGGCTCGTTGCATTATATGATGATATTGCCTATGGAGAATCACTCGGAAGTACTGCGAAATTTCCCCGGAATGCGTTTGCTTTTAAATGGGCCGATGAAGTGAGGGAGACGACACTTCGTGAAATTGAATGGAGTCCTTCAAGGACAGGTCTCATTAATCCGGTTGCCGTATTTGATCCGGTCGAACTGGAGGGAACGACAGTCAGCCGTGCCAGCGTGCATAATGTGAGTATCGTGAAAGATCTGCAGCTGGGAATTGGGGATACGATCCAGGTATATAAAGCAAATATGATCATTCCACAGATTGCTGAGAATCTGACACGAAGTAGTAATCTGGAAATACCGGAAATCTGTCCGGCGTGCGGTCAGGAAGCCAGAGTGATCAGGGAAAATGATGTAGAGGCACTTTACTGTATGAATCCGGACTGTGCGGCAAAAAAGATCAAGGCTTTTACTTTGTTTGTAAGCAGAGATGCCATGAATATTGACGGACTGTCAGAGGCAACGCTGGAAAAATTTATTGCAAAAGGTTTTATACACAACTTCGGAGATATCTTTGAGATAGAAAAGTTTCGTGATGAGATCGTAACGATGGAAGGCTTTGGAGAAAAGTCCTATGAAAACTTGATGAACAGCATTGAGAAGGCAGAAGAAACAACACTTGCAAAAGTAATCTACAGTCTTGGAATCGCAAATATCGGACTTTCCAATGCAAAAGTAATCTGTCGGCATTTTGATGATGATCTGGACAAGATCCGTTCAGCAGATGAAGAAGAAATCAGTGCGATTGATGGAATCGGACCGGTCATAGCAAAGAGTCTGACAAAGTATTTCAGTAATCCGGAGAATAATCAAAAAGTAGATCATCTGCTGAAATATCTTCATATTAATAAGGAAGAAATTTCCGGTGAGCAGATCTTTGCAGGAATGAACTTTGTCATTACTGGAAGTCTGAAACATTTCAGTAACAGAGGAGAAGCCAAAAATCTGATCGAATCACTGGGCGGCAAAGTAACCGGTTCGGTGACGGGTAAGACAAATTATCTGATCAATAATGATGTGACTTCGAATTCATCAAAAAATAAAAAAGCCCGGGAACTTGGAATTCCGATTCTGTCAGAGGAAGATTTCCTGAAACTGGCAGAAAGATAAAAGATTATATCAGATGTGAGATGACTCCCACCTCTGCAGGTGGTGAGCAACAAAATTATATCAGTGGTGGGATTCTTGAAAAATTTGTAATTGGACAAAAGGAGGAACAGAAAATGCCGATTAAGATACAGGGAGATTTACCGGTAAAAGAAATTCTTGAAAGAGAAAATATATTTGTCATGGATGAGGGAAGAGCGGTACACCAGGACATTCGCCCACTTCAGATTCTGATCCTGAATCTGATGCCTCTGAAAGAAGAAACAGAACTGCAGCTTCTGCGGTCTCTGTCAAACACACCATTACAGGTGGACGTGACTTTTATGGCAGTTGAGAGCCATCAGGCAAAAAATACGTCTGCCAATCATCTGAATAAATTTTATCAGACTTTTTCGGAACTCAAAGATATGAAGTTTGATGGAATGATCGTGACAGGAGCACCGGTAGAACAGATGGAGTTTGAAGAAGTGGATTACTGGAACGAGCTGACAGAGATCATGGACTGGACAGAAAGTCATGTGACATCTACGATTTTTCTGTGCTGGGCTGCACAGGCAAGTCTGTATCATTTTTACGGACTTCAGAAACGTCAGCTCGATCACAAAATGTTTGGTCTCTTCTGGCACAAAGTTCTGAATCGTAAGATCCCGCTGGTTAGAGGATTTGATGATGCTTTTCTTGCACCACATTCCAGACATACAGAGGTTCCAATCGAAGATATCCGTGCATGTAAAGATATCACGATTCTTGCAGAATCTGAGGAGGCGGGGCTTTTTCTTGCAATGGCGCAGGGGGGACGTAAGATTTTTGTCATGGGACATCCGGAATATGACCGTGTGACACTGGATGGAGAATATAAGAGAGATGTAGGAAAGGGACTTCAAATCGATCTTCCGAAGAATTATTACAAAGATAATGATCCGGAAAACAGACCGCTGCTTCTCTGGAGAGCTCATGCCAATAATCTGTATACAAACTGGCTGAATTATTACGTATACCAGAGTACTCCGTTCGACCTGATGGGAACACCGGATTTTGGCAGTATTTCGTTTGATTGAGGGCAAAAGAAATTTCACGTAAGTTGCCATAATTTCACGTAATTTAATAAAAAAATGGTGTAAAAATGGTGTATAGTGATTAAAAAAATGGTGTAGAGATTATTTGAGATGTAGGCAATGAGAAAAATCCTATAAAAAAGAAATATGAGAGTTTTAACATAAGCTCATGAACGTAGATAAAACTATAGTTCGTGGGCTTATTTTAGTGCTTTTATTTATCTTTATACGAGAAAAGACACCTGATCTGCACATATTTACCCTTCCTACAGTAAAATCCCTTAAAACTTAAATTAGAGCCTTACAGGGGCATGATTTACAACAATATTAACGTGAAAAATGAAATATCAATTTCATCATAAAAAAGGAGTAACAAAAATGAATAAAGTATACGACAAAAAAGAATTTTTAAGATACATGACTAAGCGCGCAAAAGAAATGTACCCGGGCGAGTTAAGCTATGCAGATTGTTATCACGCAATGCAGACAATGAATCGTTGCATTGCTGAAATCCTTGAGAATGGAGATTCTATATTCGTCCGCAACTGGTGGGACATTAAGCCAAAGTTATTTAAGTCAGTCAAGCGATATACTCCATTATTGGACATGGAGTATGAAGTACCCGAGCGATATTATCCTAGATTGTCAGCGCACACGAATTTCAAGAAAGCATGTGCAAAGTTTGGAGAGCGGATGGCAGCAGGGGAATTTGACGTAGAGGATGGAGATGAGGAGGAATGTGATGAGTGAGAGTCAAATATGCCAAAAGTGCGGAATACCTCGTCCAATAGAACAGTTTCAATTAATGAAGCCAAAAGATTCTAAGCCATACCGATTGAAAACCTGCAATAAATGCCGACATGTCAGAAAAGTAGAGTTGAAAAATAAGTTAAGTGATGATATAGAGCTTCTTACTACTCGTCAGTATAAGATCATTCCGCCGCAAAGAATATTAGATGTACAGAGATATGGAATTGATTTAAAGGAAGAGGATGAAATCTTTGTAAGGATGATCGAATATAAAGATTTATGGATATCAAATTATGGCAGAGCTGTGAAGAAAAATGGTAGTAGTTATAATCTTTTGAAGGGTAAGATTGATAAATGGGGACATCTATCTTATGCAGTCAAAAAAGAAATTTATAAAAATGGGAAATGGACATATTACAAAACCACATTAGCTGCGGATCATGCGGTGATGAATGAATTTGTAGTTAATCCTGACATAAGAAATAATGTGAAATGTTGGCATCTGGGCGGTGATAAATTAGATAATTATTATAAGCATTTATATCCATTAAATCAGGCTCAATACAGGGTTATTAATGCACACTTTACAGAAACAGGAGAGGATTCAGAAGATTTCATTTTAAAGGTAATGAACGATGTTCTGTTTAAGCAGGATGATTGGGGCAAATGCTATTATGAGTTGAGAATATGTGGTGTGGGATATGTGGGGAGTGCAGTCGCAGATACACATAGTGTTGCATATCAGCGGTGGAAGGATATGTTGTATAGGTGCTATAGTGGAAGATATGAAGAATACGAGGGCTGTACGGTTTGTGAGGAATGGCACAATTTCAGTAATTTTGAAGTCTGGTACAATTTGCATTTACACGGAAGTGATCCAGTAGATTTAGACAAGGATATTCTTTATAAAGGGAATAAACTGTATAGTGACGAAACCTGCTGCCTAGTTCCACATTGCATTAATACGTTATTTTTAATGGGAAGAGCAAGACGGGGAAAGTATCCGATAGGTGTTTATTATGATGCAAGTCACAAGAAATTTAGAATGAGTGCAAATTTTTATGGAAAACAACGGAAAATAGGAAATTTTAATACAGCGGAGGAAGCGTTTGAGGAATATAAAAAGCACAAAGAAGGTTTTATAAGAGAACTTGCCAAAGAATATAAAGGGAAAATTAGAGATTGTATATATAATGCAATGTTAAATTGGAAGGTTGCGATTACAGACTAGGGTATATCAGAAATGATGTACCCTATTTTTTTACGTTTTGAGGAATGTTAATGCATGGGGAGGCTGTGCAAATGTCGAACTTTGTCGATAAAGTTTTAATGATAAATATAGAGTATTTTCTGCTTGCATATTTACTTTTATGTGCCGTGAGAGTATAATTCGTTATAATGAAACTGTGAAATATCTGTGAAATGTATGTAAAATTGAATATGGCAAAGCCGGAGAAATCTGGTGACGCAAAACTACAGGGTCTAAGCGAATGTATGACAGCCAGTTGCAACAAGAAACAGAGAGAATGGTAAATGCATCACTTTCCTAGAAATGTAGGAGAGTGGTGCTTTTATTATAGTAAAATTATGGGGGTAAATGTATGAAGTTAAAGAAAGTATTATCTATAATATTATCTTCGGCAATGATTGTGTCAGTAGCACCAGTAGAATCATTTGCTGCTGATTTGGATGTAGCAGTAGAAGAATTTTCTGATGAGACAGATGAGCCTGTAGTAATTGAAAATGAAGATGAAGCTTTAAGTGATGAATCAGCAGAAGTGGAAATTCAGGATGAAGATGAGCAGGAGGATGTAGAGGATGCTAATTTTAATGAGTCACAAAATGATATAGAAGAATTTGATGATGGGGCAGATGTAGGTGTGGATTTTTCTGCTGAGACTTATAGTTTAGGAAAAAAAAGTCTTAATGACAATACTGAATATGAAATGATTGACTCCGATAATGATGGAATTGATGAAACATTAATAATTTCTGGTAATGGAGATATGCCAGATTATAATGCTAGTGCTGATATACCTTGGACACCGTATGCTAATAGTGTTACAAAAGTTATTGTTGAAGATGGTGTTACTAATGTTGGAAAAATTGCTTTTTATAATATGAAAAGTATAAAATCAGCCGATTTGGGAAAAGATGTTATCAAAATAGGAAATGGCGCATTCGAAAAGTGTACAAAATTAGAAAAAGTAACAATGGGTGATAATGTAACGGATATTGATACGGATGCGTTTCGTGAATGTTCAAGTTTATCTGATATAAGAATGTCAGAAAATTTGGTTAATATTGGGTGGTATGCATTTTATAATTGTAAGTCATTATCCAGATTATATTTACCTGCAACATTGAAAACAATAGGTCTTCAAGCTTTTTTGTGGCATAATAAGGATAGACAAAAGATATATGTTCTCCCACTTGATTATCTTCATTATTCAGGTACAGCTAGTGATTGGAGTAAGATAGAGGGAAAATCATGGACGGTAGCGGATGAAAAATATGTTATGTCGGGAGTACATTATGTTGCGTATCATCGAAGTAGTGCGACATGTACAAGTGATGGATTTGATGGATATTGGAGTTGTGGATCATGTAGCGGTGTAGCATATTCAGATCCTAATTGTAGAAAAAAATTAGATAAAATCCCAACGGTTCCAGCACTAGGACATGATTTGGACAGCAATGGAATAGTAACAAAAGAGGCTACTTGCGCTAAAGAAGGAATTATAGAATATAAGTGTAAACGAGATGGTTGTGATTATGCAGAAACGCAGGTGATTCCTAAAACAAACAATCATATTTATGACACACCAATATATAGTTGGAATACGGATAATACTCAGTGTACGGCTACACAAATATGTACTGTATGCAATGAAGGTATTAATGAGACTGCTAATTCACAGAAAGAAGTACTTGAGAACCCAACGTGTAATCATGAGGGAAAAGTACAATATACAGTGAGCTTTAAAAATAGTCAATATCAGCAACAGACGAAAGAAGAAATTATTGCTCCATTAAATCATTCGAATACAGAAATAAGGTATGCAAGAAGTGCTACTTGTGAAAGTTCTGGTTATACAGGAGATGTATATTGTAAAGACTGTGGAATATTTTTATCAGAAGGAAGCATTATCAAGGCAAAAGGACATCTTTGGGATGAGGGAGTTATTAAGAAAAATTCCAACTGTATCGAAAATGGAGAAAAAATTTATACTTGCTTTAGATGCAATGAAACCAGAACTGAAAAGCTTGAAAAAACTGATCATAAATGGAACGAAAAAGAAACAATAGATTTGAAACCAACATGTACAACTTCTGGAAGAAAGAGCATTCATTGTAGTGTTTGTGATGAAATAGAAGATGATTCACAGCAGATAATACCAGCACTAGGTCATAATTGGAGTGAGGGAGTTGTAGAGAAGAAAGCAACCTGTACAGAGAAAGGTATGCAGATTGTTACTTGTTTACGATGTGGAAAAGAAAAAGAAGAAGAAATTCCGGCAACCGGACATAAAGAAGTCAAAGATACGGCAGTGGCAGCGACATGTGAGAAAGATGGCATGACGGAAGGAAGTCATTGTTCAGTTTGTGGCAAGATATTAACAGAGCAGAAAACAATTAAAGCAACAGGACACAGCTGGGATGCAGGAAAGATCACGAAAGAAGCAACATGCGAAGAAGCTGGAGTGAAAATTTACACATGTACAACCTGCAGCTCAACAAAGACAGAAGATATCAAAGCCCTTGGACACAAAGAAATCAAGGATGCAGCAGTAGCAGCAACATGTGAGAAAGATGGATTAACAGAAGGAAGTCATTGTTTAGTTTGCAATAAAGTTTTAACAGAACAGAAGAAGGTTTCTGCAACAGGACATAAGTTCAGTTCTTGGAAAACTACCAGCCAGGCAACTGTATTTTCACCAGAGCAGCAGTCACGTTCTTGCAGTGTATGCGGAAAGAGTGAAAACCGGGAAATAGGAAGCAAATTGCAGAAAACTATGACAGTAACTGCAACATCATTACCACTGAAAACCAAACAGAAAACAACTGTATTGAGAGTATCCGGTCTTGCTGTTGGTGATTCAATTGTTTCCTGGAAGTCAAGTAACACAAAGGTTGCGAAGGTATCTGGCAGAGCTAATGGAACCAGCACAATTACAGCTGGAAATAAGAAAGGTACAGCAAAGATCACAATTACATTAAAGAGCAGCTTGCAGAAGGTTGTAAAGGTAACTGTTCAGAAGAGTACTGTAAAGACGAAAAAGATTACAGGTGTATCTAAGAGCCTGAAATTGAATAAAAAACAAAGAGCTGTACTGCGTCCGATGATTGCTCCACTGACCAGTAAACAGAAAATCACTTACAAATCCAGCAACTCAAAAGTTGCAAGTGTAAACTCTAAAGGTCAGATCACAGCAAAGAAGAAAGGTACAGCAGTTATCACTGTTAAGTCTGGAAGTAAGACCGTGAAATGCAAGGTTAGCGTGAAGTAGTTCGGTATTTTGAAAATGAGCGTCTACTGCAAGCGGAACACATGCCAGGGGTACAGACAAAAACGCATTTTTTCAACATGTAATATACCCCCTATCTTGTGTCCCTGCCCTGTCTGGTGGTGACTTCCAGACAGGATTGACCGCTGATTTTCCCTTATATATTCACGAGAAAAAGCACCTTAAATTCTGTCCTATAATATACTGCCTACCAAGTTTACAGGCTTCGTATTACGGGCTAAAATAGCACCGAAATACACATAAATATATAAGATAAAATGGATGATGAAATTTCGTCCCTTAATAAAAACAAACACGAAAATGGCTAGAGGTTCAATCCCCTAGCCGTTTTTTTACGCTTCTGCCAATATGTAATTGACTGCCTTTTCTGCTTTGCTACTTGCCGAAACTATAAATTTGTTGTCGTTCCGTAACACTTGTAACCAATTCTGAATATATGCGGTTGAGTTTCTGAAGGTCTTAGCTGTCTCAATTCCGGCAATGCTCATCAGTGAAGCACTGCCAATCTCTGCCACAAGTTCCTCTTTGCTGTATTCCTCACCGCCAAACGCTGCGACTGCTCCGGTCTGAAGTCTGTTCAATCTGCTCTGGTGTCCGGTGCTGTGTGTCAGTTCATGAAAGGTTGTGCTGTAGTACTCATTTATCATGCTGTACTGTTCCTTTAAAGGTACGACAACTGTATCATTTGACGGGCTGTAATATGCCTGATTACTTTTACATTCCACAAACTTAAGATGCTCACGATTGATGTAGTCGTTTATGATCTTGTCACCTGCTTCAATCGGTTCAACTTCATCGTTGAGCTGTTCCAGTGCAAGTGGTTCAACACCGTCAACCTGTGATATGTGAAATACATTGTAGTATCTCAGCAACGGTATCTTTTTGATTTCGATTTCTCCTGTATCTGAATCAGTTTCTTTTGATTCGAAGATTTTCCAAAATACTACGATTTCAGATTTCTCACCCTTGCGGATGTGACCGCCTAAATCCTGCCACTGCTTAAAGGTTGCATATTCTCCGGTATGCTGTAAAAGCATCTGATTTAAAAGGCTGTAAGGTCTTTTGGTGATTCGGTTATATGCTCCTGATCGTACACCTGTCCATGGTTTCTGCCATGGGATTTTACCTTTTTCCAGTTCTGCAATTATTCTATTTGTCACCATGTCGTATACATTTGCTTTTACCATATAAAGCACCTCTTTCATATAAGATGCTTTAATTATAATATATGGGTACCCATAATGCAACATGTAATAATATACATAAATGTTACCCATATTTTAGATATTATTTATGGGTACCATACAACTAATTCTTTTCACGTTCAATTTTTTCGTCTATTGCCTCATTAATGAAAGCATTTAAACTTTTTCCTGTACTGGCTACAAAAGTTTTAATTTCTTCTTTCTTTCCTTTAGGGACTCTAACACGTAAATCCTCATATTTTGTTTTTCTATATTCTTCTAATGTAGCACGTTGCCCGTCAATAATATATGGTTTCTTTTCTTCTGACACGATCCATCACCTCCAATATATTTGATTCATTATAGCATAGGTTATTTAAAATGTACAGAATAATGGTACCCATACATATTGCACAAAAACGGCATCATTAATGGTACCCATATTTGTGAAACATTACGTCTTGAAATATGGGTACCCACAATGTATTATAATCTCAACAACAAAACAACAGCAACACACAAGCAACCGGACAGCCGAAAGTTTCCAATACTTGAAACCATATACCTGTGAGGCAGAGAGCCAATAGTCAGAAAGATGATTCAAGGGTTGCTACTAAAGAAGAAACTCAGGAGGAAAAACATATGTGTAGAACGATGAATGAACTTGAAAAGGTTGTAACTGATTACAGATCACTTAAAGCATTAAAAGAACAGGTTGAAGAAGAACTCAAAGCAGTTGAGCGTGAGATCATCGGATACATGGATACAAACGAAAAGCTTACAGAAACAGGAAAGGACTTCACAGTTAAGCTTTCCACCTGCGAAAGGAGAACACTCGATAGTAAGCGACTCGAAGCAGACCTTGGTTCTCTCGCAGAGTACCAGAGAATTAGCCAGTACAGAAGACTTTACGTTAAGTAAATTTTTAATCCTTCCGGTGGCGGTCAACCGGAGAAAGGACAAGAAAAATGGCATATTTAGCAGGACAGTTAATTTTTTATGGAATCGTAGGATTTGTGGTTTATGCATTACTTTCATAGCTAGGAGGTCATGAGAACATGATTAAATCAACGGTTATTAAATTATTCATCTCTGCATTGTTAGCAACAACACCTGTACCAACAACAGCTTACACGACAACAGGCATCTATTATGCCGACAGTCAGACAGTCGTTGATTCTTCCGGTGAGGAATGGGGCTACGATGCAGAACTTGAAGATGGTACACCTGTAATTATCACATTCGACTCACAGGGGACAGACAGCAGATATGATGATGTGGTCACAAGCGTGATTGCGATTAATGAATAGGAGGATCAGAACTATGATGTACGATGAATTTTTGGCACTGGGTGGCGAGCGAGTAAAGCATATCACTTTTATTGAATATGCCACCCTCGTAGAACCCTTATACGAAGAAATGAATATTCGAAAGGATGTATTTATGGAGAGATTAATTTCATTGCTCAATGAGATTGAAGCACCGACTGTAAATGATGTTATCAACAGATTTCCGATTGAAGTAAAGGCGGATATCTTGGCAGGAGAGCCTTATATGAATGAATACATTCAGCGCGTTGCACTTGAAGCAAGAAAGCTGATTTACCAGAAGATGAGACTTGAAGAGCTTGTATCTGTTGAATGTTAATAAACAAAAGAGAAGAGGAGAAAAGAGCATGAAAGCAAAGGTTATTAATACAGTAGAAGTTAAAGAGGTTGGAACTATCAATATGGAGAACATTTCTTCAACAGATGGACAGCTCACTGTGCACATTCCGGTTATCTCAGCTAGTAAAGAACTGGAAGCATTGCTTGACCGCTTACAGGCGGACTTTATGGCGAAACATCCAGAGGTCAGTGAGTTGGACGTGTGCTTTGATGTCAATGTGATTTACAGTTTTGGTGGGTATGTCACAGGTATCAATTCTGATTTCGTTCTTGATATTTATGTTTGGAAGGACGGTAACGAGGATATTGTTGAGGAATATGATGAGATTCCGCTTTATGTGAGCGAAGAGGGAGCGAAACAGATTAAGCAGGTAATTTGGAATGCACTTGGCAAGATGTTAATGAGCATCTAAATGATTCAGCTGTGCTATCGGCAGAACGGGCAGGAGGAAGAACATGTTAAAAGAGATGTTGGATGCTCT